>Ga0153956_1000043_pt1 | contig 168093 bp, 144 predicted proteins | sample TSFL040MetaG_FD_104704 | JGI IMG/M metagenome (GOLD analysis project Ga0153956, IMG submission 104704) | Attine ant fungus gardens microbial communities from Florida, USA - TSFL040 MetaG | ecosystem: Host-associated > Fungi > Mycelium > Unclassified | place: USA: Florida, Wekiwa Springs... | reverse complement strand
GACAGTTACAGGAAAACGTAATGGCTAAGGCTTCGAACAACTCCGCGGCGCAACGCGTTCGCAAGAAGGTCAAGAAGAACGTCGCCGAGGGCGTGGTTCACGTTCACGCGTCGTTCAACAACACCATCATCACGATCACCGATCGCCAAGGCAACGCGCTTGCTTGGGCAACGTCGGGTGGCCAGGGCTTCAAGGGTTCGCGTAAGTCGACTCCGTTTGCAGCTCAGGTCGCTGCCGAATCGGCTGGCCGCGTGGCGATGGAATACGGCGTAAAGAACCTCGAAGTGCGGATCAAGGGCCCTGGTCCTGGCCGTGAATCGGCGGTGCGCGCGTTGCATGGTCTTGGCATCAAGATCACCGCGATCTCCGACGTGACGCCGGTCCCGCACAACGGCTGCCGTCCGCCGAAGCGTCGTCGTATCTAAGACGCTGGTTTTTGCGAGCGCCCGTTGCCGCTTTGCGCGGCCGCGGGTTTCGCTCGTTAGTGAATTGACTAAGCCCACCGTTCGACCTAAAGGGTTCGGACTAGCGCGAGTGAAAGCATTCGCGTGATTAATCACAGAAGGAATTAACGTGGCACGTTATATCGGCCCCAAGGCCAAGCTGTCCCGCCGTGAAGGCACCGATCTGTTCCTGAAGAGCGCCCGTCGCTCGCTCGCTGACAAGTGCAAGCTCGACAGTAAGCCGGGTCAGCACGGCCGTACTTCGGGCGCCCGTACGTCCGACTACGGCACGCAGCTGCGCGAAAAGCAAAAAGTGAAGCGTATTTACGGCGTGCTCGAGCGCCAATTCCGCCGCTACTTTGCAGAAGCAGACCGTCTGAAGGGCAACACGGGCGAAAACCTGCTGCAACTGCTCGAGTCGCGTCTGGATAACGTCGTCTATCGCATGGGCTTCGGCTCGACACGTGCTGAAGCACGTCAGCTCGTGGGTCATAAGGCGATCACGGTGAACGGCGTGGTGTCGAACATCCCGTCGATGCAAGTGAAGGCAGGCGATGTCGTCGCCGTGCGCGAACAGAAGCGCAAGCAGGCTCGTATCATCGAAGCGCTGTCGCTCGCTGAACAGGGCGGTATGCCGAGCTGGGTTGCGGTCGATGCGAAGAAGTTCGAAGGTACCTTCAAGCAGAAGCCGGAACGCAGCGATATCGCTGGCGACATCAATGAAAGCCTGATCGTCGAATTGTATTCGCGGTAATCGGATTGACGGCCGGGGCACCCCGATTGCGTTGCGCAAGGGGGCGTCTCGGCTGTTTTCTTTCAGGTTGTTACCGGTCAGCCTTATCGGTGTAACGAGCCGAGGGTATTGAAAAGGAAAACCTATGCAAACCAGTTTGTTGAAGCCCAAGATCATTGCAGTTGAGTCGCTTGGCGAGAGTCACGCGAAAGTGGTCATGGAACCGTTTGAACGCGGTTATGGCCACACCTTGGGTAACGCGCTTCGGCGCGTGCTGTTGTCGTCGATGGTGGGCTATGCGCCGACCGAAGTGACGATTGCAGGCGTCGTGCATGAGTATTCGACGCTCGACGGTGTGCAAGAGGACGTGGTCAACCTGTTGTTGAACCTGAAGGGTGTCGTCTTCAAGTTGCATAACCGTGACGAAGTGACGGTTACGTTGCGCAAGGACGGCGAAGGTGTGGTCACTGCCGGCGATATCGAACTCGCACACGATTGCGAAGTCATCAATCCCGATCACGTGATCGCGCATCTGTCGAAGGGCGGTAAGCTCGACGTCCAGATCAAGGTTGAGAAGGGTCGCGGCTATGTGCCGGGCAATGTGCGTCGCTATGGCGAAGAGTCGGCCAAGATCATCGGCCGTATCGTGCTGGACGCCTCGTTCTCGCCGGTGCGCCGCGTGAGCTACGCGGTGGAAAGCGCACGTGTCGAGCAGCGTACCGATCTCGACAAGCTCGTGATGAATATCGAAACCAACGGTGTGATTTCGCCGGAGGAAGCAATTCGGCAGTCCGCGCGTATTCTGGTCGATCAGCTGTCGGTATTCGCCGCATTGGAAGGCACGGAAGCCGCGGCGGAAGCACCGTCGCGCGCACCGCAGATCGATCCGATCCTGCTGCGTCCGGTCGATGATCTCGAACTGACGGTTCGCTCCGCGAACTGCCTGAAGGCCGAGAACATCTACTACATCGGCGATCTGATCCAGCGTACCGAAAACGAGCTGCTGAAAACTCCGAACCTGGGCCGCAAGTCGCTGAACGAAATCAAGGAAGTTCTGGCATCGCGTGGTCTGACGCTCGGCATGAAGCTCGAAAACTGGCCTCCGGCTGGTCTCGATAAGTAATTGCAGATGTAAGCGGCCGCCGTAAAGGCGTGCTGTGTACTGGCGATGACGCGGATTTTCCTTTAAAATCTGCGTCTTGTCTTTTTTAACTACCGGCCCGTGCGCTCACCTTCTGTTCTCTGGCGAGCGCGATAGAAGAGCTGGACCAAAACTTTGAACTGAAGGAATTAACATGCGTCACCGTCATGGTCTGCGGAAACTGAACCGCACGAGCAGCCACCGTCTGGCAATGCTCCGTAATATGTCCAACTCGCTGATCGAGCACGAAGTCATCAAGACCACGCTGCCGAAGGCGAAAGAACTCCGTAAAGTCGTCGAGCCACTGATCACGCTCGGCAAGAAGCCGTCACTGGCAAACCGTCGTCTGGCGTTCAACCGTCTGCGCGATCGTGACTCGGTCACGAAGCTGTTCGACGTGCTCGGTCCGCGTTACGCAACCCGTCCGGGCGGCTACCTGCGCGTGCTGAAGTTCGGCTTCCGCGTTGGCGACAACGCGCCGATGGCGCTGGTCGAACTGCTCGACCGTCCGGAAGTGGAAGAAACGGAAGTGCAAGAGGCTGAATAAGCTTTCTTAGTTTCCAGGAAGAGCCAGGCGCAATGCCTGGCTTTTTTATTTCTGGATGCGATGCTTTTAACAAACGGACGTCCCCCACCGCCCAGCCCGCAATCCCGCCGCCCGGCTGTCTGCGGGCTGACAGGGCCAAGTGATACGATGTCGGCATCTGAACAGGCGCGTCGCCGGAGCTTTTTCGTGAGTGTGAATGTGACCTTGATGCTGACGACGGTGCCAGATCAGGCGGCCGCCCAAAAGCTTGCCGCGGACGTGCTGGCCGCACGGCTTTGCGCGTGCGTTAGCCAATTGGGCGCCGTGCAGTCGAGTTATCACTGGCAAGGCGCGGTCGAAACCGCGCAGGAAGTCCAACTGTTGTTCAAGACCAGCGCCGCTCGTGCGCTCGAACTCGAGCAATACATTCAGACTCACCATCCCTACGACACGCCGGAAATCCTTTTCTGGGAAGCGACGGCGTCCGCCGCATACGGCCAATGGATCACCGCTGAAACCCAACGTCCTCTCCATGTTTAACGGCCTCGACCAGCGCGTGTGCGCTGCGCTGCGCACCGTATTCTTCTTGCTCGGATGCCTGATGCTCGCGCAGGTCGGCACGCTTGCACGCGCCGCGGACGACTTCCTCGACCCGGCGGTTGCCTTTAAATTCAGCGCGGCAGAAAAGCTAGGCGAAGTCGAAGTCACTTACAAGATCGCAGACGGCTACTACATGTACCGGGAGCGCTTCGCGTTCGCGACGCGCAACGGCACGACCACGATCGGCGAGCCGCAACTACCGGCCGGTCACGTCAAATTCGATCAAACGTTCAACAAGAATGTCGAGACGTATCGCCACGAGTTGACGATCCGAATTCCGATCAAACAGGCAACGGGACCATTCGATCTCGCAGTGACATCGCAGGGTTGCGCAGACGCCGGTATCTGTTATCCGCCGATGGAGCGCGTATATCACGTCAGCGGAGTCGCGTTGCAACCCGCAGGCAGTGCGACCGCCGCCGCAACCGTCCGACAATCCGCGCAGGATGACGAGCCTTGGTACGAGCGCGCCACTAGTGCCGACTATGCGCAGTCGCTGTTGCAGCGTGGAGGTTTCTTTGCAATCGTCGGGCTTTACTTCGTCGCCGGCGCGATTCTGAGCCTGCTACCGTGTTCGTATCCGATGATTCCGATCCTGTCGGCGATCATCATCGGCGAGGGGGCACGGGTCACGCGAGCGCGCGGCTTTACGCTGTCACTTGCGTACGTGATCGGCATGGCGCTCGTGTATACGGTGCTTGGCGTCGCTGCGGCGCTGGTCGGGCAAAGTCTTGGCGCATGGTTGCAGAACCCGTGGGTGCTGGGCGTGTTCGGCGTACTGCTGACAATTTTCGCGCTGCTGCTGATCTCGGGCGTCGACATCGAATTGCCGGCGCGTTGGCGTGATCGCATGTCGAGCGCATCATCAGGCCGTTCTGGCGGAAAGTTCACCGCGGTTGCCGTGATGGGCGCGCTGTCGGCGTTGGTGGTCGGCGCCTGCATGACCGCCCCGCTTTTTGCGGTGCTGGCGTTCATCGCGCACACTGGCAATGCCGTGCTTGGTGGCGCCGCGTTGTTCTCAATGGGTATGGGCTTAGGTGTGCCGCTGCTGATCATCGGGCTCGGCGCGGGCACGATACTGCCGCGCGCGGGTGCGTGGATGGACAGGGTGAAGGTCTTTTTCGGTGTCGTGCTGCTCGGGGCGGCGTTGTGGATCGTCTGGCCAGTGCTCGGGGGCGCCTCGACGATGCTCCTAAGCGCGCTTTGGCTGCTGATCGCCGCCGCCGCGCTCGGCCTTTTCTCCGCGCCGGCTGCCGGCGGCTCGGTATGGCGCCAGTTCGGCCGAGCGGTTGGCGTGGTCATGACGGTTTGGGCGGCGGCGCTGCTGGTCGGCCTCGCCGCGGGATCGTCGGATCCGCTGCGGCCGCTCGCGGTGCTGGCCGCGCGCGGTAGCCCGGCGGCGACGGCGGATACCGCCGGGGTGGCAGGAACCGCGCCACGGAACGATTTGACGTTCGCACGGGTGCGGTCATCAGATCAGCTCGACCAGGCCGTCAGGACGGCCACCCAGCCCGCAATGCTCGATTTTTACGCGGACTGGTGCGTAAGCTGCAAGGAAATGGAGAAATTCACCTTCAGTGATCCGCGCGTCCAGGCGAAACTGAAGCAGATGAATCTGCTGCGTGCCGACGTGACCGCGAACAATACCGACGATCAGGCGCTGCTCAAGCGCTTCAGTCTGTTCGGGCCGCCTGGCATCATTTTCTTCGATCGGAACGGCAAGGAGGTGCTGCGGGTCGTGGGGTACGAGTCGGCGGATAAATTCCTGCGTACACTGGATCGCGCAAGCGCGCCGAGAGTGTAGTCGAGCGCGAGGCGACGCGACATCGCACAATTGGCGGCCGCATAGTGGGAAGGGCGGCATAAAAAAACGGAGGCGAGACCCGCAAGGTTCGCCTCCGTTTTTTTCATCTCGGCAAGCGCGGCGCTAAACCGCGGACCGGTTCACTTCTGCGAACGCAGAATCCGCGCGGCATCGAGCGCGAAATACGTGAGCACGCCGTCCGCGCCAGCCCGCTTGAACGCAAGCAGCGATTCCATCATGACCTTGTCGTGGTCGAGCCAGCCGTTCTGCGCGGCGGCTTTCAGCATCGCGTATTCGCCGCTCACCTGGTAGACGTAGGTCGGAAACTGGAACTCGTCTTTTACACGCCGCACGATGTCCAGATATGGCATGCCCGGTTTGACCATCACCATGTCCGCGCCTTCGTTGATGTCCGCCTGGACTTCGCGCAGCGCCTCGTTCGAATTCGCCGGATCCATCTGATAGGTCATCTTGTTGCTCTTGCCGAGGTTCGTTGCGGAACCGACGGCATCGCGGAACGGACCGTAGAACGCCGAAGCATATTTCGCCGCGTACGCCATGATGCGCGTGTGGATGTGGTCCTCGCTCTCGAGCATCTCGCGGATCGCACTGATGCGGCCGTCCATCATGTCCGACGGCGCGACGATGTCGACGCCGGCTTCGGCCTGCGCCCGAGCCTGTTCGACGAGGATTTCGACGGTTTCGTCGTTGATCACGTATCCCGCTTCGTCAAGCACGCCGTCCTGACCGTGGCTCGTGTACGGATCGAGCGCGACGTCGGTGAGCACGCCGAGATCGGGGAAGTGCTTTTTCAACTCCCGGACCGCGCGTGGAATCAGACCGGCCGGGTTGGCCGCTTCGCGGCCGTCGGGCGTTTTCAGCGCAGGCTCGATCGCGGGAAACAGCGACAGTACCGGCACGCCCAACTCGACGCACTGTTCAGCGACGCTCATCAGCAGGTCGACCGACACGCGCTCGACGCCCGGCATCGACGGTACGGCCTGCCGCACGTTGGTGCCTTCGACGATGAAGACCGGGTAGATGAGATCGTTGGTGGTGAGGATGTTTTCCCGCATCATGCGACGCGAGAAGTCGTCACGGCGCATGCGGCGCGGACGATAGTGCGGATAGAAGCTCATATCGACTCGAAGATCATGAATGAGTGGAGCGGGCAAATAGCGCCTGCACCGCTCCCGGAAACTTTTCGAGACAATGGTATATCATACCGATCGAGCAAGGCGCTTGGCGCTGACCTCCCCGCTTCTCCTCCCTGAGCGGGTGCCTGTCGTTTTTTCGATTAGGCTGTTTGACCCGCCGTTCAAGCGGCGGGTTTTTTTATGGGCGGCCGGAAAGTGCGTACCGATACGTGTTCTTCGGCATCGTGCGATTTCGCGGCGCCGGCCGGTGCTTATTTCGCGATCGAGGCCTCGTCCGTTGCACCCGCCGCCTTGGGGATCAGCCAGTCCTCGATCAACTCGTGGGCCTCATCGAGCCCGGTGCGCTTGAGTGCCGAGAACAACTGCGCGGTCAGTTCGCCCCGGCAGCCCGCATTTCGATATTCGGCCAGTCCCTTCTGCGTGGCGCGTAGCGCGTTCACACTTTCCTGGCGCGTCAATTTGTCGCATTTGGTGAGCAGCGTGTGGATCGGCTTGCCGGTCGGCGCGAACCACTCGATCATGCGCCGGTCGAGTTCCGTCAACGGCCGCCGCGAATCCATCATCAGAATCATGCCGCGCAACTGTGAGCGTGATTGCAGGTACGTGGACAGCAGCGCCTCCCAGTGCGCTTTTGCCGCACCCGGCACTTCCGCATAACCGTAGCCGGGCAGATCGACCAGGTACGCGGCCGGATCGTCGGCCTTGCCCACCGAAAAATAGTTGATGTGCTGCGTGCGTCCAGGCGTCTTGCTGGCGAACGCGAGGCGCTTCTGATTGCAGAGCACGTTGATCGCGGTCGACTTGCCCGCGTTGGAGCGCCCGGCGAACGCGATTTCGGGTTGCGCGGTGGCGGGCAAGTCACGTAGGTGATTGACGGTAGTGAAGAAGCGGGATTCGTGGAGCAGGAAGTGCATGATCGAGGCCGGATAGGAGACACCGAAGAGCCCGGAGCGGCAACGGGGTCAAGCCCGACTGGCGTCTTGGCGATTAGCGAGGTATTGTACAATACGAGGGTTTACTGAAAACCTGAGGGGCTGGCCCCATGTGCCTTGGTGGCTCCTGGCGGTCACTTGGTCGCCGTCGTCGTATTTTGCAAAACCTCTAAAATCCCACAAAGACGAGACAGGGTGTGCGAATGAATCGACTGTGCAAGACTCTGATGGTGCTTCATGTAGCGGCAGGTCTTTCAGGTTTGGCAATTCAGGCACGAGCAGCGGAACCGGCAAAGCCGGACATCAATCGGGGGCAGGCAATCGCGGTGCAGGTGTGCGCGTCATGTCATGGGGCAGACGGTAACAGTGCCGGCGGCGCGTATCCCAAGCTGGCGGGGCAGCACCCGGAGTACCTCGTCAAGCAGCTCAGAGATTTCAAGACTCAGCCAGGCGCCAAACAGCCCGCGCGCAATAATGCGATCATGGCAGGCATGGCTGCCGCGCTTTCCGATCAGGACATGATCAACGTCGCGGCCTATTTCTCGACACAGACGCCGAAGCCAGGCTACGCGCACAACAAGAACACCGTTGCGCTCGGTCAGCAGATCTATCGCGGCGGCGTTGCAGATCGGGGCGTGCCGGCCTGCGCGGCCTGCCACGGGCCGACGGGGCAGGGCATCCCGTCGCAGTATCCGCGGCTGTCGGGGCAGTGGGCCGAGTATCTGGTCGCGCAATTGAACGCGTTCACACAGGGTCCGGGCGCCCGTAACAACAACGACGCGATGCATGCGATAGCATCACGTCTGTCGGACAACGAGATCAAGGCCGTTGCCGATTACATCGCGGGTCTGCATTAAGCGATTTGCCGTGAGCGGGCCGCATCGGGCGATCCGCGCACGAAATGCAACCGGCCCGACGAGGCCGGTAAAAACAAGAAAAGGGTGAGGGCGTCGTGCCTGCGGCGGCCCTTCACCCTTTTTTGCTGTTCAGTCGGAGTTTGAATGAGCGTCACCACGTCGAGTCTGCAGTCGAAGTCGAGCAATCGCGTCACGCGCAGCACCATCGAGCTCCTGAGCTCGATGCGATTTGCGATTGCGCTGCTCGTGATTCTGTCGATCGCCAGCATCATCGGTACCGTCCTCACTCAGGACGACCCCTATCCCAACTATGTCAATCAGTTCGGCCCGTTCTGGGCGGACATCTTCCGCGCGCTGAGTCTCTACACGGTGTACAGCTCGTGGTGGTTCATGCTGATCCTCGGTTTTCTGATGGTGTCGGTGTCGCTGTGCGTGCTCCGCAATGCGCCGAAGATGCTGGCCGATGTGAAGAGCTGGAAGGACAAGGTCCGCGAAGGCAGCCTGCGCGCGTTCCATCACAAGGGCGAATTCGCGGTGGGCGCCACGCGGCCGCAAACGGCGGCGCTGCTCGCGAAACTGTCGGCGAAGCTCGGCTACAAGTTCGTCACACGCGAGTCGGAAGGCGCGACGCTGATCGCCGCGAAGCGCGGCGCGCTGACCAGATTCGGCTACATCTCCGCGCATCTCGCGATCGTCGTGATCTGCCTGGGCGGTCTGCTCGACAGTAACCTGCCGATCAAGCTGCAGATGTGGCTGTTCGACAAGTCGCCGATCAACTCGAACACGGTGATCAGCGAGATTTCGCCCGACCATCGTCTGTCGCAATCGAACCCGACGTTTCGCGGCTACGCATGGGTGCCCGAAGGGCAGCACGTGTCGACCGCGATCCTGAACCAGCCGAACGGCTCGCTGATCCAGGACCTGCCGTTCTCGATCGAGCTGAAGAAGTTCATTGTCGATTACTACACGACCGGCATGCCGAAGCTGTTCGCGAGCGATATCGTCGTGGTCGATCACAAGACAGGTGCGCGCGTGCCGGCGCGCGTCGAGGTCAACAAGCCGTTCGAATACGATGGCGTGTCGATCTTCCAGTCGAGCTTCCAGGACGGCGGCTCGCAGATGCAGATGAGCGCGTACCCGATGTCCGGTCCGAGCGCCAAGCCCACGCCGTTCGGCGGCACGATTGGCGGCACCGCGCCGTTGAGTTCGGCCACACCGCTCGCCGACGGCCAGACCGTCGAATTTGCCGATTTCCGCGCGATCAACGTCGAAAACATCTCGAACGGTAAAGGCCAGAACGATGTGCGCGGCGTCGCGGCGAATCACTCGCTGAAGGAAGCGTTCGACGAGCGTCTCGGCTCCGGCGCGAAGACGTCGAATCCGCTCGATCTGCACAACGTCGGCCCGTCGGTGCAGTACAAGATTCGCGGCAAGGACGGCCAGGCGCGCGAGTACAACAACTACATGCTGCCGGTCGACGTCAACGGCGAAAAGATGTTCCTCGCCGGCATGCGCGTGAACCCGGACGATCCGTTCCGCTACCTGCGCATCCCCGCCGACAGCGGCGGCACGGTCAACGAGTGGATGAACCTGCGCGCGACGCTCGAAGACCCGGCGATGCGCGCAACGGCAGCTCACCAGTTCGCGCAGCGCTCGGTGCCGGGCGCGAATCCCGAGTTGCAACAGCATCTGGAGGAAAGCGCGTCGCGGGTGCTGAACCTGTTCGCGGGCGCCGACAGCAGCATGAAGATGCCGAGCGGCGAAACGCCGGGCGGTTTCCAGGCAATTGCCGGCTTTATCGACCGTTCGGTGCCGAAGGGCGAGCAGGAGAAGGCCGCGGGCCTGTTGCTGCGCATGCTGGAAGGCGTGACGTGGGACCTTTGGCAATTGTCGCGCCAGCGGCTCGGCGAGCCTGCCGCGCCGGCCAACGCGGACACGAGTCGCTTCATTCAGAGCTCGCTGAACGCGATTTCCGACAGCTTTTTGTATGGATCGCCGGTCTATCTGCAGCTTGATTCCTTCAGGCAGGTGCAAGCTTCGGTATTTCAGTTGACGCGCGCGCCGGGCAAAAAAGTCGTGTATCTTGGCAGCTTGCTGCTGGTATTCGGCATCTTTTCGATGTTCTACGTCCGCGAGCGGCGCCTGTGGTTCTGGCTCAAGGATACCGACCACGGCACGAACGTCGTGATGGCGATGTCGAGCGCGCGCAAGACGCTCGATTTCGAAAAGGAGTTCGTCCAGACACGCGACGCCGTCGGTGCCGCGCTCGGCGCGAAACTCATCGATGCAGCCGACGCCGCCCCCTTTGGGGCCGGCGCGTCATCCGCATGCTCACAGGATTCGACCCGGTAAGATCATGGACTTGACTCAGGTTTCTTCATCCCCTTCCCCTTCTTTGCCCACGCGGCGCGCCGACAAGGCCTTCGTGGGCGGCATGCCCGAAGCCTTACCGTACGACGAGCGGCCGTTCCTGAAACGGCTCGGCATCGTCGACTGGGTGTTCGCTCTTTTGCTCGTCGGGGGCGCCGGGTTTGCGCTGGCGCGCTACTACCCGTTCATGAACTATTACGACAAGCTGGTACTGGTGTGCTCGGTACCGGTCTTCGTCGTGCTCGGCTGGCGCTGGAAGCCGGTGCGCCCGCTGATGGTGGGCATCGCCGCGCTGTCGTTGCTGGCCATCCAGATCTACCACGGCGATCTGAGCCGTGCGGACAACGCGTTCCTCCTCAAATATTTCCTGTCGAGCCAGTCCGCGATTCTGTGGATGAGCGCGCTGTTCGTGTTCGCAACCGTGTTCTACTGGATCGCGCTGCTGTCGCGTTCGCCGAGCGGCGCCGCGATCGGCTCGAAGATGACGTGGGCCGCGGTGTTGATGGGCTTCGTCGGCATGATGGTGCGCTGGTACGAGTCGTACCTGATCGGTGCCGACGTCGGTCATATTCCGATCTCGAATCTGTATGAAGTGTTCGTGCTGTTCAGCCTGATCACCGCGCTGTTCTACCTGTACTACGAGCAGCACTACAACACCCGCGCGCTCGGCGCGTTCGTGCTGCTGGTGATCAGCGCGGCCGTCGGCTTCCTGATGTGGTACTCGGTCGCGCGCGACGCGCAGCAGATCCAGCCGCTGGTGCCGGCGCTGCAAAGCTGGTGGATGAAGATCCACGTGCCGGCGAACTTCATCGGCTATGGCAGCTTTGCATTGTCGGCGATGGTCGGTGTCGCGTATCTGGCGAAGGAGCGCGGCGTGCTGGCTGACCGCCTGCCCGCGCTCGAGGTGCTCGACGACGTGATGTACAAGTCGATCGCTGTCGGTTTCGCATTCTTCACGATTGCGACGATTCTCGGCGCGCTGTGGGCCGCCGAAGCGTGGGGCGGCTACTGGAGCTGGGACCCGAAGGAAACCTGGGCGCTGATCGTGTGGCTCAACTACGCCGCTTGGCTGCATATGCGGCTGATGAAGGGGCTGCGCGGCACGGTCGCCGCATGGTGGGCGCTGACCGGTCTGCTGGTCACGACCTTCGCGTTCCTCGGCGTGAACATGTTCCTGTCGGGCTTGCATAGCTACGGCAAGCTGTAAGATTCAGCGCGCTGAATCGACCGATAACCGCCGGCTGCCCTGCCCGGCGGTTTTTTTATGGCGGCCGGAATAATCGTTGCGTCCATCGTGTTCGTTACCTGTGTACCCGTGGATGACTGACGCCCCGGAACGAGCGATCATCAATAGTGGCCCGCGCGGCACTCAGGCGCGGCGGGCCGGCAAGGAGCAGGAAGATGTGGATCAAGCGAAGCGACAGAATTCAACTGACCGGCGATGACATCGCGCGCAGCGAAATCACGCCGCGGCATGTGTTCGAAAACCGCCGGCGCATCCTGCAGGCGGCCGGCGCGATGGCGCTCGGCAGTCTGGTCGGCGTGAGCGGCGAGGCGCTGGCCGCATATACGTCGGCGGATCCGAAGGCGCAGAAGCTCGCGGCGAAAACCAACACGAAGTTCGTCGCGCTGGACAAGGTCACGCCGTACAAGGACATCACGACCTACAACAATTTCTACGAGTTCGGCACCGATAAATCCGACCCCGCGCAGAACGCCGGCACGCTGCGGCCGCAACCGTGGAAGGTGAGCGTCGAGGGCGAGATCAAGAACCCGAAGGTGTACGACATCAACGAACTGCTGAAGCTCGCGCCGCTCGAGGAGCGGGTGTACCGGATGCGCTGCGTCGAAGGATGGTCGATGGTGATTCCGTGGATCGGTGTCTCGCTGTCCGAGCTGATCAAGCGCGCGGAGCCGACCGGCAACGCGAAGTACGTGCAGTTCATCACGCTCGCCGATCCGTCGCAGATGCCGGGGCTGTCGACGCCGGTGCTCGACTGGCCGTATTCCGAAGGCCTGCGGATGGACGAAGCGATGCATCCGCTGACGCTTCTGACGATGGGCCTCTACGGCCAGGTGCTGCCGAATCAGAACGGCGCGCCGGTGCGCGTCGTGGTGCCGTGGAAGTACGGCTTCAAGAGTGCGAAGTCGCTGGTGAAAATCCGCTTCGTCGACAAGCAGCCGCCGACCAGCTGGAACAGCTACGCGGCGAACGAATACGGCTTCTACTCGAACGTGAATCCGAACGTCGATCATCCGCGCTGGAGTCAGGCCACCGAGCGGCGCATCGGCGAAGACGGCTTTTTCACGCCGAAGCGCAAGACGCTGATGTTCAATGGCTACGGCGACCAGGTCGCATCGCTGTACCAGGGCATGGACCTGAAGAAGAACTTCTAGGGCACGACGATGGCTTCCGATACGCAATCAGTCAGCCAACGTGTGAATGCGCAGCGTGCATCGTCCGCGAGCGTGCGGCGCTCCGCCGGCGGCGCGCGCTGGATCGTGCCGGTGAAAGTGGCGGTTTTCATCGCGGCGCTGTACCCGCTCGCGCGCATCGTGCTGTTCGGCATGACCGACCGGCTCGGCGCGAATCCGATCGAGTTCATCACGCGCTCGACGGGACTGTGGACGCTCGTGTTCCTGTGCATCACATTGGCCGTGACGCCACTGCGCCGCCTCACCGGTGTCGCCGCGTTCGTGCGTTTCCGGCGCATGCTCGGGCTCTACACGTTCTTCTACGCGGCGCTGCATTTCACCACTTATCTGTGGTTCGACAAGTGGTTCGATGCCGTGGAGATTCTGAAGGATATCGGCAAGCGGCCGTTCATCACCGTCGGCTTCGCGGCGTTCGTGTTGCTGATCGCGCTCGCCGTCACGTCGCCGCGTGCGATGGTGCGCAAGCTCGGGCGTCGCTGGCAGACGCTGCATCGCGCGATCTATGCGATCGGCGCGCTCGCGATCCTGCATTTCTGGTGGATGAAAGCGGGCAAGCACGATCTGCTGCTGCCGAAGATTTACGGCGCGATCATGATCGCTCTGCTGGGGTGGCGCCTGATCGCATGGTTGCGTGAACGGCGCGCGAACGCGCATCGGCGATAACGGCGAGCGTCGCCCGCCGGCTGAGACGTTTACACCGGCAGAATCGTTTCGCCTGCAAATAGCTGCGGCACCTCTTCACGCGCACGAACTACATGTGTTTGTGTACCATCCACCATCACCTCGGCCGCACGCGGACGGGTGTTGTAGTTCGAGCTCATCACGAAGCCATACGCGCCCGCTGAGCGGATCGCGAGCAGATCGCCCGGTTCGACCGCGAGCAGCCGTTCGCGTCCGAGCCAGTCGCCGCTTTCGCAGACCGGGCCGACCACGTCGTACACATGCGCGGGCACATCCCGCTTCACGACGGGTTCGATCGCGTGATACGCGTCGTACATCGCGGGGCGCGCGAGATCGGTCATCGCGGCATCGACGATCGCGAAGTTCTTTTCCTCGCCCGGCTTCAGGAATTCGACACGCGTGAGCAGCACGCCCGCATTGCCGACCAGCGAGCGGCCCGGCTCGAAATACACTTCGCGATGGCCGTGGCCGCGCGCTTCGATGCGATCGAGCACGATACGCACGAACTCGCCGATTTCCGGTGGGGTTTCGTCGTCGTAGGCGATGCCGAGACCGCCGCCCACATCGACGTGACGAATCGTCATGCCGTCCTGTTCGATCTGCTCGACCAGTTCCAGCACCTTGTCGATCGCATCGAGATAGGGCGCGACTTCGGTGATCTGCGAGCCGATATGGCAGTCGATGCCGATCACGTCGAGATGCGCCATCGCCGCAGCCGCCCGGTAAGTCGCGCGCGCATCTTCGAAAGCGACGCCGAACTTGTTCGACTTCAGGCCCGTGGAAATATACGGATGCGTCTTTGCGTCGACGTCGGGGTTCACGCGCAGCGACACCGGCGCTTTCCTGCCCATTTCGGCCGCCACCGCATTGAGGCGATCGAGTTCCGGAATCGACTCGACGTTGAAGCATTTGACGCCCGCCGCGAGCGCGTCGCGCATCTCGTTCACCTGCTTGCCGACGCCCGAAAACACGATGTTTTCCGCTTTACCGCCGGCCGCGAGCACGCGTGCGAGTTCGCCGCCCGATACGATGTCGAAGCCGGCGCCCAACCGCGCGAACACGTTCAGCACCGCGAGATTGCTGTTGGCTTTCACGGCCACGTGCACGCTCGCGCGACGACCGGCACAGGCCCCCGCGTAGGCGTTCCACGCGGCGGTGAGCGCGGCGCGCGAATAGACGTACAGCGGGGTGCCGAACTGCTCGGCGAGGGAAACGGCGGACACGTCTTCGGCGTGCAATACGCCGTCGACGTAGTCAAATGCGGATCGAGTCATGCGAAAGTCTTATTGAACTGAAGGAGCGGCAGAGGCGGGCAGCGGTGCCGACGGGCCGGACGCATCCGAAGCGGGCGGCGTGGCCAGTTGCTCTTCGGGCGCGAGCGACAGCGGCGTGCCCGAGGTATCCGGAATCGAGCTGGTATCGGCGGCACTGCCGGTGGCCGGTTGCGTTTGATCCGGCGGCGGCGTTTGCGTGCGATGCGCGGGCGGGGCAGGCAGCGGTGGCACAGTCGGCAGATAGAGCGAGCCGCGTTGACCGCAACCGGCGAGCGCGCAACCTGCGAAAATGGCTAAAACCGCTACAATCGCGCGGCCGGGTGCCGCCGCGCGCATCCGAGTGACGACTCGCATGACTGTCCCTGAATGAATAATCGATGGAGTTTAGCATGTCCGATAGTGATTACCTGACCCGTGCGGAAGCCGTGCTGGCCGCCATCGAGAGCGCGCTCGACGACACCGGTGCCGACATCGAACTCGAGCGCAGCGGCAACGTTCTGACGCTCGAATTCGAGAATCGCACGAAGATCATCGTCAACCTTCAGCCGCCGATGAGCGAGATCTGGATCGCGGCGAAGGCAGGCGGTTTCCACTTCCGTTTCGTCGACGGCGAATGGCGCGATACGCGCAGCGGCACGGAGTTTTTCGCGGCGCTATCGCAGTACGCGAGCGAGCAGGCGGGGGAGCCCGTGACGATTACCGCGTCGTAAGCGGGCTGAGCGCGTAGCAAGCGCGCCAATCGCAGTCTCGAAACAGAACCGCCGCGTATCGAGCGCGGCGGTTTTGCATTTCTGGCGACGTATCGGCGGCTTCAGTGACCGCGGAACAGATTCATGATGTCTTGCCGCTCCTGTTCGCCGACCTGTTGCGGCGCGGCGGCCGAAGCGGCGCTCGCGGCGGCCTCGGCGTCGAGCGTCGCCTGACTCACGCCGACCGTCGCGACAAAGCCGTGCCCCGGTGTGAAGTCTTCGAAATACAACTCCGAACCCAGCTCGACCAGACCGTCGGGCATCGGCATCCTGTACTCGGGCACGCCCTTCAATGCGTGCCCCATGTACTCGATCCACACCGGTAACGCGAGGCCGCCGCCGGTTTCCTTGTCGCCGAGGCTGCGCGGATTGTCGTAGCCGATCCACGCGATCGCGGTCAGCGTGTGCTGATAGCCGGCGAACCACGCGTCGCGCGAGTCGTTGGTCGTGCCCGTCTTGCCGCCGAGATCGGTGCGCTTGAGCGAGTTGGATTTCGCGCCCGTGCCGCGTTGCGCGACGCTTTGCAGCAGGCTGTTCATCACGTACGCATTGCGCGGTTCGATCGCATGCGGGGCGCTTTGCCCGGCCACGAGCGGCTGCGCGTGCGCGACGACGACGCCGCGCTGATCCGTGACTTCGGCGATCAGATATGGATTGATCCGGTAACCGCCGTTCGCGAACACCGAGAACGCACCCGCCATCTGCAGCGGCGTGACGAGACCCGCGCCGAGCGCCATCGGCAGATAGGCGGGATGGCGCTCCGCGTCGAAGCCGAAGCGCGTGATGTACTGCTGCGCGTACTTCGTGCCGATCTGGTTCAGGATGCGGATCGACACGAGGTTCTTCGATTTCTGCAGCGCGGTGCGCATCGTCATCGGACCGTCGAAGCCGCCGCCGTAGTTCTTCGGCTCCCAGGCCTGCCCGCCGGTTTCGGCGGCGCTGAAAAAGAGCGGCGCGTCGTTGATGATCGTGGCGGGGCCGAGCCCCTTTTCGAGCGACGCCGAATAGATGAACGGCTTGAAGCTCGAGCCCGGCTGGCGCCACGCCTGGGTCACGTGATTGAACTTGTTCTTGTTGAAATCGAAGCCGCCGACCAGCGCGCGAATCGCGCCGTCCTGCGGAACCACCGAAATAAACGCGCCCTCCACCTGCGGCAACTGCGTGATCGACCAGTCGCCGTCGTCGTTTTTCACGAGCCGCACGATCGCGCCGGGCCGGATCCGCTGATTCGGCTGCGCGCGCGCGCTCAGCGCCGGCTGCGCATAGCGCAGACCGTTGCCCTGAAGCGTCGCGACATTGCCGTCGATGAAGGTTGCCTGCACCTGCTTCGGGCTCGCCTCGGTCACGACGGCTGCGATGATGTCGCCGTTGTCCGGATGTTCGAGCAGCGCGTCGTCGATCGCCTGCTCGCGCTCCTGCGCGTCGGACGGCAGATTGATGAACGCCTCGGGCCCGCGATAGCCGTGCCGCCGCTCATAGTCCATCAGCCCCTTGCGCAGCGCGCGATACGCGACGTCCTGGTCCGCCGAATCGATCGTGGTGACGACGTTGAGACCGAGCGTATACGCCTCTTCGCGATATTGCGCGTACATCATCTGCCGCACCATTTCGGCGACGTATTCCGCGTGCACGCTGTACTCCTTGCCCATCCCCTTCACGACGAGCGGTTGCCGGCGCGCGTCGTCGTATTGCTCCGCGGTGATGTAGTGCAGCTCGTACATGCGCTGCAGGATGTACTCCTGCCGCACCTTCGCGCGTTTCGGATTGACGACCGGGTTATACGCGGACGGCGCTTTCGGCAGACCGGCGAGCATCGCCGATTCGGCGAGCGTCAGATCCTTCAGGTCCTTGCCGAAATACACGCGCGCCGCGCTTGCGAAACCATATGCGCGCTGACCGAGATAGATCTGATTCATGTACACCTCGAGAATCTGATCCTTGGTCAGCTTCGACTCGATCTTGTACGCGAGCAGCATCTCGTAAATCTTGCGCGTATAGGTTTTCTCGCTGGAGAGAAAGAAGTTGCGCGCGACCTGCATCGTGATCGTGCTCGCGCCCTGCGTTGCGTGGCCGTTGGTCAGCGCGACGAAACCCGCGCGCGCGATACCGGTCAGGTCGACGCCGCCGTGGTCGTAGAAACGTGCGTCCTCGATCGCGAGGATCGCTTTTTTCAGACTGTCGGGTACGTCCTGAATGCGCACGATGTCGCGCCGTTCCTCGCCGAATTCACCGATCAGTACATGGTCTGCCGTGTAGATGCGTAGCGGCACCTTCGGGCGATAGTCGGTCAGCGCATCGAGCGATGGGAGGTTCGGCGTCGCGACCACGAGCGCATAGCCGAGCAGCAGCGCCACGCACACGACGCCCGCCACGATCAGCCCGGCAAAGCCGAGGATGAGCTTTTGCCACAACGGGCGTTTGCGCTTTTTCGGCGCGGGCGGCGGGGACGTAGGAGACGTGGATTGCATAGGAATACCGGAAAAGCAGTCCCGCGATTATAGCCGCGTCGCCTGCCGGCTTTCGACCGGCTTACGGTGGATGCATGTTGCCGCGACGCGGACCGCGCGCGGAAATCGCATCGGGCGGCAATGACTTCACTGTAGTCCGTTTGATGTCGCGCGGGGCGCTCTGGCGTCCACCCTGGCCATCTGGCTGAGTGTCGCGCGGCGCCGTGTCTGGCCACAATGATCCCTCATTGCTCGCGTTCGAATGGTTCGTCGCGTGAGTCGGAAGGAGGGTGTATGGCATTTGGAAATTCATGGCTTCAGGTCGTGCAATCGGGTGGACAGCGCTTCGCCGCCGGGATCGACATCAGTTCGCAAAACGTACGGCTGATCGTGCTGAGTCAGCATTTGCGCGCCCGCCGCGCACTGCAGCTCGAATACATGAGCACGGTGCCGCTCGCCGCCGGCGCGATGGCAGGCACCGAGATCACCGACCGCCAGGCCGTCGCGCGGGCGTTGCGCGACGCGTTCTCCCGCCTGCCGCGCGTATGTGCGGCGCAGGCGCTGCAATGCGCGATGGCGGTGCCCGCGTCGGTCACGCTAACGACCACGGTGCCGCTCGCCCGGCTCGCCGCGCAGAGCCGGTGCGAACAGGACCATGGCGGCCCCGCGCTCGCCGGGCTCGCGCCGGCCGTGATGGATGAAGCCGAGCGCATCGCCGGGCTCGAGCGTCATGCGCTCGCGGCCGACTGGGCCGTCGACGAGCGGCCCTCGCCGGTGCGTACCGTGAAGATCACCGCGATGGCGCGTCAGCATCTCGAAGCGCGGATCGAGTGCGCGGCGAGCGCGGGCATTTCGTTGAGCGCGGTAGACGGCGAGCCGCATGCGGCGCTGCGCGCGATGCGGTACGCGGCGAGCCATGAACTCGATCCGTGCGAGCCGTACGTGGCGTTGTGGATTGGCACGGACGGCGTGTATGGCTGGCGGATGGCCGACGGGGTGATCGACGGCGACATGCATTATCCAGCGCCCGAGCACACCGATCTCGCCGATGCGCTGCGCGATCTGGCGCACGGGCCGCAGGTCGACTGCGCGCTGGTCGGCGGCGAAATCGATTTGCTCGACGGCGTGGGCTTTTCGCTCGCGGACATCGGCGATGTGCTGGGTTGCTCGGTGCTGCCATTCGAATGCGCGCTGCTGGGCACCCGCGTGCGGCCGTTCGAGCACGAACTGCTGCATGAGCCGGCCGGCGCGGTCGCGTTCGGGCTGGCGCTGCGCGGAGTGCTCGAATGATGCGCGGCCTTTCGTTTTCGTTCGGGCGGGCGGCGAGCCCGCCGGTGAGCCCAAGGATGAACGACAAGCGCGTCGTCATGCCCTGGCTCGGCGGCTTCAATCTGCTGCCTTACCGGCAACGCAATGCACGGCTCGCACGGCGGCGCTGTCTGCGCGACTGGGCGGTGGCGGCGTGCGTCGGCTCCGCCGGCGTGTGCGCGCTCGCCGGCTGGCAGGCGTTCGAAACGGCGCGGCTCGATGCGCGCCGCGCGTCGACTGAACAGGCGCTCAAGCGACTCGACGCGCCGCTCGCGGAGCACACGAAGCTGCTGCGCGCGCGCGACGAATCGCGGGCAAACGCGGCACGCGCAACGACGCTGTCGGAACCGCTTGCGCACCTGCTCGATTTGCTCGAAGCGCTGAGCTTCGAACCCGGCGACGGCGTCGTGTTGCGGCAATTGCGTCAGCGCGAGTATGAAACCGAGTTGCTCACCACATCGAACAGTCACCTCACATCAGCCGAGTGGCTCAAGCGTCTGAGCGCGGTTCGCGGCGTGAAGGGCGTGGAAGTGCGCGACCTGCATCGGCCGGTGGTACGCGGCGGTGCTCGCGCGGACCGGGCGCTCAGCGCACCGGTCGAGTTCAACGCGCGTCTGCGCTGGGGCGATCCACCGCCCAAAGCCGCTCGCATCGGTGGACCCGCGGCGGCGCGTGTCGCGAAGTCCGAACCATCGGGAGGGACGCGATGAGTACGACGTTTTTCGAAGCAGGCGCAGCGATGCCTGTGTCCGCCAGCCTTGCGCACTCGATAAAGGCCCTGCGCTTACCGCTCGACGCCTGGAGCCGGCGCCGCCGCCGGGTGGTGGCGCTGCTCGGCACGTTGGTGTTCGGCGTTGGCGCGTACGGCTGGATCGCCGCCGATCCGTGCGGGCTGGACGCCAGCCGCGCGGCCTTGGCGGCCGGCACGCAGCGTCTCGGCGAGACACAGCGCACGCTTGCGCAGTTGCCGTCGCTGCGCCGCATAGCCGCGGCGATGCCGGCCGTGCGTTCCGCCGGCGGCACGTCGTGGAGTTCCGCGGACGACGTGCGCAGCGTGTCCGAACTGGCGGCCCAGAACGGCGTCGCAGTGCTTGCGCTCGAACCGGGGCCGGCGAGCGGCGAGGGTATCGGGCGCATGCGGTCGTTGCAGTTGACCGCGCACACGGATTTTGTTCACCTGATGGCGTTTTTCCATGGCTTTTCGCAATTGCCGGTGCTGATGGTGCCCGTCGATGTGACCGTCAAGCAGGACGGCGCGGCGCTGTCGATGGGCGCGACGCTGCACGTGTTCGATGCGCTGCGCGCGGCACCCGCGGCCGACGCCGCGCATGCGTATGACGATGCGAGCCTCGACGAGGACGATGAGGAGGAGATCGTGTTCTTCGATCCGTTTTCGCAGCCGCGGCTGTCCGCGGGCGGCGAGCCTGACGACGTGGCGCAATGGCGGCTGGTCGGCTTGCTGCGCGATCGCACGCGCGGGCTCGCGTTGCTCGACACGCCGGACGGCGCAACCACGGTCGCGGCCGGTGCGCGGCTGGGCGCCGAGCGGGTCACGCAACTCGATGAACTGGGTATCACGCTCGCGAACGGCGGCACGACGCGCACGCTGACGTTATCGGAGGCTTCATGATGAACGCGACGCAGCGATGGAGCGCAGCGGCATCGCGCATCTGGGGGGGCGCGAAGCGCGGTGCCGGGTCGAGCATCCGCTTTGGTTGCGGCCTCTGTATCGGCGCGACGCTTTGCGCCGGTATCGCGAGGGCTTCGACGCCGCCGTTGCGGCCGCCACTGCCGGCGTATATGCCGGCGGACGAGCGGATTGCGATGGCCGAGGCCGCATTTGAAACGGCGCCGCTGCCGCGCGGCGGTCTCGCGGGAGTGCCGAACCCATTTCGCTACGAGTTGGCGCAGCACGCGCGGCAAGACGGGGCACAAGACCTTGCGCAAAGCGACACGCGCGACCCGGATGCGGCCCGGACGGCTTCGTCGGTTGCCGCGCCCGATGTTTCCACGGACGATGCCGCCGACGGCGCCAGCGCCACGCCGCCGCCACAAGCGGCTGTGCCGGGCCGCGACGACAGCGCGGACGCAAACACGCTCGAAGGCCCGCCCGTGCCGCTACCGCCGCCGGTGCGTCTGAGCGGCGTGCGGCAAAGCGCCGACGCCGCCGCGCATTCGGCCGCCGACGACAAGCCGATCTCGCTGAACTTCCAGCATGCCGAATTGAGCGCGGTACTCGGGTCGTTCGCCGAGTTCACCGGGCTCAACATCGTCGCGAGCGACAAGGTGCGCGGCGCCGTTTCGCTGCGGCTCGACAAGGTGCCCTGGCGCACCGCGTTCGACACGCTGCTCGACGTCAACAATCTGTCGATGGAGCGCCACGGCAACGTGATCTGGGTCGCGCCGGCCGCGGAGCTGGCCGCGCGCGAGCGGCAACGCTTCGCCGCGCATGCGCGCTCGGCGGACCTCGAACCGCTCGTGAGCCGCACGATCCAGTTGCACTACGCACACGCCGAGGACGTGCGGCGCCTGCTGACCGGTTCCGGCACCCAGCGGGTGCTGTCCAAACGCGGCGCGGTGACCGCCGATCCGCGCACCAATCTGCTGTTCGTCACCGATCTGGCGGGACGTCTCGAGCAGATCGCGGCGCTGATCGCCGCCGTCGACCGGCCGACCCGCCAGGTGCTGATCGAGGCGCGCATCGTCGAAGGCGAGTACGGTTTTTCGCGCAACCTCGGCGTGCGGCTGTCGCTCGCGCGCACGAATCCGGACGGCGCGGGCAGAGGCCTCAACGGCGGCACGGACGGCACCGTCCATGATCTGTCGGCTCGCCCGATTTCGGGTTTCGACGCGGCGAGCGCCGGTCTCACGCTGTTCGCGGCCCATGCGACGCGGCTCCTGAATATCGAGCTCTCCGCGCTCGAAGCCGAGGGGCATGGGAAAATCGTCTCCAGCCCGCGCGTTGTCACCGCCGACCGGATGAAGGCGGTCGTCGAGCAAGGCAGCGAGCTGCCTTATCAGGCCAAGGTCGGGCAAGGCGTATCCGGCGTGCAGTTTCGCCGGGCGACGCTCAAACTGGAGGTCGAGCCGCAGATCATGCCGGACGGCCGCGTGGTACTGGACCTCGACGTCGCGAAAGACAGCGTCGGCGAGCAGACCGACGCCGGGCCCGCGATCAACACCAAGCACGTGCAAACGCGCGTCGAGGTCGAGGATGGTGGTACGGTGTCGATCGGCGGAATCTACGCGGCCGACGACCGGGACGACGTGCAGCGCGTGCCATTGCTCGGAAGAATCCCGCTGCTGGGTGCGCTGTTTCGCAATCGGGCTCATCGTGACCAGCGCAGCGAGCTGGCGATTTTCATCACGCCGCGAGTCGTGCAGGAAATCGCCCAGGAAAATTAGGGTACGCTGCCGCCGCCGTCCGCCGGCGGTGCGCGGGCCCGGCAAGCTCGCTCGGGCTTGCTCAGGCTCGACAAGGCAGCCGCTTTGCCAGTAAGCTGCGGCACGAACTACACCGGATTAGCCAGAGGACACCGTTGCAAGCGCGGGACGCACACGCCAATGTATTTTTCGTAGGGCTCATGGGGGCAGGGAAAACCACTGTGGGCCGGGCGGTTGCGCGCCGTCTGGAGCGCCCGTTCTTCGATTCCGACCATGAAATCGAGGCGCGCACCGGGGCGCGCATTCCGGTGATCTTCGAGTTGGAGGGCGAGACGGGTTTTCGCGAGCGCGAAGCGAGCGTGATCGACGAGCTGACGGGGCGCGACAAGATCGTGCTCGCGACCGGCGGCGGCGCGGTACTGCGGCCGGAAAACCGCGACGCGCTGACGAGCCGGGGCCTCGTCATCTATCTGCGCGCCAATCCGCACGATTTGTGGCTGCGTACGCGACGCGACAAGAATCGCCCGCTGCTGCAGACCGAAGACCCGAAAGCGCGTCTCGAAGCGCTGTATGAAGTGCGTGACCCGCTCTACCGGGAATGCGCGCATTTCGTGATTGAAACCGGCCGGCCTTCGGTCAACGGACTCGTCAACATGGTTCTGATGCAGCTCGAGATGGCCGGCGTCGCCAAACATCCTGCGCCATAATGGACCGTATGATTACCGTCAATGTCGAACTGGGCGAGCGCGCCTACCCCATCCATATCGGTGCCGGCCTGATCGGCCAGACCGCGCTGTTCGCGCCGCATATCGCCGGCAACTCGGTCACCATCGTCACCAATACCACCGTCGATCCGCTGTACGGCGACACGCTGCGCGCGGCGCTCGCGCCGCTGAACAAGCAGGTGTCCACCGTCGTTCTGCCGGATGGCGAGGCGTACAAGAATCTCGACACGCTGAATCTGATCTTCGACGCGCTGCTTGGATCGCGCGCGGATCGCAAGACCACGCTGATCGCGCTCGGTGGCGGCGTGATCGGCGATATGACCGGTTTTGCCGCAGCCTGCTACATGCGCGGCGTGCCGTTCATCCAGGTGCCGACCACGCTGCTGTCGCAGGTGGATTCGTCGGTGGGCGGCAAGACCGGCATCAACCATCCGCTCGGCAAGAACATGATCGGCGCGTTCTACCAGCCGCAGGCGGTGATCGCCGACATCGGCGCGCTGCGCACGCTGGCCGCGCGCGAACTGGCGGCGGGCGTCGCCGAGGTCATCAAGACCGGCGCGATTGCCGATGCGGATTTTTTCAGCTGGATCGAAGCGAATATCGAAGCGCTGAACCGTTGCGAGCCGGCGGCGCTCGCCGAGGCGGTCAAGCGTTCGTGCGAGATCAAGGCATCGGTGGTCGCGCAGGACGAGCGCGAAGGCGGACTGCGCGCGATCCTCAACTTCGGCCACACGTTCGGTCATGCGATCGAAGCCGGGCTCGGCTACGGCGAGTGGCTGCACGGCGAGGCGGTCGGCTGCGGGATGGTGATGGCGGCGGATCTGTCGGTGCGTCTCGGCCATCTCGACGACGCGTCGCGCAAACGTCTCGTCGACCTGATCGTCGCCGCGCATCTGCCTACACGCGCGCCGGCGCTCGGCGCGGACCGCTACGTCGAACTGATGCAGGTCGACAAGAAAGCGGAAGCCGGTGCGATCAAATTCATTCTGCTGAAGCGTTTCGGTGAGACGCTGATCACCCGGGCGCCCGACGCCGAGGTGCATGCGACGCTGGCCGCCGCCGTCTAGATACGTCGCGGCTTTGCAGCCACGCGTCGCGCATCCGCGTCAGGAAGCGCCACCCATGTTTCGGAGAACCCGGTGACCGACAGGCGCAGCGACGACCTCGAGCAAGACCCGGCGGCGCGCGGCGCCGCCGCGAATGGCGCCTCTAGCGGTGCCTCCGGTGGCGCTTCCAATGGCGCTTCCAATGGTGCAACGAGCGCCGGCCCCATTGCCGCCGATGCGCGTCACACGCCGGCGGCCGCGGCGCCGACCCAGCAGGCGCTCGAAGCGCATCTCGCGCCGTATGCCGCGCACTCGACCGGCTCGCGCGGGCGCCGTTATCCGGAACCCGCGCCGAGTGCGCGTACCGAGTTTCAGCGCGACCGCGACCGTATCGTTCACTCCACCGCGTTCCGCCGCCTCGAATACAAGACTCAGGTGTTCGTGAATCACGAGGGCGACCTGTTTCGCACGCGTCTCACTCACAGTCTCGAAGTCGCGCAGATCGCACGCTCGGTTGCACGCAATCTGCGCGTCAATGAAGATCTGGTCGAAGCGATTTCGCTCGCGCACGATCTTGGCCATACGCCGTTCGGTCATGCGGGCCAGGATGCGCTGAACGAATGCATGCGCGAACACGGCGGCTTCGAGCACAACCTGCAGAGCCTTGCGGTCGTCGACGAACTGGAACAGCACTATGGCGCGTTCAATGGCCTGAACCTGTGCTTTGAAACGCGCGAGGGCATTCTCAAACATTGCTCGCGCGAAAACGCACGGCGCCTGGGCGCGCTCGGCGAGCGCTTTCTCGAAGGGCGGCAGCCGTCGCTCGAAGCGCAGATCGCGAACGTCGCCGACGAAATCGCCTACAACAATCACGATGTCGACGATGGCTTGCGTTCCGGTCTGCTGACGATCGGGCAACTCGCCGAAGTCGAACTCTGGCAGACGCACTACGAGGCGGCGCGCGTCGATTTTCCGCAGATCGAAGGGCGCAGACTGATCCACGAGACGGTGCGGCGCATCATCAATACGCTGATCGTCGATCTGATCGAGACGACCCGGCTCAATCTGGTCCGTTACGCGCCGTCATCGCTCGACGACGTGCGCGCGGCGCCTCCGCTCGTCGCGCATAGCGACACCGTTGCCGCGCAGGCGGCGGCGCTCAAGCGCTTTCTGTTCAGAAACCTGTATCGCCACTATCGGGTGATGCGCATGGCCAACAAGGCGCGCCGCGTCGTGGTCGGCCTGTTCGACGCGTTCACCGATGACCCGAGGCTGCTGCCGCCGGCCTACCAGTCGGCCGATGCGGCGCGGCAGCCGCGTCTGATCGCGCATTACGTCGCGGGCATGACCGACCGCTACGCGGTGAAGGAATATCAGCGGCTGTTCGTCATCGACGATAACTAGGCAGTCGCGGATCGCACCGCGTTCGCACCGCAATTCACAGCAGCGCGAGCGCGGCGGCGCGGCGGCGCTCCCCGCTTCAGCGCAACCCCGCCGGTGCAACTCCGACTCAACGCGAGCGCGACGCGAACAACACGCCCGCAATCAGCGCGAGCCCGCCGACGATCGCGATCGTCTGCCACGGGTTTTCATGCACGTAGTGATCGGCATCCGAGATCGCGACGCCCGCGCGCTCGCGCATCGCATCGCGGGTGTCGTTCAGGCGCGCGCGTGCGGCGTCGAGTTGTTTGCGCAGTCTGCCGCGCAACTCGACGGCATCGGCCTGAGTACCGTCCGCCAACGTCGATTCGAGTTCCGACAGCAGCGTGCGCAGTTCAACCGCGATATCTTCGGCGGCATGGCGGCTATGGTGAGCGATGCGCCGCGCGCGGCGGCTTGCGCTGGTCCAGGATTCGCCGAGGGCGTCTCTCGTATTTGGAAGTGCTGTCATGATCGCTCCGTCGATGGGGGTTGAAAGAGCCCGCGCATGGTCGCGGACGCGATATCACGTCCCGGCGCGGGAAATGCCACCAGAACGCAACTTCGGTGCCAAACCGGCACAGCCAACGTGCGCGGGCTATCCGCGCGGCGGCGCGACGGCGGCACGCGTATCGTCAGCACATATTGCACGCGCCGGACTTCAAATCCGCGTCAAACTTACAAACGAGCGCACCGACGGTGCCGCGGCGGGCGCTCCAATGGAAACGCCGTCATCGATCGATAACGGCGTTTGCCCAGGTCGCCAAAATTCGACTAACCTAACTCAACAGCCCCTAATAAATCGGGAGGCGTGAGCAGTGTCAGAAGCGATAGCCGACGCTCACATAAGTGACGATCGGGTTCAGCTTGATCTTGGTTTGCGATGTCACGGTCAGCGGGCCGACCGGCGTGACCGAATTGGAGGTCAGCTTGGCGGTCGTACTGAGCGGCAGATAGGAAATCGACGCGCCGGCGAACCAGTGCCTGGTGAACGCGTACGTGAAGCCTGCATTAAACACAGGTTCCCACGAACTATCCGTCGATACACTGGTCGGACCATGCAGCACGTTGGCTTCGAATCCGCTGTTGGTGATCTGTTCGCCGGTGAACCAGATGCGGCTCACGCCAATACCGAGATACGGACGGAACGATGATGTCGGAGCGTTGAAGTAGTACTTGAACAGCAGAGTCGGGCTCCACTGTTTAGCCTGGCCCAGCTTGCCGAACTGTTCGAAGCTGCCCGTGCCGTACAGGTCGAAAGTCGGCGGGACGCCAATCACGAATTCGGTGGCGATGTGATCGGTAATGAAGTAACCGGCGGTGAAGCCGATGGTGTCGGCCGAACTCAGTGAGGCGCCAGTATTGGGTTGTGTGATGTTGGTCGGACTGCCCCCAATGCTGGTTACCGTCAACGGGTCGCTGCTCGATTGAGGCGCCAGGTGGAACCAGCCCGTCGTGACGTAAAAACTGCCGGCCGATTGCGCGTGCGCTGCCGTGCTCATGCAGGCTAGCACTGCCATCCCCGTTATGGCCTGTTTTAATTTCATATGTGCTCCTCCAGAAAAGGCCCGCTCATTATGACCACAACGTTTGAAACAAACCATACGCGGCGGTTAGAGCTTTCTCCCTAAGCACCGCGTAGTTTCTTGCTTTGCCGCATGGCGTCGAACCTCGCGCGCATGCGGCTCTTCGGACCTTCGGGTATATACCAACGCGACTATTGGATACTCCAGCATGGCACGGCTTGCACGTCTTTATGTCCCCGACCAGCCGCAGCACGTCATCCTCCGCGGGCTCGATCAGCAACCCGCCTTCGTCGACGATCAGGACTATGAGCTTTTTATCGACTGTCTGAAGGCAGCTTCGCGGGACCATCACCTGTCGATCCACGCCTATGCACTGATGCCTGGCGCCGTGCAACTGCTCGTCACACCCACCGAGGAGTCGAGTTTGCCCAAGGCGATGCAGGCTGTCGGCCGACGCTATGTCGCGCATTTCAACCGGCGTTATGCGCGCCGCGGCACGTTGTGGGAAGGCCGCTACCGGGCCACGGTGATCGAGGGTGAACGCTACTTCCTGCTGGCGAGCCGCGTCGTCGAAATGTGTCCGGTACGCACGCAACTGGTCAACGCGCCCGAGGATTACCGGTGGTCGAGCTACCGGCATCACATCGGCCTCACTCTGGACAGCCTGATCACCGATCATCCGCTCTACTGGTCGCTCGGCAATACGCCGTTCGAACGGCAGCGCGCGTACCGCGAACTCTGCGAGCAGCCGCTCGACGAGCGCGAAGCCAGTCAACTCCAGCAGGCCACGCTGAAGGGCTGGGTGCTCGGCAGCGACACTTATCGCGAATGGGCTGCGCGGGCCGCGAACCGGCGCGTTTCGCCGTTGCCGCGCGGCCGCCCGCGCAAAGTGCGCGAGACCCCGCATACCCAATAGGGCGGCGCTAAATCGCAAATAAACGTTTTACATCAAGGGGCTGCAAGAGAACGGCATGTCGTATGCCGTTTTCTTTGGTCTTATATTGATATGGAACCATTAAAAATTGGCCGCGATGCACCAATTTGATAATTGGTGACAGATCACAAGGTTTTATTTGCTATTCCATTGATTCGTCGCGTATATTCCGATTTCCGGCGCTTTTCGACACGCGCAGTCCTGCTGCGAGAAGAGCGCCGTCGTGGTTGCGATGCGCACTGCGGCAAAAGAAAAAACGGTTTAACGGCCTGTCCGGCCCCTCACAGACGGTGTCCCCATGAACGACCACCAGCAACCGATTCACCCGGTTCCCGCCGCCCAGGGTCTGTACGACCCGCAAAACGAGCATGACGCCTGCGGCGTCGGCTTCGTCGCTCACATCAAGGGCAAGAAAAGCCACGAAATCATCGAACAAGGTCTGAAGATTCTCGAGAATCTCGACCACCGGGGCGCGGTCGGCGCCGATCCGCTGATGGGCGACGGCGCGGGCATCCTGATCCAGATTCCGGACGGCTTCTATCGCGAAGAGATGGCCCGGCAGGGCGTGACGCTGCCACCGGCCGGCGAGTACGGCGTCGGCATGATTTTCCTGCCAAAAGAACACGCTTCGCGGATCGCCTGCGAACAGGAGCTCGAGCGCACGGTGAAGGCCGAAGGCCAAGTGGTGCTCGGCTGGCGCGACGTTCCGGTCGACCACACGATGCCGATCTCGCCCACGGTGAAGGCGAGCGAGCCGCTGATCCGCCAGATCTTCATCGGCCGCGGCAAGGACATCATGGTGACCGACGCGCTCGAGCGGAAGCTGTACATCATCCGCAAGACCGCAAGCCACCGCATCCAGGCGCTCAAGCTCAAGCACGGCAAGGAATATTTCGTGCCGTCGTGCTCGGCGCGCACCGTCGTGTACAAGGGTCTGCTGCTGGCGGGCCAGGTCGGCGTGTACTACCGCGATCTGCAGGACGACCGCACCATCTCGGCGCTCGCGCTGGTGCACCAGCGCTTCTCGACCAACACGTTCCCGGCCTGGGAACTCGCTCACCCGTACCGGATGATCGCCCACAACGGCGAAATCAACACGGTGAAGGGCAACGTCAACTGGCTGAACGCGCGTACCGGCGCGATCGCGTCGCACGTGCTCGGCGACGATCTGCCGAAGCTGTGGCCGCTGATCTATCCGGGCCAGTCGGATACGGCATCGTTCGACAACTGCCTCGAACTGCTGGTGATGGCCGGCTACCCGCTCGTCCACGCGATGATGATGATGATTCCGGAAGCGTGGGAACAGCACACGCTGATGGACGAGAACCGCCGCGCGTTCTACGAATACCACGCCGCGATGATGGAGCCGTGGGACGGCCCCGCCGCGATCGCGTTCACCGACGGCCGCCAGATCGGCGCGACGCTCGACCGTAACGGTCTGCGTCCGGCGCGCTACATCGTCACCGATGACGACCTCGTCATCATGGCGTCGGAAGCCGGCACACTGCCGATCCCCGAGTCGAAGATCGTCAAGAAGTGGCGTCTGCAGCCGGGCAAGATGTTCCTGATCGACATGGAGCACGGCCGCATCATCGACGACAAGGAACTGAAGGACAACCTCGCGAACGCGAAGCCGTACAAGAGCTGGATCGACGCCGTGCGCATCAAGCTCGACGAGATCGAAGCGAAGGCCGAAGACGTCGCGACCGAGCGCCGCGAAGCCGCCGCGCTGCTGGATCGCCAGCAGGCTTTCGGCTACTCGCAGGAAGACCTCAAGTTCCTGATGGCGCCGATGGCGCAAGCGGGCGAGGAAGCGGTCGGCTCGATGGGCAACGACTCGCCGCTGGCGGTCATGTCCAACAAGAACAAGACGCTCTACCACTACTTCAAGCAGCTGTTCGCGCAGGTGACGAACCCGCCGATCGACCCGATTCGCGAAAACATGGTGATGTCGCTCGTGTCGTTCATCGGCCCGAAGCCGAACCTGCTCGACACCAACAACATCAACCCGCCGATGCGTCTCGAAGTGTCGCAGCCGGTGCTCGACTTCAAGGACATCGCGAAGATCCGCGCGATCGATCAGTACACCGGCGGCAAGTTCAGCTCGTACGAGCTGAACATCTGCTATCCGGTCGCCTGGGGCAAGGAAGGTATCGAAGCGCGTCTCGCGTCGCTGTGCGCGGAAGCCGTCGATGCGGTCAAGTCCGGCTACAACATGCTGATCGTGTCGGACCGCAAGACCGACCGCGACAATGTCGCGATCCCGGCGCTGCTCGCCACCGCCGCGATTCACACGCACCTCGTGCAGCAGGGCCTGCGCACCAGCACGGGGCTCGTCGTCGAAACCGGTTCGGCGCGTGAAACGCACCACTTCGCGCTGCTCGCGGGCTATGGCGCGGAAGCCGTGCATCCGTACCTCGCGATGGAAACGCTCGGCCAGCTCGCAGCCGGCCTGAAGGGCGACCTGTCGGCGGAAAAGGCGGTCTACAACTTCACGAAGGCGGTCGGCAAGGGTCTGCAGAAGGTCATGTCGAAGATGGGCATTTCGACCTACATGTCGTACACCGGCGCGCAGATTTTCGAAGCGGTCGGTCTCGCCGAAGATCTGGTGACGAAGTATTTCCACGGCACGTCGTCGAAGGTCGGCGGCATTGGTCTGTTCGACGTCGCCGAAGAAGCGATCCGTCTGCATCGCGACGCGTTCGGCGACAACCCGGTCCTCGCGAACATGCTCGACGCGGGCGGCGAGTACGCGTACCGCGTGCGCGGCGAAGAACACATGTGGACGCCGGATGCGATCGCCAAGCTGCAGCACTCGGCGCGCAGCAACTCGTACCAGACGTACAAGGAATACGCGCATCTGATTAACGATCAGACGAGGCGCCACATGACCTTCCGCGGCCTGTTCGAATTCAAGTTCGACCCGACCAAAGCGATTCCGCTCGACGAAGTCGAACCGGCGAAGGAAATCGTCAAGCGTTTCGCGACCGGCGCGATGTCGATGGGCTCGATCAGCACCGAAGCGCACGCCACACTCGCCGTCGCGATGAACCGCATCGGCGGCAAGTCGAACACCGGCGAAGGCGGCGAAGACGCGAACCGTTACCGCAACGAACTGCGTGGCATTCCGATCAGGAACGGCGACACGATGAAGTCCGTGATCGGCGACGAAGTGGTCGTCGACATTCCGTTGAAGGAAGGCGACTCGCTGCGCTCGCGCATCAAGCAGGTCGCGTCGGGCCGTTTCGGTGTGACGGCGGAATACCTCGCGTCGGCCGACCAGATCCAGATCAAGATGGCGCAGGGCGCGAAGCCGGGCGAAGGCGGTCAACTGCCGGGCCACAAGGTGTCGGATTACATCGGCAAGCTGCGTTACTCGGTGCCGGGAGTCGGCCTGATCTCGCCGCCGCCGCACCACGACATCTACTCGATCGAAGATCTTGCGCAACTGATTCACGACCTGAAGAACGTCAACGCATCGTCGAGCATCTCGGTGAAGCTCGTGTCGGAGTCGGGCGTCGGCACGGTCGCCGCGGGCGTCGCGAAGGCGAAGGCCGATCACGTCGTGATCGCCGGTCATGACGGCGGCACGGGTGCATCGCCACTGTCGTCGATCAAGCATGCGGGCACGCCGTGGGAACTGGGTCTCGCCGAGACGCAGCAGACGCTGGTGCTGAACCAGTTGCGCGGCCGCATCCGCGTGCAGGCCGACGGTCAGATGAAGACCGGCCGCGACGTCGTGATCGGCGCGCTGCTCGGCGCGGACGAATTCGGCTTCGCGACGGCGCCGCTCGTCGTCGAAGGCTGCATCATGATGCGCAAGTGCCATCTGAACACCTGCCCGGTCGGCGTCGCGACGCAAGATCCGGTGCTGCGCGCGAAGTTCAAGGGCCAGCCGGAACACGTCGTGAACTTCTTCTTCTTCATCGCTGAAGAAGCGCGCGAAATCATGGCGCAACTCGGTATCCGCAAGTTCGACGACCTGATCGGCCACGCGGAACTGCTCGACATGAAGAAGGGCATCGAGCACTGGAAGGCGAAGGGTCTCGATTTCTCGCGCGTGTTCTATCAGCCGTCGGTGCCGGCCGAAGTCGCGCGCAAGCACGTCGACGTGCAGGATCACGGTCTCGACCGCGCGCTCGACCACACGCTGATCGAGAAAGCGAAGGCCGCGATCGAGAAGGGCGAACACGTGTCGTTCATCCAGCCGGTGCGCAACGTGAACCGCACGGTCGGCGCGATGCTGTCGGGCACGATCGCGAAGAAGTACGGCCATGACGGTCTCGCCGACGACGCGATCCACATCCAGCTGAAGGGCACCGCGGGTCAGAGCTTCGGCGCATTCCTCGCGAAGGGCGTCACGCTCGATCTGGTCGGCGACGGCAACGACTACGTCGGCAAGGGCCTGTCGGGCGGCCGCATCATCATCCGTCCGACCAACGATTTCCGCGGCAAGTCCGAAGAAAACATCATCTGCGGCAACACGGTGATGTACGGCGCGATCGAAGGCGAGGCGTTCTTCCGCGGCGTCGCCGGCGAGCGTTTCTGCGTGCGTAACTCCGGTGCGACCGCGGTTGTCGAAGGCACCGGCGACCACGGCTGCGAATACATGACGGGCGGCACGGTGGTGGTGCTCGGCGAGACGGGCCGCAACTTCGCGGCCGGCATGTCGGGCGGCGTCGCGTACGTGTTCGATCCGGACGGCGCATTCGCGAGCAAGTGCAACAAGTCGATGGTCGCGCTCGACCCGGTGCTGCAACAGGCCGAACAGGAGCGCACGGTCGACCAGGGTCTGTGGCATTGCGCGACGACTGACGAAGCGCTGCTCAAGGGGCTCATCGAGCGTCACTTCCAGTTCACCGGCTCGCCGCGCGCGAAGGCGCTGCTCGAAAACTGGGACGCGTCGCGCCGTCAGTTCGTGAAGGTATTCCCGACCGAATACAAGCGCGCGCTCGGCGAACTCGCCGCGAAGAAGGCGAACAAGGAAGTGCTCGCCGCCTGACCGATCGCCATAGTCATACCTAGCCGCACCCGCTGCCGCCCGACTGTTCGAGTCCGGCTGGCGGCGGGTCCAGATTACCCCTAGATACAGATAGAGAAGAGAACCACATGGGCAAGGCAACCGGTTTTCTCGAGTTCGAGCGCCGCCACGAGGCGTACGAAGCTCCGCTCACGCGTGTGAAGCACTACAAGGAATTCGTCGCCGCGCTGAGCGACGACGAAGCGAAGATTCAAGGCGCGCGTTGCATGGACTGCGGTATTCCGTTCTGCAACAACGGCTGCCCGGTCAACAACATCATTCCGGACTTCAACGACCTGGTGTTCCGTCAGGACTGGAAGAACGCGATCGAAGTGCTGCATTCGACCAACAACTTCCCGGAGTTCACGGGCCGCATCTGCCCGGCGCCGTGCGAAGCGGCGTGCACGCTCGGCATCAACAACGACCCGGTCGGCATCAAGTCGATCGAACACGCGATCATCGACAAGGCCTGGGCCGAAGGCTGGGTTGCCCCGCAAACGCCGAAGCACAAGACCGGCAAGAAGGTTGCGGTGGTCGGCTCGGGCCCCGCGGGTCTCGCCACCGCGCAGCAGCTCGCGCGCGCCGGCCATGACGTGACGGTGTTCGAAAAGAACGGTCGCATCGGCGGCCTGCTGCGTTATGGCATCCCCGACTTCAAGCTCGAGAAGTGGCTGATCGATCGCCGTATGCGGCAGATGGAGGCCGAAGGCGTCGCATTCCGCACCAACGTGTTCATCGGCCGTGAGGATTCGCTGCCGGCCTACATCGGCAACACCGCGAAGGAAACCATCACGCCGGCCGAACTGAAGGAACAGTTCGACGCGGTCGTGATCGCCGGCGGTTCGGAAACGCCGCGCGATCTGCCGGTGCCGGGCCGCGAGCTCGAAGGCATTCACTATGCGATGGAATTCCTGCCGCAGCAGAACAAGGTCAATGCCGGCGACAAGGTGCCGAACCAGTTGCTCGCGAAGGGCAAGCACGTCGTCGTGATCGGCGGCGGCGATACCGGCTCCGACTGCGTCGGTACGTCGAACCGTCATGGCGCGAAGAGCGTCACGCAGTTCGAACTGCTGCCGCAGCCGCCGGAAGAAGAGAACAAGCCGCTCGTGTGGCCGTACTGGCCGATCAAGCTGCGCACGTCGTCGTCGCACGAGGAAGGCTGCGAGCGCGATTGGGCGGTCGCGACCAAGCGTCTCGAAGGCAAGAACGGCAAGGTCGAGAAGCTGATCGCCGCGCGCGTCGAATGGAAGGACGGCAAGATGGTCGAAGTGCCGAATTCGGAATTCGAGATGAAGGCCGACCTCGTGCTGCTCGCGATGGGCTTCACGCAGCCGGTGTCGCCGGTGCTCGAAGCGTTCGGCGTCGACAAGGATGCGCGCGGCAACGTGCGTGCGTCGACCGAGGGCGACAAGGCCTACTACACGTCGGTAGACAAAGTGTTTACGGCGGGCGACATGCGCCGCGGCCAGTCGCTGGTCGTGTGGGCGATCCGCGAAGGCCGTCAGTGCGCGCGTTCGGTCGATGCGTTCCTGATGGGGCATTCGGAGCTGCCGCGCTAAGTCTCCGCGGCGGTCCGCGGCCGGCGTCGATGTGCGCCGGCCAACGATTTGCAGGAGGACGTGGAGACGACAAGGTGCCCGATGCAGGCATCCGTAGCGGTAAAGCGAAGCGGTAGAAAAGAGAAAGCCGGGCTCGCCTGAAAAGGGCAGCCCGGTTTTTTTATTCCCGGCCGTGGAGCCCGGCGCGTTATTTCCCGTACCGTGCGAGCGTCAATCCATCGAGATCGATGTCCGGCTTGCGCTGCGTGATCAGGTCCGCGACCACGCGGCCCGACCCCATCGACATCGCCCAGCCGGTCGAGCCGTGTCCGAGGTTGAGCCACAGATTGTCGATGTTGCAGGGCCCGAGCAGCGGCGCGCCGTCCGGTGTCATCGGCCGGCGGCCTACCCAGAAATGCGCGGAGGCCGGATTGGCCGCGTGCGGAAACCAGTCGCGCAGCACGCTGAGCAGGGTCTGCAACGCCTGCTCGCGCAGCGTGGTTTGCCGGTTGCCCAGTTCCGCCGTGCCCGCGATACGCAGGTTGTTGCCAAAGCGCGTGATGGCCGTCTTCAGCGACTCGTCCATCAGCGCCGCGCGTGGCGCCTTTTCCTCGTCGATCACGGGCAACGTCGCCGAATAGCCTTTCACCGGATAGAGCGGCACCTTCACGCCGAGCGACGCGAGCAATGCGGCGCTATCGACACCGAGCGCGACCACTACCGCATCCGCTTGCAGCGTCTGGACGCCAAGTTCGTTCTGAATACGCACGCCGCGCACCGTCGAGCCCTCGACGTCGAGCGACGTAACCCGAGTGTCGAAGCGAAAGCGCACGCCGTTGCGCTCGCAGATCGCCCGCAGCTCACGGGTAAAGCGCGCGCAGTCGCCGGCTTCGTCATCGGGCAGATAGAGACCGGAAAACGGCGCCTGGCGCGCCCAGCGCAGACCCGGCTCGATCTCCGCGCACTGCGCGGCGCTGACTTCCCGATGCTCGATGCCCGCGTCGCGCAGCACCGCGAGCGCCGGCTGCGCGAGTTCCACGTCGTACTCGCTGCGAAACATCTGCAGATAGCCCTGACTACGGCCGTAATCAAACAGATGACGGCCGCGAAATTCATGCAGGCACGCGCGGCTGTAATACGCGATGCGCTGCATCCGCTGCTTGTTGACGCGAAAGCGCTCGAGCTTGCATTCGCGCAGCCAGTGCGCAATCCAGCGCCATTGGGCCGGATCGAACGTCGGCCGGAAGATCAGCGGCGAGGCGGGCCTGAACAGATATTTGAGGAGCTTCGCCGGCATGCCTGGTGCTGCCCACGGCGTCACGTAGCCCGGCGCGATGACCCCGGCATTGCCGAAACTCGTCGACAGAGCGACGTCGGGTTCGCGCTCGATCACCGTCACTTCACAGCCTTGCTGATACAGATAAAAGGCAGTGGCGACGCCGATCACGCCGCCGCCGAGCACGATCGTTTTCATGGATATGTACTGCGTTTTCAGGCGAGCGCGGGTGTTTTCAGGCGGCGGGACTGGCTTCGCCGAGCACTTTGCCCTTCGTCTCGGGCAGGCACAGCGCGGCGACGATCACGAGCAGATACCCGGAGCCGGCGACGATCCCCATCGCCTTCACGAGCGTCATCGTCTGCGCGAACGTGCCGACCAGAATCGGAAAGAGCGAACCGATCCCGCGCCCGAGGTTGTAGCAGAAACCCTGTCCCGAGCCGCGGATCTCGTTCGGATACAGCTCCGACAGATACGCGCCGACACCCGCGAATATTCCCTGCACGACGATGCCGAGCGGAAAGCCGAGTGCGAGCATCAGCGTGTCGGTGATCGGCAGCATCGTGTAGACCATGCCGAGCACGAACGAGCCGATTGCAAACAGCACGAACGACGCGCGCCGGCCGATCCGGTCGCACAGAATCGCGCCGACGATGTAGCCGGTAAACGAGCCGACGATCAACACGATCAGATAGCCGCTCGTGTTGAACACCGACAGATGGCGCACCGTTTTCAGATAGGTGGGCAGCCACGTCGTGATCGCGTAATAGCCGCCGAGCATGCCGCTGCACAGGATGCTGCCGAGCAGCGTGGTCTTCAGATGCGCGGCCGAGAAGATCTGCATGAAGTGCGACGTGTTGAAGCCGCTTTCGCGTGCGCGTCGCGTCGCGAGAAAGATTTCCGGATCGCTGACGTTGCGGCGGATATAGATGATCCACGCAGCCGGCAGCAGCCCGACCCAGAAGCACGCGCGCCATGCGTAGTGCTCCGGCAGCAGCGCGAACGCCGCCCAGTAGACGATCGCCGCGGCCGCCCAGCCGAACGACCAGCTGCTTTGCACGGTGCCGACCGCTTTGGCGCGATGCTGCGGCGAGCGGATCGTCTCGGCCATCATGATCGTGACGACCGACCACTCGCCGCCGAAGCCGATTCCTTGCAGCGTGCGTGTCGCGAGCAGTTGCCAGAACGACTGCGTGAAACCCGATAGAAAGGTAAAAATCGCGAAGGTCGCAATGGTCCATTGCAGCACCCGGATGCGGCCGTAACGGTCGGCGAGAATGCCGGCCAGCCAGCCGCCGAGCGCCGACGAAATCAGCGAACTGGTCGCGATCATGCCGGCTTCGCTCTTGCTCATTCCCCATGCGGCGATCAGCGTCGGGATGAGGAACGAATAGATCATGAAGTCGAACGCGTCGATCGCGTAACCGCCGAAGCCGGCGTACAGGGTGCGGCGCTCGCGCGGGGTCAGTTCGGTGAACCATTGGACAGAAGACATGTTTTGTCGTGGTCTCCAGGTCTGGTTCGGCTGTGGGGGCCGAATGGCAGGGTTTTTGTATTCTACGGGGATGCAGCGTCGCGCGGTCGGCGGGCAGCCAAATGGCGGGGACGCGACCCTCTTTCCGCGTGGCAGCTACTACGCTGTAACGTAAAAGTTATCAACGAAACGTTAAACTGCGTCTGCAGCCTGGCTGCCACGAACTGTCCCCACATCTGTCGCACCTGCCACCATTGATGCCCGTCACCGCGAAATCCCGTTCGCCGTTCCGCCTGCCTGCGAGCACGACTGTGCACGCGGGCGATCGCGCGCCGGGCGAAACTTCGCCGTCGCGGCGGCGCTTCCTGAAAAGTTCGGCGGGAGCGGTGCTCGTTGCTGGCTTCGGCAGCACGTTGCTGTCCGCGTGCGGCGGCAGTCTCGATGCGGATCAGGCGGATACGCCGCGCCTCGCATCGGCCAGTAATTTCCGCGATCTCGCGGGCACCGGCACCGGCTATCTGAGCGTCGACGGCAAGCAGATGCGCCGCGGCGCGTTCTATCGCGCGAACGCCTTGACGCTGAGCAGCGTCGATAAGGCATCGCTCGACAAGCTCGGTATCGCGGCGGTCTACGATCTGCGCACGCCCGCCGAAATCGCGCGCACCCCCGATGTGCTGCCGGCCGGCGCCACCGCACGCACGCTCAACGTGCTCGGCACCGACGATTTCGCGCCGCCCACGTTCGACACCGCGGCGGACGCGGTCGCCTTCATGGAGGCGCAGGCGCGTGCTTACGTGACGGGCAGCGCGCAGCGGGCCGCGTTCGGCGCGTTGCTGGCCGCGCTTGCCAATGGCGAGGGCGCGCAGCTATTCCATTCGAACGCGGGGAAGGATCGCGCGGGCTGGGTCGCGGCGCTGCTGCAAAGCATCGCCAACGTGCCGCTCGACGTGATCATGCAGGACTATCTGCTGAGCAATACCTATCTCGCGCGATCGATCGCCGCGCAAACGAGCACGCTGCGCGCTCAGGACGGCGAGGCCGTCGCAGCCGTCGAGGCGCCGCTGCTGGGCGTCGACGAAAATTATCTGCAGGCAGGCTTCGATCAGGTGCAGGCAAGCTACGGCACGATGGCGAGCTATCTGACGCAGGGCTTGGGCCTGTCGCAGGCGACCGTCGATACGCTGCGTAATCGCCTCGTGCATTGACGCGCATCGGTGCCGCCGCCGCGGCACGCGCGCAGTGATCCGAAACAGCGCAAAACCGCAAAAAAAATCCACCCAACGCACGGGTGGACGTAGAAGGGCGGCATTGGAGGTTGCCGGAGACAACTATACGGCCGTCGCCGGCGCCGCAATCGTTGCGGTAAGGGCGCGTAAGCACGCCGGAGCGGATTGCCGTCTGCTGGTTTCCCGTCGGGCGTTGCCGTTTGTTTTTGCCGCCCGCTTCGCGTTCATCCGCATCCCGCGTCCGGCATCCCGCATTCCGCATTCCGCGTGGTCACGCCGCCGTGGCGCCGACCGGCAATTCGATCCGTACCTCGAGCCCACCCTGCGCATGGTTGCGCACATGACAGTGTCCGCCGCGCTCGTGTGCGAGCCGCGCGACGATCGCGAGTCCAAGACCGCAATGGCCATCGCCGCCGCGCGCCGCATCGAGCCGCACGAACGGTTTCATCGCTGCGGCGATGCGGTCGTCCGGAATGCCGGGGCCGTGGTCGCGCACGCTGATCGTCCAGCGACGCTCGTCGCGCGCGGTCGCGATTTCCACCGGCGGCGTGCCGTGCTCGAGCGCGTTGTCGACGAGGTTCGTCACGAGCCTGTCGAGCATCGTGCGCGGCAGCGTGAACGACGGCCCGGCGCGCAGATCGAGCGCGAACAGCGGCGCTTCGGCCGCGTCGCCGGATTCGCCTGTCTCCACGACTTCGCTCTGATCGCCGGACGAAAACTGCTCGCGCAGGAACTCGTCGACCTCGACCGGCGGCCCGCTGTCGGCCGATTGGCCCGCGAATTCGAGGAACTGCTGAACGATGTTGGTCAGCGAATCGACGTCGCGGATCAGGCCGGCGCGCTCGGTTTCGTCGCCCAGCACGCTCGCACGCAGCTTCAGGCGCGTGAGCGGCGCCTTCAGATCGTGCGCGACGCCGGCAAGCATCACCGCCTGGTCGTCGCCGGCTTCGTTCAGCCGCCGCATCATGTCGTTGAACGAGCCGATCAGATCGCGCAGCTCGCGCGGGCCTTGCACCGGCACCGGCTCGGGCCGAGCCCCCGAGCCGAAAGCACGCGACGCGTCGGCGACTCGCGACAGCGGCCTTTGCATCTGCCACACCGCGAACAGCGACAGAATCAGCGCGGCGAGCAGCATCGATACCGCTTCGACGAGAAAGCGCGGCGGCGGCGGCACGTCGACCGGCACGACTACCCAGTTGGACTTGCCGGGGAACAGCACCCACAGTTGAGGCGGCCGCAAATCGTCGAATGCGATTTGCGAGCCGGCCGGCAGGTTCTCCCGCAAATGCCGGTCCAGTTCGACCAGCAGACGCCCGGCAGGCGCATGCAGATGCACGGTGGCGGGCATATTCCAGGTGGGCACCAGATGCACGCGCATCGCCGGCGCGAGCGCGGCGCCCTTGATCGGCTCACTGTTGATCGCCTGCAACACGAGCATGATGCCGCGTGCGAAGCCGTCGATTTCATGGCGCGGCGGCTGCATCGTCACCAGCACGAACCAGCTCGCCTGAATCGCGAACAGCACCGCCGCCGACAGCAACGCCATTCGGCCGAACAGCGTGTTCAGCGGATTCTTCATGCGGCCGGAGCGCCCTCTGCGTCGAAGGGCGTGCCGTTGGCGTCGGGTACGAACACGTAGCCCTTGCCGCGCACCGTCTGCACGTAGCACGGATTGGACGGATCGTCTTCGATCACGCGGCGCAGACGCCAGATCGGCACGTCGAGGCTGCGGTCGCGGAAGGCGAGATTGTCGCGATGCACGAGATCGTGAATCAGCACGCGCGACAACACCTTGTACGGGTTGTTGACGAAGATCTTCAGCAGCGCGAACTCGCTGTCGCGCAGCGGCAGCTTGACGTCGTCGCGGCTCAGCGAGCGGGTCGTGAAGTCGAGTTCGAACGGGCCGAAGCGATAGCGCTTGCGCGCTTCGGGCGCGCTGGTGGTGGACGGCCCGCGCCGGCGCAGCACGGTCTGGATGCGCGCGAGCAGTTCGCGCGGATCGAACGGTTTGGTCAGGTAGTCGTCCGCGCCGAGCGACAGGCCGACGATGCGGTCGGCCACCGTGCCGCGCGCGGTCACGAAGATCACCGGAATATCGTCGCCGGCGGCGCGCAGCGCGGTGAGCGCGCGCAGCCCGTCGGTGTTCGGCATCATGATGTCGAGCACGACGACCGACGGCCGCTCGCGCTCGAGACGGCGCTGCAGATGCGTGCCGTCGTGCAGCACCGACGCATCGAAGCCGTTCGACTGGAGAAACTTGCAGAGCAGATCGCGTACGACCGGATCGTCGTCGACGATAAGGACCTGTGGATTCATGGCGAAATTCTAGACTGGCGTGCCTCGCGCACGCCGGGCGTTTCCTTACCAACGCTTACGGTGCCGCGGGTTGGCTGGCTTGCACGCGACGCGTGCCAGCGCGGGTTTAGTGCTTACTTTAGCACCGCTCGAACCGGCAATCGGCACGCGCAGTCTCGACGCAGCCTCGCTCAGGCCCGCGACGCGAGACCGCGCGCGAGCGTGCCGATCTCGCTGATTTCACCGTGCGGCACGAACACGTAGCCGCGTGCCCACACCGTCCGCACATAGCGAGGCTCCGACGGATCCACCTCGATCAGCCGGCGCAAGCGCCAGATCGATACGTCGAGACTGCGATTGCAATGCGCCTCGCTATTGCCGTGCAGTTTTTCCAGCAACTGCGCGCGCGTCGGCACGCTCATCGGATGCGTGACGAACACCTTCAGCAGCGCGAATTCGCTTGAACGCAACGCGATGCGGGTGGCATCGCGATAAAGTTCGCGCGCGGGGAAATTCACGTCGAACGGACCGAAGCGATAGGACGCCCGTTGCTTAGGCGCGGCCGGCGCGGTCGAGCCGCGACGGCGCGGCACGGTGCGAATGCGAGCGACCAGTTCACTCGGCTCGAACGGCTTGCCGAGATAGTCGTCGGCGCCGGGTTCGAGGCCGATCACGCGATCGATCGGTTCGGCGCGCGCGGTCAGCAGGATCACGGGAATCTCGTCGCCGGCGGCGCGACGAGGTAATGCGGCTCAACCGAGCGTCAGGCCGCCATCGATATGAATCACCTGGCCGGTGATGTGGCGTGCTTCGTCGGACAGCAGAAACGCGATCAGCGCCGCGACGTCCGCGGGTTCGGCGACGTGACCGAGCGGGGTTGTCTCGGCGGCGCGCGCCCAGACTGCCGCGTTGTCCGCGCCGGGGCCGCGATCCTTGCGCGTGTAGCCGGGCGCCACGCAGTTGACGGTCACGCCGAGCGGCGCGAGTTCGGCGGCCGCCGTCCGGGCGAGCGATTCGAGCGCCGCCTTCGCCGCGGCCGTCGCGGCAAACGGTGCATCCGCGCGATAGCGGTGCGCGACGAACGAGCTCAATGCAATCACCCGGCCTCGCTTCGACGTTTCGAGCGCGGGCATCGCGCGTCGCACGAGTGCGGCGAACGCGGCCGGCATCGCCGCGAACGCAGTGGCGAAAGTATCGGGATCGAGCGACGCGAGTGTTTGATGCTGTGCATGCCCGGCGTTGGCGACCAGTTGATCGAGTGCGCCGAACTGCGCGAGCGTCTGGTGGATCAGGTGCTCGGCTGCGCCGCGCTCGGCGAGTTCGGCTGCGCCGCGCTCGGCGAGTTCGGCGAATACCGTCGCGCAGCGTGCGCCGTTTGCCGTGCAATCGGCGGCGACCTGCACGAGGCGTCGGCGCGCGGCATCGTCGGCGCCGCGTGCGTGCAGCATCAACGCGGTGCGCGGCGCGGCGATGCGCCGGGCCAGCGCGGCACCGATGCCGGAGCCGGCGCCGGTAATCAGCACGACGCGCGCGGCGGCGTGGCTGGTGCCGCCGTGCGCGTGATCGGCCGGGCTCGCATCGCTCGCGCTCATCGCGTCACTCAGGCCGCGACGGCTTCACACGAGCGTTCGACTTCGAGCGTTTCGTCATGGAACGCCGCGAGCGAATCGCGGTGCGCGACGCTGACGATCGCCGCCTTCGGCAGACGCTCGGTGAGCAGGCGATAGACCCGCGCCTCGTTTTCCGCATCGAGCGCGCTGGTCGCTTCGTCGAGGAACAGATAGTCCGGCTTGTGCAGCAGCACGCGCGCCGCGGCGAAGCGCTGTTGTTCACCCGGCGACAGCACGCGGGTCCAGTGCGCCGACTCCCGCAGACGGTCCGCGTACTCGGACAGATGGCAGGTGACCAGCGCGTCGCGGCATTCTTCGTCGGTGTAGGTATCGGCCGCGGACGGATAGGCGAGCGCCGCCTTCAGCGTGCCGATCGGCATGTAGCTCACTTGCGGGATGAACATCATGCGCGCGTTGACCGGCGCGTCGATCGAGCCGTCGCCGAACGGCCACAGGCCCGCGAGCGCGCGCATCAGCGTGCTCTTGCCGGCGCCGGACGGTCCGCGCACGAGCCAGCGCGAGCCCGGCCGGATCGCGATATCGCGGATGCGCGACAACGGGTTGCCATTCGGCAGCGCGAGCGTGAGGCTGTCGGTGGAGAGCTGGTTCGCGTCGACGAAATGCAGGTTGATGCCGCCGTGCTCGGTGGCCGGCGACACCGATTCCTTCAGACGCGGCGCGTGCATGATGCGCTTGAATTCGCGCAACCGGTTCACGGTCGCGCGCCATTCGACGAGGCTCGTATAACTGTTGATGAACCACGAGAACGAATCGCTGACGGTGCCGAACGCGCTCGAAATCTGCATCAGCACGCCGAACGTGAACGCGCCGGCGAAGTAGCGGGGCGCGGCGACCACGATCGGGAAGATGATCGCGATCTGGCCGTAGAAGCTCAGCACGAAGGTCAGGCGCTTCGTGTACTTCATCACTTGCCACCAGTTGTCGCGGATCCGGCGAAACAGCGAGTGCGCGTTCGTCTTCTCGGTCTCCATGCCGTTGTAGAACGCGATCTGCTCGGCGTTCTCACGCAGGCGGATCAGGCCGAAACGGAAATCGGCCTCGACTTTCTGTGCCTGATAGTTGATCGACACGAGCGGATGGCCGACCTTCTGCGTGACCAGCGAGCCGATCACCGCATAGAGCGCGGCGGCCCACACCATATAGCCGGGGATATGCAGCGGCATGCCGCCGAGCGAGATGGTCAGCGCGCCCGCGAGCGACCAGAGAATGGTGATGAACGACACCAGCGTGACGATGGTGGACAGCAGATCGAGCGTCAGCGACAGCGTGGTGGTCGCGAACGACTGCAGGTCGTCGCTGATCCGCTGGTCGGGGTTGTCGGTGAGCCGATCGCGCTCGATGCGGTAGAACGCGCTGTCGTTCAGCCATTCGTTCAGATAGCGCGTGGTCAGCCACTGGCGCCAGCGGAAGCCGAGCATCTGGCGCAGGTAACGCCCATACACGGCGAGGATGATGAAGCCGAACGCGAGTCCGGAGAAAATCATCAGCAGATGCGGGAAGTCGTGCACGTTCTTCGCCTGCAGCGCGTTGTAGAAGTCGGCGCTCCAGCGGTTCAGCCGCACGTTGATCCAGACGACGAGCAGGTTCATCACGATGATCGTGATGAGCAGCCCCCATGCGACGAAGCGTTCTTCCGAGACCCAGTAAGGCTTGATCAGACTCCAGGCGGAGATTTTTTCGTCGGGCGGCAGCTCGCGGCTGGCGGAGGTATGTAGTGTCATGAGCGTCCTGATGAAGTGCTGGCCCGCAGGGCTGAGCCGGTGCGCCGGTCCGTTCGGGTCGAGCTGCGCCGGGCTGTTGTGCCGGTAGCCGCGCCGGTCGCGAAGCCGCGCTGCGGCGGGTGCGCTGTCCGCTTGCCCGTCGTGCCCGCCGGACGGGCATTCACGGATCCAGGCGCGCGCCGATTCTGGCGTGACGCCCTTAAGCGAGAATTAATTTTCGCCGCCCGCGCCCGGCCCTGATGTTGCATCGGCGTTGCCTCGATAGTGTTCCGGAAGTTTGCCGGGTGACGTCTTCGCGCGGGCCCGACGGGCAGCGTCGCGCGCCGTTCGCGCCGCATCCGCGGATCAGCGCCTTGCGGCACCCGCTCACGGCATTGTGCCAGAGCGGCGAGCGCGTCCGCATCGGGACCGCTAAGAAGGTGCGGATCTCGCAGGCGCGCCCGGCGGCGCTGGCGGCGCGGGGGCGTAGGGGCGCTGGTTTGCGGGCGCCGCGCCTTTTATGTTCTAATGACCTTTCGACGAAACAGGGGTGCTTCGCACACTGCCGGCATGATTCCGATCACGCGGCGGCGAGGCTGAGAGAGACCCTTTGCACCCGATCCGGATAATACCGGCGCGGGAAGTTTCCGGAAGTCAGCCGTCTTCCACCCCCCGCCGGGCGGCGAGCGCACATCACGTGCGTGCGTATGGCCCGGCCGGCTTCACCCGCCGGTTTCGTCCTGGGTACGTGCGTTTTGGGCCGTACGGAAAGGACTCGATGACCGCCTATTCTTCAGACATGTATTTTTCTCTTCGTCACGCCGCCTTCGGCGCGCCGTGCCGCTTTGGCTTTGCCTGCCGTCGTGAAACGGAGCGTGCGCAATGAGCCATTCCCCCCGACCTGATTTCGCCGTGCTGGGCGGCGGCCTCTGTGGCCGGCTGGTCGCGTGGAGGCTTGCTGGTGACGGCTATCGCGTGGCGCTTTACGAGCGCGGCGATGCGGCTGGCTCCCAGGCCGCCGCGTGGGTCGCCGCCGCAATGCTCGCACCGCTTGCCGAAGCCGCGAGCGCCGAACTGCTGATCACGCGGCTCGGTGCGAGTTCGCTCGAAAGCTGGCCGCGGGTGCTCGCCGAATTGCCGGAGCCGGTGTTTTTCCAGCGCAATGGCACGCTGGTCGTCTGGCATCACGCGGATCGCACCGAGGCGCCGCTGTTCGAGCGCCGGGTGCGCGCGAACGCGCCGGCCGAATTGCTCGATGGCGGCTTCGTCACGCTCGCGGGCGCGCAGTTGGGCGACGCGGAGCCGGCGCTCGCCGGCCGCTTCAACCAGGGCTGGCTGTTGCCGGGCGAGGGCCAGCTCGACAACCGTCAGGTGTTGAGCGCGCTGGCGGCGGGTCTCGCCGAACGCGGCGTCGACACGCACTGGAACACGCCGGTCGACGCGGCATCGCTGCCCGACGCCGGTATCACGATCGACTGCCGGGGACTCGGCGCGAAGCCGGTGTTGCCGACGCTGCGCGGCATCCGCGGCGAAGTCGCGCGCGTGCATGCGCCCGGGCTGCAACTGAGCCGGCCGGTGCGGTTGCTGCATCCACGCTATCCGCTCTATATCGCGCCGAAGCAGAACGGTCTCTACGTGATCGGCGCGACCGAGGTGGAAGGCGAGGACATGTCGCCGGTCAGCGTGCGCTCGGCGCTCGAGTTGCTGAGCGCGGCGTTCTCGGTGCATCCGGGATTCGGCGAAGCACGCATCCTCGAACTCAATTCGCAATGCCGGCCGACCTTGCCGGATCACCGTCCCGCGCTGCTGTGGGACGGCGCGCGCACGTTGCGTGTGAACGGGCTGTACCGGCATGGCTATATGATCGCGCCGGAGGTCGCCGACGAAGCGGTGCGCTTCGCGGCGGCGTTGCTCGACGGCCGCGTCGGCGATGCCGATGGCTTCGCCGGCTGGCGGCGCGACGCGCGCTGGAGCGAGCTGTTCCAGCAGGATTGCGCGCGGGAGCCGGCTCGAGCGTGACGTGCCGTCGTGCCGCCAGCCATGCCGCTTTCGCCATCGATTGAAACGTATTCGAACACCATGGACATTCATATCAATCAGAAGCCGTTGTCGCTGCCCGAAGGCGCGACTGTCGCCGATGCGCTCGCCGCGTATGGGGCGCGTCCGCCGTTCGCGGTCGCCCTGAACGGCGATTTCGTCGCGCGCTCGCAGCATGCGGCGCGCGCGCTGGAGCCGGGCGACCGGCTCGACGTCGTGCAACCGGTGGCGGGCGGCTGAGCGCTCACATGCGTGCCGGCGGCTCGCTCGCCGCCGAGCCCGTCGCCCACCGTCGCCCACCGTCGCCGAAACTCATTGCCGCCGCTCGATGACGGCAAACCAGGATGATGCAAATGACTTCTCAACAGAGCGCCGACGCGCTCACGCTATACGGTCAAACCTTCGCGAGCCGCGTGCTGCTCGGCACCTCGCGCTATCCGTCGCTGCAGTCGCTGTCCGACTCGATCGACGCGGCGCGCCCCGGCATGGTGACCGTCGCGCTGCGCCGCCAGATGAACGAGGGCAACGCCGAAGCCGGCTTTTTCGATCTGCTCAAACGCCACGGCGTGCCGCTGCTGCCGAACACCGCCGGCTGCCTGAGCGTCGGCGAGGTGGTCACGACCGCGCATATGGCGCGCGAAATCTTCGAGACCGACTGGATCAAGCTCGAGCTGATCGGCGACGACTACACGCTGCAACCCGACCCGGTCGGCCTGATCGAAGCGGCCGCGCGGCTCGTCAAGGACGGCTTCAAGGTGCTGCCGTATTGCACCGAAGACCTGGTGATCGGCCGCCGTCTGCTCGACGCCGGCTGCGAGGCATTGATGCCGTGGGGCGCGCCGATCGGCACCGGCAAGGGTGTGATCAATCCGTACGGGCTGCGCGTGCTGCGCGAGCGGCTGCCCGATGTGCCGCTGATCGTCGATGCCGGGCTCGGTGTGCCCTCGCACGCGGCGCAAGTGATGGAGTGGGGCTTCGATGGCGTGCTGCTGAACACCGCGGTGTCGCAGGCAACGCACCCCGACGCGATGGCGCGCGCGTTCGCGCTGGGCGTCGAAGCGGGCCGCGGCGCCTACCTCGCGGGCCCGATGGCCGAGCGCGAAAGTGCGCACGCGAGCACGCCGGTGGTCGGTATGCCGTTCTGGCATCAGGATGGGAGCGCCGCATGACACAGACTCTGACTTTGAAGGATCGCGACCTGTTCTGGCCGCCCGCCGACGAACTCACCGAAGCCGCGGAGCGCATCCGCGCGCGTCTCGGCGACTGGCCGCCGACTCATGCGCCGTGGCGCATCTGCCTGACCGCGCCCGATGAACCGAACGGTGGCGACCTGATCGTGATCGCCGACGCGCAGCAGCACGGCGAGCAGGTAGCGCGCTGGCTCACGCACGGCGCGGGCGTGATCGAAGCGGCGCAGAACCGTGCGACATTGCATCTGGGCGGCGACAAGTACGCGCTCGAAGGCCATCTGGCGGAAGACTGGATCGCCGCGCTCGCGGCGTTCCTCGATTGCGGTTTCGCTCCGCACGACGCGCTGGTGCTCGCGCTGGCGTGGCGCGATGGCGACGAAACCCGCGCCGACGACGCATTCCCGTCCGACCTCGCGCGCTTCCCGCGTCTGCTCGGCCTGCCTGACGCGCCGGCGCAGGCGTTCCCGCGTTGCCCGGAAAAGCTCGGTCTGTACCCGGTGCTGCCGAGCGCGGACTGGGTCGAGCGGGTGGTGGGCTTCGGCGTGAAGACGGTGCAATTGCGCCGCAAGTCGGCCGAGCCCGCCGCCGAACTGAAGCGCGAAATCGCCCGCTGCGTGGCGGCCGGCCGCGCGCACGACGCGCAGGTGTTCATCAACGACCACTGGCAGGCCGCAATCGAAGCGGGCGCGTATGGTGTGCACCTCGGCCAGGAAGACGTGCATACGGCCGATCTCGCGGCGCTGGCCGATGCGGGCATCCGGCTTGGTCTGTCGACGCACGGTTTCTATGAAATGCTGAAGGCGCTGCATTTCCGGCCGAGTTACATTGCGTTGGGCGCGGTGTTTCCGACCACGACCAAGGTGATGCCGACCGCGCCGCAGGGTCTGAAGCGCCTCGCGCGCTACGTGCGTATGCTCGACGGTGTCGTGCCGCTCGTCGCAATCGGCGGGATCGATCTGCAGGTGCTGCCTCGGGTACTCGCAACCGGCGTCGGTTGCGCGGCCGTGGTCCGTGCGGTGACCGAAGCGGCCGATCCGGCTGCCGCGGTTTCTGCACTGCAACAAGCGTTTACGCAATAATCGTCAGGCTTCGTCGACGAACCGGGCTCTCAAGGCAACTTTTGCATGATGGCCCTATAATTCGGCCTTCCGTGTAAAAGGATTGTCAGTTTGGTGCCTTCCTCCACCGAGACCTTACTCGAGCTGCGCGACGTCGACTTCGGTTATGGCGACCGGCTCGTTCTGTCGAATCTGAATCTGCGCTTTCGCCGCGGTCAGGTCGTCGCGGTCATGGGCGGCTCGGGCGGCGGCAAGACCACGGTGCTGCGCCTGATCGGCGGCCTCGTGCGCGCACAGCGCGGCCAGATCCTGTTTCATGGGCAGGACGTCGGCGAGCAGACGCGTGAAGGCCTGTACGCGCTGCGCCGCAAGATGGGCATGCTGTTTCAATTCGGCGCGCTGTTCACCGATATGTCGGTGTTCGAAAACGTCGCCTTCTCGCTGCGCGAGCACACCGATCTCCCCGAAGACCTGCTGCGCGACCTCGTGCTGATGAAGCTCAACGCGGTCGGGCTGCGCGGCGCGCGCGATCTGCTGCCGTCGGAAATTTCCGGCGGCATGGCGCGGCGCGTGGCACTTGCGCGCGCAATCGCGCTCGACCCCGAACTGATGATGTACGACGAGCCGTTCGCCGGTCTCGATCCGATTTCGCTCGGCATCACCGCGAACCTGATCCGCACGCTGAACCGGGCGCTCGGCGCGACGTCGATTCTCGTCACGCACGACGTGCCCGAATCGTTCGCGATTGCGGACTACGTGTACTTTCTCGCCAACGGCAGCGTGCTTGCCGAGGGCACGCCCGACGAGCTGCGCGCGTCGACCGATCCGACCGTGCGGCAGTTCATCGACGGCGCGCCGGACGGCCCGTTCCGCTTCCATTACCCGACGCAAACGCCGCTCGGCGCGGACTTCGGCATCGGCGGAGGTCAGTCATGATCAGTGCGATCGGCCGCTCGGTGATCAGCGGGCTCGGCACTGCGGGCTACGCGACGCGCTTCTTTCTGCGCCTCGTACTCGAGCTATTTCCGCTGCTGCGCCGTCCGCGCCTTGTCACGAAGCAGATCCACTTCGTCGGTAATTATTCGCTCGTGATCATCGCGGTGTCGGGGCTGTTCGTCGGCTTCGTGCTCGGCCTGCAGGGCTATTACACGTTGAACCGCTATGGCTCCGAGCAGGCGCTCGGCCTGCTGGTCGCGCTGTCGCTCGTGCGCGAGCTCGGGCCGGTGGTCACCGCGCTGCTGTTCGCCGGCCGCGCGGGCACCTCGCTCACCGCCGAGATCGGCCTGATGAAAGCGGGCGAACAACTCACCGCGATGGAAATGATGGCCGTCGATCCGGTCAAGGTCGTGATCGCGCCGCGCCTGTGGGCGGGCATTATCGCGATGCCGATCCTCGCGGCGATTTTCAGCGCGGTCGGTATTCTGGGCGGCTACATAGTGGGCGTGCTGCTGATCGGCGTCGATGCCGGCGCGTTCTGGTCGCAGATGCAAGGCGGCGTCGACGTGTGGCGCGATATCGGCGCCGGGGTCGTCAAGAGCGTGGTGTTCGGCCTCGCGGTGACCTTTGTCGCGCTGTTTCAAGGCTACGAAGCGAAGCCGACGCCGGAAGGCGTGTCGCGTGCGACGACCCGCACGGTCGTGTATGCGTCGCTCGCGGTGCTCGGCCTCGATTTCCTGCTGACCGCGCTGATGTTCAGCTAAGACTCGAGCCGCGCGGCCTGCCGGCTGCCGGCGGCGCTCGATGCGCCGCGCGCGGCGGGAAGTTGGGGCAGGCGGCGCGGCGGATTCACTTTGGGATGACGATGAAAAAGAATGCTCTCGACTTCTGGGTCGGCCTGTTCGTGGTGCTGGGTTTCGTTGCGCTGCTGTTTCTCGCGCTGAAGGCCGGCAATATGAGCTCGCTGTCGTTCCAGGCGACCTACCCGGTGAAGCTCAAGTTCGACAATATCGGCGGACTGAAGCCGCGCGCGCCGGTGAAGAGCGCGGGCGTGACGGTCGGCCGGGTCGCCTCGATCGGCTTCGACAGCAACGCGTACCAGGCGCTCGTGACGATCGATATCGACAAGCAATATCAGTTTCCGAAAGATACGTCGGCGAAGATCCTGACTTCCGGGCTGCTCGGCGAGCAATATATCGGGCTCGAACCGGGCGGTGACACGGAAATGTTGAAGGCCGGCGATACGATCTCGATGACCCAATCGGCGATCGTGCTGGAGAACCTGATCGGCCAGTTCCTGTATAGCAAGGCGGCGGACTCCGGCGCGGCGAAGCCCGCCGCATCGGCGCCGGCGCCCGCCGCGCCCGCCGTTGGCGCGAGTCAATAAGGAGAACAAGAATGCAGACCACATTTCAGACCGCGCGCACTGGCGCGCGCGTTTTCCAGTTCGGCAAGGTCGCGATGGCGACGGCGCTGCTGGCCGGTTGCGCGACGGTGCAAACGCCGACCAAGGGCGATCCGTTGGAAGGCTTCAATCGCACGATCTTCACCGTCAACGACAAGATCGATCAGTACGCGCTGAAGCCGGTCGCGAAGGGCTACGTCTTTGTCACGCCGCAACCGGTGCGCGACAGCGTGACGAACTTCTTCTCGAACATCGGCGACGTGTACATCGCCGCGAACAACCTGCTGCAGCTGCGCATCGCCGACGGCGTGTCGGACATCATGCGGATCGTGATCAACACGGTGTTCGGTGTCGGTGGCCTGTTCGACGTCGCGACGCTCGCGAAGCTGCCCAAGCACGAGAACGACCTCGGCCTGACGCTCGGCCACTACGGCGTGCCGGCGGGCCCGTACCTGGTGCTGCCGCTGTTCGGGCCGAGCACGGTGCGCGACGCGGTCGGCTCGATCGGCAACTACTACGTGAACCCGATCAGCTATATCGATCCGCCGGGCTTGAGCTGGGCGCTGTATGGGCTGAACGTCATCAACGTGCGTGCGAACCTGCTCGGCGCGAGCGACGTGCTCGAAGGCGCGGCGCTGGATAAATACTCGTTCGTGCGCAACGCGTATCTGCAGCGCCGTCAGTATCTGCTGTCGGATAACCGTCGCCGGCCGCAGGAGCTGCCGAACTACAACGAGGAAGCGCCGCTGCCGAAGTACGACGAAGACACCGGCGCCGGAGCAGGCGCGCTTGCCGCGCCGGCGGCAGGGGCGAGTGGCACCGCGGGTACGCCGGGTGCTGCGGCAAAAGCGGCGCCGGCATCCGGTGCGACCGCGGCTGCGCCCGAGGCCGCGTCGGGCAGCGCCGAAATGCCACCGGTCGACCAGCGGGGCGGTCCGGAAACACAGATTCCGGCCGACCAACTGGTGCCGCCCACGCGTTTCAACTTCCCGTCCTTCAAATTGCGTTGAACGTGCAGCCGTAACAGATCGATACGACTCTCGCAGTTTGCGCATGGATTGCCGTCGAATTCGCGTGGTAAGGTCGATCACACCGTTGCACTATTTTTGAGGCAAGGCTCGATATGAAAAAATTCTTCCTGATTCCGTTGTTTGCCGCGTTGTTCTCGTTCATCAGCGCCGGTGCGTCGGCACAAACCGTCGACACCAATTCGCCGGACGCGATGGTCAAGACCGTCACCCAGCAGGTGATCGACTCGATCCGCGGCGACAAGTCGATCCAGCAGGGCGACATCTCGCACATCACGCGTCTCGTCAACGAAAAGATCCTGCCGTACACCGATTTCCGTCGCACCACCCAGCTCGCGATGGGCCGCAACTGGCGTACCGCCACGCCCGAGCAACAGAACCAGGTGGTCGAGCAGTTCAAGATGCTGCTGATCCGCACGTATTCGGGCGCGCTTGCGCAGGTTCACGATCAGCAGATCCAATGGAAGCCGTTCCGCATGAACCCGGACGACACCGACACGGTGGTGCGCTCGGTCGTGATGAACAACGGTCAGCCGATCGAACTCGATTACCGTCTGTACAAGACGCCGCAAGGCTGGCGCGTGTATGACATCAACGTGCTCGGCGCATGGCTGATCCAGGCGTATCAGCAGCAGTTCAACGAGCAGATCCAGCAGAAGGGCGTGGACGGACTGATCCAGTTCCTCACGCAGCGCAACCAGCAACTCGCCGCAGGCAAGCAGTCGTGAGCGAAGTGCTGAACCCGGTCGCGAACCGCTTCGCCAGCGCCGCGACGCTGACCCACGAGAGCGCGAAGGCCGCGCTCGAGGCGGGTCTGCAACGTATCGCGGCGGGCGCGGGCGGCGTCGATTGCGCGCCGCTCACGCAGTTCGATTCGGCCGCGCTCGCGGTGCTGCTCGCGTGGGTGCGGGCGGCGGCCGCGCGCGGCGTCAGATTCGAAATCGTCAATCTGCCGGCAGGTCTTGCCAGCCTCGCGCAAGCCTACGGCGTCGACACTCTCCTCCCCACGCAGATCGTTGCGTCGGCGCGACATTGACGCTCCACTAGCGTCGTCCCTCATCCTTCCGGCCGGGCCGGGGATGCTGGTTTTTGCCCTATAATCAAACGTTTTTTTGGGGCTTTGAACTGGCCCCTAATCGGCGTCAAAGCCGGGCCTCGAATCCGTTTCTTCGAGCATCTGCTCGTTCCCACAGCTCCAGCGGGGCTACTTTAGGTGCCGCGCCGCACGCGGCCCATAGTCATGTCAGCCATAGAAATTCGTAACGTCAAGAAGCGCTACAAAGAGTTGCAGGCGCTCAAGGGCGTCAGCCTCACGGTCGAAGAAGGCGAGTTCTTCGGACTGCTCGGTCCGAACGGTGCGGGCAAAACCACGCTGATCAGCATTCTGGCCGGTCTCGCGCGCGCCGACGAAGGCAGCATCGCGGTGCGTGGTCACGACGTGGTCGACGATTTCCGCAATGCGCGCCGCGCACTCGGCGTGGTGCCGCAGGAACTGGTGTTCGACCCGTTCTTCACGGTGCGCGAAACCTTGCGCATCCAGTCCGGCTACTATGGCCTGCGCAACAACGATGCGTGGATCGACGAGATCATGGCCAATCTCGATCTCACCGAGAAGGCCGACGCGAACATGCGCGCGCTGTCGGGCGGCATGAAGCGGCGCGTGCTGGTCGCGCAGGCGCTCGTGCACCGGCCGCCGGTGATCGTGCTCGACGAGCCGACCGCCGGCGTCGACGTCGAGCTGCGTCAAACGCTGTGGAAGTTCATCTCCCGTCTGAATCGCGAAGGTCACACGATCGTGCTGACCACGCACTATCTCGAAGAAGCCGAATCGCTGTGCGACCGCATCGCGATGCTGCGCCGTGGCGAGGTGGTCGCGCTCGAGCGCACCAGCACGCTGTTGCAGCGCTTTGCCGGCATGCAGCTATTCGTGCGCTTCGCGCAGGGCGTGCTGCCCGCCGAGCTGCGTCCGCTCGAAGCGGAAGGCGGCGCGAGCAACGGCAACGGGCGTCAGCATCTGTTGCGTCTGGCGAGCTACGACGACGTGGAGCGCATCCTCGCACAGTGCCGCGCGGCGGGTTGCACATTCGAAGAAATCGAGGTCCGCAAGGCCGACCTCGAAGACGTGTTCGTTCAGGTGATGAACGGTCCGGAAGTGATCGAGGGGCTTGCATGAGCGGCTACAGTGGGTTTGGCACGCTGTTTTATAAAGAACTGCTGCGTTTCTGGAAGGTATCGTTTCAGACCGTGCTCGCGCCGGTCATCACCTCGCTGCTGTATCTGACGATCTTCGGTCACGCGCTGCGCGGCCATGTCGAGGTCTACCCCGGCGTCGAGTACACGAGCTTCCTGATTCCGGGTCTCGTGATGATGAGCGTGCTGCAGAACGCGTTCGCGAATAGCTCTTCGTCGCTGATCCAGTCGAAGATCACCGGCAACCTGGTGTTCGTGCTGCTGCCGCCGCTGACGCATTACGAGATGTACGCCGCTTACGTGCTCGCGGCGCTCGCGCGCGGCCTGTGCGTCGGCTTCGGCGTGTTCATCGTGACGATCTGGTTCGTGCCGCTCGCGTTCGGCGCGCCGCTCTACATCATCCTGTTCGCGCTGCTGGGCGCGGCGATTCTCGGCACGCTCGGGCTGATCGCCGGCATCTGGGCCGAGAAGTTCGACCAGCTCGCGGCGTTCCAGAACTTCCTGATCATGCCGCTCACGTTCCTTTCCGGCGTGTTCTACTCGACGCATACGCTTCCGCCGCTATGGCGCGAAGTATCGCGGCTCAATCCCTTTTTCTACATGATCGACGGCTTTCGCTATGGCTTCTTCGGCGTGTCGGATATCGACCCGCTGGTGAGCCTCGTGATCGTCGCCGGTTTCTTCGTGGTGCTGGCCGCGGTGGCGATGCGCATGCTCGCCACCGGCTACAAGCTGCGCCACTGACGAGGAGCTTCCCATGTTGCCGACTCCAGAACAGGTCAAGCAGTACATCGCGGCTGGGCTCGCGTGCGAGCACGTCGAAGTCGAAGGCGACGGTCAGCATTTCTTTGCGACGATCGTTTCGCCGAACTTCGAAGGCAAACGCCTGATCCAGCGACATCAACTCGTGTACGCGGCGCTCGGCGACCGCATGCGCGAAGAAATCCACGCGCTCAGCATGAAAACGCTGACGCCCGCCGAATGGCAGAACGCGTAAATCTGGAAATTTAGTGCGAATTACTCAGGAAGGGCGCGACGCCGCGAGCGGCGCGCCGAACACAGTGAAGACGGCCGCGGGCGCGACCCGGGCCGCTCAGGAACCGACAGGCATGGATAAACTCATCATTGAAGGCGGCTACCCGCTGTCCGGTGAAGTTGTCGTCTCGGGCGCGAAGAACGCGGCATTGCCGATCCTGTGCGCGGGTCTGCTGTCCGCGGAGCCGGTGCATCTGGAGAACGTGCCCGATCTGCAGGACGTGCGCACGATGCTCAAGCTGCTCGGCCAGATGGGCGTGCGCATCGAAGCGGGTGAAGGGAGCGGGGGGCGTGTATCGCTCGACGCGTCGAAGGTCGATAACCTCGTCGCGCCGTACGAGATGGTGAAAACGATGCGCGCCTCGATCCTCGTGCTCGGCCCGCTGGTCGCGCGCTTCGGGCATGCCCGCGTGTCGCTGCCGGGCGGCTGCGCGATCGGCGCGCGGCCGGTCGATCAGCACATCAAGGGCCTGCAGGCAATGGGCGCCGAGATCACGATCGAGCACGGCTTCATCGAAGCGCGTGCGAAGCGTCTGAAGGGCGCGCGCATCGTCACCGACATGATCACCGTGACCGGCACCGAGAATCTGCTGATGGCGGCGGTGCTGGCCGAGGGCGAGACGGTGATCGAAAACGCCGCGCGCGAGCCGGAGGTGGTTGACCTCGCGCATCTGCTGGTCGCGATGGGCGCGCAAATCGACGGCATCGGCACCGACCGTCTGGTGATTCAGGGCGTCGACAAGCTGCACGGCGCAAAGCACGCGGTGATTCCGGATCGTATCGAAGCGGGCACGTTCCTGTGCGCGGTCGCGGCCGCCGGCGGCGACGTCACGCTGCGCAAGATGCGTCCGCTTTTGCTCGAAGCGGTCACCGAAAAGCTGCGCGAAGCGGGCGTGAGCGTCGACGAGGGCGACGACTGGATGCGCGTGCGCATGAACCGGCGTCCGAGCGCGGTGACGTTCCGCACCTCCGAATACCCCGCGTTCCCGACCGATATGCAGGCGCAGTTCATGGCGCTGAATGCGATCGCGGACGGCACCGCGCAGGTCGTCGAGACGATCTTCGAAAACCGCTTCATGCATGTGCAGGAGCTGAACCGGCTCGGCGCGAGCATCACGATCGACGGCAACACCGCGCTCGTGAGCGGCGTCGAGAAACTGTCCGGTGCGAAAGTGATGGCCACCGATCTGCGCGCGTCCGCGAGCCTCGTGATCGCCGCGCTGCGCGCCGACGGTGAAACGCTGATCGACCGCATCTATCACCTCGATCGCGGCTATGACCGGATGGAAGCCAAGCTGAACGCGATCGGCGCGAAAGTGCGCCGTGTTTCCGGGAGCGACGCATGAGTTCGATGCCGCAAACGTCGTCGTCGTCGGCGGTGAGCGCGCCGCTCACGCTCGCACTGTCGAAAGGGCGTATCTTCGAGGAAACGCTGCCGCTGCTGGCGGCGGCCGGCATCGAAGTCGCGGAAGACCCGGAAACCTCGCGCAAGCTGATCCTGCCGACCACCGATGCAAACCTGCGCGTGATCATCGTGCGCGCGACCGACGTGCCGACCTACGTCGAGTACGGCGCGGCCGATTTCGGCGTGGCCGGCAAGGACGTGCTGCTCGAACATGGCGGCAGCGGCCTGTATCAGCCGGTCGATCTGGAGATTGCGCGCTGCCGCATGTCGGTCGCGGTGGCCGCGGGTTTCGATTATGCGAACGCGGTGCGCCAGGGCGCCCGCCTGCGCGTCGCGACCAAGTATGTGGAAACCGCGCGCGAGCACTTTGCCGCGAAGGGCGTGCACGTCGATCTGATCAAGCTGTACGGTTCGATGGAACTCGCGCCGCTCGTGGGCCTCGCCGATGCGATCGTCGACCTGGTCAGCTCGGGCAATACGCTGCGCGCGAATAATCTGGTCGAGGTGGAGGAGATCATGCAGATTTCGTCGCGCCTCGTGGTGAACCAGGCCGCGCTGAAGTTGAAGCGCGCCGCGTTGCGGCCGATTCTCGACGCGTTCGCGAGCGCGTCGAAAGCCGGCGCGCCGGCCGCCTGAGCGGCGATGGCAATCTGATTACCCGGCACACGCGCGCCTTACCGAAACGGATACCTGTATGTCTATCAAGATTCGCAAACTCGATTCCACCGCTGCCGGCTTCCAGAAGTCGCTGCATGCGGTGCTCGCGTTCGAGGCGAGCGAAGACGAAGCCATCGAGCGCTCGGTCGCGCAGATTCTGAACGACGTGAAGACGCGCGGCGACGACGCGGTGCTCGACTACACGAACCGCTTCGACCGGCTCGACGCGCAGAGCGTCGCCGAACTCGAGCTGCCGATGGCCGAGCTCGAAGCGGCGCTCGAAAGTCTCGAACCGAAGCGGCGCGCGTCGCTCGAAGCGGCGGCGGCGCGGGTGCGCGGCTATCACGAGAAGCAGAAGATCGAATGCGGCAGCCATAGCTGGCAGTACACCGAGGCCGACGGCACGGTGCTCGGCCAGAAGGTCACGCCGCTCGATCGCGCGGGTATCTATGTGCCGGGCGGCAAGGCCGCGTATCCGTCGTCGGTGCTGATGAACGCGATTCCGGCACGCGTGGCCGGCGTGCGCGAGATCGTGATGGTGGTGCCGACACCGGACGGCGTGAAAAATCCGCTGGTGCTGGCTGCGGCGCTGCTCGGCGGCGTGGACCGGGTATTCACGATCGGCGGAGCGCAGGCAGTCGGCGCGCTCGCGTACGGCACGCAGAGCGTGCCGGCGGTCGACAAGATCTGCGGCCCGGGCAATGCGTATGTTGCGTCGGCGAAGCGCCGCGTGTTCGGCACGGTCGGTATCGACATGATCGCCGGGCCGTCGGAAATCCTCGTGCTGTGCGACGGCACGACCGATCCGCGCTGGGTCGCGATGGACCTGTTCTCGCAAGCCGAACACGACGAACTCGCGCAGTCGATCCTGCTGTGCCCGGACGACGCCTTCATCGCGCGCGTGCACGAAGCGATCGACGAACTGCTGCCGGCGATGCCGCGCCGCGACGTGATCCGCACGTCGCTTGAAAATCGCGGCGCGCTGATCAAGGTGCGCGACATGGCCGAAGCCTGCGCGATCACCAACGACATCGCGCCCGAGCACCTCGAAATCTCCGCGTTGGAGCCGCACCAGTGGGCGCGGCAGATTCGCCACGCCGGCGCGATCTTCCTGGGCCGCTACACGAGCGAGAGCCTGGGCGACTATTGCGCGGGTCCGAATCACGTGCTGCCGACTTCGCGCACCGCGCGTTTTTCGTCGCCGCTCGGCGTCTACGATTTCTTCAAGCGTTCGAGCCTGATCGAAGTCAGCGCGGAAGGCGCACAGACGCTCGGCGAGATCGCCGCCGAGCTCGCGTATGGCGAAGGCCTGCAGGCGCATGCGCGCAGCGCCGAATACCGGATGCGGCAGAACGGCAACGAACGGAGCTGACGCGGATCACCGATAACGGCGATGCGCGGCGCGCTTGCAGGCGAGTGAGCAGACAGATCACGCGCGGCAGCTCATTCATAACGACTACAGAGACCAACCAGCGCGGCCATCCGCCGCCGATGCCGGGCCGGCTTTGCCGCATGGCCCGTGCCGACGAACTTATGACGACACCTCAAGACATCATCCGCCGCGACGTGCTTGCAATGACGAGCTATCCGGTGCCGGACGCAACGGGCTTCATCAAGCTCGACGCGATGGAAAACCCGTTTTCGCTGCCGCCGGAACTGGCCGCGTCGCTCGGCGAGCGTCTCGCCGGTGTCGCGCTGAACCGCTATCCGGCGCCGCGTCCGGAAGCGTTGATCGAGCGGATCCGTCATGTGATGGGTGTGCCCGCCGGCTGCGACGTGCTGCTCGGCAACGGCTCCGATGAAATCATCAGCATCATGTCGGTCGCGTGCGCGAAGCCGGGCGCGAAAGTGCTCGCGCCGGTGCCGGGCTTCGTCATGTATCAGCTGTCCGCGAAGCTGGCTAATCTCGAGTTCGTCGGCGTGCCGCTCGCGGCCGGCTTCACGCTCGACACCGAAGCGATGCTTGCGGCGATCGCCGAGCACGAACCGGCGATCGTTTATCTCGCGTATCCGAACAACCCGACCGGCACGCTATACGACGACGCCGACATCGAGCGCATCATCGCCGCGGCGAGCCGCAGCCTGATCGTGATCGACGAGGCGTATCAGCCGTTCGCGCAAAAGAGCTGGCTGCCGCGCGCCGACCAGTTCGACAACGTCGTCGTGATGCGCACGGTGTCGAAGCTGGGCCTTGCCGGCATCCGGTTGGGATACCTGGTCGGCAAGCCCGCGTGGCTCACCGAATTCGACAAGGTCCGGCCGCCGTACAACACCAACGTGCTCACCCAGGCTGCCGCCGATTTCCTGCTCGACCACGTCGGCGTGCTCGATGCGCAGGCCGCGCAATTGCGCGACGAGCGCACCAGACTCGCGCAGGCGGTCGCCGCGCTGCCGGGCGCCGAAGTGTTCCCGAGCGCCGGCAACTTCCTGCTGGTGCGCGTGCCCGACGCGTCGGTGTTGTTCGAAACCCTGCTAACAGCACGGGTTCTGATCAAAAACGTGAGTAAAATGCATCCATCGCTGGCCAATTGCGTGCGTTTGACCGTCGGTTCGCCAGATGAAAACGCGCAGTTGCTCGCCGGGCTGAAACTGGTGCTGCGCTGATTTGCAGCACCGATCCGAAGCACGAGTCGGCCCACCGTTTTTTCATCCCACATTTACCAGCGCTTTCTAGCCAGATTCGAGGAATTACCATGCGCCTTGCGGAAGTCGTTCGCAATACCAGCGAAACGCAGATCCGTGTGAAGATCAATCTGGACGGCACCGGTCAGCAGAAGCTGGCCACCGGCGTGCCGTTCCTCGATCACATGCTCGACCAGATCGCCCGCCACGGGCTCATCGACCTCGACATCGAAGCGCATGGCGACCTGCATATCGACGACCACCATACGGTCGAAGACACCGGCATCACGCTCGGTCAGGCGGTGGCGAAAGCGATCGGCGATCGCAAGGGCATCCGCCGCTATGGCCATTCCTACGTGCCGCTCGACGAAGCGCTGTCGCGCGTCGTAATCGACTTTTCCGGCCGCCCGGGCCTCGAATTCCACGTCCCGTTCACGCGCGCGCGCATCGGCACGTTCGACGTCGACCTGTCGATCGAATTTTTCCGCGGCTTCGTGAACCATGCGGGCGTCACGCTGCATATCGACAATCTGCGCGGCCTCAACGCGCATCATCAGCTCGAAACGGTGTTCAAGGCGTTCGGGCGCGCGCTGCGCATGGCCGTCGAACTCGACGAGCGCGCGGCCGGCCAGATTCCGTCGACCAAGGGCAGTCTTTAACGAGTCTTCAACGAGTCTCTCATCGTCTTTCATCGCCTCTAGCGTCTTCACGCCACTCACCTTTAGCGCCCCATCAGCGACCCATCAGGCCGCGCCGCGCGAGCCGGCAACCGTCGTTCGCCGCCGCGCGCTCGCATCGATGGACCCAGGGCATGATGGCCAAACCTGAAATGAAAACTCCGATAGCGATTGTGGATTACGGAATGGGCAACCTGCGTTCGGTGGCTCAGGCTTTGCGCCAGGCCGCGCCGGAAGCGGACGTGGCGATCGTCGACCGGCCCGAAGCGATTCGCGCGGCCGACCGCGTCGTGCTGCCCGGCCAGGGCGCGATGCCCGACTGCATGCGCAGTCTCGCTGCATCCGGTTTGCAGGAGGCGGTGATCGACGCGTCGCGCAGCAAGCCGCTGATGGGCGTGTGCGTCGGCGAGCAGATGCTGTTCGACTGGAGCGCCGAGGGCGATACGCCGGGGCTGGGTCTGTTGCCGGGCAAGGTGGTGCGTTTCGAACTCGAAGGCCAGGTGCAGGACGACGGCTCGCGCTTCAAGGTCCCGCAGATGGGCTGGAACCGCGTGCGTCAGGCGCACGGGCATCCGCTGTGGGATGGCGTTGCCGACAACGCGTTCTTCTACTTCGTACACAGCTATTACGTGGTGCCGGACAATCCCGCGCATACGTCGGGCGAAACGGTGTATGGCGTGGCGTTTACGTCGGCGGTAGCGCGGGATAACATCTTCGCCACTCAATTCCACCCGGAAAAGAGCGCCGACGCGGGTTTGCGCGTGTATCGCAACTTCGTGCACTGGAACCCGTGAACGCGTTTTTTCATGCCGTCGCGGCGCGCCACGAGCGTGCGGCGCCCCCCGGCGGCAGACCGGCGCCTCGCTGGAGCGCCGAAAGAGTTGTACTAAACTAGCGAAACGGCGTTTTGGCGGGCTTGCCGATCAGCCGCCGACGCCGACCTTCAACCCACTCCCAGACACCACCCGATTGCTATGCTGCTGATTCCCGCCATCGACCTGAAAGATGGTCAGTGTGTACGCCTCAAACAGGGCGATATGGACCAGGCGACGATTTTCTCCGAGGAACCGGCGGCAATGGCCCGACATTGGGTCGACCGCGGCGCGCGGCGTCTGCATCTCGTCGATCTGAATGGCGCGTTTGCCGGCAAGCCGAGAAACGGCGATGCCATCCGCGCGATCCTCGACGAAGTGGGCGGGCGGATTCCCGTGCAACTGGGTGGCGGGATCCGCGACCTGAACACGATCGAACGCTATCTGGACGATGGCCTGTCGTACGTGATCATCGGCACGGCGGCGGTGAAGAACCCGGGTTTTCTGCAGGATGCGTGCACCGCGTTCGGCGGCCATATCATCGTCGGCCTCGACGCGAAAGACGGCAAGGTCGCGACCGACGGCTGGAGCAAGCTGACCGGCCACGAAGTGGCCGACCTCGCGCGCAAGTTCGAAGACTACGGCTGCGAATCGATCATCTATACCGACATCGGCCGCGACGGCATGCTGCAAGGCATCAATATCGAAGCGACGGTGCGCCTCGCGCGCGCGGTGAAGATTCCGGTGATCGCGAGCGGCGGTCTGTCGAATCTCACCGATATCGAGTCGTTGTGCGAAGTCGAAGACGAAGGCATCGAAGGCGTGATCTGCGGCCGCGCGATCTATTCGGGCGACCTCGATTTCGCCGCGGCGCAAACGCTCGCGGACCGGCTGCGCGAATCGGACGACGCCTGATGCGGCGGCGCCGCGCGCCGGCTGATTGAATGGCGTCGCCCGCGAGCCTCAGCCGATAGCCGTGCCGCCGGCATCCGGCCGGAAACTCCTTTATCGGCGCGACGCGGTTGACTCGCGTTGTCGCGCCGGCAGCGTGCCGCTTGCCCGGTTGGCGAGCGGCCTCATCAGCGGTATTGGCAGAATTGCACGATCATGGCTCTAGCTAAACGCATCATCCCCTGTCTCGACGTCACCGCTGGCCGGGTGGTCAAGGGCGTCAATTTCGTCGAGCTGCGCGACGCGGGCGACCCGGTCGAAATCGCGCGCCGTTACGACGACCAGGGCGCCGACGAACTCACTTTCCTCGATATCACCGCGACCTCGGATCAGCGCGATCTGATCCTGCCGATCATCGAAGCAGTGGCCTCGCAGGTGTTCATTCCGCTGACGGTCGGCGGCGGCGTGCGCGCGGTCGAAGACGTGCGGCGCCTGCTCAACGCGGGCGCGGACAAGATCAGCATGAACTCGTCGGCGGTCGCGAATCCGCAACTCGTCAAGGACGCGACCGACAAATACGGCTCGCAATGCATCGTCGTCGCGATCGACGCGAAGCGTGTGTCGGCGGACGGCGAACCGCCGCGGTGGGAAGTGTTCACGCACGGCGGGCGCAAAGCGACCGGGCTCGACGCGATCGAATGGGCGCGCAAGATGGCCGAACTCGGCGCCGGAGAAATCCTGCTGACCAGCATGGATCGCGACGGCACCAGGAGCGGCTTCGATCTGGCGCTCACGCGCGCGGTGTCGGACGCGGTGCCGGTGTCGGTGATCGCGTCAGGCGGCGTCGGCAATCTGCAGCATCTGGCCGACGGCATCAAGGACGGTCACGCGGACGCGGTGCTCGCCGCGAGCATCTTCCACTATGGCGAACACACGGTCGGCGAGGCCAAGCGCTTCATGGCCGGGCAAGGCATTTCGGTGAGGTTGTAACGTGACGAATCCCTCGGCAATGAACTGGCTCGATAAGGTCAAGTGGGACGCGAACGGACTCGTGCCGGTGATCGCGCAGGAGGCGTCGACCAACGACGTGCTGATGTTCGCGTGGATGAACCGCGAGGCATTGGCGAAAACCGTCGAAACCGGCCGCGCGGTGTATTTCTCGCGCTCGCGCCAGCGCCTGTGGTTCAAGGGCGAGGAGTCGGGCCACGTGCAGCACGTGCATGAAGTGCGGCTCGATTGCGACGAGGACGTGGTGCTGCTGAAGGTCGAGCAGGTGTCGGGCATCGCGTGCCACACCGGCCGCCACTCGTGCTTTTTCCAGAAATTCGAAGGCTCGGTGGACGATGGCGACTGGCAGGCCGTCGATCCCGTGCTGAAAGACCCCGAACACATCTACAAATGACGCAATCCACGCAAACCGAAGCGACGTCCGCCTCTACGTTAGATACGCTGTTGCGGCTCGCGGCGATCATCGACAGCCGTAAGGGCGGCAATCCGGATGTTTCGTATGTGTCGCGCCTGTTCCACAAGGGCGACGACGCAGTGCTGAAGAAGATCGGCGAGGAAGCCACCGAAGTCGTGCTGGCCGCGAAGGACGCGCGCCACGGCGGCGCGCCGAAGGCGCTGGTCGGCGAGGTCGCGGATCTGTGGTTTCATTGCCTCGTGATGCTGTCGCATTTCGATCTGAGCCCGGCCGACGTGATCGCCGAACTCGAACGCCGCGAAGGTTTGTCGGGCATCGAGGAAAAGGCGCTGCGCAAGAGCCGCGAGCGCGAGCAGAACGGTGATTGAGCCGCGCGCGGCTGGCGATTGAGCGGCCCCGGGCGGAACCAACGGCCACCGGCGACGCGTGAACACGACAGATGAGCTCGCCAGATGTGCACGGCAATTGAGCATTTTTGCTTGAAGTCGTGAACACCGGCGCCCATATTGCGATTAATGCACCCTCGGGAGGACGCAAGCATGGAACAGTCGCAAGGAAGCTATCCGCCGCCGGTCTACCGCCATGCAATGGAGCCTGAACGCGAGCGCAGCCTGCGCACGCTGACCCATGTGCTGTACGCGCTCTACGCGGTGCATTGGCTGACGGGCGGGCTGACCATTCTGATCGCGATCATCATCAACTACGTGAAGCGCGGGGACGTAGCCGGCACGCCGTACGAAGCGCATTTCGAATGGCAGATCCGGACGTTCTGGATGGGCCTCGTCGGCTATGCGATCGGCGCACTGCTGCTGCTCGTGCTGATCGGCATTCCGGTGCTGTGGGCCGTCAGCATCTGGATGTTGTACCGTATTATCAAAGGCTGGCTCTATCTGTACGATAACAAGCCGTTCGCGAATCCGCGCGGCTGGGTCTGAGCGCCGTCCGGCCCGTTTCAGCGGGCCGGCTTTTGGGTCGGATCTCGTCGCAGCCACGCTTCGCGCTCCAGTCATACCGTGTCAGGAATACGATGAGTCACGATCCGAACTGCCTTTTCTGCAAAATCGCCGCTGGCGAGATCCCGTCGACCAAAGTCCACGAAGACGACGAGTTCGTCGCTTTCCGCGACATCCGTCCGGCGGCCGAAACTCATGTGCTGGTGATCCCGCGCAAGCACATCACCACGTTGTCGAACTGCACAGAAAGCGACGCGCCTCTGCTTGGTAGAATGCTCGCTTTGATCGCGCGTCTGGCCGAGCAGCTCGGCGTTGCGTACACCGGCGGCGAAACCGGTTTTCGCACGGTCATCAATACCGGGCCGGGCGGAGGGCAGGAGGTGTATCACCTGCACGCGCATATTCTCGCTGGGCCGCGTCCGTGGCAACGCATGGGGTGAGCGGCGAGCGCGGTTCGCGTGCCGTGCGTGATGCATGGCATTTGTGAGCCGCCGCGGTTTTTTGATCGCGGACAATAGCGGCTAGCGGCGCGGTGGTTGATTACCGCATCTGTAATAACGTCGACGCGATCGGCCGGCCACAATGAAGCGCATCGATTTGAAGCGCATCGATGACCGGCGGCGGAATCGGAAGCCGAATCGGAAGCGACACGGCACGGCGTGCGGTAACGTAGAGATAGCGGGAGACGAAGCGGGGGCGAGGCAGGTAGCAAGCCAGCCAGCAAGTGAAGTGCCCGCGCTTCGGATTACGCCGTAAGGCGCACGAAATTTGCCGCATTGCGATGCGGCGTTGGGGTTAAGGAGAGTAGTCATGGGTTCGTTGAGCATTTGGCATTGGTTGATCGTGTTGTTGATCGTGGCACTGGTATTCGGCACGAAAAAACTGCGCAATATCGGCACCGATCTGGGCGGCGCGGTGAAGGGTTTCAAGGAAGGCATGAAGGAAGCCGAATCGCCGGCAGCGGATACGCAGCAGCGCGAGCTGCCGCGCAACGGCGCGGTGGACGTCGAGGCGAAGGAAAAGACGTCGCATTCGAACGATTACCGCTAAGCCGCGGCATTCACGCCGCTCCTCGCTTTACTGACGGACATTCCACTTCATGCTGGACCTCGGTCTAACCAAGATGGCGCTGATCGGCGTCGTCGCGCTGGTCGTCCTCGGGCCCGAGCGGCTGCCGCGAGTCGCTCGTACGGCTGGCGCGCTGTTCGGCCGCGCGCAGCGGTATATCAACGACGTCAAGGCCGAGGTTACGCGCGAAATCGAACTCGACGAACTGCGGCGCATGAAGACCGAGTTCGAGAAGGCCGCGAGTAATGTCGAAAGCGCGGTGCACGACAATCTGCGCAAGCACGAGAACGAGCTGAACGAAGCGTGGAACAGCGGCACGTCGACGTCGCCGGGCATCGCCGGCGGCGCGCTCGAAGACGCCGGCGGCAACACGGGTGCAACATCGTGGCCGATCAGTACGCCCGCCGCCGCACCGAAACGCAAGAACTGGCGCGTCAAGCAGAGCGCCACGCCCACCTGGTACAAGCGCGCCAGCCTGCGCCGCACGCGCGTGCAGTCGGGCGCCGCGCGCGTCGCGCGGCATACGCCCGCCAGCCTGCGTCGTCAGACGCGGTTCTTCTGATGATCAGAACGACAATCTCTAACCGAGGGCCGGTGTGAGCGACCCCCAGCAATCCCAGAACGAAGGCGCCGAAGAGACCTTCATTTCCCACCTCGTCGAACTCCGTGACCGCATCATCCGGGCGGGGCTCGCGGTCATCGTCGTGTTCATCGGGCTCGTGTACTGGGCGCCGGACATCTTCCGCCTGCTCGCCCGCCCGCTGATGCAGAACTTGCCGAAGGACGGCAAGATGATCGTCACCGACGTCACCGGCTCGTTCTTCGTACCGATGAAAGTCACGATGCTGGTCGCGTTCGTGATCGCGTTGCCGGTCGTGCTCTATCAGATCTGGGCATTCGTCGCGCCCGGGCTGTATCAGCACGAAAAGAAGCTGGTCGCGCCGCTGGTGGCGAGCAGCTACACGCTATTTCTGTGCGGGATGGCGTTCGCGTACTTCGTCGTGTTTCCGACGATTTTCCGTGTGATGGCGCACTACAACGCGCCGCTCGGCGCGGAGATGACGACCGATATCGACAATTACCTGAGCTTCGTGCTAACGATGTTCATCGCGTTCGGCGTGACATTCGAGGTGCCGATCGTCGTCGTGCTGCTGGTGCGCATGAACGTGGTCACGCTGAAAAAGCTCAAGGAAATCCGGCCGTACGTGATCGTCGGCGCTTTTATCGTGTCGGCGGTCGTGACGCCGCCTGATGTCTTTTCGCAGCTGATCCTCGCGGTTCCGCTGATTGTGCTGTACGAAGCCGGCATCATCGCGGCGCGAATATTCGTCGGCAAGCAGCCGGTGGCGGTCGAAGAAGCGAGTCCGCCGTCGAGTTGAACCCTTGAAACTCGCGCCGTGCAGTTGGGCGCGCGTGAAAGGGCAGCGAAAGCGGTGAGCCGATCAAAAGGGCGGTCCATGGCGGACTGCCCTTTTTGCTACGCGGGCGGTCAGGGCATTGTTATCCGTTCTTTGCCTGATTTACGGTTCGCTCGACCCTCAGCCGCCTTCATCATCCGGCTGATCGCTGCCGCCGTTGTCATCGTCGGCCTGTTTCGGCGGCGGCGGGCGTTTGCCGATCATCACGTCGAGGTCGATCTGACGGCCCTTGCGCACCAGATGCACCTTCGCCGATGTACCCGGCTTGATCTGCGCGATGACGTTCAGCAAACGCGTGGTGTCGGTGATCTCCTGGCCGTTCACGCTGATCAGGATGTCGCCGGGCTTGATGCCCGCGCGGTCGGCCGGGCCGCTCTTCAGCACCCCGGCGACGATCGCGCCCGACTTCTGATCGAGCCCGAACGACTCGGCGATTTCCGGTGTCACGTCCTGCGGTTCGACGCCGATCCAGCCGCGCGTGACCGAGCCGGTCGTGATGATGCTTTCGAGCACACTGCGCGCGGTCGATACCGGGATCGCGAAGCCGATGCCGAGCGAGCCGCCCGAGCGCGAGTAGATCGCGGTGTTGATGCCGAGCAGGTTGCCGTTCACATCGACGAGCGCACCGCCGGAATTGCCGGGGTTGATCGCCGCGTCGGTCTGGATGAAGTTTTCGAACGTATTGATGCCGAGATGGTTGCGCCCGAGCGCGCTGACGATGCCCATCGTCACGGTCTGGCCGACGCCGAACGGATTGCCGATCGCGAGCACGACGTCGCCGACGTGCGTCTGCTCCATGCGGCCGAGCGTGATGGTGGGCAGATGGGGCAGATTGATCTTCAGCACCGCCAGATCGGTTTCGGGGTCGATGCCGATGACCTTCGCACTGGCGGTGCGGCCGTCGGCGAGCGCAACTTCGATCTGATCGGCGCTGTCCACGACGTGCTGGTTCGTTAGAATGTAACCTTCCGAACTCACTATCACGCCTGAACCCAGGTTCGACGCCGGTTGCTCCTGCTGCTTGCGATTGTTCCGGTCGCCGAAGAAGTAACGGAACAACGGGTCTTTCGCGCGCGGGTCGGGAGGCAGCGAGCCATCCTTGCTGGAGAACACGTTGACGACCGCGGGCATCGCCTTTTGCGCCGCATCCGCATAGGACGCCTCGGCATGGCCATTGCTAATGCCTGGCGCCACTTCCCGCAGCGCGACGATCGGCTCGGTGAGTTGCCTGCCGAACTGCCCTTGACGCTGCAGCCACTGCGGTTTGAGCGTCGCAATGATGAACATCAGCGCCAACAGCACGGTCACCGCTTGGGCAAATAACAGCCAAAAGCGTCTAAGCATCTGAAGACTAGAGGGATATATGGATCGGATTGAACTTGAATTGTACTTGAACAACCTTCTCGAAATCGCCCGGTTCAAGGACTACTGTCCCAACGGATTGCAGGTCGAGGGCCGACGCCGGGTCAACAAGCTGGCGACCGGCGTGACCGCGTCGGTGGCCTTTCTGGAGGCCGCGCTCGACTGGGGCGCGGACGCGGTGCTGGTGCATCACGGCTACTTCTGGCGCAACGAGGCGGCGCCGATCACCGGCCGCAAGCACGCGCGCCTGAAGCTGCTGCTCGCGAACGATCTGAACCTGTTCGCCTACCATCTGCCGCTCGACGATCACCCGGAGTTCGGCAACAACGCGCAGATCGGCGAGAAGATGGGCTGGATCAGCGACGCGCGGTTCGGCGACACCGATCTCGGCTGGCTCGCCACGTTGCCGATGCCGATCACGCTGTCGCACCTGAGCGCGGAAATCGAGCAGACGCTGGGCCGCGCGCCGCTCGTGTTCGGCGATCCGGATAGCGAACTGCGCCGCATCGGCTGGTGCACGGGCGCCGCGCAAGGCATGTTCGACGCGGCGATCGCGGCGGGCGCCGACGTCTACGTGACCGGCGAGGTATCCGAGTCGGTGATGCATACCGCGGCTGAAAGCGGCGTCGCGTTTCTGTCGGCCGGCCACCATGCGACCGAGCGCTTCGGCGTGCAGGCGGTGGGCAAGCACCTGTCCGAATCGTTCGATATCGAACACCTCTTTATCGATATCCCCAATCCGGTCTGATTGCGAATTGCATTCACGAAGAAAAAGGCGCGAATAGCGTAGAAGACGCTTAAAAGGAGGTGCGAAAAAGTTTGCGATCGATACGGAGAAACCCTGAGTTATCAACGGGTTCGCACGGATTTTGGCAATGGGCCCTTGTAAATGGCGACTCCATTCGCGCAAACTAGCGGCGGTAGAACCGACGTGAAGGAAAAATCCAACTCAGAAGTGGGGCGTGTGATGCGAGACAAGGAAGATGAACGCGTCGATGGCAGCCGCCGTAACTGGCTGGTAGCGACGACCGTAGCAGGCGGCGTAGGAGGAGTTGCCGTTGTCGTACCCTTTGTTAGTTCGTTTGCACCATCCGAGAAAGCCAAGGCCGCGGGTGCGCCGGTCGATGTCGATATCAGCAACCTCAAACCCGGCGACATGATGACCGTCGCCTGGCGTGGCAAACCCGTCTGGGTCATCAATCGCACGGACCGGATGCTCGCCGACGTGCAGAAAGCGGACAACATGGTGGCGGACCCCCACACGAAAAATCCGTTTTCGATGCCGCTGCCCGACTATTGCAACAACGAATTCCGTTCGCGCGCGGAGAACAAGCATCTTCTGGTGGCGGTCGCGGTTTGCACGCATCTCGGCTGCACGCCGACGCCGCGCTTTCAGGAGGGCCCGCAGGCCAATCTCCCCGACGACTGGCCAGGCGGCTTTCTGTGTCCTTGCCACGGCTCGACCTACGACATGGCCGGGCGTGTGTTCAAGAACAAACCCGCCCCGCAAAACCTCGATATCCCGCGTTTCATGTTCACGTCGCCGACGGCGCTCGTGATCGGGAAGGACGAGAAAGGAGAAGCGTAATGGCGAGCGAGCACGAAGTAGAGACGACCGGGCTGGCTGGTTGGATCGACCAGCGCTTCCCGATGACTTCCACCTGGAAGAAGCACGTTTCCGAGTACTACGCGCCGAAGAACTTCAACTTCTGGTACTTCTTCGGTTCGCTTGCCCTGCTGGTGCTGGTCAACCAGATCGTCACCGGCATTTTCCTCACGATGAACTACAAGCCCGACGCGACGCTCGCGTTCTCGTCGGTCGAGTACATCATGCGCGAGGTGCCGTGGGGCTGGCTGATCCGCTATATGCACTCCACGGGCGCGTCGATGTTCTTCGTCGTCGTGTATCTGCACATGTTCCGCGGGCTGATGTACGGCTCGTACCGCAAGCCGCGCGAGCTGGTGTGGATCTTCGGTTGCCTGATCTTCCTGTGCCTGATGGCCGAGGCGTTTTTCGGCTACCTGCTGCCGTGGGGCCAGATGTCGTTCTGGGGCGCGCAGGTGATCGTGAACCTGTTTTCGGCGATTCCGTTTATCGGCCCGGATCTGTCGCTGTGGATTCGCGGCGACTACGTGGTCTCCGACGTCACGCTGAACCGCTTCTTCGCGTTTCATGTGATCGCGATTCCGCTGGTGCTGGTCGGCCTCGTGATCGCGCACCTGGTGGCGCTGCACGAGGTGGGGTCGAACAACCCGGACGGCATCGAGATCAAGGCGAAGAAAGGCCCGGACGGCGTACCGCTCGACGGCATCCCGTTCCACCCGTACTACTCGGTGCACGACTTCATGGGCGTGTCGGTGTTCCTGCTGATTTTCGCGGCGATCATCTTCTTCGCGCCGGAAATGGGCGGGTACTTCCTCGAAGCGAACAACTTCGTGCCGGCCAACCCGCTGCAGACACCGCCGGAAATTGCACCGGTTTGGTATTTCACCGCCTTTTATGCAATGCTGCGCGCGACCACCGACCCGTTCAAGATCGTGCTGATGATCGTGATCGCGTTGCTCGGCGTGCTCGCGCTGATACGCGCGCGCGGCAAGTGGCGGGTCGGGCTGCCGGTACTCGCGGTGCTCGTGATCATCGCGATGGCGTTCACCGAGTCGAAGTTCTGGGGCGTGGTGGTGATGGGCAGCGCGGTAATTTCGCTGTTCTTCCTGCCGTGGCTTGACCGCTCGCCGGTCAAGTCGATCCGCTACCGGCCGTTTTTCCACAAGGTGTTCTACGGGATCTTCGTGCTCGCGTTCCTGACGCTCGGCTTCCTCGGCACGAAACCGCCGTCGCCGGCCTCGACGCTGATCGCGCAGGTCTGCGCGCTGATCTACTTCGCGTTTTTCCTCGGCATGCCGTTCTGGACGCGGCTTGGCAAGTTCAAGCAGCCGCCGGAACGGGTGCGGTTCAAGCCTCACTAATCGCGAGCCAGGAGAACACGAAGATGAAAAAACTGCTTTCGATGTGCGCGCTGGTCGGCGCGACGGTGCTCGCGCTGCTGGCCGCGCCGGCTTACGCGGACGAGAATTTCCCGCTCGACCGCGCGCCGGATAACGCGAACAATTTCGCTTCTTTGCAGCACGGCGCGCAATTGTTTGTAAACTACTGCCTGAATTGCCACAGCGCGAACCTGATGCGCTACAACCGGCTGACCGATCTCGGCATTACGCCGAGCGCGATCCAGGCCAATCTGCTGTTCACCACCGACAAGATCGGCAACACGATGACGGTGGCGATGCGCCCGGAAGACGCGAAAGCGTGGTTCGGCGCGACACCGCCGGATCTGTCGGTCGAGGCGCGGGCGCGCGGCAAAGACTGGCTGTACACGTATCTGCGCAGTTTCTATCGCGACGATACGCGGCCGACCGGGTGGAACAATCTGGTGTACGAAAACGTGAGCATGCCTCATGTGCTGTGGCAGCTTCAGGGGCAGCGTGCGGCGAAATTCGGCGACGAGCTCGACGAAAAAACCGGCGAAACGGTACACAAATTCCTCGGCTTCCAGCAGTTGACGCCGGGGACGATGTCGCCGGTAGATTATGATTCTGCTGTGGCCGACCTCGTGTCGTACCTGTCATGGATGTCCGAACCGACGCAGCAAACCCGCCGGCAGCTCGGCGTGTGGGTGCTGTTGTTCCTCGGTATTCTGAGCTTTTTCGCCTGGCGACTGAACGCCGCGTACTGGAAAGATATCAAATAATCACGCCGCCACACGGCGTGGGGCCGGCGCTAGGAAAAACCTGCTGGACGGTTTTTCCACGCGCTGGCCCTTCAGCTTTTTGAGGAAACGTAAATATGATGGTTCTGTATTCCGGCACTACTTGCCCGTTCTCCCAGCGTTGCCGGCTGGTGTTGTTCGAAAAGGGCATGGACTTCGAGATCCGCGACGTCGACCTGTTCAACAAGCCGGAAGACATCGCCGTGATGAATCCGTATGGTCAGGTGCCGATCCTCGTCGAACGGGACCTGATTCTGTATGAATCGAACATCATCAACGAGTATATCGACGAGCGCTTCCCGCATCCGCAGCTGATGCCGGCCGACCCGGTGCAGCGCGCGCGCGCCCGCCTGTTCCTGCTCAACTTCGAAAAGGAACTGTTCGTTCACGTCGGCACGCTCGAAAACGAAAAGGGCAAAGCCGCCGAGAAGAATCACGAGAAAGCGCGCCTCGCGATCCGCGATCGCCTGACGCAACTCGCGCCGATCTTCCTGAAGAACAAGTACATGCTCGGTGAAGAGTTTTCGATGCTCGACGTCGCGATCGCGCCGCTCCTGTGGCGTCTCGATCACTACGGCATCGAACTGTCGAAGAACGCCGCGCCGCTGATGAAGTACGCCGAGCGCATTTTCAGCCGCCCGGCTTATATCGAAGCGCTGACGCCGTCGGAAAAGGTGATGCGCCGTTGAGTTTGGCTCAGGAGCGCGGGCGCCGCGTCGGTTTGATGCGCGCCCGCGCCCGCAAGAGGACTGTTGATGCAAGAGATTTCCACGAAGCCTTATCTGCTGCGCGCACTGTACGAGTGGTGCACGGACAACGGCTACACACCGCATATTGCGGTTCGCGTCGATAACCAGACGCGCGTGCCGCGTCAGTTCGTGCGCGACAACGAGATCGTGCTGAACATCAGCTTCGAGGCGACCAGCCAGTTGCAGATGGGCAACGAGTGGATCGAGTTCAATGCGCGCTTCTCCGGCAAGTCGCACAAGATCGAGGTGCCCGTCACCAACGTTCTCGCCATCTATGCGCGCGAAAACGGCCAGGGCATGGCGTTCCCGGTTGAATCGGCCGGAGGCGAAGCGCAGGATTCCGGCACCGACGCGGCGGACGATGCCGACGTGCCAGCCGCTCCGCGTGCGGTCGAGAGTTCGACGGCCCAGACCGCCGACGCCGATAACGCCGCGAGTGCCGCGGACAAGCCGCAGCCCGACGACGATGGCTCGAAAGGTGGCGGAAGGGCTCGCCTTAAGATCGTGAAATGAAGTAGAATCACGGCCTCATGCCGGCTTAGCTCATCAGGTAGAGCGCTTGACTTGTAATCATGAGGTGGCGGGTTCGAGTCCTGCAGCCGGCACCAAATACCAATCCTAGGGAATCCTCGGAAATCCAGAAACCCGTGATAGCATAAGGCTTCACGGGTTTTTTTATTCCAGCGTTGTCCAGCGATGCCCGTCTGAATCCGGGGGCATGTGGGGGCACCTCCGGGGGAATCTTCGCAGTCTGGCAAATGCCCCCGGGAAAAGTGCCCCCTAGGGCTGTAAGGTGGATGCCTTATGCCGTTGACCGACGTCGCGATTCGTAAAGCCGCTCCGCGCGAAAAGCCGTACCGCCTTGCTGATAGCGGCGGTATGTACCTCGAGGTCTCGCCGGCCGGCGGGAAATACTGGCGGCTCAAATACCGTTTCCTGGGCAAGGAGAAGCGGCTTGCGTTGGGTGTCTACCCGGACGTGTCGTTAGCTGCTGCCCGGGAAAAGCGTGATGACGCCCGAAAGAAGCTTGCCGCCGGTGTTGATCCCAGTGAAGCGAAGAAGGCTGATAAGCGTGCGGCACGCCTCGCCGCAACCAATTCCTTCGAGGCTGTTGCCCTTGGATGGATGAACTCAAGCCGTACGTTACGGCTGGGTCGATGGCGAAGACCAAGGCTCGCTTCGAGAAGGATGTTTTTCCGTGGATAGGCAAGCGGCCGGTAGCGGAAATCGATGCGCCCGAAATCTTGACGGTTCTCAAGCGGATCGACAGTCGCGGCGCTCGCTTCACAGCCCACAAGGTTCGCGGCGAGATCAGTCGGGCATTCCGCTACGGAATCAAGGAAGGTTATTGTAAGTTTGATCCTGCTCGTGATCTGGTCAATGCCATTCCACCGGCGCAGACGACGCATTTTGCTTCGATCACGGAGCCGGCGAAGGTCGGCGCCATGCTTCGGGCGTTCGATGGATTTTCCGGCACGTTTCCTGTGCTCTGCGCACTCAAGCTCGCGCCCATGCTGTTCACTCGACCCGGCGAGCTGCGCAAGGCCGAGTGGGCTCAGTTCGATCTCGACAAGGGCGAGTGGCGATACCTTGTCACGAAGACATCGACAGAGCATCTGGTTCCGCTCGCGACTCAAGCGGTTCGGATTTTGCGGGAGCTTCACGCCTTGACGGGCCGCGGTCGCTATGTTTTTCCGGGGGCGCGTTCGACCCAGCGCCCGATGAGCGATGCCGCGATCAATGCTGCCCTCCGTCGCCTTGGCTACGATACGAGAACCGAAATTACCGGCCATGGCTTTCGGGCAATGGCGCGGACGATCCTGCACGAGGAACTGGAGCAGAAGCCCGAAGTCATCGAGCATCAGCTTGCTCATGCCGTGCCCGACACGCTCGGCAAGGCTTATAACCGCACGAAGTTCATTAAGGAACGTAAGGCGATGATGCAGAAGTGGGCGGATTTCTTGGAGCGGTTGAAAGCCGATTTGGATGTTGAGTTGCGCTGATTCTCTGATGGAAAAAATGAAAAATAAAATCCAGAATTACCTCGGGGCAGCAGAGAGTGCGTTTAAAACGATCGGGCGTATACTGCGTGACAAGCGGTTTGTGTCGTTCGAATTGTCAATAAAATTGTGGAGAAAATCCGGGAAGCCGAAGGAATTTTCCATAGAAGGCACGCGATCTACGGATGGTGGCTTGGCCTTACACCTTCCTCAAGATCCGAATTTGAGGGTGCCGAAATCCCCCGCCGTTTTGAACCAGCGATTTTCCAAAATTGAACAGTCTGTACGCAACTACCTTGTGGAAAATGCACTAGACGGGCGCTGGGGTGAACTGGAAAAGTCGATCAAGGAACAGCTGCAATCGGGGCTGTCTGTAGACGACTTCTTGTGCAGGACAGGGCTGCCGATTCAAGGCTCTTCAGGGTCTGGTTACGACGCACCGTTCGCAGCTCCAATCGTAGCGACTGCATACGCGATAGCGGGCGTCATGGCGCTGGCAGATGGTGACCTGAGTCGTGCATCGTATTGCTCTGGCGTCGGCCTATACTGGTCCAGTCCAAAGATGCTGATTCCGAATCCTAGCGAGCGTTACAAGGCGCGCGCCAGTGCCGGAGGGAAAGAAACGGCTCTTCGCTACGAACCTGTCAAAGACAAGGTTGCTGAATTGCTAATGACAATGGCTCCTAGCGAAGGATGGAAATCTTTGGCGCAAGCGATTGGACAAGTCGCCAATAAATTGGCCATGTACCATTCTCCGCTAGTTGAAGAATCCGGGCTAACCACTGGCGGTCTTGACGATACTATCCGTCGATGGATTCGGAAAGATCCCGCACGTTTCCCATGTCGCATCAAGCCCCGAACCTGATACATCCGCTAATGTCCGAATGGCCGCTGCTGTTGGGCAGTGCCGTGCGCGGGGGACCGGACTTGATCTTCTTCGGAATCTTGCCCATGTCGAACGTGTGCATGTGCTCGACGCTGCGGCTTATCAAATATTGATCGGCTTTCGCGAGATACGCGAGATTCGTGCGCAGTGCGTCACGCTTCTCGCGCTCGTTCCAGTTGATCTGGCCCACACCAACGCCATGCTTCTTCGCATACCGGCGTTTTAGCCACGCCTGATTGCTGCTCCAAGCTTCGCCCTTGTTTTCAGTCACGACATTGGACCAATATTCACCGATCTGCTTCGCAATGAACTCGTCGTGGTTATGCGTCCTTGCATCGTAGAAAAGGATCACATGCAGATGCAGGCCGGATTCCTCGCCCTGCTCAATGGCCCAGACGTAGTTCGCGATACCTTTCATCAGCTCATTGTATCGACGTGCAACGAAGAAGCGCTTGCGATACTCCTGGAACTTCTCAGGCGTAACCCATCGACGAAAAGCAGGTTTGATACGCAACGTCAGTGACAGCACCAGCCAGCGGGATCTTCCCGTCGGCTCAGAAAACATGTCCTCTTCCATTTTAAGAACACTGCGCTCTCTGCGCGTTGCGTTGACTAGACGAAGCCGCTCACGTTCGGTGAATTCCCGAGACTGAACGCGTGCACGGATCTTCCCGATCAGGACGTTGAATATCTCGAAGTGGGCCATCCCCGTGCGAACATGGACATGTTCAGGTTCTTCGAAATTGAAATGCCTTTCGCCAAACTGGTCAAGCAGCCCTATCTCTTTGCAGGTATCGTAGAATGCTTCGACACGCGCAGAGTATCGGTAAATGCTTGAATATCGTCCAATGCAGTCATTCATGGAGCTGTAGAAGTTCTTGCCAAGGAAAAGCTCGCGTAACTGCATCAAACCACTGTACTTCGCTCGTTCCTCAATGAATCCACCAGTCCATCGATTTTCGATAGATTTCACAAATTTCTCAATCTTAAAAAGATGCCCTGACGCATAGTCATTGTGAATGATGGTTCTGATTTTCCCATCGTCATCGGTTTGTTCAAGGTTGATTCGTTCATCGATCTGAGCAAGTATGCCGGGTGCATCAAGGTCTTCAGTGATTTCTGTCATGGTTGCAACGTGATGTGTTCTTCCCCGTGTCGGTGAAGGTGATTGATTGTCCAGATTCTTCGATGGATGAACTGCCTGCAAGCGATGCTGATCTATCGTCGAATCGAGACATGCTGGCGTCGATAGATTGACGGTATCTTTGTATGGAATTATTGGTTTGTATAACTAGATAGTTTATCTTTTATATTTTATATTCCAGATGAAGCACAAATCGGATTATTTTGTTTTTCTCGAAAGAGCGAGGCATTAGAACAGCCATGCCGGGGAAAAGCGGCGCTTTCATTCCGCTCCTCATATGCATAGTTCTGCACGTGATAAAAAATACCCCGACCAGAATTGGCCGGGGTCGAGTGGCGAAAATCAACGATCGATGCTACACATGCTACCTGTAGCGTTGTAGCATCAATGATTATCCGGTTTCAGCATGTCCTTGCGGTGCCTGCCGAAGTAACTCTCCATCAACTGAACCGAAACCACCTTTTCGCCCGGGGCAAAGTTCAGGCGCACAATACCCTCGTGGGCGAGGACATAAAGCGCATCGACGACATAGTCACGCTTCGAGCGGATTTCTGCGTTCCCAACGTACTGTTGAATCTGGCGAACCGTGACGATCCAGCCCGTCCAGGGTGTTCCGCGTACCTCGTACTTTTTGAACTCTCGCCGCAAATATTCGAGTACGGCACGTGCATACTTTTCTTCGTGAGGCGTATTGATGTCACCAAACAACGCGGCATGCTGTTCAGTGAAAAAAATAATCAAACGGATTGCACTGAGCAAGATGTCCCGCTGGATCACGTTCCCTTCGCGTTGCTCGATGACGTGCAGGTTGGACGCAATGCGTAGGATATTCTCCGGCATGCGGTTCGCAAATTCAGGGATATTGCTGAGATAACCGCCTTCGGCCCTGTTCTCCTCGATCCATGCCAACGTCATGCGAAACTGCTCTTCCGCGCTATTGGCGAGGGTTAATGCCGTTCGCTTGATCTTCCCCGAACGCAACATTTTTGCGTAGCGCTCGAAAATTCGAGAAATATTCGCGTTGTGACGATCCCGTGCCTCACGGACAACCTTGACGCGACGAGGATTTTTTTGGGGTGGGATGGGCCTGCACATCGCGATGAGTGTTCGTGCGCCCATGCCAACATCGATAAAATCAGCGCCATGCTCCTTCACATAGGCTTTGAAGCGCTTTGTTTGCATCCCCCACGATACCGCCATCCGCGGCTCCGACTGGAACACAGACTCGGTTGTCATCCGTTCGCGCTGAATTGCTGCGCCATCCCAAAGCAGGCAGAACTGGGGCATCATTCTGCCGAGCTGCGGAAGAATTGTCGTCGCGTCCGGATTGATCCAGGAAGTGCAAGCCGATTGACTTTCGATGCTGCGCGCGAGAGCGGCGTAGCTCACATCGCGGTGCATGATGTTTGCTGCGTTCTTCGCGGTACTTTTTTCGGGTCTTGACAAATCGATGAATCGCTTTCTGGCTTTGAGCAGCTTCTCTGGGTCGTGAATGTTTTCCTGGATTTCCTTGATGGCATCCTTTATTTTCGCCTTCAGGACTATTTTGTCTGCTGTGGCTTCGTGTAGGTCTGGTGAACCTTCGCTTTCGAAAATCTGAAAGTCGCTGTGAGCCTGCGTCAGCTCATCGTTGACCCATGATTTCCTGCTTCCGGAACCCGAAACGTAAATTGCGGAAATCGACGTTGGGCAGTGGATCACATCGAAATATTCGACATCGAAAAGGCACTGGGTTGCAACGGAAGTGGTGGAGAGCATCACGGTCGTGATGAGTTCTGGAACGGCATTCGATGCCGCATGAATCTCATCGTGCAGCACTCGTGCGTTCTTCGGCAGGATCGTGCTGATGTCGTCTCTATTGAATTTGGCCAGTTTGGCCGGGAGTCCAAAGGTTCCTTCATCGTCAGCCTGTTCTGGCTGTACGTGCCGTGATCCGTTGTGTCTTGACTCCCAGCGATGTGATATTGAGTTGGTATCCATGTTTCCATCAATGTAAAAAAGAAGGCGCCGAAGCGCCCTCGATGATCAGTTTTGCATTACGTCAGTCGACGATAGCGCGGCGCTCGAACTTCGCTTTGCCGCTTTTGCCTCAAGTATTTTCTTGGCCCACAGGGCGAGAAATTCCTTTTCACCCTGAGTGAATCCCTTCGCCTTCAGCCAGACGTACAGATCTGCTTTTTTTCGAACCTTAGCTGAGACAGCGCGGCGCATTGTTTCGAATTCACATTCAAACAAGGTGCGGCTGATTTCAGCTTGCTCAATTTCAGCTTGTAGATCCTCGACAGATGTATCCCCACGTTCGGTTTGGTCGTTCAAATTTCCTCCATTCGCTTGCATTTATCTATCAATCGGTAATCATGTTTTTGCCTTCAAATTGATGATTTCCGCTTCAGGTAGCTGACCGCCGCTTCGCCAAGAATTCGAGTTCCGCTACCGATTTTGAACGGCTTGGGGAGATCGCTATCCGGTTTTTTCCATTCAGCGTACGCCCAGGATTTCGATTTGTTGATAATCGAGCAAAACTCTCTCACCGAGAGGACCGGTGGTATTTCGTTTAACGTCATAAGGCACCTATTTTGATGGCCGACTGCAGACACGCTATCGCGTGGTAGCGTCGCTGCGGCTCGCTGTTAAAGATCGATGAAGTAGTGCACCCGCGCTAACCCTGTCATGCCTGTACCGACTTGCACTGCATTAGTCGATATCGGGATCGTAGAGATGCGATGCCACAGATACTAGGCGTCTACTAAAAGTAAGAAATCGATGCGCGGAATCGGGCCGTCAGGCGTCTTGACGGTCACGGAGACGGGCTCCGGGGGAGCGGTGGCGCCGCCTGTTCGGACAGCGCGTGCGGGTTGGTTGATGCGGGGCGAAGTACGGATGCCCCGGCATCGGGGGACGTGGATGCAGTGGGAGGTAATTAGGGATGTTGTTGTCGGATAAACAACGCAGCAGACCGGTTGCCGTTAGCTAATTACGCTCAATTTCCGTTGTCTAGGCCGGGGCACTACGACTGAAGTTTGAAAAAAAGATGTCTTGGTTATCGGAGCCTTCTGCACCGGCACGATGCCGGCACAGAAGGTCATATGGGAAAAGGTTGCCATCTGGCCGTTACGGCTTGCTCAAGCGCTTGTCACCCTGACATGCCGAAAGCGGCTTGACCAATCAACCGAGGATTTACACGGCTCGACGGCATATCGTTTTCGATCGACTCGCAGCGGTTGACTGCTGCCCCGTCGGCAGCTGGTGTCTTGCCTTGCGGGCCGGCTGTTACCGCATGGCTCTAGTGGTGCGTGAGCATCGCGGTTTTTCCTGCAGATGCAGTCTGCGCCAACTTGAATCTGGCTCTAAGTATTGGGTGCGGCAGACTGTTTCTTGCATTGATTACGCCATTCGATGATCAGATCGTCGTTATCGATGGACGTATTGTTTTTTTCCTTATAAGCACCGCGCAGATCTTGGACGCAACGTCCGATCACCGGGTCATTCAACGCTTCGTTAGCTTCCGTGGACTTTTCTTGCTTTTCCGCTTCGGCCTTCGCAGCAGCGACGTCGACGCCGTTTTCGTAGATCTTCTCGTCGAGTAGAGCGCCGTTGGCGTTCCAGTGTCGTACTACGCCATCCAGCTTGCCGTTCACGTAATGCGCTTCGCCCGTCATCTGGCCAGATTGAGGATCGAACGCCTTTTCGTCGCCATTGAGCTGACCATCGGCGTAGCTGACCTGGTAGACAAGTTGCTTTCCGTCCGGGGCGTAACGATCGAATTCTCCTGTGTATTTTCCGCTCGAGAGCGTGGCATGGAGAACGCGGTTGCCCGTCGTTTCGTCAAAGCCCTCCTCTTCGCCATCAAGCACGCCAGCATCCCACGTTGCCGTGTGAACGAGTTTTCCGGTGGCCGGGCTGTAGATTTTCATCTTGCCGTCCGGCATGCCCTGTTTGAACGAAAGTTCGACGAACGTGTTGTTGCCGGTCTGATCGTGTGCGGTGAACGGTCCGTCCAATACGCCGTCCGTGAAATTTGCCTCGATGCGGGTCGTGTCCGATTGCGCTGTCTTGCAGACCACCTGGCCACTTAGCAAGCCGTCGTTCGCTTGCGCGTCGCACATCGACGACATGCCCATGTCGCCGAGCGTCGTGCCGGGGCGCGCAGCGTTCACGGTGTTTAGCAGTTTCCCGTACCCCTGCTGCGGGCCGAAAATGGTTTCCGCCGGTACATTGGTGACTTTCCCCGAAAATGGTGTATTCGAATCGCCCGCATATACCTTGCCGTTGTTGATCTGGGCGTTGCGGAAGTCGAGTGTCTTGTGCCCGCATGCCGCAAGCGTGAACGTGAGGCAGCCGGCAATACCGGCGGCAAAGTATCGAGATCTGGCTTGCTTCATGTCGTGGTTGGATAACGGATTTGCCTGAGCGGCTGAAATCGATGGGTATAAGGAACGGGTCAGGCAGGCCCGACCACCCGTCGGTGATGGCCGGGCCATTCGAGGGGCGATCAGCCCTGTCGCTGGCGATGATTACTGATACCGCCAGGTATTGATGTAGTAGTCGCCGCCGACCTGCTCCAGCAGCGAGACGAGCCGGGAAACGTCACCCGACAGAGGGCTCCCGGTAGGATTCTTCAGCGTGACGGTGCTGCTATAGCCGGTGCCGCTCCGGGTAACGGTCGGCGACAGATAGCTCGCGTAACCGAGAACCGCTGTCGTGTCAGGAGCCTGCGTCGATTCTCCCGTGATGATTGACGTCGGCGTGAGCGGATTGAGCGCCGGCTCCGTCCAGTCCAGCGACAGACTCGTGACGCCAGCCCCCGCAGCTGAGCCGCCCGGCGTCAGAAAGCTGCTGATGACGTCGCTGCCCAGCGTCTGCCACGCGACTTGCTGGCCCGTCTGCGGCGCCTGAATCGGCGCGACATTGATCACGGTTTGCGGCGTGCCGATCTGGCTGCCGTCAACGGCATACAAGGTCACGGTGTAGGCGCCGAACTGCGGGATCGTGCTGGTATCGGCCGACTGCGACGCATAGTCCGACGTGCTCGGTACGTTCACGCTGCTCGTGCCGGACAGCGGCGACCAGGCCCATTTGTATTCCGAGCTCGTGCCGTCGGACATCGTGCAGGGCGCAGGCGTCGAGCCGCCGGGGCAGGTAAACGGTGCGGTGGATGCGACCGACGGGAACGTGAGCAGCGGCGCGCTGCCATTCGACGCGGTGCGAGCGCTACCGTCCAGATACAGGCCTACGCCACTAGGTGGCAGGCCCGGCCCCGTGACCACCGCGGAACCCACCTGGGCGATTGCATCGCCGGCCGCCGCCAGGGAGATCGCACCGTCCGCGGTCACGAGACTTGCCGGGACATTCAGCAAGCTCGGAATCTGGATTCGCAGCCCGGACTCGTAGCGGCTATTGGCTGCGTTCGCCTGGTCGACATACTGTAGGCGTCCCACGAACGAAGCGATATAAAGGTCGAACTGATCCTGATTGCCGACGATGTCCCAGCTACCGTTCGGCAACTGCTGCACGATGTCGCTTGCGAAATCCGGCTTGCCGTTCGGATCGGTCATCAGGAAGTACACGAGCGCTGCCGGGTTGCTGACACCGGGTAACGTGCCGGCAGGCAGGAACGTCAGAGTCTTCACGCCAGTTAGCGCGGTGCCCTTCGTAAACAGCGAATGACGTTTTGCGAAGCCGGCGATACCGCTGCCGGCGCCGTCATTGAGGTAACTGGCGTCGATCGCGGCAGCGCAGGCCGCGTCGCTCGTAGCGGTGGCTCCGCCCTGGACGTCGGACACGCACTGGCCCAGCGTCGAGACTAGCGAAGACAGATAATTCGCAGGCTGCGCCGGAGCCGCCAGCGTCGTCGATGCCGCCGTTGCGCTATTCAGGTCGATAGGGGAATTCGGAGCCGCCAGGCTCGTGATCTGGAGTCCCGCGCCCCTGACGGACGGGCTGACCGTAATCGAATCGATGACAGCATCGAGGCCCGTTTGGTTTGGCGTGAAGGCCGTGCCGACCGGATCGAAGGACGCGGCCGACAGGCCATTTGCGGACAGGATCGGCGCGATGAGCTTGCCCAGCGTTGTTTCCGCGTTGCCGAGCGACGTGGTTGTGACGGACGACAAGCCGCCCGACTGCGCGAGCGTGCCCGGATCGCCCGATTGCGTCAGCAGGGCCGAGACCGCCGAGGTCAACGGCGTGACGTTGGCGATCAACGGCGCGCCGTCGGGCGTATTGGCGTTCGCCACGACCGAGTAGAGCAGCGTCGAGGCGCCGGACGGGTCCGCTGCCTCGAGCAGGAACGGCGCGGTGAGGCCCTGGACCGAGACACTGTAGCTGCCGTTACCGGTCGAGGTGCCCGTTGCCGTCTTGCCATTGACATCGATAACGGTCACCGTGGCGCCAGCCAGCGCCGTACCGACCGCGACCGTCCCGCTGATCGATGTCGCGGCCTGCTGGCTGCCTTGCGGCGTGCTATTGCCACCTCCGCCGCCACAGGCAGCCAGTACGGCGCTGATCGACGCACACAGCGCCAGTCGAGTGATTCCCGAAGTTGTTCGACTCACCATCTTGTTTGGTCCCATAGGTTGGTTTTTTCACTGCTGGCGATACAGGTGAGATCCAGGGGCAGCGGCTGTTGACGAAGTGTTTACTCGACAACCAAGAGCATGGTCTGCCCCGGATCACAGGCTTCCAAACTGTTATATCGGCAGCATCGAGAGAAAATGAAGTGTAAACACTGCGTTAATTGTCGTGTTTACAACGTCGAGAATCAATCGACAGCCGGGCATTCTGCCTGGCATGGCTACCCGTCGTCCTTCACCTTCACCCGCCGCGCCGGCCCCGATCTCCGTTGCCCTCGGCAAACGCATCAAGCAATGCCGGCACGAGGCCGACAAGTCGCAGGAGACGCTCGCCTTCGAGGCGCATGTGGACCGGACGTATATCTCCGCGATCGAGCGCGGCATCGCCAATCCGTCGGTCGAAACGCTGGCCAACATCTGCCATGTGCTGGGCGTGACGCTCGCCGAGCTGTTCGCGCCACTGGATGGGGTGTCGCTCGCGCCGACCGGCACGCGACGGGCCAACGCGGCGGCGCCGCCCGAGATCAGGCGCAGCCGGCTCCGCTAGCGCCGTCTTTCAGCCGGCGGATCGACACGGCACCGTACACGTCAGCCCGAACGGTCGCTTCGGCCGTGATGTACGTGGCATGTGGCTTTCCGGACTCCAGCCGTGCATTGCACGTGGCGAGTACCGGCGTAGCGCCGGCCGGATCGAGCAGCAGGAGCGCCTTCGGGATGGTGTCCCGTTCCTCCAGCCCGACAGCCAGTGCGGCATGCCGCTCACCGGTTCGACGATTGACGATCCAGACGATCACCGGCCATCCGGCAGCCAGTTCCCGGGCGCAAAAGCGCAGGATTTCATCGGCGGACCCTTCGGCCTCGACAGGCTGCACACCGGCATTGAGTTCCCAGACGAAGCTGGCCAGTTCCGAAGGCGTCAGCCCATTCAGGTAATGCGGCCACGCCCGATCCCAGAAATGTGCAACGGGACCGCTCGCATAGTCGCGCACGTCGACCGGATCGGACAGCTCGCCGAGCATGGCGAGCGCCATTGCCGCGCAATGCAGGGCGCTGCCGCTGTCCCACATGCCCTGCCGGCTGAAGAGCGATTGACGGCTTCCGGCAAGCGCCAGTCGCCGCCCCGGATACAGCGCCGGATGAAGCTTCTGGATCAGGATGGACATCAATAGTCCTCCGGCAGCAGGATCGTCGTGACCGAGCGATTGGCCTCGGTGATGATCCAGACCCTGCCGCCTCCCGGTATCACGTAGCTCGACAGCAGACGTCCGTGGATCAGCAGGGCCAGCTCGTTGCTGGCGATATCGGCGATGCCCAGCTCACCCCAGTCACCGCGCAGATGCCGTCCCAGCAGGACGGTCGGCGAAATCCCGACCTGTTCCAGCACGGACTGGGCGGCCGTGGTAATGAAGGGGTGACCCATCCGGAAACGCGGGCGGTTGCTCATGCGCACCTCCTGACCGGATAGTTGATCGTCGGCCATCGCGGGTAACACGCATGAACAGTCGCGGGCGGGCACTGCGGTGCATTGCGGGAAACCAGTTGCCCGATCAGCTCGATGGTGGTGTTCGAGCGATCCCATTCGGTGGTCACGATGAGGCGTGCGCCGTCCGGCAGCGGGTAGATCGACAGCAGGCGTAGGCCGGCCGCAACCGACAGGTCGTTCTGTGCCCGGTCGTCGTCGGACACGATGCCCCAGTCGCCAGCGATGTGCCGCAGCATGACGCTAATGACCGGAATCTGGTTGGCGCGTAGTTTTTCCAGTGCGTCGGGCGTGACCAGCAGCCGGCCCGGATGAAACAGCGGTTTGAGACGGGGAGTGTTGTTCATGGATGGCTCCAGAATCAGAACGAGCACGGGCCTCCGGAGGAACCGGATGCGTGATCGCAGGATGTGAAGGAAGGGAGACCGGGCGCAGGACGCGCCGGTTTTATGCCGCCGGGTCGATAACCAGCTTGCGCAGGGCGGCTGCCTTGGCTTGGGAGCAGCCAAGGCGATTGCGAATACTTGCTACGGTCGGACGCAGGAGACCGGCCTCGATTTCGCGTCGCAGCCTTGTGACTTCGGTTTCAGGTTCAGTCATGACAGGGACAGGCGGCGCGTCAGCCGTAGTCACATCGGGCACATCGGTCGTGACTGCGGATACCGGGTCGCGACGGTCGGTGACGGGCGATGTGCCCTGGGGCACCAGCGCGATCCACCACAGCAGGCAGGCCATGCCTTCGAGAACCGCCGCAAACACGAGACTCGTGAGCAGTTCGAGCCGCGCATCCGTGACACCGCGTAGCGTGGCCAGCCGCGCCGTGACCGGATCGTCACGGGCGGCGTCACGATGCGACGCGTTACTGTCTTCGATGGCCTGATACCGCCGCACGTCGACCGCTTCGGCATCAAGTGCATCGAGCCGGGCCGCCAGCGAGGTTCGCCGCACCCGCAGCGTCGGACAGTCACGGATACAGTGCCGCGCATCAGCGACGGCCAGATCGGCCGAAACCGATGCGCGCTCCGCCATGACGGCCGTCAGCGCGCGGTGGGCCGGCACGCTGGCGACTGACACGGCCGAAACCCGGACCTCGCCCGCATGCGACTGCGCCAGCAGGAAGAACGTCGCGTGTCCCCATGATGCGGCCGCCATGCAGCCGAGCCACAGCAGCGCACCGATACCGCGCACTGAGAGTGGCGCAGAGCGGCATAGCGCGGGCAGCAGGTGAGCGCCGCCGACCAGCACGACGCTCGCCGCGACCCACACCAGCCGCTCCGAAAGCCATCCGCCACGCTGCCAGCCGGCCAGCACCGACATGCAGATGGCGGTGCCGGTTGCCGGGATGGCCAGAGCGAGTGTCGGACGACGGATCATGCGGCCTTCCCGCCGAGTAATGCGGCGCGCCGATCGAGCCGGTCTTTCAGGCTGGATGCTGCGGGCGCTCTGCCAGCATCGGCCTGGGCGTTACCGTCGCCGTGACTATGATCGTCGCCGGACTGCGCCGGATAGAACTCGTCCGCGACGGCGGCGCCGTCCTCGATACTGTCCTCGAACGCGCCGTTACTGAAGCCGGCTCGCGCAGCGGCGTCGAGCGCAGCCTGATTGAATCCGGCCGCGCGACGTCGCGCATTAAGCTCGCGCGCTTCGCTGATGGCGGCTTCGAGTGAGCTGCCAGCGCGCATGCCGAGATCCACGTAATAGATGGCCGAACGATAACTTTGTGTTGTGGACTTGCCCCTGAGAATCAAACGGAGCGGCAGACAGGCCAGCAGGTTGCCCGAAACGGCCGCGAAATAATGCAGCCGTGCAGCGAGCGTGCGGATCGAATTGTACGACGTGGTGCGAAAGATGAACGAGCCCATCTCATCCCCGTCTTGGTCGCCGATCAGCGCATTCAGCCGGCCGTAGGGTTTGCAGGCGCCGCCCTGACCAAACATGCAGCCATCCGGCGATGGGCACGGCAGTTCCTCGATACCGGCGTCCGTGGCGCGCCGGCAGGTTTCGCCGTTACCGACGCAGACAGGCCGTCCGGTCTGGCGGTCGAAACATGAATACTCGGCGCGCAGGTTCAGGTCGGGATCGTTGAACAGGAACCGCACGGGGATCGCCCGCAGTTTGCCGGTGGTGGCTTTACGCAGTTCCTCGTTGAGCGGATGCAACATCCATCCGTCGCGGTTATGGATCTGGGTCGTGATAGTAAATTGGTCATCTTTTTCCGGCAGGCGTTTGCCGTTTTTCTCAACGACGCGACCGATGGAAATCCGCCCGATGACGGGCGGAGTGATGCTCAGGCCTTTCAGCATGAACTTCTCCTGTATACGTAAACAGAGGGGAATGAAGCGGGAGAGGGAGACGCGGGATCGGAAGGAATTCAGGTATTCACGAGAAACCGGCGCGAACCCGGTTTCGTGATGGCGTACTGCGCGACAAGCTCGGGGTGATCAGCCAGTAGCCGTTGCAGATCGATGCCGGCGCCGTCCCGGCTGCGTTTGAACGAGACCGAACCCGTCTCGAACTCAGCCCGGTCGGCTTCGCCCATCGCCTGCTGGATAATCTGCTTCAGTTTCGATTCGATGACCTGGCGGCTTTCGATATCGGCGCGCACGGCGACCAGATCGGCGAACGTGGACGAGAGCGACCTGTCGCCCGTGAAATCGACCGTGCCGCCTGCGCCCGGATACAGGCAGCGCAGTGCGCGATCCGCCGATTCCGAGCCATCGGCGGGCGGCGGCCTGTCGGTTTCGACGTAGCGCCAGAAGGCAGCTTCAAGTTCGATCAGCCGTGCGATCAGTGCGTCGTCGCGCACTATCCGATGCACTTCGAGCTTCTGGCCGCAGAGCAGTACAGCTACATCGGCCGTCTGCCTGCCCGTGACCGCGAGCTGGTGCTGCACCTGAAGCTGCGCGAACTCGGGCACACCGTCATGCCAGAGCCGCGCGCCGAATTCGCCCGCCGTCTTGCATTCGAGCAACTGCACGTCGCGGTTGCCGACGACCTCACGATCGATATTGGCGAGCATGAACGGTATCGTCGGATGCTGGAGTACGGCATTGACGCGCCTGACACGATTGCCGGTCTGTTTCGTATAGGATGCCGCGACGATGGGTTCGAGAAGCGTGCCCCAGTACACCGGCTCTGTCGTATCGTTCGCGTCCGGTTTCGGCAGGTTCGCATCGCGGCCGGTCTTGATGAGCCACAGTTCGAGCGGGCTCATGTACGGCGAAAGCCCCACAGCCGCGGCCGCATCGGAGCCGCCGATCCCGTTCTTTCTCACCAAGAGCCAGTCCTCGCGCGAGAGCGATTTCGTTTCCACGAGCCGTAGCGCGGGCCGAGGCCGAGTGCGACCGGCCGATTCAGGCAAAGTCATTTGCAACCTCCAGAAATGGAAAGGCCCGGCGGGAGGATTCCGACCGGGCCGTATGACGTAATGGGCATGAATTCAGGCAACCAGCTTCATCGCCTCGTCGAAGGCTCGCTGTTTCAATGATGCCCCGGAGCCGAACCAGGCAGCGTCGCGGCGATGGTCTTCACTGCGAGCACGGCGGTGGTGATCGCAAAATTCGGTGACCGCGTTCAATAAACCGAAGGCGGTCCCCGATGCCGAAGCGAGGTTGGCTCCCATTCCTTTCCCGGCGTACAGTGCTTGGACAGCCTTGATTGCGCGCTCGTTGACGGCAGTCGCATCACGATCAGCCGGGCTCGTTGTTGAATACGTGAGCACGCGGCGTAGGAATTTATCCGCAGCCGCATCGGTGACTCTGCACTCCGCCATGGCTTTTGCACGGACCATGAACGCATCCCACGACGAAATGGCGATGCCGAGCTGCCGCTTGACGGCCGGCGCGTCGAACTGGCTGCGATGCGGCACCTTGATTGCCTCTGTGTTGTCTCCGAGGGCGATAGCGAGCGTGTTGTTGCACACGACACGGACCGACGTGAACTGGGCGGTGGTCGCGAGCGTGCCGTCGCAGGCGGTGGCGAGCAGCAGATAGCCATTCACTTGGTCGCGCCCCTTGAGCGATACGGACTGGCCGGTACGAGCGAGCGCCCACAGCTTCCTGCCGTCTTTGAGTACTCCGGCCGTCTCCAGCTCGAAGCCGCCCACCTCGGTGAGGTCGCGATAGAACTCCAGGATTTCGCGCGGCTGCACGACCTGATAGCGCGACGAGACGACGGACAGCGGCGCTTTCGTATCCGAGCGGTACAGCACGCGCTGTTCCGGAAACGCGTGGATCGACCCGAGGCCGGAACCGGTCTGTCCGGCGACAAAGCGAACGTCGGCCGACTCGATCGTCCAATCTAGGCCGGCCTGCTTCTGCCAGACCTCGATCGGCTGTTTGGGGGAGAGTGGATTGCCAAGGCCGTGCCACGGGGTGTCGCCAACATAGGCCATCGATCGAAACAGGTGCATTTAAAACCTCCATACGAGTGCATAAAGCCCGGCACACGGCCGGGCATCGGGGGAAACAGCAAGGGAAAGTCGGGGAAGGAGAAAAACGGAAGCCGGATCAGTCCGGTCCGATCGAGAAGGTGTGTCGGCACGCGCGGCAGCGCCAGTTATCGAGCACTTTCCGGTCGATGGTTTCGCCAAGTGCCGCGCCCGTCGCGCAGCCTGCAGCCGCGCCGGCCAGGCCCGCGATGATGGCGCCAGCGATGCTGCCGCACAGCACGCCAAATGGACCGCCGAGCGTGCCGGCCGCCGCGCCGAATTCGGCACCGGATAATGCCGCGGCGGCTGCGCTCGTGCCGCCAGCCGTGGCGCCAATTGCACCACCTATGCGCCGGGCAATGTGGCGCGGTTCCGTGCGCGGCGACGCGCATGCCGGACAGGCGTACATCATGTCGCCCGTGTCGGGGAGGTGGCGGGGCAGTTCGTGGCCGAACGGCTGGGCGGACTCCTGTTCGTGCCCGTGACCGCGCAGGCACATCTGTTCGCGCAGCCATTCGTCTTCATCGTCCTCGTCGAAGGACGGATAGGGCAGAGGGCGGTCAGACATGGCAGGCCGTTGCCTTTCGCCGGACGTGATTGGCGTAGCAACCGACGCACATTGTCCACAGCGCGCCGAGGGCGAAGCAGATCGCATATGCGACCAGGTAATCGAGGGGTGGGGTGGGAAGCATCACCGGACTCCTGAGGAGGGTTCGCCGGTGCGCAGTCGCAGCGGCGGAGCGGCAGGCTGCTGCCGTACTCAGGTCGGTGATATAGGTCTATTTTTCTTTTGACTTAGCCGATGCTGAATGTCTGCTATGGCGTTCTGCCGAATTCGACACGCCGCTACCCGGCATGGTGCCGTCTGAACCTCGAACGCTAGCCGAGGCGCGTATCGAATTCTGGGGGCGATACTTCCGGTCTGGCCACGCGGGCGGGCGACCATCGCCAGCAATTAGCGAGTTCGACGAAGAGCGGTAGCAAAACAGCGTTAGGTTGCAGACGTGATTCAGGAAAGGTCTGTGTGTGATGCGGGCGCGCGAAGACGGGCGCCCACCACGCTGTTTCTTAGGGGGTTATCGGCGCCCGCGAGCGCGGACACGAGCGAACGTGCGAATATCGTGCAGGTCGACACTGCTAGTAACCAGTTGCCGGCGCAGCTCCTGGAAAATGGGCTGTGAGCGATCAGGGTCTTCGATGGTCAAAATTAGCGAGAAAGGGATACCCTCTGCTGGAAACTGCGCTTCGGCTCGCACAATACTTTCGACCTGTAGGCGCCATTCAGTGCTGTTGCCTACTCCATCTTTGAAGTCCTCTGCGTAACGCTTAGTGGGCCACCATTTCAAGCCATGCTTTATCAATGCGCTTTCGGACGGCGTAAGACCAGCGGATTTTGGTAAAAATACCTGCGAAATCTCATCTCGCCAGCTTGGCTTTCCGTCTCGACGGTCTTGAGGTTGTCGCTGCTGTAACTTGGCGTCGAGATTTACGCGAACGAATTCTGTGCCGAATGCTTGATCAATTGGGGGGTCGTACACGAGCGTCATTCGTACACGACCTCGGCAAGCGCGGCTTTGCGGATCTACAAGTGAGGTCGGCCAAGCAAACGGGAAGTGAAGGATCGCGGGCCGCTTCTCACCAATACTCAGTCGGCTCTCAAATACGAGGGTGATCGCGTGATCATCCGTTTCTAACATTGAAGCCGCGTCACGTGGTTGCCCAAATCCCACAAACTGTCTAGCAATGTCTTTCAGCGATCGGTGTGTTAGGCAGTCGGGTGTCGTCGCACTGTGTACAACAAACGCTCGCAACGTGCGAGTCTCCAAACGCTGATCCGTGATTGCGTCGAGGCTTGCGACCGTCTTGGCGACCAGTGGGGCCGCGAAACTCGTGCCCCGTGTTTCGGTACGGCTTCCGTCCAACGCGCACGAGGCAAGGCCTGTGGAAGAAGGAATGCTAGCATCACCTGCGCCGCCGTAGTGTGCCAAATCTGGCTTTACGCCGACGCGTAAGCCGGGGCCACGCCGGCTGTATGTGGCCGGCGCTCCATGTACGTGCGGTACGTCCGGCGGGTTTAATGCCCCGACAGCAATAGCTCGGACGCTTTCACAAGGCATGAAAATCGTATCTGGACTGGTTCGAGTCGCCAGAGCGCTTATTGCTTGTCTAGGCGTCTTTGGCCAGGGGCTTCTCCATTCATGGCCCGCGAGGTTGCCGGCCGAGTTCACGATTACGATGCCCTGGCGATCCTGAATCTCGTCGAGTCGAGCTGCGTAGATGCTGTACAGATTTTCATCGACGGGTGACGTGATGTTGAGAGACATATTGAAGACGCGGACGTTATGCATGTCACGAGCTTCAACGACCGCGGCTTCGAGTTCTTCAAGGAATGCCTCAAAGCCACGTGGGCCGTATACGTCGAGGAATCTGCTGCGCGGCATGAGCGCGATATCGACCAGATCGCACCCGTCAGGTTCACGGCCAACGTCAACGCCATTTTCTCCTCGAGCACTTATCAACACTCCGGCGACGAGCGTGCCATGCGTAGCATCAGTGTCGGTATGGTTGAGATAGTCGTAGCGGTCGTGTATCCAATCTGAGAAAACAGAGGAAATGCCGGTATCGATGACACCCACTTTCGGATAAGTGGCGTTCGAAATGCGGGTTGGTATCGCGAATGGTCTCGATCCCGGTGCGGATGGTGCGTTCGACGACTCCAACAGGACAGGAAAGCGAATTCGCCGAACCAACGGATGGGCAGCGACTGCTGAGAGAGCCCGTTCGTGACGCTCGACATCAACAGACACCGCCGCAGAGGCCGGTATGTTAGTTAGTTCGCCTTTGATTGCTCGCCGATCTTCGATAAGCGGTTTTTGATGGGCATCGGTGATCAACAACTCAATAGACGGCATGCCTCCGGGACTTGGCAGCAACGCTGCATATGTACCGTCTCCAATGGCAGCTATGACTGCCTGCAGTGTCTCGAAGCACTGCCGAAGTCCCAGGATGTCAGCATCTCGGTATGCATCAAGCGGACTTTGCTCAAAGAGTTCAATGACATATCCGCTGGCGGCTGATGGCTGAAGCATTGCCTCCACAGCCGTTGCAGCAGCGAACGAACGCTTATCGGCGGCAGCGTAAATTTCGATCGTCTGGATGGCGCCTAATTCGGAGCGGTTGCGGCTTACGTAGTGGTATTTTTCGCCGGTGGTTCGGGATGTACGGGTTTCACCGGCAAGTTCAGCTGCTTCAAAGCGGGCTCGCAGTCGCTTCAGATGGTGGCGAGGTAGGCGAAAAAAAAGCTCACCGGGTGCGCCGGCCCCAACGCACGGAAATTGATCGTCCAAAAACAAAGCTTTGTTCGGTCGGTATGACTTTGCAATTGCCTCAAGTCGCATACGGACACGGACATACGTGATAGGCCCGAAATGGGAAGCGGCAAGCGATGTGTCGATCTCATCGAGCCGCGCGATCATTGCGGTCTTGTGCTGAATGAAGCCGCTGTCATCGCCTTCGAAAAAATCCTTATCCGGGCCAGCTCGACCGGGCTCTGGCGCTCGAATGAATGAGTCGTCGTTAAGGACAATTTGAACGGGATTATTGGGCATTGGTCACCTTTTCCGCGCTAGTATTAGTCGACGTCCATTCATTAAACCAGCGCGAGATCTTGCTCTGGCTGCAGTTCAGCATCTGGGCAAGGCTGTCTTGCCGGATTCCAAGATCTGCGTGCAGGATCGTTCCTACGAATCTCGGTTCGTCCTCAAGGAACTCGCGAGCAGGTCCCATCTGCGTACCCTCTATCCCGAGTCTTGGCAGCAACGCTTTTGTCGCCAAGCAAACTGCATGTGGTGTCACAGCAGAGCCCGATAGCGCTAGGCTCCGTCGCAGTGCGTCAGAATAGGTTTTGAGGTCGGCTCCGGAGCGGGGACCGGCCATGTAGCACAGAATCTTGATGAAGTCGTCGCCCAGCGACAGTGGCCGGAGGAAGTGACTCATCATTTCGATGCGCGTTGGCCAGTCGGGCAGGCCGATGCGCACGTGGTTTTGGAAGCGTCTCCAGACTGCGGGATCTAGGAGACCTTCGTGATTCGTGATCGCGATTGTCAGGCCCTTGTCAGCACGCGCGTCGAGGTTCTGCAGAAGTGTGTTCACAACCCGTTTCAGCTCGCCGAGCTCATGGGGGTCGTCGCGCATCTTCGCCAAGGCGTCGAATTCGTCCAGAATGAGGACGCAACGATAACGATTGGCGAACTCGAACAAATTTGCAATGTTCCGCGCTGTGGTTCCCAGAAAAGAGCTGACGAGCCCGTCTATCCGCGCATTGACGGTCGGCAACCTCAATTTTGCGGCCAGAGTCATGGCCGTCAGCGTTTTGCCAGTTCCCGGCGGGCCGTAAAGAAGGCAAGAGCGGGATGGTTCGACGCCGAGCTCTCGCAAGGCGTCTGAGCGCTGCCACTCATTAACCAATGCCTCAAGCGCCAATTGCAGCGTCTCGTCATAAATCGGCGAAGGCTGGTCCGAGGCAGGCGACAGTTGAATTTCACATAGTGGAACACTTGTTTCGCGATCGACAGGAGGATGGACGTTTCCTGTCAATTCATCCCCAATTACGAGCGATCGAGATACTTCCACAGTGCTCGGGGCGAGCGAAACCTCGCTCGAAACACTTGTAAGTAGCCCGTCGAGCGTTGCTGCGTATCTCGCTTCACCAGCCTTCGCGAGCCTGTCCCTCAGGCGTTCCACCTGTTTGCGAAAGCGCGCGTCGCCGGTCTCGAGTCCCACTCTGCATAGGCTTTGAACTGCGGAAAAGTGTTCCATATGCTTGCTCGATCTATCGGAGAATATGAGTTATTCAATAACTGTTGTAATTATGCGCTATGTGCCTACGGTATGCAATATTTGCTTGTAAAATTCACTTCGGCTGCGCCGCGGTGACCGCCCAGTCGGATAGCGGTGCTGCTTGCGGATGGGGGGCGTCGTTTTAATGGAGCGGGCAGCGGGGCGCCCCAAGGTGTCCTGCGATTGGTTCGGGTGCTTCATTCGGCATCGGGGCGGGGTCTGTCCGGGGCCAGTGGTGGCGCTTCGCGCCCCGGGCGGGCGGCGTCAGAAGAACTTGTTGCGAGCCGCGCTAGTTTCGCGCGGTTCGGGCTGAGCCGTACGCGATAATGACGATTTTTAAGAGATGGGCGCGGCGCGCTCTGCGAATCACGGGGGAGAAGAAAGTGGATGGAACAGCGTGATCAAAATGGGAACGTGCGGTTGTTTGCGAAGCCTGCGGTCGGCGCACGGCAACCCACGTCATCCGGGGCGATTGTTGAAGAGGTGTGCGGTGGGCCTGTATAACGCCGAAATCTCCGCTGGGTCGCTGATGATTCCGGAAAGCCGGCGCATCGCGACCCTTTTGCTATCGCATCCCAGCGATGAGAGATGGGAGGCGGCTCTGAACGACGAAAATCTGCTGCAAAAAAAACCGCAGACGGCCAGGCGCCAAGGCCGCCTGATTCGCAACCGGCTCGAGACGCTTGACTCCGACGGCATGGAGCTCGTAATCGGAGGCGACAGCGAGCTTTGCGGGCAGATTTTGCTCGCCGCGGCGATGCGCCACAGCCGACTGCTCAGCGATTTTATGCGCGACGTCTACGCGGCGGATCTGCGACGCTTGGAAAGACACTTGAACCACCAACAGTGGGACGGGTTTCTCGCCGACTGCGAGAATCGTGACGAAGCGGTGGCGCAGTGGGCGGCTTCGACCCGAGAAAAGCTTTTTCAGGTGATCGTTCGCATCCTTTTCGAAGCTAAATTCCTCGACTCCACCCGTGGACGGGGCTTGACGCCGCCTTTGCTGCACCCCCGCGCAAAGGCTTATCTCAAACAGCTCGGCGACATGGAAACGCTCGAGCGGATGGAGCTTCTCGCATGAGCGCGTCCTTCGATGATCGCTTGAACCAGATGTTGTCGCGACTACCCGTTCGCGCCTTACCAATGGGGAGCACGCCCAAGGCCTGGTGCGGCTCCACGGAGCGGACGGCCGGCACCGACGCGGGCGAGGGGAGCATCGACTTTTGGGCGCCCAAAGCCGCCGGCCGCTTTCACTTTTCCGGCGGCGCTCGCTTCGTCCACGGCAGCGCGATGCCGCAGGAAATCGCCGTTCCGGTCATTGTGGTCAAAGAGAGCGAGTCCGAGAAGGTCCGCAGCAAGCCGGTGGAAGTGAGCCCGCTGGGGTCGAGCAACCGTGTGGTGACGAACAAACAACGCTTCGAGTTCATTCAAAATGAGGCGATCTCGGAGCGAGTTCTCACCGTCACGTTAATATTCTCCATCCGAGACGGCGACACGCCGGTGAGCGATGAGCAGGCGATCACGTTCGACAGCGCTTCGCCCTTGCTCGACGAGCGCAAGCGCTCGGTGATGCTCACGATCCAGGCAGGTTCCCACGACCGGACGAAAGACTACTTTCTCGTGGCGCGCGACGCCAAGACTAAGGCCGAGGCGTGGCGGGTGCCCGTGCGGATTGACTTGGCGTTCAGCAACGATTTTTAGAGACGGCGATGGCAGAACCAACCTCACAGCCCTTGGTGGACAAGGCGACCGTGGACACGGCAGGCGCTCGCTCGACACCCTGCTCAACGCGAGCTTCGCGGGGCGCGTGGTGCGCAAAGATCTGACGAAGCTAATCAAAGAGGGCGCCAACGTCCCCGTCTACGTACTGGAATACCTGTTGGGGATGTATTGCGCCTCCGACGATCCAGAGACGATTCGCGCCGGGCTCGAGAGCGTGAAACGCATCTTGGCGGAAAACTACGTCCGCCCCGATGAGGCCGAGAAGGTCAAAAGCAAGATCCGCGAGCTCGGGTCGTTCAAGGTGATCGACAAAGTCTCCGTGAAGCTCAACGAGAGCCGCGACGCGTACGAGGCGCTGCTCTCTAACCTCGGCATAAAGAACGCGGAGGTGCCCGATCACTACGTTCGCCAATACGAGAAGCTGCTCGTTGGTGGGATCTGGTGCATCGTGACGCTACGTTATTACTTCGAGGAAAACCAGAAGTCCTCGCCGTTCGCCGTGGCAGACTTGAAGCCGATCCAAATGCCCAGCCTCGACATGGACGAGTTGTTTTCGGCCAGAAAGAGCTTCACGGAAGAGCGATGGATAGACGCGTTGCTGCGCTCGACGGGGATGGAGCCCACGTGTTTCAAGGAGCGGGTGAAGTGGCATCTGCTCGCCCGCATGATCCCTCTGGTTGAGAACAACTACAACCTGTGCGAGCTCGGTCCGCGCGGTACGGGGAAAAGCCACATCTACAAGGAAATCAGCCCGAACTCGATACTCGTGTCTGGCGGGCAGACGACCGTGGCCAATTTGTTCTACAACATGAGCGCCCGCAAGGTCGGGTTGGTCGGTTTGTGGGACGTCGTGGCGTTCGACGAGGTCGCGGGCATCAACTTCAAAGACCAAGACGGCGTCCAGATCATGAAAGACTACATGGCTTCAGGCTCCTTTAGCCGAGGCCGTGATTCGGTCAACGCGAGCGCGTCTATGGTCTTCGTGGGCAACATCAATCAAAGCGTCGAGTCGCTGGTAAAGACGAGCCATCTGCTTGCACCGTTCCCGGACGCAATGATTGACTCTGCCTTCTTCGACCGCTTTCATGCCTATGTGCCCGGTTGGGAAATCCCCAAGATGCGACCGGAGTTTTTTACGAATCAATATGGCTTGATTGTCGATTACTTGGCTGAGTGGATGCGCGAGATGCGCAAACGCAGCTTCGCGGACGCGATCGACAAGTGGTTCAAGCTCGGCAACAACCTTAACCAGCGTGACACCATCGCTGTTCGGCGCACGGTCTCGGGTCTCCTGAAGCTGATCTGCCCCAACGGCGAATACGAGAAGGAGACGGTGCGCCGCTGCCTCGAATACGCCTTGGAGACGCGTCGACGCGTCAAGGAACAGTTGAAAAAGATCGGTGGGATGGAATTCTACGACGTCCACTTTTCGTACATTGATCTCGAGGACATGCAAGAGCGCTTCGTTGCCGTGCCCGAACAGACGGGCGGCGGCATCATTTCGGAGGGGCGCTTGCAACCCGGTGTTTTGCACACCATCGCCATGGCGGCGGCAGAAATGCCTGGGGTCTACCGAATGGAGGTTCAGGCGTTGGCTGGCACCGGTAAACTGTCTGTGTCCGGCTCTCTATCGCGAGAGCACGTCCGCGTGGCGTTCGATTACTTTAGGGCCAACGCCAGCCGCGTGAGCGCCTTGATTCACCCGACGGAGCGGGACTTCCACCTGCACTTGGTCGAGCTTCAAAGCGCAGGCGCGCCGGACGCTGTGACCCTCGCGAGCTTCATTGCGTTCTGTTCGGCAGCGTTGGCCAAGCCGTTGCAGAGCCAGTTGGCGGTGATGGGCGATATGACCTTGGGCGGCACGATCGCCCCGGCGCGAAATCTCGCCGAGAGCCTCCAAGTGGCGTTCGACGCTGGCGCAAAGCGGATCTTACTGCCGATGTCCAGCGTGACCGACATCCCATCAGTTCCCGGCGAGCTATTTGCCAAGTTCCAAACTAGCTTTTACTCGGACCCCGTCGACGCCGTTTTCAAGGCGCTAGGTGTCGAGTGAACAGAATTAACCCACTACCTCCCGCGTCCGTCGTTGTCAGAAGCGCCGGCCGAATCTGCTATTCGTGAACGTCGAGAATGAGAATTCGAAGGGGCGGTGTCCAGCGCCGTGCAGTACGCTACAATCCCGTCTTGCAGTCGGTGGTTTGCCGTGATCGTCGCGCCGGCACCGTCTAAAGCGCTCAAGCTGAACTGTTAACCGAACCGGAGTGTTCCTGATAATTGGGGGCACTTCTGGGGGCATGATGTGAATTGTGAATTCCTTTGAGCCTTGACTGGCGGGCGTGATGCGGATTTATTGCATTCCTGCAGCCGCACCAGTTAGCTTCCCTGTAGTAACCAGCATTACCCAAAACCCCGCGAGACTAAGTCCGCGGGGTTTTTATTTTTCGGCCATCTTCTGACTGAAGGCAAGTCGCGAGTGCCACCACCTTGCGGGTGCCGATGCCAATCGCCTCGCGCATTGCGCTGGATTCGCATCTCCGACATCTAGTGTCATCGTATGAGATGACACTAAAAATACCCGCTCCCTGCAATCGCTGCCGGGAGCGCGTCCTCAGGCTAACTGACCGCCCCTATCCCGATTTCGGAAGGGTGCGCGACATCGGTGATCGGTGCGAAACCCTTGCTGGGCGGCCTCACCCAGGCGAGGTGAGTCTATCGATGGCTCAAAAATCACGCTATCTATTTCACCTTGTCTTTTATCGACAAATTTGTCTATATCGTCGTAGGTGTGATTTTTTATATCTTGAATCTGGAGTGCTTGCTTCGAATCGGTGAGCATGATAGTGGCTAAAAAAATCACGATATCTCTTTCACCTTGTCTTTAGTGGACTTTATAGTCTCAAGATGTCATGTCGTCACTGACGATCGCTCCCCACGCGATCTGCACGTCGCGTTGAATCCACGCGGTGTCAGTGCGGTACCATTCGGGCGTCGCCCGCTCCGCCCATCTGGCTAGCGAATGTTTCGGCCCGCTGTCGCGGCCCATGTCGCGGTGACGCAATATCGACCCCCTCTGATCATGACCAGCCCCGCAACTCTCACCTGGCCCGAAGCCGACGGCCCGCGCACCGCGCGCTGGCGCTCCGAAGCGGCCGTGCCGCCGCCGAAGCGCGTCGTCGTCGCCGATGATCGCACCACCGCCGATTCCGCCTACCGTCTCGCGTGCGAAGGCACTGCGCTGCTGTGGCACGGCGACTTCCAGAACGCGCGCCAACTGTTGCAGGCGGTCACGCGCCGGCTCGAACGCAAGCCGCGCAAAGCGGGCGCGACGCCGCTCGACGCGTTCAATCTGCATCGCCAGGCGCAATCGCAGCGCGCGCGTACCCTCGGCATGATTCTGATTCCGCTCGCTGCCGACTACGGCATTTCGCTGCGCCGCGCGCCCGAGGTGCGGCAGGCCTGTACCGAAGCCTATGGGCCCGCTACCGGCGACGCCTCGGTCGTGTCGCTGCGTGAACTGCTGGGGTTGATCGGCGCGCACGAATGGCGCAAGAAAGGCGTCGAGATTCCGGCGCTCGGCGAGCGCATCCATCCGCATTACGGCGTGTTTTCGCCGGTGCGCGGCGAGTACGTGGATCTGGTCGCGCGTACGCCGTTGCCTTCACTCGACAGCGCGTTCGATATCGGCACCGGCACCGGCGTGCTGGCCGCGTTGCTCGCCAAACGCGGCGTGAAGCGGATCGTCGCGACCGACCAGGATCCGCGTGCGCTCGTGTGCGCACGCGAGAACCTCACGCGCCTCGGCTACGCACAGCAGGTCGAGGTCGTGCAGACCAATCTGTTTCCTGACGGACGCGCGCCGCTCGTCGTCTGCAACCCGCCGTGGGTGCCGGCGCGGCCTGCGTCGCCGCTCGAATACGCGGTCTACGATCCGGACAGCCAGATGCTGCTCGGCTTCCTGAACGGCCTCGCGGATCATCTGACAGCGGGAGGCGAGGGCTGGCTGATCATCTCGGATTTGGCCGAGCACCTGGGGTTGCGCACGCGCGAGTGGTTGCTCGCCGCGATCGACGACGCGGGGCTCACGGTGGCGGCGCGTGAGGATATTCGTCCGCGGCATCCGAAGGCGAATGATAAAAACGATCCGCTATATGCGGCGCGGGCGGCCGAGGTGACGTCGTTGTGGCGGTTGAAGACGCGCTGAGCGCGGCAAGACGCGGTTGAAGGGACGTGGTGAGACAGCCGCTCGCCGCGGCGCACGGTCGGACGCGCGTTACGCGCCGGGTGTCGCGCCCGAAGCGTCGCGCGTCTGCAGATACGCGCAAACGCCTCGGCCCGCGACCACCCCGCTGGCGAAACACGCAGTCAGCAGATAGCCGCCGGTCGGCGCCTCCCAGTCCAGCATCTCGCCCGCGCAGAATGCGCCCGGTATCCGTTCGATCATCAGATCGCCGTCCAGCGCTTCGAACCGGATACCGCCGGCGGTGCTGATCGCTTCGTCGATCGGACGGGCTCGCACCAGCCGCACCGGCAATGCCTTGATCGCGTGCGCGAGAGCGAGCGCATCGGTGAACGCTTCCTTCGGCAGAATTTCGTGCAACAGCGCCAGCTTGACCCCGCCAATGCCGATCCGGCCGTGCAGATGACTCGACATCGACCGCGAGCCGCGCGGCCTCGTCACTTCCTCGACCACCCGCTCGAGCGGCAAGCCTGGCGCGAGATCCAGCGCGATCGTGACGTCGCCGTCGGCCCCAATCCGCTCGCGAATCGGCGCCGATAACGCATAGATCAGACTCCCTTCGAGGCCGGTTTCGGTCAGAAGTATTTCACCTTGTCGATTGTGGACTTTTTCGTCTATATCGGTGAGCGTAATGGCGACGGGTTTGAGCGGTTGACCCGCGAAACGCTCGCGCAGATAGGGGCTCCAGTCCGCATCGAAGCCGCAGTTCGACGGCCGTAGCGGCGCGACCGGCACGTCGCGCGCGCTCATCAACGGGACCCACGCGGCGTCGGAGCCGAGGCGTGGCCAACTGGCGCCGCCGAGCGCGAATACCACCGCGTCGCAGTCGGCCATCTGCTCGCCGTCGGGCGTCGCGAAACGGAGCCGGTGCGCGGCAGTGCCGCCGGGAGCCGGCGTCCATCCGCTCCACTTATGGCGCATATGGAAATGCACGCCCGCCTCGCGCAGTCGATGCAGCCACGCCCGCAGCATCGGCGCGGCCTTCATGTCGGATGGGAACACGCGTCCGGAACTGCCGACGAACGTCTCGATACCCAGTTCGTCGAGCCAGGCGCGCAATGCGGCGGGTCCGAACGTGTCGAGTAGCGGCGCGATCTGCTCGCGGCGCGCACCGTAGCGGTCGAGAAACGGCTCGAGCGGCTCCGAATGCGTGATGTTCATCCCGCCTTTGCCGGCCATCAGGAATTTGCGGCCGACCGACGGCATGGCGTCATAGACATGGACTTGCACGCCACGCCGGGCGAGCGTCTCGGCGGCCATCAGGCCGGCGGGGCCGCCGCCGATCACGGCGACGCGGGCGGAATCGAGCGACGGTGGCATGCTGTTCGGCGGATAAGCGGGAGGGACAGGCGGCGCGCCAACTGGCTGAACGAGCGGGTGGCGCGGAGGGCGTTATTGTCACATTGCGCGCGGCGACGGGCAAACGCGGAGCCGATGTGAGGCAAACGGCGGACCAACGCCCACCTTGCGGCGCACGGAGATCGGATCGAGCGGGCCGCAAAATGGCCGCGGACGGGTGGCACGCAGCTCGCCTGTGGGCGCCGACGCCGCGCACGCGGTCAGTCCGGAAAAGACTGGATTCCGGCGTTCCGGGCGTCGCCGCGCGCACGCATGCCGCTTGGCTCCCGATCAGCGCGACCTATACTTTTCGAACACCTTCCATCGGACGCCGTTCGCGTCACTCCCCGCATTCAAATCACCGTCGTTGCCGCCCGGCGCGTGCGTTGCCGCGCGCATCTCTGTCGTCTCGCGGCAGCCGACGCGCGGTGCACGTGCGAAATCGATGGACAGGCCGATCATCCCGATCAAGGAGGTTGCCATGAGCCGCAAATACATCGATTGCCGCGAGTTTCCCAGCGAAATGAACTGCACCGTGGCGCTGTCCGCCGACAGCGACAACGAATTGCTCGAAGCCGCGGTCCAGCATGCGGTCACTGTCCACAAGCATGCGGATTCGCCGGAACTGCGTGCGCAGCTGAAGACGCTATTTCACGAAGGCACGCCGCCGGTGCAAGCGCCGCGCGCGTGACAGGCTGTCGTGACGAAGGGAGGGAAGCGAGGCTTTGCGTGGCGAGCGGCGCAACGCCGCTCGCGAGCCGCGGCGAGGTGATGGCAGGGCCTGGCGATACTAGCCCGGATAGGCTTCATCCACCTTCAGTCCGGCGAGCTTGAAGATGACCCGCAGCGTTTGCGGCTTGATATCGCGTCTCGACGCGAGCGTCGTCATGATGAAGTCGAGCACCTTCGCGTATTTGAGCATCGTCAGGCAGGTTTCGAGATCGACGGTGCCGTCGCGCATCACCTCGGCGAGCCGTAGCATTTCCGTGGAGATGTCCCGCGCCATCTCGAGTTCGAGCTGCTGCTTTTCCGTCCACGCCGGCGTAGCGATCAGCTTCGCCAGCATTTCCTGAAACTTCTGTTCGACGTTTCCGTTGGGTACCGTATCCATTGCTGCCTCTTCTATCGTCCGAGCCCGCGCGCCCGCCGCGAAGCCGGCGCGCTGCTGGTCAGTAACGTTCGACCCGTGTTCCGGGGCCGTCCTCCCCACATGCATCCGGCTCGCTTGTCCGCCCGATGGCCGGACAGCTTCCTGTTTTCGGCGACACGGCTTGCGCCCGCGGGCTCAGCCGGCGCGCAAGCGGTCTTCAGCCGCGCCTGAAACGTCTTCGCACTCTGCTGTGTCGCGCAGCATGCATTCCAGGCCGACCGTGTGTCTCGCGTGATCCGCGCGGCTGGCTCGCTGGGAGTGCCGCACTTTGGGTAAACTGACAGCAACTTTTCTCTTTTTCCGTCATCTGTCGCACGTTCGCGTTGCAATCGATGGCGGTTCATACGATGTCCGGCAAAATCCACGAAATCCGTCCTGACCAGTCCGTCGAACTGCTGAAGGAGCTCCATATCCTTACCCGCGACGGCAAGATGAACCAGGACAGCCGCCGCAAGCTGAAGCAGGTCTATCACCTGTTCCAGTTCATCGAGCCGCTGCTCGAGGACCTGAAGGACACGCAGGGCGCGCTTACGCTCGTCGATCACGGCGCCGGCAAGTCATACCTCGGTTTTATTCTGTACGACCTGTTTTTCAAGGAGTTTCAGGACGCCGCTAGTGGGGCTTCGCACATTTACGGCATTGAAACGCGCGAAGAACTGGTGACGAAGTCGGAGGAACTGGCCGCGCGGCTCGGCTTCAAGGGGATGTCGTTTCTGAATCTGTCGGTTGCGGAGTCGATCTCGTCGACGCGCCTGCCGGAGCGAATCGACATCGTCACCGCGCTGCACGCGTGCAACACCGCGACCGATGACGCGATCCGCTTCGCGCTGGAAAAGCACGCGAAGTACATCGTCGTCGTGCCGTGCTGCCAGGCCGAGGTCGCGGGCGTATTGCGGCAGAACAAGGGCAAAGCGCTGAAGAATGCACTGACGGAAATCTGGCGGCATCCGCTGCATACGCGCGAATTCGGCAGCCAGATCACCAACGTGCTGCGCTGCCTGCAGCTCGAGGCCCATGGGTATCAGGTCAATGTGACCGAACTGGTCGGCTGGGAGCACTCGATGAAAAACGAGCTGATCATCGCGCACTACAAGGATTTGCCGCGGCGCCGGCCGGCCGAGCGGCTTGGCGAAGTGCTGGATACGCTCGGGCTCGATGCATTGAAAGAGCGCTTCTTCGTGCCGGCTTGACGCGCGGTTCGTCGGGGGCTTTTTCGGTTCTTCGTTCGGCTTCTTCTTTCGTTGCTTCTGCTTTCCGCTTCGGGCTTCCAGCTTCTGGCTTCCCACTTCCGGCTGACTTCGCGGCTTGCGGTGAAGCGTCTGGCACGTCGCTCCGCGCAAAGCGGCGCGCGGCCGCGCATTTCACCGCTTCATCAGCTCGTTCCAGCCGGCGAGGCCAATGCGCCGCAGCGTCTGCTGGTTGCGCTCATAAATCTCTTCCGCGTCGGGAAAGGCCTGCACCGCGCGCTCGATGCTGTCCTCGCGCAGCAGATGCAGGATCGGATAGGGCGCGCGATTCGTGTAGTTTTCGATATCGCCGGGTTCGCTGTCTTCGAACTGGTAGAGCGGATGAAAGCTCGCGATCTGGATGATCCCTTCGAGCCGCAACTGCTTGATCAGCCGGTCGGCGAAATACAGACAATCGTTGAAATCGAGGAAGTCGCCGAGCGCGCGCGGCAGGATCAGCAGCGTGGTATCGAGGCTGGTCGGGTCCGCGGCGACGAGCGACTGAAGCTCGGCTTCGAGATCGGTCAGCACCGCTTCGAGATTGTCGGCGTCGCTGACCGCGTAGCGAATCTGCTCCTTCACGTACACCGCTTTGGCGAACGGGCACAGATTCAGTCCGATCACGGCTTCCGTCAGCCAATGACGGGTCGCGGCGATAACGGCGGCGTGGGATTCGGCAGGCAACGGCATGGTGGGCGGATGCGGCGGAGAAAAGCGTCATTCTAGCGGCGTGGCTGGACGCAGGCGGGCGGGGCTCGGTCGGCGATGATGAGGCGGCGTGGCATGCCGAAGCCCGAAGCCATACATCGACACCAAAACGGGCCCAAAAACGCTCCCTGCCCGCCAGCTCAACGCTCCCGCGCCGTCCCGCACGCCGCCGCAATCAACTGCGCGGCCACCTTCGGCGCGGCGGCAATCGGCCCGCATCCCGGTCCGTAAGTCTGGCTTGCCGCGTACACCCCCTCGATCATCAAACCGAGTGCATTGGCGAGCGCCTCCGGATCGTCGGCGCCGGCCGCCGTCGATAGCTCCAGCAGCCACGCCATCAAACGCTGCTTGTTGCGGAACACGAACTGCCGCGCCGGATGCGCGCTGTCCGCGAACTCCACCGATACGTTCACGAAAGGGCAGCCGCGGTAATCGTCGACCGATGCGCGCACCGCGAGGTCGTCGAAAAACTGCTGGAGCTGCTTCGCGGGCTCGCCGGGATGCTCGGCAAAACTTTTCTCGACATAGCGGAAGAATTGCTCGTCCTTGCGCTCGAGATAAGCCATCACGAGTTCGTCTTTCGACGAAAACTGCCGGTACAGGCTCATCTTGTTCACGCCGGCGCGCTCGACCACCGCATCGACGCCGACGCTGCGTACGCCTTCGCGATAGAACAGCTCGCTGGCCGCATGCAGCAGATGCTGCTGCGCCTGCGGCCCGCTCGTCTGGGCGCCGCGCGCGCGACGGGCACGGGCACGGGCAGGTTTGAGGGTTTCGCGGTCCGACATGAAGGGCACCCGAATAATGATTGACGCCTTGACATGTTACCGATCGGTCACTAAGATCGCAACACCATTGTGACCAATCTGTCACAAACTCTTTTACGGAAATCGTAATAATACAAACGATGTGGCTCGCATAGGCCGCATCGATTGGAGAACCGATGAACTGGGCAGCGAGACTGATTGGCGGACGTTTCCACTACGGCTGGCTGACCGTCGGCGTGGTGTTTCTGGTGCTGCTCGCCGCGGCCGGTACGCGCGCGAGCCCGAGCGTGATGATGGTGCCGCTCGAACATCAATTCGGCTGGAGCCGCGCGACGATCTCGCTCGCGATCTCCGTGAACATCGCGTTGTACGGGCTGATGGGGCCGTTCGCCGCGGCCGCGATGCAGCGCTTCGGCGTGCGGCCGACGCTGCTCGCCGCGCTCGGCACGATGGCCGCGGGCGTCGCGTTGTCGTCGTTGATGACGCATCCGTGGCAGATGGTGCTGATCTGGGGCGTGATGGTCGGCGGCTCGACGGGCGTCGCGGCGCTGTCGCTGTCGGCGACCGTCGTGACGCGCTGGTTCACGACGCGGCGCGGTCTCGTGATGGGCATCCTCACCGCCAGCTCGGCCACCGGCCAGCTCGTGTTCCTGCCGATGCTCGCGGCTATCGCCGAGCATTACGGCTGGCGCCAGGTCGTGTGGGTCGTCGCGCTCGCGGCGGCCATCGTGATTCCGCTCGTCGCATTCCTGCTGCCCGAGCGTCCGGCCGACATGAAGCTGCGCCCGTACGGCGAGCCGCACGACACGCCGATCAACAAGACGGTCACGAAGCAGAACCCGCTCGCGATCGCATTCGGCACACTCGCGATGGCGAGCAAAACGCGCGATTTCTGGCTGCTGTTTTTCAGCTTCTTCATCTGCGGCGCGAGCACCAACGGCTATGTCGGCACCCATCTGATCGCAATGTGCGGCGACTACGGGATGACCGAAGTGCAGGGCGCGTCGCTGCTCGCGGCGATGGGCGTGTTCGACCTGTTCGGCACGACGCTGTCGGGCTGGCTGTCGGACCGCTTCAATAGCCGCGTGCTGCTGTTCTGGTACTACGGGCTGCGCGGGCTGTCGCTGATTTATCTGCCGCATGCGTTCGGCATCGATTTCTTCGGGCTGCCGCTGTTCGCGGTGTTCTACGGGCTCGACTGGATCGCCACCGTGCCGCCGACCGTGCGTCTCGCCACCGACGTCTACGGCAAGGAGTCGGCGCCCATCGTGTTCGGCTGGGTAGTGGCCGGCCACCAGCTCGGCGCGGCATTCGCGGCGCTCGGCGCGGGCATGCTGCGCGCGAGCCTCGGGACCTACACGGTCGCATCGATGATTTCCGGCGGACTGTGCCTCGTCGCCGCGCTGATCGTGCTGCGCATCAACCGCCCCGCCAAGGTGCCGACGCCGCAGGCGATCTAGCATCGGATCCGCGACGCTACGCGTTTCGGCGTCGATAAAAACGCGATAACGGACGGCCCTCGGCGGGGCCGTCTTTTTTTCATCGCGAGCGCGCAACGTGCCGGGCGCCGGCTTGGAGCGCGTGCCGAAGCCCGTTATGCTATGTGGCCCCGGGCGGCCGCCCGGCGATCATGATTTTCATCGAGAGAAACGCATGACCAACAAACCCGCCTCTACCGAAGTTGCCATTCACGAATTGATTGCTGGACGCTGGAGCCCGCGCGCGTATTCGAGCGAACCGGTGAGCCGCGAACAATTGCGTGCCGTGCTCGAAGCGGCGCGCTGGGCGCCGTCTTCGTATAACGCGCAGCCGTGGCGTTTCATGGTGTTCGATCGCAGCGTCGACGAAGTCGCGTTCAAGAAGGCGTTCGCCACGCTGGTGCCGTTCAATCAGGGCTGGAATGCGCCCGCGCCGGTGCTGATTGCGGTGACCACGCACACGCTGACGAACAAGGGCGACGTCAATCGCTGCGCGCAGTACGATGCGGGCGCCGCGGCGATGTCGCTGGTGCTGCAGGCGCATGCGCTCGGGCTGGCCGCGCACCAGATGAGCGGTTTCGACGTGAACGCGTTGCGCACGAGCTTCGAATTGCCGGCCGACGTCGAGCCGATCGCGATGATCACGCTTGGCCACTACGGCGACGTCGACAAACTGGACCCGGTGCTGCGTGAACGTGAAAAAGCGCCTCGGCAGCGTCTGTCGCTGGCCGACATCGCTTATGGCGGGGGCTGGAAGAAGGCTCTTTAAGCAGGCGGCGCGGGGCGCGGCGGTTACTGTGCGGGGCCGTAAAACGCCGCGCGCGAAACGCAAACACGAGCGAAACGCGGGACGCAAAAAAAGCAAATCGCAAAAAGCGGCAAGACGCGCGGCGCGGTCCGCGCGTTTTTTTTATCCAGCGCTGTTCCCCTCATCGGCCACGCTCGACAGCGGCGTCGCGACATGTTCGAGCGACCTGCGCTCCGCGTCGACGCCCCAGATCGCCGCGACGACGGCAGCGGCGAGCATCAAGGCCGACCCGACCAGATAGCCGGAAAACACCTCGCCGCGCTGATGCGTATCGATCAGCCGGCCGAAAAACGCCGGTCCGATGATGCCGCCGAGCGCGGTGCCGAACGCATAGAAAACGGCGATCGCGAGCGCACGGATTTCGAGCGGAAACGATTCGCTCACCGTCAGATACGCGGAGCTGGCCGCCGCGGACGCGAAGAAGAAAATCACCATCCACGCGGCAGTCTGCGTGACCACCGTCAGCAGTTGCCGCTCGAACAGATAACCCGACAGCGTCAGCAGCAGCGCGGATATCCCGTAGGTCGCCGCGATCATCTTGCGTCGGCCGATCACGTCGAACAGGCGCCCGAGCACGAGCGGCCCGAGGAAATTACCGAGCGCGAACGGCAGCAGATACCAGCCGATATCGCCACCCGGGACGTGGTAGAAATCCGTGAGCACCAGTGCGTAGGTGAAAAAGATCGCGTTGTAGAAGAACGCCTGCGCGGTCATCAGCGTCAGGCCGACCAGCGCGCGCCGGCGATGCACGTTGAACAGCACGTGGAACACCTCGCGCAACGGCGTGTGCTCGCGCGCGCGCAGGCGCAGCCGCGTCAGGCCGTCGTCGGCGAGCGTGTGGCCGTCGTCGCGAAACCGCGCTTCGATGCCCTCGACGATCTCGCGCGCGTCGCGTTCGTCGCCGTGCGTAAGCAGCCATCGCGGGCTCTCGGGTACCCAGATGCGCATCGGCAGGATCCCGAGCGCGAGCACCGCGCCGATCAGGAAGCACCCGCGCCAGCCCCAGTCGGGCGGCAGCAGATGCGGGTCGAGCAGCACCAGCGAGCCCGCCGCGCCGAGCGCCGCGCCCACCCAGAACGTGCCGTTGATGCCGAGGTCGGTCCAGCCGCGCACGCGCGCCGGCGTGAACTCCTGGATCGTCGAATTGATCGCCGTGTATTCGCCGCCGATGCCCGCGCCGGTCAGAAAGCGAAACAGCATGAAGCTCGCGAGATTCCACGACAGCGCGGTGGCTGCCGTGGCGGCCAGATAGAACGTCAGCGTGACGAAAAACAGCTTGCGGCGGCCGAGCCGGTCGGTGAGCCAGCCGAAGCCGAGCGCGCCCAGTACCGCGCCGGCAATGTACGCGCTGCCCGCGAGGCCGACGTCCGCATTCGTGAAACGCAGCGCGGGGCTGGTTTTCAGCGCGCTCGCGACCGCCCCGGCCAGCGTCACTTCGAGCCCGTCGAGCAGCCAGGTGACGCCGAGCGCGATCACGATCAGCGTGTGAAAGCGCCCCCACGGCAGGCGGTCGAGGCGCGAAGGCAAATCCGTTTCGATGAGCGCGGCGGGCTTGTCCTGGACGGTGTCGGTGGGCGGCGCGCTCATTGTTCGAAGTCTCCTATCGCGAAATCGGGGCGGCGTATTCACGCGATGGCAGCAATATTCGTTCCGTCATACGAATCCGCGCGGACCCTCCAATATTGTGATGTTCTCGCGACGTCGGTTGATGCTGGCCGAGTTTTCGTGTTACAAAGCCGCTCCTCTTTCTGTTCGCGCCAGCCGTGAGCGGCGATTCCTGCCATGAACTATTGCGCGATTGACTTCGGTACTTCCAACTCGGCCGTCGCGATTCCGGACGGCGCCCAGTTGAGGCTCGCGCCCGTCGAAGGCGCCTACACGACGCTGCCCACCGCGGTCTTTTTCAATACCGACGAAAACACCAGCGAATTCGGGCGCGCGGCGCTTGCGGCGTACATCGACGGTTTCGACGGCCGCCTGATGCGCTCGATGAAGAGCATCCTCGGTTCGCCGCTCGCCGAAAATACGACCGACCTCGGCGATGGCAGCGCGATCAAATACACGGACGTGATCGCGACCTTCGTCGATCATCTGAAACGCTCGGCCGAGGCCAGTGCCGGTGGCGCGATCGAGCGCGCGGTGCTCGGGCGCCCGGTGTTTTTCGTCGACGACGATCCGCGCGCCGACCAGATGGCCCAGCAGCAGCTGGAAGCTGCCGCGCGCACCGTCGGTTTGCGCGAGATTCACTTTCAGTATGAGCCGATTGCCGCCGCGTTCGACTACGAATCGCATCTGACGCAGGAAGGGCTGGTGCTGGTGGCGGATATCGGCGGCGGTACGTCGGACTTTTCGCTGGTGCGGGTGGGGCCCGACCGGATGCGGCGCGTCGAGCGCAAGGACGACGTGCTCGCGCACCATGGCGTGCACGTCGCCGGTACGGACTTCGACCGCCGCGTCGAACTCGCGACGATCCTGCGCGAACTCGGCTATCAGTCGCTCGATCCTCAGGGGCGCGAAATTCCGAACCGGATCTATTTCGATCTGGCGACCTGGCATCTGATCAATACCGTCTATACGCCGAAGCGCGTCGGCGAACTCGCGCTGATGCGGCATCTTTTCGTCGAGACGAAGCACCATGACAGGCTGATGCGCGTGGTCGAGCAGCGTTTCGGACACGCGCTCGCGGCGCACGCGGAGGAAGCGAAGATCGGTGTCGCGGCGGGTGGCGAAACCGTGATCGATCTCGACGAAGTGGAGGAAGATCTGCGGCTCGCGTTCGACGAGGCGCAACTCGTCCAGGCCGGCGAAGACGAAACGCGGCGCATCGTGCAGGCGGCGCGCGATACGGTGCAGGCGGCGGGCGTCGCGCCGCGCGACGTCGACGCGGTCTACTTCACCGGCGGCTCGACCGGGCTCGCGTTCCTGTCGGGCGCGCTGGCGGCGGCATTTCCGGATGCGAAGCCGGTATTCGGCGACCGTCTCGCGAGTGTGGCGACCGGGCTCGGTATTCATGCCCGACGCCTGTTCGGTTAATGACGAATAATCGGAAAATCATCCGCCGCACATTGCGAATTAACCGGCTATTCCAATTTACGCAGATAATAAAAAACCCCGCCGAGGCGGGGTTTTTTTGCATCCCGAAGGAGGCTGGGAAGCTTAGGCCGGCTTGATGTTAGCGGCTTGCTTGCCCTTCGGGCCCGTCTTCACTTCGAACGTGACCTTCTGGTTTTCTTGCAGCGTCTTGAAGCCTTCGACGCGGATTTCCGAGAAATGCGCGAACAGATCTTCGCCGCCGCCGTCAGGAGTGATGAAGCCAAAGCCCTTTGCGTCATTGAACCACTTGACGGTACCGGTTTCCATATTACTTGTTCCTAAAAATGGTGAATAAGGCCGAAGCCCGGGAGGTGCATGAAAATCAAGGAAGGGGGTAATAGACCAACCGGAGTACCGTTGATGGGCGAACTACGAAAGACCAATTCACTCGCCACTTGAAATCCTGCCCCGACGTTATACGGCGAATTCGTACGGAGGTCAACTGCTGTTCGTATCTGTATGAAACTTTGACAGGTGTGCAGCGTACTTTCTTACAAAGCTTGCGTTGTGTGCAAGCTTTTTTATCGGGGAGAACCCTTGGTCGGGCTGCACTTTCACTGCAGCAACACGGTGCAACCGTTAAACTACGCGCCGTGCGTCGGTTGCACCTGTTCTGCATTACACGACGCATACATGCGTCGCCGGTCGCACCGCCCCGGGGCGATGTCACAGCGGTGCCGCATGGTTCTGATTTAGGAGAAGACGTGAAAAGTTCTATACAACGGAACATCGGGCCGTTCGCGCTGATGCTGACCGGTCTGGGTTCGATCATCGGCTCGGGCTGGCTGTTCGGTGCGTGGAAGGCTGCAAAGATCGCCGGTCCGGCCGCTATCTGCGCGTGGATCATCGGGGCGGTCGTGATTCTGGCGATCGCGCTGACCTACGCGGAGCTCGGCGCGATGTTTCCGGAATCGGGCGGGATGGTGCGCTATGCGCGCTACTCGCACGGCGCGCTGGTCGGTTTCATCAGCGCGTGGGCCAACTGGATCGCGATCGTCTCGGTGATCCCGATCGAGGCCGAAGCTTCCATTCAATATATGAGTACCTGGCCATACGACCGGGCCCACGCGCTGTTCGTCAACGGATCATTGACGACTAACGGGCTATTGCTGTCGGCCGTGCTCGTGGTCATCTACTTCCTGCTCAACTACTGGGGCGTGAAGCTGTTCGCGCGCGCCAACACGGCGATCACGATCTTCAAGTTCCTGATCCCCGGCGCGACGATCATCGGCCTGATGGCGACCGGCGTTCACACCGAGAACTTCGGCCAGACCACCACCTTCGCGCCGTATGGCTGGTCGGCGGTGCTGACCGCGGTGGCGACGAGCGGCATCGTGTTCGCGTTCAATGGCTTCCAGAGCCCGGTCAACCTCGCCGGTGAAGCGCGCAATCCGGCTAAAAGCGTGCCGTTCGCGGTGATCGGCTCGATCCTGCTCGCGCTCGTGATCTACGTGCTGCTGCAAATCGCGTACATCGGCTCGGTGAACCCGGCCGATGTCGCGAAGGGCTGGAGCCACTTCAACTTCGCGTCGCCGTTCGCGGAACTGGCGATCGCGCTGAACCTGAACTGGCTCGCGATCCTGCTGTACGTCGATGCATTCGTGAGCCCGAGCGGCACCGGTACGACCTACATGGCGACCACCACGCGGATGATCTACGCGATGGAGCGCAACAACACGATGCCGAAGATCTTCGGCCAGGTGCATCCGCTCTACGGCGTGCCGCGTCCGGCGATGTGGTTCAACCTGTTCGTGTCGTTCATCTTCCTGTTCTTTTTCCGCGGCTGGAGCTCGCTCGCGGCGGTGATTTCGGTGGCGACCGTGATCTCGTATCTGACCGGCCCGATCAGCCTGATGGCGCTGCGCCGCGCGGCGACGGATCTGGAGCGTCCGCTGCATATCGCCGGCATGAAGGTGATCGCGCCGTTCGCGTTCGTCTGCGCGTCGCTGATCCTGTACTGGGCGAAGTGGCCGCTGACCGGCGAAATCATCCTGCTGATGGTCGTCGCGTTGCCGGTGTACTTCTACTTCCAGGCGAAGTCTGGCTTCGAGGGCTGGGGCCGCGATCTGAAGGCCGCATGGTGGCTGGTCGCCTATTTGCCGATCATGGCGGCGCTGTCGTTGATCGGCAGCAAGGAATTCGGCGGCTTCGGCATCCTGCCGTACGGCTGGGACATGCTGGTCGTGATCGCTTTCTCGCTGGTGTTCTATTACTGGGGCGTCAATAGCGGCTATCGCTCGGAGTATCTGGAAGAGCGCGAAGAGCACGACGAAGTACTCGAAGGGATGGGTGCGCATTGACCGCCAGGTCGAGCGCGACGGATTCGCGGTAAGCGGGTCCGGATGAAAAGAAACGCCGCCCGGTGCAAACCGGGCGGCGTTTTTTTATGACGTGAACCGGCGCGAAGCCGGGTCCTGCCGATGCCTACCGCATCATGCTGGTTCTCGGCGCCTGGCGCCCGGGCCGATGCCGGCCGGCGCAGTTTGCGCGGCCGGATCAGGCGGTGCCGAATACGTAGTTCGTCATCGCGAGCGAGCGCTGGTAGGTGCCGAGCGACTGGATCGCAAGCGAATAGTCGTCGTCGGCGGCGCCGAGCGCGGCAAAAACCGGCAGCAGATGCTCGTCGGTCGGGTGCATCAGCACCGCATGCGGCGCTTCGTGGCGATAGTCGAGCAGCGCGTCGATGTCGCGCGCGGCGAGCTTTTCCTCGAACCAGCCGGTGAATTCGGTCACGCGCGGGTCGGCGTCTTCCGGACGCGCGGAAAAATCGGCGGCGCGCAGGTTGTGCGTGATCTGGCCGGAGCCGATCACCATCACGCCTTCGTCCTTCAATGCGCGCAGCGCACGGCCGACACGGAAATGATGGGCAGCGTCCAGGTGCGGCTGGATCGACAACTGCGCGATCGGCACGTCCGCGTGCGGGAACATCAGCAGCATCGGCACCCAGGCGCCGTGGTCGAGCCCGTGCGGCTGCACGTCCGCAGCGATGCCGTGCGCGCCGAGCAGCGCGGCGGCGCGGCGCGCGATGTCGGGCGCACCCGGCGCCGGGTACTGGATTTCATAAAGCTGGCGCGGAAAGCCGTAGAAATCGTGGATGGTTTCGGGCGCCGTCGCGATGCTTGCGAGCGGCTGGGCGGTGCCCCAGTGGGCCGACAGCATCAAGATGGCTTCGGGGCGCGGCAGTTGCGCGCCGAGTACGCCGAATTCAGCGGACGGCATCGACGGGTCGATCGGCAACGTAGGGGCGCCGTGGGACAGGAAGAGCGACGGTAAGCGGTTCATGGCGGCAATGCGGCCGCGCGGGCGCGGCGTGGAGGATTGAGTTGCCATGAATATAGAATCGCAATCCCGTTTTATAAACGGCCGTTCGCGGAATTGATTGTGTCGCCGCTGTTGTTAATTCGCCGCTCGTGTGTTTGCTTCGTGCGCGGGAAGTCGCGCCATCCATTTCGATGACGCCCGTCAGGTTGCGCAGATGGGTGAGCTTGAACGAGGTTGAATGGCGTCGCGCGCACGAGCAGCACGAGGCGGCGCCGTTCCTTTGGCGCGACAGCGGCGGAGCGGATGATCGGATCAGACGGCCGGAGAGAGCGTGCGCGAATGCACGTCTTCCTTGCTCAACTGCGATTCAGGCGGGATGTCGAGCCAGCCGGCGCCCGAGATCGGCGGATGACTTTCGGCGCCGCCAAGCTTGCGCTGCGTACAGGGCAGCCGGACGCGGCAGATAGCACTCGTGGCGCCGGTAATCGCGACGATCAGCCGGCGAAGCGCCGCGGCGAGTTGGGTGTAATGCGGCTCGCGGCGCCGATCGAGCGAACCCGACGCGGGGGGACGCTCAGGCCGCGGCGAACAGTTGCTGCAGTTCGCCCGATTCGTACATCTCCATCATGATGTCCGAGCCGCCGATGAATTCGCCGTTCACGTACAGCTGCGGAATGGTCGGCCAGTTCGAGAACGTCTTGATGCCCTGGCGGATTTCATCGTCTTCGAGGACGTTGACGGTCTTGATTTCGCCGACGCCGCACGCCTTCAGGATCTGGATCGCGCGGCCCGAAAAACCGCACATCGGGAACTGGGCGGTGCCCTTCATGAAAAGAACGACGTTGTTGCCGTCGACGATTTGCTTGATGCGTTGTTGCGTATCCATGACTGACCTTGCGGTTCCGTGATGTGTAGGGAATAGGCTGAAATGATAGCGGATTTCGCTAGCGGCGGCCGGAGGCACTTCGGGCCGCAGGGGTTCCGCTCGGACTGGTCGAACGGCTGCTGGAAAGCCGCGGTGGGGCTTATGCGGCGGCGGCGCCGAGCCATCGTCCGCCGCTGATCCGCTCGATCCCGGCGAGATCGCGCGCCGAGCGAACTTGCGCAAAACCCCGCGCGTCCAGCAACGCACGCACGGCCTCGGCCTGGTCGTAGCCGTGCTCGATCCACAGCGCGCCGCCCGCGACGAGACGGCCGGGCGCGCCGGCGACGATCGCGCGGATCGCGCTCAAGCCATCCGCTTCGTCGGTCAGCGCGCCGCGCGGCTCGAAACGCAGATCGCCTTCGCGCAGATGCGGGTCGCCGCTCGCGATGTACGGCGGATTGCTGATGATCGCGTCGAAGCGCGGCGCGGCATCGAGCGAGTCGTACCAGTCGCTTTGCACAAACGTTACGGCGCCGCCCGGACGCGTCGCGTCGAGCAGGCGCGTGCCGTTGCGTGCGGCAACCGCGAGCGCGTCGGCCGAACGGTCGAGCGCCCAGACGCGCGCGTCGGGCCGCATCGACGCGATCGCGATCGCGATTGCCCCGGTGCCGGTGCCGAGATCGAGCACTTGCGGGCGCGGCCGGTTTTCGATTGCCGCCAGCGCCGTTTCGACCAGCAGCTCGGTTTCGGGGCGCGGAATCAGCACGTGCGGAGTCACTTCGAACTCGAGCCCGAAAAATTCCCGTGCGCCGACCAGTTGCGCGACCGGCTCGCCCGCCACCCGACGTGCTTCGAGCACGCGATAACGCTCGACGCTCGCGCGCTCGAGCGGCTCCTCGCCGCGCGTAATCAGCTGCGTGCGCCGCCAGCCGAGCACGTGCGTGAGCAGGATCCGCGCTTCGAGCGGCGGCAACGGCGACGCGCGCAACAGCGCGTCGGCCGTGGCGGGCCGGGCGGACGACGAATCGAGCGGGGAGGGCGGAGTGGGCGAAGCGTCGGTCATTGTTGACAAGAGCTCAGTCCGCGTCGCCGAGCGAGGCCAGCAGTTCAGCCTGATGCTCGCTGACGAGCGCCGCGATCAGTTCTTCGAGATCGCCGTCCATGATCGCGTCGAGGCGATACAGCGTCAGGTTGATGCGGTGGTCGGTGAGACGCCCTTGCGGGAAGTTGTACGTGCGGATACGTTCGGAGCGGTCGCCCGAGCCGATCAGGTTCTTGCGCGTCGCCGCTTCCTTCGCCTGCTGCTCGTGCGCCTGCTTGTCCTTGATACGCGCGGCGAGCACCTTCAGCGCGCGATCCTTGTTCTTGTGCTGCGAGCGATCGTCCTGACATTCGACGACGATCCCCGTCGGCAGGTGCGTGACGCGCACCGCGGAGTCGGTCTTGTTGATGTGCTGGCCGCCCGCGCCGGACGCGCGGAAGGTGTCGATGCGCAGCTCGGCCGGATTGATCTCGACTTCGCCGATTTCGTCCGCTTCCGGCATCACCGCGACCGTGCAGGCCGACGTATGGATGCGGCCCTGCGTTTCGGTGGCCGGCACGCGCTGCACGCGATGGCCGCCCGATTCGAACTTGAGCTTCGAATACGCGGCGTCGCCTGCAATTCGCACGATCACTTCGCGGTAGCCGCCGAGATCCGATTCGCTCGCCGACATCATCTCGACCTGCCAGCGATTGCGCTCGGCGTAGCGCAGATACATCCGCAACAGGTCGCCCGCGAACAGCGCGGATTCATCGCCGCCGGTGCCCGCGCGGATTTCGAGGAAGATATTGCGCTCGTCGTTCGGGTCTTTCGGCAGCAGCATTTTTTGCATCTCGACGCCGAGCGTTTCCATGCGCTCGCGTGCCGCGCGGATTTCCTCTTCGGCGAAATCGCGCATCGACACGTCGGTCAGCAGTTCCTGCGCGGTGGCTGCGTCGTTCTGCGCCTGACGCCAGAGCCCGTAATGCTCGACGACCGGGCCCAGTTCCGCGTGTTCGCGCGTGAGCTTGCGGTACTGGTCGAGGTTGGCGGTGATGTCCTCGCGGCTCAACAGGTCGTTCAGTTCGGCCAGCCGGGTGGTGAGCTGGTCGAGCTTGCGTTGCATGCTCGTTTTCATCGGGCGGTAGCGGAGCGGACTCCGGAAAGGATGACGGCCGGGAAATGGGCGGTGGCCCGGGGCGGAAGTTGGTGGCGAGCCGCGTGATAACGGCGCGCACGGCGCGGCGACGACTGCGCCGCTAACGCTCGGAAGAGCCGGGGTGCTTGTAGAAGCCGCTCATCAGCTCGATCAGCTTGTCGCGATTGTCGCTGCTCGCGCGATTGAGCGCGTGCGTGGGACCGTGGATCAGCTTGTTGGTGAGCGCCTGGGACAGCGCTTCGAGCACGGCGGCGGGATCGTCGCCGCGCGCGAGCATCTTTTGCGCGCGTTCGACTTCGGCGCGACGCAACGCGTCGGCCTGCGTGTGCATATGGCGGATCACCGGCACGATGCTGCGCGCGTCGAGCCACTGCATGAAATTCTGCACGCGCGTTTCGATGATCGCCTCGGCCTGCGCGACCGCGGCTTGCCGCGACGCATTGCCTTCGCGGACGATTGCGCCGAGGTCGTCGACGGTGTAGAGGAACACGTCTTCGAGCTGACCGGCTTCGGGTTCGATGTCGCGCGGCACCGCGAGGTCGACCATGAAGATCGGCCGATGGCGGCGTGCCTTCACCGCACGCTCGACCGCGCCCAGACCGATGATCGGCAAGGTGGACGCGGTGCAGGACACGATGATGTCGAACTCGTGCATCCGCGCGGGCAGCTCCGACAACGGAATCGCGCGGCCGTTGAAGCGCTCGGCGAGCCGCTGGCCGCGCTCGGCGGTACGGTTTGCGACCACCAGCTCACGCGGATGCTGGGCGGCGAAATGCGTCGCGCACAGCTCGATCATTTCGCCCGCGCCGATGAACAACACGCGCTGGTTCGCGATCTTGTCGAAAATGCGCTGCGCGAGGCGCACCGCGGCGGCGGCCATCGACACCGACTGCGCGCCGATTTCAGTCGTGCTGCGCACTTCCTTCGCGACCGCGAAGGTGCGCTGGAACAGCTGGTTCAGATAGGTGCCGAGCGCGCCGGCCTCCGACGCGGTGCGCACCGCGTCCTTCATCTGTCCGACGATTTGCGTTTCGCCGAGCACCATCGAGTCGAGGCCGGACGCGACGCGGAACGCATGGCGCACCGCTTCCGATTGCGGCAACGCGTACACGTGCGGTGCGAGGTCGTCGATGGGGAGGTTGTGGTACTTCGACAGCCACTGGAGCGCGGCTTCGCGGGCGGCGAGGTCGTCGGTCGCGCAGTAGAGTTCGGTGCGGTTGCAGGTGGACAGAATCGCGGCTTCGGGCGCATTGGGGGCCATGCGGCCCAGCCAGATGCCCTTGAACGTATCCAGAGCAGGCTTGATCTGTTCGAGCGGAAATGCCACGCGTTCGCGCAAGGCGACAGGCGCAGTGTGGTGGTTGATTCCGATCGTTAAGAGCTGCATTTGGGGGAGCTATCGTTAAGCCCGATATTATAGCGTTTCCACGATTTTCGCATTCCGCCTGCCGTATACCGCGCATCGCTCAGCCAGCGCCCGCGCTGCCTTCCAGCGGAACCGCGTCGAGCTGATAGCCGTAACCATAGACCGGCACCAGCGAATAGCCAAGCTCCGGGCGCAGTTGCAGCTTGCTGCGCACGCGCGACGCGTGAGTGTCGATCGTACGCGACTTCACGTCGCGGCGCCGCGACCACACCGTTTCGAGGATATGCGCGCGCGACACCGGCCGCGTCAGGTTGTTGAACAGCAGCAGCGCGAGCCGGAATTCCTTTGGGGTCAGGACGACGGTCAGATCGCGGAAGGACACCGCGAAGCTCGCGGCGTCGAACGAATAGCCGCCGATGACGTCGCGCCGCCGGTTGGCCGGCCGCCGCATACCGGCACGGCGCTGCAGCGCTTCGATCCGGGCCAGCATTTCCGGCCCGCGAACCGGTTTGCTCAGGCAGTCGTCGGCGCCGGCGTGCAGCGCGGCGACGATCTGGCTCTCGCGTGGCGCGCAGATCATCATCATGACCGGCAGGCCCGGCAGAATGGCGCGTGCGCGCGGGATCACGTCCTCGGCGCAATGGTCGCCGGCCCAGCTTTCGGTGATCAGAAGGTCGAAATATTCGTCCTGCGCGTGCTGCAGGAAGGTGGCGCTGGTGGTGAAGTGCTGGCACACGTGGCCGCCGGCGAAGACCAGCCGGTCGACGAATTTGGCGTGTTGCAGATCAGGTTCGATAAGGGCGATGCGCATGGCGCGGCGTCAGCCTGGCAACGAGCGGGGGGCAGGCGTTTCGTCAGACTGACCGCTTGCCTAAGCACACCCCGACCCCTAAACTCAACCGCTATGCGGAAAGCGCCGTGCTGAACTTCTATAGTTAAAGAGGCAAAAATGCTAGCGGTGCCGGCTTCTTCCGCCTATGAGACGATTCTGAAAGTGCTGCCCCATTCCCTTTTATTTGCGCTTTTGCCTCCTTCTGCGTGTGCGGCTGTATGCGGTTCCGGAGCCCCTGTCTGATGGGCTGGCCAGGCATCTTCGTGCTCGGCGCGGCGATCGGCATCGCCGGCTGGTGGCTGCATCCGCTGCGCCGTACGAGCCGCGCCCGCTGGTGGCTTGCGCTCGTGGCCGGAATCGTCGGCGCGAGCGTTGCGCGCATGGGCGGCAACGTGACCGGTCTCTTCCATGACGGCGATATCCTCGAATGGCCGGTGTGCACCGCCGTCGCGCTGATCGCTGTCGCCATGACGGTCGGCCTCGCTGGCGGCCGATCGAGCCGTCGATGAATCTTTGCAGGTAACTCCATGAACGCCCGACTCCCCGAAACCTCCTCCATTCCCGAGCGTCTCGCGAGCCTGCGCGCCGCGATGGCGCGAGAAGGCATCGCTGCTTATCTGGTGCCGTCCGCGGACCCGCATCTGTCCGAGTATCTGCCCGCACGCTGGCAAGGCCGCCAGTGGCTGTCGGGCTTCACCGGCTCGGCCGGCACGCTGGTCGTGAGCGCCGATTTCGCCGGCGTGTGGACCGACAGCCGCTATTGGGAGCAGGCGAGCGCGCAACTGGCCGGCACCGGCGTCGAGCTGATGAAGATGACCGGCGGCCAGTTGACCACGCCGTATTTCGAATGGCTCGCGCAGAACGTGGCTAGCGGCGGCACGGTCGGCGTGGACGGCGCGGTGCTCGGCGTCGCGGCGGCGCGCGCATTGAGCGCGGCGCTCGGCGCGCGCGGCGTGCAACTGCGCACCGACGCCGATCTGTTCGACGCAATCTGGGCGCAGCGTCCGACGCTGCCCGCCGACGCGGTGTTCGAACATGCGGCGCCGCAGGCGGGCGTCGAGCGCGCGGAAAAGCTCGCGCAGGTGCGCCGCGCGATGGCGGACAAGGGCGCGCAATGGCACTTCGTCTCGACACTCGACGATCTCGCGTGGCTGCTGAATCTGCGCGGCGCCGACGTCAGCTATAACCCGGTGTTCGTCGCGCATGCGTTGATCGGCGCGGATCGGGTGTCGCTCTTTGTCGCCGGCGGCAAGGTATCGCCGGAGCTGGCGGCCGTGCTCGCGCGCGACGGCATCGGCGTCGAGCCGTACGCGAAGGCCGCCGAAGCGCTCGCCGCGCTGCCGGCCGGCAGCACACTGCTGATCGACCCGCGCCGCATCACTTATGGCTCGCTGCAGGCGGTGCCGTCGACGGTGAAGGTGGTCGAAGCGGTCAACCCGTCCACCTTCCTGAAGTCGCGCAAGACCGCCGCCGATGCCGCGCACGTGCGCGAGACGATGGAGCAGGACGGCGCGGCGCTCGCCGAATTCTTCGCATGGTTCGAAGGCGCGCTGGGCCGTGAGCGGATCACCGAGCTGACCATCGACGAACGCCTGAGCGCGGCCCGCGCGCGCCGGCCCGGCTTCGTGTCGCTGAGCTTCGCGACGATCGCGGGCTTCAACGCGAACGGTGCGATGCCGCACTACCGCGCGACCAGCGCGTCGCATGCGGTGATCGAGGGCAATGGCCTGCTGCTGATCGATTCCGGCGGCCAGTACCTGAGCGGCACGACCGATATCACGCGAGTCGTGCCGGTCGGCACGCCGAGCGATGCGCAGCGGCGCGACTTCACCGTCGTGCTGAAGGGCATGATTGCGCTGTCGCGCGCGCAATTCCCGCGCGGTATCCGCTCGCCGATGCTCGACGCGATCGCGCGCGCGCCGATCTGGCAGGCGGGGGCGGATTACGGCCACGGCACCGGCCACGGCGTCGGCTATTTCCTGAACGTGCACGAAGGCCCGCAGGTGATCTCGCACTACGCGCCGGCCGAACCGTGGACCGCGATGGAAGAGGGGATGATCACGTCGAACGAGCCGGGTCTTTACCGGCCGGGCAAGTGGGGCGTGCGGATCGAGAACCTCGTGCTGAACGTGCCGGCCGAAAAGACCGAATTCGGCGATTTCCTCAAATTCGAGACGCTGACGCTGTGCCCGATCGACACGCGCTGCATCGAACTATCGCTGCTGGGCGACGACGAGCGCGCATGGCTGAACGCGTATCACGAGACCGTGCGCACGCGCCTGTCGCCGCATGTGACGGGCGACGCGAAGGCGTGGCTCGAATTGCGCACGCAGCCGATCTGAGCGTAGCGACGACGATCAGGCGAGGCGTGCGTCCCCACGAACGAACGGAGCGTGCATGGCGATCAAGGCAGTGGTGTTCGATTTCGGCGGCGTGCTGATCGACTGGAGCCCCGAGTATCTGTATCGCGAGCTGATTCCGGACGAAACCGGGCGGCGCTGGTTTCTGACGCACGTCTGTTCGATGGACTGGGTGATCCGCCAGGACGGCGGTCAGCCGATCGTCGACGCGACGGACGAACTGATCGCGAAGTTTCCCGATCACGAGCTGCTGATCCGCGCGTTCTACGAGCGCTGGCACGAGATGGTGGCCGGCGTGCTCGAAGACGGCGTCGCGCTGATGGCAAAGCTCGAGGCGCGGAACGTGCCGCTCTTCGGGCTCACCAACTGGTCGGCCGAGACCTTTCCGTATGCATGGGAGCATCACCCGGTGCTGCGGCGGTTTCGCGATATCGTTGTATCGGGGCGCGTGAAGCTCGTGAAGCCCGATCCGGCGATCTTCGCGGAAATGCGCAGGCGCATCGAACTGCAGATGCCGGGCGTCGAGCCGGCCGAACTCGTTTTTATCGACGATAACGTGAAGAACGCCGAAGCCGCGAGCGCGCTCGGCTGGCACGGCGTACATCACACGAGCGCCGCGCAGACGGAAGCGAAGCTGCGGGAGTTGGGCTTGCCGGTTTGAGCGGCTGAGCTTCGCGCAATGACAAAACGGGCGTGCGCGTTAGCGCGACGCCCGTTTTTTGTGTGCGCAAGACACGGCGCGCGGCGCTACTGGCCCAGCAGATTCTTCAGCGCATTGCCGAGCCCCTTGACGGTTTCTCCGGCCCCCTTCGCGACGCCTTCGACACTCACGCCGAGCGCTTGCGCAAACCCGGCGCCGATGCGCTTGAGAATCCCTTCGCGTACCGAGAACTTCGGATCGCGCAAATCGCCGTCGAGCACGAAATGCAGCGTGAGCTCACCGTTGTGCGTCTTCAGCGCGGCGACGGCGGCGCGGGTCGGGATGGACAGGAATGTGTCGAGCGGGTTGCCGGTGTCAGCCAATTGCAGATTGTGAACCGTCACGGTGCCGGGCGCGTGCAGGTGATAGTTGCGCACCATCGACGTGATCGTCAGATCGACGGTGCCGCCGCTCACCTGGGTGCGCGCGCCGGCCTTCTTCAGCAGATACGGATCGAGCATCGCGACATCGACGCCGCGCAGCGTGCAGGTGGTCTGCGAATCGCGGCTCGCGACTTTGATCCAGCCGTCGAACGTGACCGTGCCCGTGCGCGCCGGACCCTTCAGCGAGCCACGCACGCTCACGTTGGTCGGCTCGCTGAGCGACGGCAGATGCAGATTGTCGACGCTCGCGCTCGCGTTGCTGACCGTCACCTTGAACGGCGGCGGCCCGACCGTCATGTCGTAGAAGTGGAAGTTGCCCTGCTCGAAGCGGATATGGTCGACCTGTTTTTCGCGCGGAGTCGACGGGGCGGCGGCGCTGCCGGGTTGATCCGGGCGGTTCGGCGATTCGCGCAGGTTCGGCAGCAGATTCAGCGAACCGTCCTGTTTGCGCAGCACGGCCAGATCGAAGCCGCGCACCACCACCTCGCGAATATGCATCCGGTGCGCGAGCAGATCGCGCACATCGGGCGTGATGGTGATTTCGTCGGCGCGCAGCGGTTCGCCGGCCGGCCAGTCGGGCGGTGCCTTCAACAGAACGTGGGACAGGTGAACCGAGGTGAGGCCGACGTCGATGCTTTCGGCGCTGCCCAGGGGCCCAAGCGCCGCGCTCACGCGGTCCTTGATTTCGTGTTGCGCGAACCTCAGCAGGCCGATGGCGACGAGAATCAGCACCAGCAGCGTGCCGCCTACGACGACGACCCAGCGTCCGCCCTTCGACATCGCCATGCTTGCCTCCTCGCACTCGTTCTCTTGTTTGTGCAGGTACTCGTCTTCGGCGCCGCGTCGCGCGGCGTGCCGATGACCGGCTCGCCGGTGCGCGGGCCCCGGCGCGCCCGGCGAGTCTCGACGGCTGGCATTGCGCCGGCCTGCGCGTGATCGCCGTTGTTACGCGTCACGCGTCACGGCGAGCAATGCGCGTGCCGCGCCGCGTACCCGCCCTGCCGCGACGCGGAGTGCCACGCCGCGCGAGCCGCTTAACGCGAGATCGGCTTGTAGCGCAGACGCTTCGGCCGCGCGCCTTCTTCGCCGAGACGCGCGCGCTTGTCGGCTTCGTATTCCTGGTAGTTGCCGTCGAAGAACGTCACTTGCGAATCGCCTTCGAACGCGAGGATGTGCGTCGCGATACGGTCGAGGAACCAGCGGTCGTGCGAAATCACGAGCACCGAGCCGGCGAATTCGAGCAACGCGTCTTCGAGCGCGCGCAGCGTTTCCACGTCGAGGTCGTTCGACGGTTCGTCGAGCAGCAGCACGTTGCCGCCGGCGATCAGCGTCTTCGCCAGATGCAGACGGCCGCGCTCGCCGCCGGACAGATTGCCGACGATCTTCTGCTGGTCGCCGCCCTTGAAGTTGAAGCGGCCGATATACGCGCGCGACGGCGTTTCATACTTGCCCACGGTCAGCACGTCCGCGCCACCCGAGATCTCTTCGAACACGGTCTTCGAGCCTTCCAGCGCCTCGCGGCTTTGATCGACGTAAGCGAGCCTGACGGTCGGGCCCTGCACGATCTCGCCCGAATCCGGCTGTTCGCGGCCGGTCAGCATGCGGAACAGCGTCGACTTGCCGGCGCCGTTCGGGCCGATGATGCCGACGATCGCACCCGCCGGAATCCTGAAGCTGACGTTATCGAGCAGCAGACGCTCGCCGTACGACTTGCTGACGTTCTTGAACTCGATCACTTCATTGCCGAGGCGGTCGCCGACCGGGATGAAGATTTCCTGCGTTTCATTGCGCTTCTGGTAGTCCTGGCTGTTCAGTTCCTCGAAGCGGGCGATACGCGCCTTCGACTTGGCCTGGCGGCCCTTCGGGTTCTGGCGCACCCACTCGAGTTCCTTCCTGATCGCCTTCTGGCGCGCCGATTCCGACGCTTCTTCCTGCTTCAGACGCTCTTCCTTCTGATCGAGCCAGCTGCTGTAGTTGCCCTTCCATGGAATGCCATGGCCGCGGTCGAGTTCGAGAATCCATTCGGCCGCGTTATCGAGGAAGTAGCGATCGTGCGTGACGGCGACCACGGTGCCGGGGAAGCGCGTCAGGAACTGTTCGAGCCATTCGACCGATTCCGCGTCGAGGTGGTTGGTCGGCTCGTCGAGCAGCAGCATGTCGGGCTTTTGCAGCAGCAGCTTGCACAGCGCGACGCGGCGCTTTTCGCCGCCCGACAGATGCTCGATCTTCGCGTCCCATGCCGGCAGGCGCAGCGCGTCGGCGGCGATTTCGATCTGCTGTTCGGCGCTGCCGTCCGAGGTCGCGAGAATCGCTTCGTACTTTGCCTGCTCGGCGGCGAGTGCGTCGAAATCGGCGTCCGGCTCGGCGTAGGCCGCGTAGATTTCGTCGAGCTTTTTCTGCGCGTTGAATACGTCGCCGAGACCTTCTTCGACCGCTTCACGCACGGTTTTTTGCGGGTCGAGCTGCGGTTCCTGCGGCAGATAACCGATGTTCAGGTTCGGCATCGGCGTCGCTTCGCCTTCGATTTCGGTATCGACGCCGGCCATGATGCGGATCAGCGTCGACTTGCCCGAGCCGTTCAGGCCGAGCAGGCCGATCTTCGCGCCGGGGAAGAACGACAGCGAGATGTCCTTGAGGATCTGGCGCTTGGGCGGCACGATCTTGCCGACCCGGTTCATGGTGAAAACGTATTGGGCCATTTTGCTTGCAGTAGACGTTGACGACGCCGGCCGCTTGCGGGCGGGCAGTCGAGGGTGGATGGGTAAGCGGTATCAGGCCGCGGTATCGGGCCGGCCGGCGCGGCGAAGAACGCGCACGGCGTCCTCGCGCGCGGCGGGTGGTTCAGGTGGCATTGTACTTCGCGCCGACGGCCGGGCGGCAGCGCAAGCGATGCGGCAGGCGGCGCGCCGGCGGCTCGTTTACCGTTGGCGGGGAGCGCATGCCCGATCGTCCGAGCCGGTTCGCGACTGAGCCGTCCGCGCGGCTGCGCTGCTGCGATATCCGCTGACAGCGGTAAGCGCCGGCGCGGCAATGCGCGGCTGCGCGTTTGCGCGCATCAGTTCGCGCGCTGTCCCGTCGCCGGATCGAAGAAGTGCAGATGCTGCGCGGGCAGCGCGACCTGCAGCGCTTCGCCCGCCGGCGGACGATGCGCGTGCGGCAGCCGCGCGGTCACATCGTGCTCGCCCCAACGGCCGTGCGCGAGATTGTCCGCGCCGAGCAGTTCGCAGGAATCGACGGTGAGCGTCGCGTGCGATGCGTTCGGCGTGCCCGGGCTCATATGCTCGGGGCGGATGCCGAGCGTCCATTCGCGGCCTTTCGCGACCTCGCGGCCGATCGACGGCACGCCCGCGAGCGGCAGCTTCGGGCCGTTGCCGGCAACGTCGAAGGTCGCGCCGTCAGCGGATACGCGGCCTTCGAGCAGGTTCATCCCCGGCGAGCCGATGAAGCTCGCGACGAACACCGTGGCCGGCCGCTCGTAGACCTCGGTCGGCGCGCCGATCTGTTCGGCATGGCCCTTGTTCATCACGATCACGCGTTGCGCGAGCGTCATCGCTTCGATCTGGTCGTGCGTGACATACAGGCTGGTGGTCTTGAGCCGGGCATGCAGACGCTGGATTTCCAGCCGCATCTGCACGCGCAGACGCGCGTCGAGATTCGACAGCGGCTCGTCGAACAGGAACACCGCCGGCTCGCGCACGATCGCGCGGCCCATCGCGACGCGCTGCCGCTGGCCGCCCGACAGCTCGCGCGGGCGGCGTTGCAGCAGTGCGCCGAGTTCGAGAATCTGCGCGGCCGCCTCGACGCGCTTCGCGATCTGAGCGCGCTCGATGCCCGCGATCTTCAGCGCATAGCCCATGTTCTCGGCCACGGTCATATGCGGATACAGCGCGTAGTTCTGGAACACCATCGCGATATTGCGATCTTTCGGCTCCAGCTCGTTGACGACCTTGCCGGCGATCGAAATCTGCCCGTCGGAGATGCGTTCGAGCCCGGCGACCATCCGCAGCAAGGTGGATTTGCCGCAGCCGGACGGGCCGACCATTACGACGAATTCGCCGTCGGCGACATCGACGTCGATCCCGTGCAAGACGAACTGCTTGCCGTCGTAGGTCTTCTTAACGCGTTGCAGAGTCAGTGCAGCCATGCGGTTCCAGCCTTCCTTGTGTGCTTGCCGAATTACTTTTCCGAATCCACGAGTCCGCGCACGAACCAGCGCTGCATCGTCAGCACCACCGCGAGCGGCGGCAGCATCGCGAGCAGCGTCGCGGTCATCACCAGATGCCACTCGGTCGCGGTGTCGCCCGACGCGATCATCCCCTTGATGCCGATCACCGCGGTCGTCAGCGACTGCTGGCTGGTGATCAGGATCGGCCACAGATACTGGTTCCAGCCGTAAATGAAGGTGATCACGAAGAGCGCCGCCATCGTCGTGCGCGACAGCGGCAGCACGACGTCCCAGAAGAAACGCAGCGCACCCGCGCCGTCGATGCGCGCGGCTTCCATCAGCTCGTCCGGCAGTGTCTTGAAGAACTGGCGGAACAGGAACGTCGCGGTGGCCGACGCGATCAGCGGCAGCGTCAGACCGGTGTACGTATTGCCCAGATGCATCGACGACACGACTTCGACGGTCGGGAAAATGCGCACTTCGACCGGCAGCATCAGCGTGATGAAAATCAGCCAGAACGCGAGCGTGCGAAACGGGAAGCGGAAAAACACGATTGCGTACGCGGAGATCATCGACACCGCGATCTTGCCGATCGCGATCGCGAGCGCCATCACGAGACTGTTCAACAGCATCCGGTTGAAGGGCGCCGCGGCGTTGCCGGTGCCCTGGGTCCATACCGTCGCGATGTTCTGCAGCAGATGCGTGCTCGGCACGAGCGACAGCGGCACCGTGAAGACCTCGTGCTCGCTCATCGTCGCCGCGCAGAACGCGACGTACACCGGAAACACCACCAGCGCGACGCCGATCAGCAGCACCACGTGGCAGAACAGGTCGAAACCGCGTCGGTTCTCGATCATGAGTATTGAACCCTGCGTTCGATGAAGCGGAATTGCACGACGGTCAGCGCGACGACGATGATCATCAGCACCACCGACTGCGCGCCCGAGCTGCCGATGTCGAGCCCCTGGAAGCCTTCCGCGAAGATCTTGTAGATCAGCGTGCGGGTGGCCTGGCCGGGGCCGCCGCCGGTCGCCGCGTCGATCACCGGGAACGTATCGAAGAACGCGTAGGTGACGTTGATCACCAGCAGGAAGAACGTGGTCGGCGACAGCAGCGGCAACGCGATGCCGAAGAAGCGCCGCACCGGACCGGCGCCGTCGATCGCGGCCGCTTCGATCAGCGAGCGCGGAATCGCCTGCAGGCCCGCGTAGAAAAACAGGAAGTTATAGCTGACCTGCTGCCACACCGACGCGAGCACGACGAGGAACATCGCCTGGCCCGGGTTCAACGCGTGATTCCACACGATCCCGTATTTCGCGAGTGCATAGGTGACGAGGCCGATGCTCGGGTTGAACAAAAACGACCACAGCACGGCGGCGATCGCGGGCGCGACCGCATACGGCCAGATCAGCAGCGTCTGATACGCCTTCTTCGCGCGCGTCACGCGATCCGCGCAGACCGCGAGCAGCAGCGAGATCACGAGTCCCGATACGGTGACAAGCGCGCAAAAGATCATCGTCGTATTGAACGACGACAGATAGAGCGGGTCCGCGAAAAGTTGCTTGAAGTTCGCCAGTCCGACGAACTGGCTGGACGTGCCGAACGCGTCCTGGCTTTGCGTCGATTGCCACAGCGCAACGCCCGCCGGCCACAGGAAGAACAGCAGCGTGATGATCAGTTGCGGCGCGACGAGCAGGTAGGGCAGGGCGCTGGTGCCGAAGCTGGGGCGCTTTTCCATCGAGAATTCCCAAAATGTGCTGCGACGGCGGTTTGCGGCGCGTTCGCGCCGCAAACCCGGGCTACTCGCGGACTGTGTGGATTAGCCCCTAGTTGCCCGCTTTTTCGAAGCGGCGCAGCAGTTCGTCGCCGCGCGCGACGGACGAGTCGAGCGCCTGTTGCGGGGTCTTCTTGCCGGCCCACACCTGTTCGAGTTCCTCGTCGATCACGGTACGGATCTGCGGCATGTTGCCCAGACGCAGCCCCTTCGTGAACGGCAGCGGCGGCTTGTTGAGCATCTGACGGATCGCGGTGTCGCTGCCGGGGTTCTTGTCGTAGAAGCCTTGCTGACGGGTCAGGTCATAGGCGGCGGTCGTGATCGGCAGATAGCCGGTGTCCTGATGCCATTTCGCGGCGACTTCCGGCGTGGCCAGATAGGCGAGGAACTTCGCGACGCCCTTGTAGACCGCCGGATCCTTGCCCGACAGCACCCACAGGCTCGCCCCGCCGATGATCGCGTTCTGCGGCGCGCCCTTCACGCTCTCGTCGTACGGCATCATGCCGGTGCCGAAGTTGAACTTCGCGTATTTCCTGATCGTCGCGAGCGACCCCGACGAGTTCGTGATGATCCCGCAGTCGCCGCTATAGAACTTCGACACCGGTTCGTCCTTGCGGCCGACATAGGTGAACGTGCCGTCCTTGACCATGTTCTGCAGGAACTGGATATGCGCGACCTGCAGCGGCTTGTTGAATTCGAGCTGCGCGTCGAGACCGTCGAAGCCGTTGTTCTTCGACGCGAACGGCGCCCCGTGCCACGCGCTGTAGTTTTCGAGCTGAATCCAGCTCTGCCAGCCCGACGAGTAACCGCACGACATGCCTGCGGCCTTCAGCTTCTGCGCGTCGGCATGCAGTTCCGCCCAGGTCTTCGGCGGCTGGTTCGGATCGAGCCCGGCCTTCTTGAACGCGTCCTTGTTGTAGTAGAGCACCGGCGTCGAACTGTTGAACGGCATCGAGATCAGTTCGCCGGTTTTCGAGTCGCTGTAATAGCTCGCGATGGTCGGCACGAACGCCTTCTGGTCGAGCGGCACGCCGGCGTTTTTGAATACTTCGGTGACCGGGATGATCGCCTTTTTCGCCTGCATCATCGTTGCGGTGCCGACTTCGTAGACCTGCAGGATCGCTGGTGCGTTGCCGCTGCGGTAGGCCGCGATGCCGGCGGCGAGCGTCTGGTCGTAAGTGCCCTTGAACACCGGCTCGATCTTGTAGTCGCTTTGCGATTTATTGAAGTCATTCGCGATGTCGTTCAGACGTTCGCCGAGCGCGGCTTCCATCGCATGCCAGAACTGGATTTCGGTCGCGGCCTGCGCCGCCGGGCTGAGGCCGGCGCTCAATACGGCGGCGACGGTGAGCGAACGGAATAGCGGCTTGCAATTCATCGATCTGTCTCCTGTGTCGATTGGCGAGAGTGCCTGTGTGCCTTCTCCGATCCCTTGCCGATCCCATGCCGGATGGAAGGGCGCGGATGCGAGTCGCGCGATTCTATTTGTGTTCGATGACAGCCCAGCGTCGGCGGCGACGCCGCCCGGCACGCTTCTGGCGGGCGCCGGAAGCCGCAATGTAACACTGGCTGTGATGCAATGGAAACGGCTCGTGCCTGCGTGAAATGCACCGTGCGTACGCGGGCGTCGAAGATGAACGCTAGCGCCGATGGCTTACAGTGACCCGCAGGATATCGACGAAAGCCGCGGCCGCCGGCGATAAGGAGCGGTCTGCCTTGGTCACCACCGCGATCCTGCGAATGAAGGCGGGGTGGTCGACCGGGCGCGATCCGAGGTCGGGCGCGTTCTCCAGCTGGACCGCCATCGGCGGTAATACGGTGATGCCGAGGCCCGCTCGCACCATACCGATTGCGGTGGACATATAGACGACCTCGCAACCGGCATTCGGACGTTTGCCGCAGCTCGCGAACGCGACGTCGAGCGCGGTGCGCGCGTTGCTCTCCGGCGCTATCAGGATGATCGGATAGCTGGCGAGCTTCTCCACGGTGATCGACCTGGCGCGGGCAAGGGGATGAGCGCGCGGATAGAACACATGCATGGTTTCGTCGAAGAGCGGTACCGAGGCCAGATCGGGTGCGTCGACATCGACGTCGGTGATGCCGAATTCGATGGTCTCCTGGCGCACGTCCTGGACGATGCGCTTGCCCAGACCGTCGGAAAGCACGAACGACACATTCGGGAAGTGCTCGCGAAACGCGGCGATCGCGAGCGGCAGCACGCTCGCCGCGACGGACGGCAGGCAGCCGAGGCGGATCGAGCCCGCGCGCATGGACGACAAATCCTTCGAGCGGCTGACCACGGAATCGAGCTCGCGCAACAGCGTTTGCAGGATCGGCACGATGTCCTTGCCGGCCTCGGTGAGCTTGACCCGCCGCGTAGTGCGGTCGAGCAGTTTGAGCTCGAGCGCCTCTTCGAGCTGTCTGACCTGGACGGTCAGCGCCGGCTGCGTGACGTACAGCAGTTCGGCCGCCTTGGTAAAGCTCTCGAAGCGCGCCACCGCGACGAGCGCGCGCAACTGTCGAAGAGTGATATTCATAAGGCAATAGTATCAATCCATAAAAAAACGGCAATTGCCTTATAAAAATCGCGATTCTAGTATCCGATCGATACACGAGAACAATCGGAGATGTGATGGCGTTCTTCAGCGCAACAGGCCTTCGCTCGAGTCGGGAATACCTGCTGTACAACAAGGTGGCAGCCCGTCTGTTACCGTTTCTTTTGCTGCTGTATATCGTCGCCTTCCTCGACCGCATCAACGTTTCGTTCGCCAGACTGAGCATGGCGGCTGACGCGGGTATCGGCGATGCCGCGTACGGCCTGGGCGCCGGCATCTTTTTCATCGCCTACTGTCTGTTCGAAATTCCCAGCAACCTGATTCTGCGGCGCGTCGGCGCGCGCTTCTGGATCGCCCGCATCATGTTCATCTGGGGGCTCGTCAGCGCGGCGATGATCTGGGTCCATTCCCCGGCTTCGTTCTATGTCACCCGTTTCATTCTCGGCATCGCCGAGGCCGGCTTTTATCCGGGCGTGGTGTTTTATCTGACCTACTGGTTTCCGCACCGGCTGCGCGGCCAGGCCACCGCGATATTCGTGATCGGCATTCCGCTCGCGGGCGCCATCGGCGCGCCGCTGTGCGGCTGGATCATGGCGCACATGGGCGGCGTGGCCGGCCTGCAAAACTGGCAGTGGCTGTTCCTGCTGACCGGCTTGCCCGCCACGGCGCTGGGCGTCATCACTTACTTCTATCTCGACGACAGCCCGGACAAGGCGCGCTGGCTCACCGCCGACGACAAGGCGCTGATGGCCGCCGATCGTCAGACGGAAATGAGCGCGCGCCCCGAGGCGGCCGCTTCCCATAGCACGCGGGCAGCTTTTGCCAGCGGCACGTTGTGGCTGCTGGCGTTCGTCAATTTCTCGATCGTGGTGTCGCTGTATGCGCTGTCGTTCTGGCTGCCGCAAATCGTCAAAAACCTGGGCGTGTCGAATGCGTTCGACAACGGCATGATCGTCGCCATCCCGTCCGTGCTGGCCGCGGTGTGCATGATCTGCGTAGCGCGCCATTCGGACCGCCGTGGGGAATATCGCTGGCATCTAGCCGGCGCCATCATCGCGGCGGGCATCGGCTTGTGCGTGGCGACCTTCTGTTCGCACAACGCGTGGATTTCGATGGCCGGTTTGTCGCTGGCCATGATGGGCATCCTGACTTCGTTCACGATCGTGTCGAGCCTGCCCGGTCTGCTGGTATCGGGCGCGGCGGCGGCCGCCGGCATTGCGCTGATCACGACGGTCGGCAACCTGGGCGGTTATGTCGGCCCGTTTCTGCTTGGCTGGATCAGACAAACCACGGGGCACCTCGACTACGCGCTGTTCCTGTGCGGGATGCTGCTGTTTGCCGGCGCGCTGATTACCCTGTGGCTGCCTGGTTTGCGCCGCGCGCGCCGGGCGGCGAACATGGCCCGCGGCGATGTGGTCGCCTGAGGGCGGTACTGGCATCGGGTTCGACGCGGTGACGATCCCGGCGCTTCCGACAGACAGGATCAAACGATGATGACCGACTTGCCGAGCGGCTGGCGCTATACGGCGCCGGCGTTCGATGTCCCGGAGGGCGCGTGCGACTCGCACGCGCACGTGATCGCACCCGACGGCAGCGGGCTCATCGCGCAACGGCGCTATACGCCGGCGCCGGCTCCCGGCGACGAGTATTTTCGCCTGCTCGACAGCTTGCGGATAAGCCGGGGCGTGCTGGTGCAGCCCAGCGTGTACGGCACCGACAATCGTTACCTGCTGGCGACGCTGCGGCGTAACCCGCAACGTCTGAGGGGTGTCGCGGTGCTGGATGCCGCAGCCGGTTCGGCGCGGGCTCGTGATCAGACGCAGGCGGATCGTCATGCGACCGATGAGACCCTGGCCGACATGCACGCCGCCGGCGTGCGCGGCGTGCGCATCAACGCGCTATTCGGCGGCGGCGCGCCGTTGTCCGATATCGACGCGCTCGCGCATCGCATCGCGCCGCTCGGCTGGCATCTGCAGCTCTATCTGGATGGCGCGACATTGCTCGCGCTGCGCACCAGGCTCGCAACGCTGCCGTGCGACGTGGTGTTCGATCATATGGGCCATGTGGACCCCGGCGAGGGCATCGATGGGCCGGCCTTTCAGGCATTGCTCACGCTGGTGCGCGATCACGGCCGCTGGGTCAAGTTGTCGGCGGCGAACCGGCTGGTCGGCAGCGGGGCCGCGAATTTCGCCGACCTTCAGCCACTGGCCCGCGCGCTCGCCGATGCGGCGCCTGATCGTGTGCTATGGGGCAGCGACTGGCCTCACGTCGGCCTCACCGCATGGCCCGACACCGGCGAACTGTTCAACCTCGTGCCGGGCTGGCTGCCCGATCCGGCGGCGCGCCGGCGTTTGCTGGTCGACAACCCCGCGCGGCTGTACGGCTTTGACGTCGCCGCGAGCGATGGTACGCGCGGCGAGAGCGCCACCGGCTCACTCGGCGACTGATTCTTCTTCTGAAAACCTCGGATGATCCAACGTGAAACAGACAACCTTGCGAGAAATCGCGCATTCCCGATCCGGCGAAAAGGGCAACCATTCGAACGTATCGGTGATTGCCTATGAATTGGCCGACTACCCGATGCTGCGAGAGCAGGTCACCGTCGCGGCGGTGACGAAACTCTACGGGCCGATCACGCGGGGCCGCATTACGCGCTACGAAGTGCCGTCGATCGGCGCGCTGAATTTCGTGCTCGAAGACGTGCTCGAAGGCGGCCGGTCGCGCACGCTTGCCTTCGAGGAGTCCGGCAAGGCGCTTTCGTCGCTGATGATGACGATGCCGGTCACCGTTCCCGACGGCTACGTCGAAAGATCCACCACCATGCTGAAGCAGGACGCCCAATGAAACGCATACGAATGGGATCGGCCACCGGCTGGTCGCGTGACCGCTTCGAACCGGCCAGCGCGCTGGTGCGCGACGGCGACATCGATTACCTGTGCTTCGATTCGATGTCGGAGGTGACGATGAGCGCCGCCCAGGTGGCGCGCATGGAGAATGGCGAGACGGTCCCCTACGATCCGTATCTGGACGATCGGATGAGGCCGATCATCAAGGCCTGTAAGGACAAGGGCATCAGGATCATCACCAATCAGGGCTGGCTCGATCCGCAGGCGGCCGCCGCGCGCATCCTTGCGATTGCGCGCGAGGAAGGCGTCGCCGAGCTCAAGGTCGCCGCGGTGAGCGGCGGCCTGCTGCTCGACCGGCTCGAAGAGCTGGACCTCACGTTCGTCGAAAACGGCGAACGCGTGCTGTCGAGTCCTGACCGGATCGTTTCGGCGGAAACCTATCTGGGCGCGCAAGGGATCGTGCAGGCGTTGCGCGACGGCGCCGATATCGTCGTCACCACCCGTGTCGCCGATGCGTGCGTGTACCTCGGCCCGCTCGCCCATGAATTCGGCTGGGACTTCGACGATCATCACCTGATGGCCAAGGGAATGATCATCGGTCATCTGCTCGAATGCGGCTGCCAGGTGAGCGGCGGCTACTTTGCGGACCCGGGTTACAAGGACGTGCCCGACCTGCACGACGTCGGCAATCCGATCGTCGAAGTCACCGACGATCGCGTGATCATCACCAAATTGCCGAACACGGGCGGGGTGGTGTCCGAGGCCACCTGCAAGGAGCAACTGCTGTATGAAGTGCAGGACCCGTCGCGCTATCTGTGCCCGGATGTGGTGGCGGACCTGACTCGCGTCACGTTCCGGCAGATCGGCAAAGACGAAGTCGAGGTGTTCATCGATCAGGCGGGCCTGCCCAAAACACCGACTCTGAAGGCGCTGATCGGTATCGAGGAGGGCTTCATGACCGAGGAAATGGTGCTGTTCGCCGGGCCCGGTGCGCTCGAGCGCGCCGAACTGACCAAGGCGATATTGACCGAGCGCTTCAAGCGGGTGAGCCTCGTGGCCGAGGAGATCCGCATGGACTATGTCGGGTTGAACGCGGTGCACCGGGAGTCGTCGGCCGAACCGTCGGCGGCGCCGTATGAGGTCGTGCTGCGCGTCGCGCTGAAAACCCGCACGCGCAAGGAGGCCGACAAGCTGCGCCGTGAGATCGATCCGCTGGCGGTGAACGGCGCCTCCGGCACCGGCAAATGGGCGACGAGTTCGCCGGGCTCGCGCGTGCGCCCGGTGGTCGGCCTCAGTTCGGCGCTGGTGCCGCGCGAGCTCGTGCCGTTCAACGTGTCGTTCGAGAGTTTGTAAAAGCGGCGGGCTGTAGCCGCGTGCCGGGCGACACGATTACCGGCGTCGTGAGCGATCCACGGCCATTCGTGCAAACGGCGGCTCGACCATGTCGAGCCGCCGTTTTTTTCGCCTGCCCTTGCCGCGCGGTTTCTTCACGCGGCGAAGCTGGTCGACGATGACAGCGCGTTGCACGCTGTCGTTTGCTGCATCGTTAGACGTTGAAGATTCACCCCCGAGTAGGCGGGGTATGGACAATTGATTAAATATATGTTTTTAAAGGGGATTTTTCGGTATGTCTAATGTCCATAGCGTGACGCGGAATTGGGCCGTTTACAACGTGTAGCATGTCCATGGCTCATCGCGTGCCGCGAGATAGCACCTTGGCTGCGCCTAACCATTGGACTTGCGCGCAGGATTGCAGCACTTGGTTTTAGGACCAACGAGGTAATAGCGTTTAAGCCCTCGCGCTATACGTCGTATGAAGTCTCTCAACCTAAACCAATCGTACCTCGATGCCATGGAACTCGCTGAACAACTCGGCATATCTACCCGAGCCGTCATCTTGCGAGCAAAACACCGCCCTTGGCTGCTTCCGCCTCGCGCCGAGCTTTACGACCGAGAGTTGCTGTGCTGGCGGCAAGACGTTGTCGCCAACTGGCGCGCTGCCAATATGAGCCAAGACGCGCTCAAATTTTAGAAGACGGGCGTCGAGCTTTCTTCCCGCCGTCACTATCGACTGACGGCACCTCGGCTCCCTCCTCGGAATTTGCCAACAAGTCCGCAGGGTCAACCTTGAGCGCTTCTGCGAGCAAGTAGATGTTGTCGAGCGACACGTTTGTGACCGTCCGCTCCACTTGGCTCACGTAGGTGCGATGCAATCCAGCAAGGTCGCCAAGCTCCTCTTGCGAAATTTTCTGCGCCGCTCTTAGTCTTTTTAGATTTCTGGACAGCCGGCCGCGGAGCGCTGCCTGCCCTGGCTTTAGCTTTTCGGTCATGGTGTCAGAGCATGGCCGAACGTAGCGTTTGTATCTACAGCTAAAACATCGACAGATTTTGCATCTACAGAGTATACATCTACAGAGGTTGCATCTACACTTGCGTTACACGAGGCGTTGACCGACGAAGATTGCGTTAAAACGGCGGGTCGGGACGGTGATGCAGACACTGAAGCGCCGATAGCACGTAGGAAGAAAGACACCCTTCGTCAGCCGTCGTGAACTTGCGCGGCGCGTGCGCGTAGCGTTTTGCACTGCCAGCAGACTACTCTTGCGCTGGACTAACTCGAGGTCTAGTAGGCTGCGTGGAAGTACTTTGAACGGCTGACCTAAAGGTCAAGCCACGCTACGGTAGTAGGAAAGACTGCGTTGATGCCGATGAATGGAGTGCTAGATGGAACCTGTCAGTTTGCAATACGCGCCTGCCACCACGCGAACGATGATGGCTCGCGTGGGCGCCTATATCACCGTCGATATCGATGGCGAAAAGTACCGGCTTTCCCCGCACGAGATGCCGGGCGAAATCGAATGGCGCATTGACTTCATTCGCTGGCTCATCGCCAGAACCTTCCATCGTCTCTCGACCCTGCCACCAGATGAACGGGTCAAGGCTCTTATTCGCATTGAAGACGAGCTAATCCGGAAGACGAATCTGCATCCAATTGAAGCTCGTGCAGTCGCGGAGGGTGCACTACTTACGTTGGACGATGTGGCCGCGGAAGACATGCCGGCACTTAAGGCGGGAACACCGCTGTTCGATGCTCATGTGAAAAGCGAAGGCGAAATTCTCATGGGCCGCTACCTGGCGCTAGCAAAGCAGTACGGTCGAAGCAAGGGGCCGGAATCGCAGGAGAGGAACCCGGACGCCCTTCCGACAGATTGGAACTGGTCGCAGTTCCTGGATTGGTAGCACGTCGTGAATGGTCGACCGAAGGTACCACTTTTGCCGGGGTGCTTCGCCGCAGATTTCACTCTGTGCCTAACCGCCTATTTCCGCTATCTCGGTAACAAGAAGACGCGGTAGCACTGATGTCGCCAAGAAGCGAGGGCGACGACGGTTCAGAAGGCGACGGTCGTGGTCCTTGGTGGGTTAGACGATGAGCGCTCAGAGCAGTACATTCGCATTCCTTATTGTGGTGCCAGTAGCCGCGGCTGTTATCGGGTTCTTGCTGGGTCGCCTAATTCGCGGTCGTCCCCCACGGATTGAAATCGAACGACCGCGCATTGCAATCAGCACGGCATATTTACGCGATGCACACAATGCTGCACTGTCGCCACATACCCGGACCCGATGTGCATACGATGCTGCTTACTTTTGCCTTTTCGAGGTCGCGAAAGGGCGTGATTTAGACGCTGCGTGCAAAGAGCATCCGTGCGCGGAGGTAATAGAGGCCGGCCTGACAGCAATTGGTGCGCCAAAAGAGGACTGTGATGCGGTCAAGTTGCTCGCCGATTGGGCTGCAAGCGGAAACCCTTTGCTCCCAAACATTGCGGTTGGTGATGCTTGCAAGCTTGCAGCTCGCATTCATGCAACAACAGTGTCCGTACTTTCGTAGATGAGCAGCTAGTCATATCGCAAATAGGAGCGACAAAAAATGCTAAGAGTGACCGTGGAGCTGTGGCCAGGGGGACGAGAACGCGCAAAGCGCGTGATAGCAACGGCCGACATTGCTCGCATTCGGGACGGGGCCCGCGCCGACTACGAAGTCCGTCTGGCTGAAGACCTCCTTGACGGTGTTGGCGTAGGCGAGCTTGCTACAGTAGCGGACTATCCCCGATGGTCAGCGACGGTCTGGGACCTCGTCGCGCGCTGCATTGCCGCCTCACTGAATGGTGGTCGAGAAGAACTACCATCACGTCCAGTCACTCCTGAAGTGCCTGTGCATGGGAGCCTGAGCGGAACGCGATATGTACGCCTTCGCGAAATCGCCGAGCCAACGCGGACGTTCTTTGCACACAACATATCGCGGTCGTCGCGTCCCGAAGTCATCGACGACCCGTTCCCAATGGACTGCGCTTACGTGCACGACTGGGAGGACTTCCTCCAGGGACGACGCTAGTGTGCGATTTGATGTCAGTCTCTGAAGTGGCTCTTCTGCTCAATGTGACTCGCGGATACGTCGTGGGAAAGCTGCTGCGCGAAGATGCACTGGGACCAGTTTTCATCATGCGCGGTCGTCGATACGTACTGCGAACAGAGGTCGAATCCTATCGACTGCAGAGGCGCCGTGTTGCGGAGAGAGCGCTTCGAAAGCTGATGCTCACGTCGCAAGAAACAGGGTTGTACGGCAAAAAGAAGCTAGATAGATGAGCAATATTCTAACGTCGTCGCTTACGGTTCCTCTGCCCATGAAGACTGGCGGCTTGGTGTTGTATCTCGATTTTGACGGAGTGCTTCACCCCGAGAACGTTTACATGAGACGAGGACGAGGTCCCTACATAGAATCCCCTGAAGGCCACGCCCTGTTTGAGCACAATGAACTGCTCGAACGCGTACTGATGCCATACCCTGACGTCAAGATTGTGCTGTCCACGTCGTCGATACGTGTCTACAAAAGTGTCATCCGTGTTGCGCGTCGATTGACGCCGGACTTGCGAGCAAGGGTCGTTGGCGCCACTTTCCACTCGCTGATGGACGCAGTCGAGTTCGGCGCCGCACCACGCGGCATGCAGATATGGGCCGACGTCCTGCGCCGCAAACCCGACGACTGGATTTCACTAGATGACGACTACTTGGATTGGCCTTCCTGGTGCCGAGAGAAGCTCGTCCGTACGCATGAAGTCCTTGGAATCAGTGCACCAGAGGTCCTTGCGGAGCTTAGAGCAAAGCTCGCTCTGATGTACGGAGAGTCACCTTGAGCGATACAAGTTACGTGGTCCCCGAGCCGTTTTTGGAAACGCGCATTCGCGTGTACGCAGAACGCATGGCCTCGATTTGGACGCAATCACACTCGCGCCCGGCGTGCGAAGGGAGGTCGATTTTGCTAGAGGGCACTCCCTTGCAGCAATGCGTTGCGGCGTTGCGTTCAAGGTCCGTTCGGGGCCCGTTTCCAATCTCGAACGCCATTACGCTCCAAGTTAAGCAGCGGACGCTCTCGATGCCACGTACGGTGACAACGTGGCTTGTCGACATCGCCGTTGCGGACGGAGCTGCGCATGCGCACATATACAGCACGCTAACGAGACTCGACGTCGGTCCACTTTTCATTGGCCCGGCTGACGACGTTGTAGCCGTTGCAATCAAAGTGCTCGAGGCTGCTGATGCTTAAAACTTCGTATTCCGATGGAGAGTATAACGGCGATGAAAACTAGGTGCTCAGTTGATGCTCGTCGCTACTTGCCGGGACCCGCGTCGGCCCGTCGTGCTGCGCTGGAATCAATCCATTCCTGTCGGCCAGTACAAATCCATCTTTGAGGTTGCTACGCGAGCAATCGGAATTTTCAAATGAGCACTTCCGTACCTGACGATTTTCCTGAAGACGTGACGCCGGCTTCTCTTTCTGGCGCTCAGCCTAAACTTGCGGCCAGGATGATTGACGGTAAGTTCGTCGCAGGTTTGACTGCAGCGGAGCGAGCTGAGCGCTGGACGATTTGCGAAGACCTCGCGCATCAACTTGTTCCCAAGACCATCAAGGATGCAGCCAAGAATCCGGAGCACTCGCACGATGAAACGCTACGGCGAATACGGCGTGCAATTGAAGTCAGGGGGTGGGTGAGCGTTGTCGAAGCGGATTGGATAATGGCAAGGCTGCGCGTTCTTCTTGGGTGGTGACCGATGAGGTGGTTTGACGAATTACTCGATGATGAACCGCACCCGACCCATCCGGAAGTCTCCCGTCTCACGTCCGTTCGGGTTTGCCGGTAACGCCGGCAACAAGGTAGGAGATTCCATACAGGGCTCCAACAAAAGCATTGAGCAGCTCGAATCCTTGCACCACCGCCGGCAACCCGGTGTTCACGGACGCGCGGGAAAAAGCGCTGCTGAGGTCACTTGCCGGAAGATGCGCATCGGCGAGGCGTAAATCGTAGATGCCGAAAAGCGGAGCCATCAGGGTGCGCGCATGCTCCTCCCGGACTGAAAGTGCCACCAGCGCCTGTACGGCTTTGAGGGACTTAAGTCCTTTGTCGTTTTGCAGGACACTTTGAAGCCCTTGGGTGTCGATACTGTCGGCGCTAAGCCGGGCGAGGTCCTTGGCCAAGGAAAGGATGCCGTTTGTTTCGGTCGCCCTAAATCGATGGCACCTCGTCACAATCGCCTTGATTTCCGCATGTGCTCGGAAGACTTTCGTCCGTTAGCGGTTCTGCGCCGCATCGTTGACGGCATCTAGCGCTGCGCGGACGAGTGCTTCAGGCGCGAGGCTGTCTGCTGGCGCCGCATCCATCTGTGCCTTGCACAATTCGGTAGACACGCCGCCGTCTGGCGTAACGTTGTAGGCGGCCCAGACTTTCTGTTGCCAATCATCCAGCCGGCCGATGTCCTTCGCAAAGACGTTGAGCAAGCCGACATCATTCAAACCGAAATGCACTGTGGACGCGTCGTCGATGCCGACGCTCCCCGTCTCACGCGAATACCAGCGCAGTTGCCCATCCCGATAGTGCAACAAGGTATTCACAACCTCCGGTTTGAACCAGAGCCATTGCCCTTGACTGACTAATGTCAGCCGGCTCTCTGTCTTTCCGGAGCCGTCGGTGATGAAGAAAGCTGTGGGCGGCACACTGTCCCCCCGCACCCGCGGACTGAAATCTGCCGGTCGAATCCATTCGTTACGCCAGAGTTCGCCAATCACGCGGTAGAGCTTGTCGCCAGTAGCTTCAACCGACCAGCTCCGGTTGTTACCTCCAGAGGCCGGTAAATCAAACTTCGGCACGTCCGCTTCGCGGTCAACGTCCTCGTTCCAGACGTGGAACACGCTTGTGGAACTGCCAAATGGCTCGCCATTGCCTTCATGAATGGGCATGACCCTTCCTTCCCAACTGCCAGTCAGGAAAGTGTCCTCTCGATTTCCATCGGGCCAATCAATGTGCGCAGCGTCAGAGAGGATGGCGTCTCGGTCGAAAAAACTGGCCGTCTGCAATCCCATGCCACGCGCGGCGAGATAGTCCCTCAAGTGTTCGGTACGGACTCGCAATTCAATCGGATGGCCCTCTGCGTTCCGCAGGAGCTGGGCAACCTCGACGTAGCCCTCCGCCGGTCTTACCCAGACGTCGCCTTCGCGATGCAGGCTCAACGCGAGCACGAAGTCTTGATGCAGATGCCAGGTCGGGGGGATGTCGCCGTAGCCTGACTGACAGAGGACGAGATGCAGCCCGGGGAGCGATTCGCCCCGACCCGCAAATGCGTCCGCTTGGTCATAGCGACCATCATGCACCCAGTGAGAGTGCGAATTTGAAGGCTCAATGTCGGACCATTCCAGTGCCTTCGCCGCCTGTTCGCACCCAACGGGGAAGGCTACGGCTACCGTGCCCACCCCCTCGTAGACCTCAAGGTAGCCAGCATAGCCGTATCGGCCTTCCGTCCGGACAACTTTCGACGCTCGCAGCGGAATCCAAGTGCCAGTGCCAAGCTGCCTGGCCCTCAGTTCCGGCATTTCAAACCACTTTTGCTCCATTTCCCGAACCTCTGTCTAGTGACTCAGTTCAAAACTCGTGTCTATTATGGGGGAGGCAGGACAACGTCGTGGCCAGCTTTTCCTGCTAAGCCACCTTACCGTCTTCAAGCGACCAGGCAAATCTGAGAATCCCTTGGCAGGCCCTGACAGCGGTGCAACCCGCCACGTTGGCTGCGCATTTCAGATAATCTACGGATTTTCGGAGGTTGGGCCACTGCCTGTATCGGTTGCGACCTATGCAAAACGCATAGGCCCGCGAGTGAGCCCCCGATATTTCTCGATTGAGGCAAAAGGTTCGAGAACGGTTGCCGTTAAACCATAAAGTCGGAGACTTGCCGCCGCTTGGCTCCGGTCTATCAATATTGAAAATAAATGGCTTTCACTCGCCGTCAAAAATGGACGATAAAAACACGGTGAATTCGGGAATGGAGCAATATTTCGAACCACTTCTCGGAAATCACATTGTTCAGCGCCGTATTCGCCAACTGCCGAAACCGAGCTCGGTAGACCCCACCGTATCCGCTTATTTCCTTTACCCGGCATTCGAGGGCGGAAAGCCAGGCGTCGACGCGCTTGTTAAAGCCATGAAACTGGAGATACCCGGTTTTTGCATGACAAGACAGGAACTGGCGAACGCTAAGGCAAAGGACCGGGAAAATGGCCTTAGTGTATTTGAGACGCAGATGCTCATTGATGCCGCCCGGGACATGTTTGTCCAAGCGACCGGAGGAAGAGCAAATTCGGGGGAAGGCGGGGAACTGCTGTTGTTCGCGTTCATTGAGCATTTTCTCCAGGCACCTATCATTCTGTCCAAGATGCGGCTTAAGACGAATACGCAGATGCCGGTTCACGGGTCTGACGGCGTGCATGCACGATGGGATAAAGTCAGCAACAACTTGGTCGTCATTTTCGGTGAATCCAAGGTATATGCCACTTTGCCGGATGCCCTAAAGTCTGCGGCTGAGTCTGTAGGCTCTTTCGTAGCAAACGCTGACGGGCGAAAGGATTACGAGCTCCAGTTAACAACCAGGCATGTCGACCTTGATGGGTTTCCAGAGGCATGCAAAGACGCGCTGATTCAGTATTTGCATCCGTTCGCGACAGAGGAAGGCTCACGACGGGAAGAGCGGTTTGCCATCTTGTTGGCATACACGTCCAATGGGTACAGTCAGCTCGACACGGTTGCGATGGCAAAAGCAGAAGCGGTTTTCCAAGCTGACTATAACGAAAAACTCGCGCCGGCGTTGAAGCTGGCAAGGAAGCATCTCGCCAACGCTGGAGTCGCCCTTGAGCAGGTAGACCTGTTCATCCTGCCAATGCCTAGCGTCCAGGAATTCCGCGACAAATTTGAAGAGGTTCTACGTGGTTGACTTTAGAACCAGGCTGGCCAACGCCGTGTCATCCCATGTCGATTTCTGCGCCTCGTATGATTTACTACAGAAAGATAGTCTGGCATCTCTCCTGCATGGCCGGCGACGGCTAAGCCGAGAGGCGGCAAAAAAGCTGCTTCGGTCGGCGTTGATTTTTGCGCAGAGTGGAACCGTGTCTCACGCGATGCGGGCGCAGGACATTGCGTACTGTCTCGCAACATTGCCCATAACAGACGAAGAGCGCATCGTTTGCCGCCACATCCTAGCGACAGTGGGGAATTTTCCCGCCGGCGATTTTATTTCCACAGGCGTGCCTGACACCAGTCGCCTCCCGTGGCAACTTGGGATAGCGGAGCTCTCGCGGCGTGAGGCTAATACCATCTCCGTCTTGGGCGAGAAAAAACTGCTGACTGACTTCCAGTTCAACGTTTGGCAGGAATTGCAACAGCGGCAGCACGTCAGTGTGAGCGCGCCGACATCCGCGGGCAAATCCTTTATCGTTCAGGCATTCCTCAAGGAGCTGCTTCAAAATTCTGATTCGGTTCTCGATATTGCTTACGTCGTTCCATCCCGCTCGTTGATTCATGAAGTTCACGGAAACCTCGCTACTGAACTCGACAAGCTCGAGAACCCACCTGTTGTCAGCAGCGTGCCGCGGTCACGACCAGAGCTCGCGTCGAATCAATCGAGAGTGTTTGTTTTCACGCAGGAGCGCTTAAGAACGGCGCTTGACCAGGCAGACCTCTCACTCGACGTGTTGATTGTCGACGAAGCTCAGCAAATCGCCGATGGCGCCCGAGGCATGCTCTTGCAAAACTGCCTCGAGGACGTAGCAACCAAAATGCCTCTGGTGAAGCTGCTGTTCATTACCCCCGGCGCGCAAAGTGCTGCTCCGGTCGGAGCGCTGCTTGGCATCCCCGACATGGCTGATGTTCGGACGAAGTTGAGGCCAGTACGGCAAAACCTCATCTACGTCAATTTTGAAGAAGCGAAGAAGGATGAGCACATGGTCCTGACGCTTCAAAAGCCGGAGGGCGGCCGTCTTCACATTGGTCGGCTGTCTGCCGGCCATTGCAATTCGGATATGGAGCGGTTCATCGACTCGGTTTTGCAACTTGGCGCGGGCGGACAGAGCCTTGTGTATGCCTCTTCGAAGCTTCCGGCCGAAAGTATCGCCCATGCACTTGCGTACGCCAAACCCGAAGCGGAAGGCACGGACGCTCGGTTGCAAGAACTTTCCAATTTCATACGGAGACACGTACATCCAGAATTCGCATTGGCTGACTGCGTAGAGCGTGGAGTAGGATTTCACTACGGAAACATGCCTACGAACATCACGAAGGCGATTGAGGAATATTTCGCGGAAGGCCTTCTGTACGTGCTGGTTTGTACTTCAACGCTACTCCAAGGAGTGAACCTTCCCGCTCGAAACATTTTTCTGTACAAACCAGAAAAGGGCCCGCATACGCCGATGAATGTCGACGATTTCTGGAACCTTGCAGGTCGAGCAGGCCGTCTCAGAAAAGATACGCATGGAAACGTCTTCCTCGTCAGCTACGACACCTGGAAAAATCGCCCTGCGCATGAGGCGCCATCGACAACGGTAGTGCCGGCGCTCACGACCGCATTAACGACCGAACAACAATCAATACTTGCATTTGCCCAGAATTCTGCGCACATCTCTGGCGGGCGCCGCACCGCCTTCGCAGAAAGCGTATTTGCCCGTCTCGTCATCGATGCGAAAAGTGGAGTGCTGGCAGAGACGCTTCGGCGTGTGGCGCCCGATGGGCTTCATCCCACCGCTTTTCAGTTAATTGCGGCCGTTCAGAAGCAGGTCGACAAAGTCACTTTGCCGGCCGAGTTGCTGAAGCGCCACGCGATGGTGTCGCCGCTTCGTCAACAGCAAATGTATGACGTGCTGCGCCGGGCTGTCAGAGACGGTAGGCTGGAAGAGCATATGCCGTTGCATCCCCGACACAAATATAAGGAAGTGAAGGACCGTCTTATGTTCATCCTCGCTCTTATTCACGAGAACATCGAAGGCGTTCCGAGCCGCGCTCATAGCTACTATGGCTGGTTCGCTCTATCGTGGATGCGCGGTCGGCCCTTGTTCGAAATGATTGACTTTCAACTCAAGTGGCAGCGTACCAAGGCAGTTGAGAAGGGGCACACTGGACACATACCTGCAGGGGATACAATCAAACGCGTCATGAAGCAGATTGAGGAGCAACTGCGTTTTAAGTACGTTAAATTTGTCAGTTGCTATATCGACTTGCTCCGGTTAGCTGCCCAAGCCGAGAAAGGAATCGAACTGCAGGACATCCCGCCAATTCCATTGTTTCTCGAGCTGGGTGCGTGCTCCGGCACTATGATTGGGTGCATGGACCTTGGGCTATCGAGAATCGCCGCACGAGAGATTACGGAGTTGCTGGACAATAGGGACCTCGACTCGGTTATCGTAAAGAAACGACTTAAATCGATTTCAAACGGACGCCTAGCGATGCTGTCTCCCTTGGTAACGCGGGAACTCAAGCGGCTCTCGCTGATTTAAGAGACTCCGGGCATGTCCACACGCATCCGAAGTCATATGCTTCCCGCGCTGCCCCTCCAGCTCACAGTGGACGAGTCGCTAGAGCCGTCTCGGTATATTTACGTCAAGCGGAACCCTAAAAACAAAAGCAATCGAGTACGGGCGGCAGACGGGAAATGCTGGCTCCGTCGCGGCTTGAAGTCTGCGCAGAAAGGCACCTGCCTTGGGGACGCAGCTCAGCATTGCAGCTCATTGGTATTGAGACTACTACTGCCGTTGTTGCCTGCCAGTCTTCCGGGCCTGGATTGTATGCCCGGAGGTCGCCCGGATTCGGCATACCGCCTTTGATTCAAACTTCAAAGTACAACCAGAAACGCAAAAGATGAAAAGCGCAGAGGCCAGTTTCGCCAATGAGGCGCAGGCCCCCTTCCCTCCGGGGGAACACTTCGACGGTATCAGGTATCTGCTGGACGTCCGGTTTCGGATTCAGTACTTCGTTCCTTTCGAGAGAGAGGAGCTCGATGAAGCGAGCCCGCTGCGTCTTTATAGCAACGCCCTGATGGACACTATGCCCTTGCAGGTGTTTGCCGCGCGTCTGCCAGCTGACGTCAGGGAACTCGGTGCGGACTGGCCCACAATCGCACGATGTCGTGTGTCCGGCGCAATCCAGCACAACATAACTCCGGTTTACATAGACGCGTTCGAGCAGGCGATTGCTATTTCTGCGAGCGTGCCTTTTCGCTGCGTTCTCAGTGACGAGAACACGTGCGCCGCCATTAGTGCGATTCTCGAAAAATCACCAGTGCCCTGGCTACATCTCTCTACTGCTTCCGATGGCAAAGCGACGTTAGACCCGGTAGGGTTGAGTTGGCTAGCGTTCGCGAAAGCGTTACGCGAAACCGTCGGTCCAGCAGACAATCCGATGAGGCAGTACTACATTGGAGTTTTCGACGCCGAGGCTAGCGCGTCAACTGTTGAGCCAGAGAGGTCCTTTTCACACAAGCCGAGAGCACATGGTGTAACGATAATGAACGAGTTTGCAGTTGAGGCGCTCGGGACCCTGCAGGCGCCTCACACGCATCTTCACTCGAGCAATCCCGTGGACTATGAAGAAGCCATCCTGAAATCGATAGATGAAGTGGAGAAACACCGTGCTTGGCTTGAGAGGGAAAAAGTACACATCAACTATCATCATAAGCTGTGCATCGCGGTGCCCTCAATGCTCGAGCATTTCTATCGCTCAGCATTTTCGAAGAACAACGTTGCGAAGCGTGAGCAACCGGAGCTGCATAAGCTGATGATGGACTTCGTCAGGCAGAAGACATACACAATCTCGGCTGACGACAAGAGCGTGGAGGCTGTAAAGTCTGCGGAGGGGCAAGCGCTAATGCGAGCGAACATGAAGGAGTTGAGAGCCTTTGTTATCAGCCTCGCACTATTCGCGGCTCGCACGGTTACGCCCGTCCTACGTCTCGAACCAGCTATAAATAGCATTCGGCCAATACTGGCGCGAATCGGCAGCTTGTCAAGAGGTGACAACCCCCGCCGAATTCACAAGCTCAACGTGGCAGTTTCGGAATTGATGTCGGCCATGTTGCAGGCGATAAGTGCGCCGTACATGGAGCTGATTGCACGACAACCAGTATTTTCGCGTCAGGGCGTGAAGCTGGTGACAGACCTGCCGCTGGAATGGTTACCAGTTGGTGATTTGCCTTTGATGATGGCATTCGAAACGAGTCGCTCTCCAGTAACGCCCGGAAATGTGAGTTTTGACCAGGTGGCTCGTGTAGCAACGCGACACCTTTCCGTTTCGGCCTTTGCCGATGTGCTCGTCATACGCTCTTACACGAAGACAGACCCGATACGCAACGTTCTCGCAAACGCTCTTCAATTCAAGTTGCCAGAGCAGAAGCTAAAGTTGAACCTGAAGGTTGTCGACGTCGCGACGCCCCAAGAGTTCATCGATGCGTGGAATGCGTTCGAAGGCGCCATAGTCATTTTTGACGGCCACGGTGTAAGCGACGCGGGGGCGGGTGTTGGCAAGCTCGTAATCGGCGGCGTTCCTGTCGTGATATGGGATTTGAAAGAAAAAATCTCTCGATACCACCCGATTGTCATTCTGAGCGCTTGCGACACGCACGCAATGGACGCCAGTCATGCAACCGTTGCGAACACAATGCTGATGCTTGGCGCCACGACCGTCTTGGGAACGTTCTTGCCGGTCAACGCGGTCTATGCAGCCGCTTTCATAAGGCGGTTGCTAATTCGCCTGGAAGGATTTCTGCCGCTGATTGCCTCCTCGGACGTCAATCGGCCCGTCACGTGGCGCACAGTTGTGACGGGCTTACAGCGCATGTGTTATTTGACTGAGACCATCATCTCGCTTGAGCAAAACGCCGGACTTGCACTGCGTCAACACTCCGACGAAATTCAGCTCCAGTCCAACATTGAAATCAATGATGGTGACCCGAACTGGTTTATAAATTTTGTTCGCCGGGTAGCCGTGAAGACGGGCCACTCCAACGAGGCCATCCGAGTTCTTATCAGGAAGTGGGCGTCAGTTGTTGATGTCATGCACTATGTGCAACTCGGAAATCCAGAGTCAATCGTCATCATGAAAGAAGAACTGATGGTCAAAAGAACGTCGCAAGAGAGCAGTGCAGACAACGCATAGACCCCGAGTCGTCGGCGTCGGGCCCGAAATATCGTGACTCGAAGACCAGTGCGACTTGGACGGGTCTCGGCCGTGCGTCGGCGTGGATTGCCAACGCGAAGGACCACTCGAAGTTTCTGGCTGAATGCGATGCCATGGCGGCATAGGCACCTCCCGCCAAAAGGCGGCGAAAGCACCGACGGCAGGAAACCACGTGCGAGGCCCTCGGGCACCGAGATACCGTGACCCGAAGTCCGGCGCGACTTGGAGCGGACGCGGTCCGACTCCGGCGTGGCTGTCTGGTGCCAAGGACCGGACGAGTTTTTTGATTGATGGCGCCAGTGCGGCGGCAGGTTCAGGCGCCACGAGCAAGCCGAAGGGTGCCGGAAAGAAGGCCGCGACCAAGACGGTCGTAGCGAAGAAGGCAACAGCGGCGAATAAAGCTGTCGCCAAGGCACCGGCGAGGAGAAAGGTCGCTGCAACTAAAGCGCCGCCGCCAAGAAAGTTGTAGCCGACGGGGCGACGCCGGCTCTAAAGGAGGCGGCGAAGAAGTCGATTGCGGCGCAAAACTTGCCGCATCTCATGCTCTCACAAACATTTCTCGAGGCGCCACTTGCTCAGATGAGCGGTTGCCCCTAAAGGTGAGCGTGTGAACCGGTTTCTTGGTTCCCTGGACATTAACCAACGGGTGCCCCTCGGCCAAGCCGTGTTCTATCAGCGCTCGCTCGACGATGTTCAAAACCTTGGCTTCATCTTGGGCTCCGTGTAGCTTAAGGTAACCAAGAAGTAGGACACGTGCCCCGTTCTTGTTCCAGTCCTGAACCTGCTTCATCAGCCTTAGGTTGTTTAGTTGCTGCTTGATTCGGCCACGGAGATTCGACGCCTTCCCCACATACAGAGGGGTGATTGCGTCGCCAAACTTCCGTGCGAACACATAAACGCCTGCCCCGTCTTCGATGACATCCAGTACCGATTCGCTGTAGATAAGCGACGGGTCCTTCTTCAGAGTTAGAGGCGCGGTCCACTCGATTTTAATCTTCACTGGTCCCCTCATTTTTCCAGGATTTGGAATTTCGGCACTGCCGCTTCGCTCGCGATGATACCCGAAGTGCTCTTGAGCTACGCTTGGCGGAGGACGGATTACGCCGCACTCGACACAGTTAGTTCTCTAATCAGCTCTTCGTCCAGCTCCTCGGCAGACACCGGATGCCTGAGTAATAGCTCTTCCAACCGGCCACGTTCAATCAGATGAACGCGGTTGGCTTCGGCCTGCGCGTGGGCGCCAGCATTGAAACGCTGATTTGTCACGCACACTCGTTTGAAGCGCGTCCCTGAATATGTGGTTTGATACCGGGCAGCACCTCCCGACACTTCTTTCACAGCGTCCCAACCTATCTCGGCACTGGTGGACGTCTTGCACTGAAGTAGCTCGCCGTCCTTGCCCAGCAGTGCAATCACATCAATTCCCCCGTCGCCGCGGCGCTTGGCCGTGACTGAAGCCACGTAACCTTGCTTTTCCCACAAAAGTCTGCAGAGGTACTCGAAGCTGCTGCCATCGAGTCGGTCAACGTCTTCCAAAGTGAAATACCTGTTCTCGGTCTGGGCGGAGGCAGGCAAATTCGTTAGCAGTTCCGCAACTCGAATATCTTCGGCGCTGCCGTTTAACATGTCCTCCATGGGCGAATTGCTCATGGTCGTGCCTGCGAGTTTGCCTTTGCGCTTAAGCATCTGGTCCAGGCGAACCTCGAAAGTCGGAAAATCCGCGACAACGGTCGGACAGTAAACAAACACGTCCTTTTCTTGGCCGATACGGTAGGCACGGTCGGTGGCCTGGTTTTCCTTGGCGGCATTCCACGCACGCGTATAGTGAAACACGTGATTTGCTGCCGTAACGTTCAATCCCGCTCCAGCCGCCAGCGTCGAAAGAACAATAACGTTGAATCCGTCCGTACTTGAGAACCGGTCAATATAGCCTTGGCGACCCTGCGTGTCGCCGTTCACCACGGAAGGTTTCAAGCCAAACTGTTGATTGATGAAATACGAAAGCGCCGCCTGCACTTCGCGCAACTCGGTAAAGACGATGGCTTTTTCAGTGCGGCGCGCAACCTCCTGGAGCTGTTCGAGCAGCCATCGCATCTTTGGAGAATTCTCCAGATGCGCGGTAACGCCGCGCTTGTCTGGAACAAACTTGTTTCCCGGTAGGCAGTAGGGCTCAGCACAGACCGCCTTCATGAGGTGCAGGGCACCGAACGAGAGCTTAGCGCGCTGTCGCGCGTCCCGTTCTGCGGCCGCCTCCTGCAGCTTCTTGAGGCCACCTTTGTAGAGCACCTGTTGGTGTCCTGAAATCGGGACTTCCAGCCGCTCATCGTCAAGCGGATTCGCACTGAGAGTCGCGGTCGGTTGCGCTAGCCCTTGAAGAACGAAATACTTCTTTTTCAATTCGTCGGCGATGTCTTCCTTGGTGCGTCGTAAAGTCTGCGGCGCTATCAGTGACTGGAGCCGGGTCAGGCTCTCGCGGTGCTCTTCTGTGTTGCACTCAATCGGACGGCGGTAAGTTCGGCCGAACGTCTCCAGGGCTCCCAGCAGACCCGGTTGTACGAAGTCAAAAAGGCACCACAGGTCGGCCAGCGAGTTCTCCACAGGCGTGCCGGTACAGCAGATGCGGAAGTTGGCCTTCAGCTTTTTTGCAGCCAGCGTCACACGCGTGCCGGGGGTCTTGATTCGCTGCGCTTCATCACAGATGATGAATGCAAACTCCTGCCTGGCGAACGAAAATTCGTAGCCGGTCAATACGTCGTAGGTCGTAATCACGACCTTGTGGTCGCCCAGCCAGTTCGGTTTGAGCAGTTCGGTGATGCCACGGGTCTGGAGTTGTTCGTCAATGAGGCCGACAGGCTGCTTTCTCGTTCGCAAATCTTCGCCATGCAGTACAAGATGGCTGGGGTAAGCGGGCGTGAAAAAGTGCTCAATTTCGTTAGCCCAGTTCTCCAGCAAACTCTTCGGTGCGACAACCAGAGATGGCTTGCCTCCCGGGCTCTGTTCGTAGAACCAGCCGAGGAGCGTGAGCAACTGAAGCGTCTTTCCCAGGCCCATGTCATCCGCGAGGAGCGCCCCCCGGCAGTCCGCTGGACTACGGGATACGAGATGTTGGAACCATGCTACGCCATGCAACTGATGCTTCTTCAGCGATATCGAATGCCGAAGGGATGAGGGCAAGACGGCATGTGCATTTTCGGGAAGTGCGAGGAGTGCTCGCCGCTCTTCCTGATAGTCGACCGCGTTAAAGTTGGTCTTCACCAGCAGACTTTCCTTGGCCTTCCGAGGTTTCACCTCATCGCCTGCTCTTTCAACCTTCACCTTATCGTTGGCCGCAATCATTGAACTGAATGCGTCGGCGAGCTGACGTGCCTGAGCCGTATCGATGGATGTTGGCAATTCAGGGTCGCGAATTTCGGACAGACCATTCTTTTCCGCTCGCTGGACCTTCTCCTCGAAGTTTGTTACCCAGTCTGCGGTGAGCGGTATGAGCACGTGTCCTTCATGCCCGGACAACGTCACTGACACCAATGGGGTGAGTTCATCAGGTAGCCAGCCGTTTTCTTCATCCGCATCCGAAGATGCTTTTTGCATCACGGGTACGTAAATAGGCTTCGCGACACCGATACCATGAATTCGGTCGCTGTAACTGGCCAGCCTGTAGATGTCCGTGAATTCAATGCGCTCCGCGGGCTGATTGCGCCAAAGGAACAGCACTTGTTGGGCAGTCTCGAGCTGAGTGGTGGATTCAGCATCGACGGTAAGGTCAAATTCTTCCCACGGGAACTGCTCTAGCTCCTCCCGCAGTGCGGCATCCAGCGCACCAGAAAACTCTGCAAGAGAGGCCGTGCTCTCAAACGGGCAGTCCGATGTCTTTGCGGTGCCATCAGCGTAGTGTTCGGTCACGACGAGGTTGACGGCGTCGACACGGCCGTCGCGCATCCTGGCCGAGACCGAGAAGATAGTCGAAAGTGGTCCGGCGGAGGCTCTGTCCAGCCTGAAGTCATCCTCGCTCAGAACTTCTGTTGCACTGTCGCCAAGAAAAGCCCACGGGTTGTGAATGAATTTCTCGGCACGTGCGCCAGCGATACGACGCCCCGGCATGTCGCGCTTGATGACCTGCAGGACTTTGCGAACCGGTTCGGACAGGACCACTCGCACCCTTCCGCCGTCCCCGCTCGAAAAGTCGTAGTGGGGCTGGACCGAGGCGAACTGGTCAAAAGCACGAAGCCACCCGTCAGGTGCTCCGTCGAACGTCGGCATGACCGTGTGCACGCGACCGAATGCGGTCTCTTCCTTCACTTGAGGAAGGCGCAGTCTGTCCGGTGTCAGAACGTAGGTCGTCGCGATGTACCTCGTCTTGTAGAGTGCGCCGGCGATATCCGCCCGCGAACGTATCGTTCCCCACCCTAGCTCATTGAAATGCTGCGTGCGCTCCTCAACTGGTCGACTCTGGAACTCCTGAATTGCGCAGAGGGTTTCCCATGCTGCCCGTGATAGCAGTGTTTCTTCATCACCAATGGTGAGCACAGCACCGACTAGCTTTGACGCCTTAACCTGTCGCCCGTCCAGTTCCCAGCCGTCGAGCAATATGTCAAAGCCGGGCTCGGAAAGCGAGGCTTGATGGCCGAGAACTGGCCGAAGGCTTTTCTCCGCTGGCAGCGCGAACGCCGCCAGCGAAGTCTGATGTTCTGGATTGTCCCTAAGTCGATAGACCTGAGACCAAGGCACTACGACTCGGTCGGACTCGACCGATGCACTACCTTCTTGGGCAAGTTGCACAAGATAATGAGCGAGAACGAATTCATGCTCTTCGACGCTGTACGCTCTGGCCAGTAGCTCGTCGACAGATGGATTGGCGAGCTGACTTGCCAACCTGAACACGACGCCGTTTTCGGCCCATTCAGGACGGATGTTTGGCCGCGTCTTGCTCTCTTCCGTGGCGCGTTTGAATAGGTTGAAGAAAGCCATCCTTACTCCGCGTAGTACCACGCTGAACGTGAGTTAGACCACCTAAATCCCCACGCTTTCAGTTGTCTTCCAAGCTCTACGTGCTGGCTTGGGTCCTGAACCCACAGCCGCCCTCCGGATGTATGCCGCCTGTCGTCAATGTATGCGCCTATATATTGGTCGACCTCAAGGTCGAGTGCCTCCATGGAAAACGCCATATGGGAGGCGAACCGGGAGGACACTATTGGCGGCGCACGTCTGGGACTTTCGGGCATGAGCGCAGGAGGCGTTTGGGTTTGCCGCGCCTCTGTCTGGGCATCACTGGCCAGTCGCTTCCCCTTGATATCGTCGTCGGGTCGGATGCCGAGCCGGCTCAGTTCGTATGCGGCAGTGGACTGCCATCCCGGTTTGTGGATGATTCGGCAACGGGCACCTGCGTGAAATCCATAGCGCAAATCTTCCGTGCCGCCGTGATAGCTGGAGGAGTACCGGTCGAACTTGAGCGTCGCGGAGTCGTAGACGTAGGCTGCGTTTCCCGTGGTGCTGAACTCGACAATGATGTATTCGCCAATCTGCATAATGAACGCATCGATGTTCTTGTTTCCGTACAGCGTGGCATACGCGCCGGCCTCCCGGGCAATGAGTTCGCGGATTGCCCCGTTGCTCTGTGCGAGCACTACCGTCTCGTTGCTGAAAATCAGACGTGTCCAGGAAATCTGCTTCATATATCGGCTCCAGAATGAGAGCCGACCTTCGTCAGCGCTATTCCTGGCAGCCAGTACGTCAAAAAAGTCGCGCAGGTTGCCTTCGTTGACCCACTGCAGGACCATCCGCCAGATGAGGTCGGGTACGCGATTCCAGGCGGTTGCGATGCCTGCTGCCTTCAGCTTGGGATTGCGCCACACATCCTTGCCGACGACGTAGTCCCGCAATTCGTGGTGGACGGGATGCGCCGGGAGACGGTGATACCGAGTAAGGATGATTTCCAGTGCTTCGTCGCGAAATACCGGGCGCGCCTTGATGAGCGCAAGCAGACGCGGTATCTGCGCCACGAAATTATCATCCTCATAACCAGCACTGGTTTGCACCGCGCTGAGGACCAGCGCATGCCAGAACCAGCTGTTCTCCGGGATGCCGACGCTCTCTGCGAGTAGGTCAAGCGTTGTCCGGTCGCCTGAAAGATAGTGGTCAGCGAACTCGTCTGCAGCCTTGTCGGTGATAAGCGCGGGGTACCGTCGCAAGGTGGAAAGCCAATCGGGAACTGCTGCGTTGCCGTTGGCCCTGTCAATTTGCGGCCAAGTTTTCGTAAGTAGCGTTCTCAGCGCCGACCAGCCATTGTGTTCGTTCGGGGCGGCGGAGAGCGGGTCAAACGAGAAATAGGAAACCAGCAACCCAAACCATGTCAGGCGCCACAGGCCGCCGGTGGCGGCCTCTTGCTCGTAGTACGTGAAAAGTGCAGCCAACCTGCCGCTTCCTATGGGCCTTTTCCCCTGGCGTTCAGTGACCGTCTGATTGAGCGCAACAGCGACGACATCTTTCTGCGATTCATCAAGCTCCTGTCCTCTCAGAAACGCGAGTGCAGCCGCATAGGCGTCTCTTGCCGAGGGGCGCGCGCTCGCGTATTGCTGAAAAGTCCTTTTCGCTTCATTGCTTGCCTTCTCGACCAGAGCCGGCTTCCCGAATTCACCCCAGTCCGCACGCAAGGCGGCAAGCTTCATTGCAAGCACCTTCTTCAGGTCGGCGAGCGGGTCGGGACCTAACTGCATTGCCCAAACTCCTTTGAGTCGGGCGCGGATGGTGTAGGTGCCTGTTCATCCAGAGCCCAGAACTCGACCTTCAGTTCGACGCGTCGACTGGCTTCCTTGGACTCTTTCATCGAATTGAAAGAATATCCGCCCACCAGGAACAAATCGCGAATCTGCGTCTTCTGGCCAATGCTAAGCGGCGACTCGTCCCGGCCTGGGGCCGCGAAAAGTGCGCAGACAACCTTCCGGCTACGGTCGAGACTCAGCCCAAGGTTGTAAAGGTAACTCCCGTCCTGGTCGGTAAACCCTTCGACGACGATGCGGCGAATCCATTTCCGACCGATATCTGTTTGTTGCTCCTTGAGGAGAACCGGTACGTAATTGCGTAGGAATGTCGCACCGTTGGTCGAGATGTCTGACCGTCCGCTATCGAACCGGACAACGTCACCCAGGTCGATTTGATAGGTGGTTTCATTCACCTTTACCTCGGGAAACTGCCGCGACACTTCTTTAATTTGTGCCATCAGTTCCCGGATATCCACCTCGCGCTGGATTTTCCGTTGCTCCACCGACGAAACGCTCTTTGTAATCGTGATGAGCGTTGCCGCCATGACGACCAGGAACAGGGTCATTAGTGCGGACATGAGGTCTGAAAAGGAAATCCAGAAGGGGCTTTCACCTTCCGCCTTGCCCGGTCGCTTGATTACGATTCGCGGAAACATGATGTCACGCCGCGCGCTTCATGCGCTGAAGGGCAATCCCGAGCTCCTGCACGACGCCGGTCAACTGCTGCACACCATTACCGAGATGGCGGTCCGTTTCTCCAATGGTCTGACGCAGTTGGCTCATCATGGCGGTGCCAAACTGCTCGAACGAGTCGGCCAGCGTCTGATTGACGCCGTTCAGATACTCGGCGGCCTGGCGTTCAGCCTCGCGGAACGTTTGAACAATCCGCTCAAGGTCTGTGAGCATGGCTTTGGTCAGCCCGGTTTCTGTTCTTGCCGACTCAACAAGCCCCTTCAGGATGCCGACATATTCCTGGACGGTTTCGCGCGTGCGGTCATAGTTCTGGAATGCTTGCGTGACGGTGGCCGAGGCGGACTGGAGTGCCGAGGAGGTGCGCTGCAGTTCGGCAGCAATGGCCGCGGATTTGTCGAACACGGTTGTGACCGAGGTGCCAGCCGTTTCAAACCGGTTGGCCGCTGCATTCATCGTGGCGGCGCCATTGTTCATCCCGTCAATTGCCCGGATGCTGACGTTCTGAAGTGCGTCGATATTGGCTTGCGTTCGTGAAATCTGTGCTGCAATTGCCTCGACCATACTCTTCAGTTGCGTTGAAAGTTCGCCGATGACTGTTTCGGTGCGCTGCGTGAGCGCCTCGTTCCGGACCTGGTCCTGGGTAGCGGCCGTCTCCCTTGATGTTTGCAGCTGGGCCATGGACGCGGAAACTTCCTGCAAAACCCGACCTACCGCCTCGGTCATCGCCTGGCTGGTGCTTTCATGCTGCTTGGCCGCCCCAATGCTCAGTTCCGATGTGAACTGGCGTATCTGCGCGGCCATCAGCTCCTGGTGGCCTGACAGACCCGAGATGACCTCTTCCGTCCGGCGGTTCAGCGATTCATTGCGCTGCTGCTCCTGCTGCGCCGACTGAGTCCTGCTATCCGCAAGACCCTGCAGCGTTTCGTTGACGCGTGCCATGACCTGGCCAACCGTATCGTCCATCGCCTGTTTCGCCTTGCTGTGCTCGTCTGAGACGAGCTGCCGAAATTCGTTGACGAAATCGCGCATCTGGTTCGTCATCAATTCCTGGTTGGCTGAGGCGTGCGCGAGCGCTTCCTCGAGTTTCCCGGTGACCTGGGTCGACGCCTGCTCATTTGTCCTGGCGATGTCCCCGAGCAGCTGCTGCATGGAGTCCTGAACCGCCGACAGGGCACCTAATGAGCGCTCCATCTGTTCGTTCGCCCCGCGCATCTGGCCGCCGAAGGTGTCTTCGAGCTTGGCCATGAAGCCTGTCAGCATCGATTCGAGCATGCCGCCGACGGCCTCGCCATTTCCGCGGCTCGTTTGTTCCATCGCATCGGTCATTCGCTGCAGCGGAGCAGCAAGCGTGCTGTTAATGGTCTGTCCGATGTGCTCTCCGAGCATGACCGACGCCTTCGCTTGAGCCTCAATCTGACGTTCGACAAGATTCGTCATCATGCGGCTCAAGTCATCGACCATTGCGTCCTTCAACTGGGCCGCGTGCGCCTCGCTGTTTTCCGATGAGCGCACTAGCCGGGCAAGATACTCCTCACCGGCGCCTGTGTTGTACAGAGCGTCGATAGAGTGATTGAGCTTTTCAACCTGACGATAGAAGCACGCCAGCGTCAGCCGGCTCAGAAATGTCACGAGCATCGCGCAGCAAATCGCGGCTGCAGATGCGAAAAAGGCGTGCGACACGCCGCTGAGCAGCGGAGCCAGTCCCGAGACCGCTTTTGTTGGATTGGATGGGTCGAAGGTGCTGAGGCCTTGCAACAAACCGGCGAACGTTCCAATGATGCCGAGTCCGGTGAGAATTCCAGGCAAGTGACGGGTGAAATCGTCAAACAGGCGCCCATCGACGAGAACTTCTTTTGTGAAGTATGTTTCAGCGGGCAGCGTCGCCCGGGTCTCGGGGGCCCCGTTGGCGGTGCGTTCGAACGGGTGCAGGGTGTCTCTATATTCCAGCCATAGATGCCTGAGAGGCTCTCGCGTGAAATGCTTTCCTACCTCGTCCGGCTCTGGACTGGGCCCGGTTTGCCTCACGCCCCGCAAGGCCCTTCGAAGCTGGCGCCATACCTGCCACCCTTTCCAGGCGTAAGCGACCACGAACACGACCGTGAGCAGCAATACCAGACAGAAAACCGCAAGGGGTATGCCGGATAGTTCACGGAGCGCTGGACTGAACCACGCCAAGACGCTCAGAAGCCCGTCTGTCATTTGACACTCGTTGTTTTAAACCAGGCGCCGGCTGCCGTCTCCGATGGACAACAAGGTAAATCAGGGTGCTAGGTCCCCAGCATCTGGTCTTTGGTCTCTCGTCACCCCGCTAACTGCGGGCTCGGAATCTTATTCTTACACTAACGAACGGCATACAAAACGGCGATGTATCCGGCTTTAGAGCGGTAATTCATCGAATGGATTATAGGGCCTAAAGGCTTTCGAGCGGATACGCTCCGCAGCCAAATGGTGCTGACGGCGCAATTCTGCCTGTATGCGCGGACGTTCCTTGGGAAGGTGTATATCTGCCTTCAATTTGCCAACTCGGGATGTAAAATCTCCGACGTTCTGTGCCGATAGTTACGGCAACGCCAAAAGCACCGCCCCAGTCGGGCGGCCGGCATACAAGCAATTTGCAGCGGGTATAGGCTCCGAAAAAATGAACCACCAAGCCCTCTCATCTTTCATCTGGTCCGTAGCTGACTTGCTACGTGGCGATTACAAGCAGTCGGAGTACGGACGTGTCATCCTGCCATTCACAGTGCTGCGCCGTCTCGATTGCGTACTGGAGCCGACCAAGGCGGCGGTACTTGCTGAATTTGATGCCAAGACGAAAGCGGGGCTGAATCCAGACCCGTTCCTCACCCGAAAGGCCGGACAGTCGTTCTACAACACGTCGCCGCTGGACCTCGTGAAGCTGCTCGGCGACCAGGACCATATCCGGCAGAACCTCTACGCATACATTCAGGCGTTTTCACCCGCTGCAAGGGACATCTTCGAGCGCTTCGACTTCTACACGCAGGTGGAACGGCTGGCGAAAGCCAACCTGCTATACCTGGTCACAGAGAAGTTTGCAAACATCGACCTGCACCCCTCTGCCGTCGATAACGCGCAGATGGGTCTAGTGTTCGAGGAACTCATTCGGAAGTTTGCTGAAATCTCAAACGAGACGGCCGGGGAGCATTTCACCCCGCGCGAAGTCATCCGGCTGATGGTGAACCTGCTGTTCATTGAAGATGACGACGTCCTGACTCCCGGCAACGCCGTGGTCCGGACCATCTACGACCCGACCGCTGGAACAGGCGGGATGCTCTCAGTAGCAGGCGAATATCTCCTCGAGCACAATCCCGCCGCGCGGCTGACCATGTTCGGGCAGGAACTGAATGACGAGTCGTACGCCATCTGTAAGGCGGACATGCTCATCAAGGGGCAGGACGTTGGCAATATAGTTGCCGGCAACACGCTTTCGGACGACGGCCATGGCGGACGCAAGTTCGACTACATGCTGTCCAATCCGCCGTTTGGCGTGGAATGGAAGAAAGTCGAGAAAGCGGTTCGCAAGGAGCATGAGGAGAAAGGCTTTGACGGGCGCTTCGGCCCTGGTCTGCCGCGGGTATCGGATGGCTCGATGTTGTTTCTGATGCACCTGCTTTCAAAGATGCGAGCTGCGGCTGACGGCGGCAGCCGTTTCGGCATTGTGCTCAATGGGTCGCCACTGTTCACCGGTGGAGCAGGCTCGGGGGAGAGCGAGATTCGCCGGTATGTGCTCGAGAACGACCTAGTCGAAGCAATCATCGGCTTGCCCACGGACATGTTTTACAACACTGGAATCGCCACGTATGTGTGGATTCTGTCGAACAAGAAGCCTGAGACGCGTAAGGGCTACGTGCAACTGATTGACGCCTCCGAGTTCTGGCAGAAAATGCGCAAGAGTTTGGGCAGTAAGCGCAAGGAGATGTCCGATGCGCACATCGAGACAGTCACAAGGCTGTTTGGCGATTTTGTCGAGGCAGAGCTCACCACAGCGTTGGACGTCGATGGGAAGGAGACCGGACGCTGGGTCGTGCCTGCGGGCAGTCAAGCGCCGGATACACCTGCTGGCGGTACGGTGAAATCGGTGCCGATTTCGCGGATTTTCCGGAACGAGGACTTCGGCTACAACACGATTACTGTTGAGCGCCCGCAGCGCGACGAGCAGGGCAAGGTCGTTCTCGGTGCCAAGGGTAAACAAAAAGGCAAGCCGCAGGCGGATACTGCGCTGCGCGACACAGAAAACGTGCCGCTCACCGAGCATATCGGTGCCTATTTCAAGCGAGAGGTGTTGCCTCACGCGCCGGACGCGTGGATTGATGATGAGAAGACCAAGGTTGGGTATGAGATTCCGTTCAACCGGCACTTCTATGTGTTCGAGGCGCCACGCGACTTGCACACCATCGACGAGCAGTTGAAGAAGGTGTCGGCCAACATCATGAAGATGCTTGAGGAGCTGGCGGAATGAGCTTGCCGAAATATCCAGAATATAAGGACAGCGGCGTTGAATGGCTTGCTAGTGTCCCTGCACATTGGGGGATTTCGCAAAGCAGACGAATGTTTGCAGTTCGTAGTGAGTCCGCTTTGGCTTCAGACAGAATGCTTACGGCATCTCAGAAATATGGAGTCTTATTTCAGTCTGACTTTGTCGAACGAGAAGGTCGCCGAGTCGTGGAAGTCATAATGGGCATCGAGAACCTTAAACACGTCGAGCCGAATGACTTCATCATAAGCATGCGGAGTTTTCAGGGGGGAATCGAATGGTGCAAGCTTCGTGGCTCGACCAGCTTCCACTATGTAATGCTGAAACCCATAAAGCATGTTTGGCCTCCGTTCTTCGCACATCTGTTTAAATCTACTCAATACATACAAGCACTTCGCAGGACAACAGACCTGATTCGAGACGGCCAGGAGCTTCGATATTCAAACTTCGCTCAAGTTGACTTGCCGATAGTTCCGTTGGAAGAGCAGAAGGCTATCGCTGCTTTTCTCGACCGGGAGACAAGCAAAATTGACGCCCTGATTGCTGAGCAGGAAAAGCTCCTCGTTCTGTTGGCAGAAAAGCGTCAGGCGACCATTTCGCTCGCCGTCACACGAGGCGTCAACCCCGATGTGCCGATGAGGGAGTCCGGCGTGCCGTGGTTGGGAGAGGTGCCTTTGCATTGGCAGTTAAGCCCGATGAAGCACGCCGTTAGGTTTCAGCGCGGACACGACCTTCCGACGGAAGAACGCGAAGAAGGACGTGTCCCCGTTGTTTCTTCAGGCGGAGTTTCGGGGTGGCACAATCAAGCGGCGACGACGGGGCCAACGATTGTGACAGGACGATACGGGACCATCGGTGAGTTCACGCTGGTCGAGGAAGATTGTTGGCCGTTGAATACCGCGCTGTACACGATTGAAATGCACAGCAACCTGCCGAAGTACTTGTGGTACATGCTTCAGTCATTGAAGCACATATTCATCTTGAATTCGCTAAAGACTGCAGTTCCTGGCGTCGATAGAAATGATATCCATCCCACTATCGTTTGCCTACCACCGGTGTCAGAGCAATCTACAATCGTTGCGTTCCTTGATGCCGAGATTGCGAAACTCAACGCTCTAGGGGCCGAGGCAGAACGAGCAATAAACCTGCTTAAGGAGCGCCGCAGCGCGCTGATTGCGGCCGGTGTCACAGGCAAAATCGACGTGCGCGGTGTAGCGGTATCGTCCGTCACCAATGGGGAGGAACTCGCCGCATGAAGACCATCGACGGCAAGGCGCGCACCGTCAGCGAGGTGCTCAAGGGGAAGCGCTACGGCATCGACTACTATCAGCGCGAGTACCGCTGGCAGCGCAAGCAGGCCAAGGAACTCATCGATGACCTGACCGGCCAGTTCCTGCAGTCGCACCGCGCCGGCAATGAGCGTGGTGCGGTCGCGCAGTACGGCAACTATTTTCTAGGCTCAATCATCCTTAGCGAACGTGACGGGCAACTGTTCATTGTGGACGGTCAGCAACGCCTGACCACGCTAACTCTGCTGCTTTTGCTGCTATACCGCCGTCAAGGCGGGCGTACGGACCGGGTGCACTTGGAAGACCTGATTTACTCCGAGCGCTTCGGCGAACGTGCGTTCAACATCGCGGTTGAAGACCGCCGGGCCATCATGATGGCGCTGTTCAATGGCGAGGTTCCCGACACCAGCGAGGCGTCAGAGTCGGTGCAGACTATCGTCGCGCGCTACGCCGACCTGGAGGAACTGCTCGACGAACTCGGCGAAGACCTCGATGACGAAGCATTGCCCTACTTCTGCGACTGGCTGAGCGAGAAGGTGTACCTCATCGAGATTCGTGCCGCTTCCGACGAGGACGCATACACTATCTTCGAGACGATGAATGACCGGGGCCTGTCGCTCTCGCCGCTGGACATGCTTAAGGGCTATTTGCTGGCCAACATCGGCGACGTTAGCCAGCGTAACGAGGCGGCGAGGCTTTGGCGCGAACGTGTGGAAGCGCTCCGTAAGCTCGGGAAAGACGAGGACACCGACGCAGTGAAAGCTTGGCTGCGTGCCTGCTATGCCAACAGCGTGCGCGAACGCAAAAGTGGGGCAGAGAACAAGGACTTCGAGCGCATCGGCACCGAGTTTCATCGTTGGGTGGGCGAGCATGCCGAGGCGCTCGGGTTGCGCAGCAGCGCGGACTATGTCCGCTTCCTGTGCGAGGACTTCGTTTTCTACACGCGCCAGTACGAGCGCATCCGGAAGGCATCGCTCAAGCCCGAGGAAGGCTTGGAGCCTGTGTACCACGTCGCCTGCTTCAACTTTAGCCTGCAGTATCCGTTGCTATTGGCGCCGCTGCGAGTGACCGATTCGCCTGAGATGGTCATACGCAAGGTGCGCGCCGTAGCCACCTTCCTGGACATCCTGCTCGCGCGCCGCGCGGTGAACTATCTGAGTATGACTTATGGGGCAATGTCGTACGCTGTGTTCCTCATTCTGCGCGACATTCGCGGCAAAGATGTGGGCGAATTGGTGAGCGTCCTTCTGGCAAGGCTCGAAGAACAGGGATGCGACTTCGACGGTACTAGCGACCGCAAGCGTAATGGCTTTGCCGGGTTCGGGCTCAACCAATGGTCGATGCGCTATATCAAGGTGCTGCTTGCGCGCATGACAGCCTTCCTGGAGGCGGCCTCTGGTGTACGCAGTCAGACAAGCGATTTCTTGGTGGAGGGTCGTGGCCGCTTCGAAATCGAGCATATTTGGGCGGACCATCCCGAACGGCATGCTGACGAGTTTGCCTCGCCGGCGGACTTTGCCGAATGGCGCAACCGCTTCGGCGGCCTGTTGCTGCTGCCCAAGACCTTCAATGCCAGCTACAGCGACCTGCCATACGCCGAGAAGCGGCAACACTACGTGAGCCAGAACTTGCTGGCCCGCTCGCTGCACGAGCAATGCTATGAGCGACATCCGGGGTTCTTGGCTTATATCCGGGAGCACAGTCTGCTTTTCGAGGCTTTGCCCCGGTTCCGCAAGGACGAGATGGAGGCTCGCCAGCGGCTGTATCGCCAGTTGGCAGACCGGGTCTGGGACCCACAGCAACTAACGCGTGAAGCACAGGGGGCCTGATGTCGCTGCACCAGGAAGTCCACTTCGAGGGCGAAATCTGCGCTCACTTAGCAGCCCACGGGTGGCTCTATGCCGAAGGCGATGCGGCGCAGTATGACCGCGTCAACGCGCTCTTCCTGCCCGACTTGCTGACATGGATTGAGACGACACAGCCGGACACGTGGCAGCGCCTGACCAAGACGCACGGCGCTGCCTTGCCAGAACGACTTGCCGAACGCGTCCGCAAAAGCATGAATGAGCGCGGCACGCTCGACGTGCTGCGCCGCGGCGTGGAATTCTTGGGCCTGACGAAGCCCCTGTCCTTAGCGCAGTTCAAACCAGCCCTCGTCATCAACCCAGTCATCCAGCAGCACTATGCCGCCAATCGTCTTCGCGTGGTGCGGCAGGTACGCCATTCGCCGAACAATCCGCAGGATGCAGTCGACCTGGTGCTGTTCCTCAACGGCATTCCCGTCGCCACGGCGGAGTTGAAGTCTGATTTCACCCAGAGCGTGCAGGATGCCGTGGACCAGTACTGCTGCGACCGCAATCCGCATCCGAAGGTGGGACTCCTCGAGCCGCTGCTGAGCTTTCCAGGCGGTGCGCTGGTTCACTTCGCCGTAAGCCAGAGCGAGGTCATGATGACCACCCGGCTGGCAGGGCCGACTACGCATTTCCTGCCCTTCAACCGCGGCAACGAAGGCGCAGCGGGGAATGCGCCAAATCCAAATGGATTTGCCACAGCCTACCTGTGGGAAGAGGTCTGGGCGCGCGACAGCTGGCTCGAGATTCTGGGGCGCTACCTTATCGGCAAGCGCGACGATAAGAAGCAGCCGAAAAGCGTCATCTTCCCGCGCTATCACCAGTTGGACGCCACTCGCAAACTCGTCGCCGACGTGCTGGCGCAGGGCTCGGGCGAGCGTTATCTGATTCAGCACTCTGCCGGCTCAGGGAAGACAAATTCCATTGCTTGGACGGCACACTTCCTCGCCGACCTGCATAACGGTGAACACAAAAAGCTAATCGACAGCGTGCTAGTCGTCTCCGACCGGACTGTGCTAGATGCGCAATTGCAGGAAGCTATCTTCGACTTCGAGCGTACTACTGGCGTAGTAGCGTCAATCACGAACGAGCATGGCAGCAAGAGCTCACAGTTGTCGCAGGCATTGAAAGACGGAAAGAAAATCATTGTCTGCACCATTCAGACGTTCCCCGCCGCGATGCGGGCCGCCGAGGAGCTGGCAAAGACGGAAGGCAAGCGTTTTGCGGTCATCGCCGACGAGGCGCACAGCTCGCAGACCGGAGAATCCGCCGCCAAGCTCAAGCAGTTCCTCTCAGCCGAGGAATGGGCCGAACTGCAGGACGGCGGCGAAGTAGACATCGAAACCCTGTACGCCGCGCAAATGAGCGCGCGCACCGGTCGTGAGGGTCTTACATACATTGCGTTCACAGCCACGCCCAAGCAAAAGACGCTGGAACTTTTCGGTCGCCCTGGCGCCGACGGATTGCCGCAACCTTTCCATGTTTACAGCATGCGTCAGGCCATCGAGGAAGGCTTCATCCTTGACGTGCTGAAAAATTACACGACCTACAAGCTCGCGTTCCGACTTGCCAACAACGGCGAGGAGTACGACGAGACGCAGGTGGAACGCAGCGCGGCCATGAAAGGCATCATGCAATGGGTTCGCCTGCATCCATACAACATCTCGCAGAAGGTGCGAATCGTCGTCGAGCACTATCGCGAGAACGTGCTTCCACTGCTTGATGGCAAGGCGAAGGCGATGGTCGTTGTCGGCAGCCGCAAAGAGGCCGTGCGCTGGCAGAAGGCGATTCACGCTTACATCGAAAAGCAGAACTACCCGCTCGGCGTGCTGGTAGCTTTCTCTGGCGAAATCGATGACCCGGAGAGCTTCCCGACACCGGTTACGGAAAACAGTAGAGACCTGAATCCGGGCCTGAGAGGTCGCGATATTCGAGACGCCTTCGCCGAGCCTGACTATCATCTGCTGCTCGTCGCCAACAAGTTCCAAACCGGTTTCGACCAGCCCTTGCTTTGCGGCATGTATGTTGACAAGATGCTCGGCGGTATTCAGGCCGTGCAGACGCTATCCCGTCTGAACCGGGCCCACCCCGGAAAGGACACGACCTACATTCTCGACTTCGTCAATGACGCTGCCGAGATTCTGAAAGCATTTAAGACTTACTACGAGACCGCCGAGCTGGAGGCGACGACCGACCCACATCACGTGTTCGACCTGCGGGCCAAGCTTGATGCCAGCGGCCACTATGACGACTTCGAGGTGAACCGTGTCGCCAAGGTCGAGATGGACCCGAGGGGGACACAGGGGCAGCTCAGCGCAGCGATTGCGCCGGTCGCTGACCGTCTTCTCAAACGGTACAAGGCCGCACAGCAGGACAAGACGGCAGCTGAGGACCTGAACGACGACAAGGCCGCACAGGCAGCGAAAGATGCGCTCGACGCCCTCGTGCTCTTCAAAAACGATATGGGTGCCTTTATCCGCCTATACGCGTTTTTGTCGCAAATTTTCGACTACGGCAACACCGATATCGAAAAGCGCTTCCTGTTCTACAAGCGGCTGCTTCCATTGCTGGAGTTCGGTCGCGAACGCGATACCGTCGACCTGTCGAAGGTCATATTGACGCACCACAACCTGAGAAATATCGGCCGGCAAACCTTGAGCCTCGGTCAGGGTGAAACGCCGAAGCTGCCGCCAATGGATGCCGTAGGCAGCGGCGCCGTGCAGGAGAAGGAAAAGGCGCTCTTGGAACAAATCATCCAGAAGGTCAATGGCCTTTTCGAGGGTGAATTGTCGGACGACGACCAACTGGTCTATGTCAACGGCGTGCTGAAGGGCAAGCTTCTCGAAAACGACACGCTCATGCAACAGGCCATGAGCAATAGCAAGGAACAGTTCGCCAATTCACCGGACCTTCGGCAAGCACTTGTGCATGCAATCATGGACGCTTTCGAGGCGCACAGTGCAATGAGTACGCAAGCGCTTGGTTTCAAGCGTGTGCAGGAGGGGCTGACAGAAATCTTGCTGGGGCCGGCTCAGCTCTATGAAGCTTTGCGGGCGCGCTCGGGCGTAGGCGATTCTGCGAATTCGTCGAGATAAATGACAGCAGTCGCCGTTTAATGCAGACGGTATGGTTCGTTTGGTGTCGAACATCATCCGTCCTGTTGCCACAATCGCGCTGCTCAACGTGGGAAAAAGATAATATGCCAGACAGCCCGATTAGGTCGGATGCACTGAAGGAATATCGAAAGCTATATGAAGAAGGTGGCCCGTTTGCGCAGCTCGCGTCGCTATTCCAGGTCAATTTAATACTCGACGCCAACGTCATCATCAAGGAACTAATCTGGGCGACCACCAAGCGCAAGAATCCACTGGGACGCTCCGACCTCCTTGAGGTACTTGAAGTCGAAACCGTGGTCGCGTGGGCGCCGACCTTCCTTGAGCGCGAGGTTGAAAAGAACTTCGCCGTAGTGGTCGGCAAGGGTGCAAGACGCGAAGACGTGGTTGACCATTGGGTGCACCTGCGTGCCCTTATCAATTTCGTTGACGTCGGTGGCGTACCTGCCGACGTGAAATATCGGGACCCGAAGGACGTCCCATATATCCTTCTGCAACGTAGGATTGAAGCAACCATTGTCACAGCTGATAAAGACGTGGCCGCCATGGACGGAAAGGTTGTGCCCTTAGCGGTTTTCGCGACGCTCCGCGCATATTCACGCGCGGCGGCAGTCCAAGTGACCCTTCAGGTTAGCGGATACACCCTAGGCAGCCTCGGATTGAGGGCCCTGGTCCAAATCACTCGGTTCGCGTCATCTGGCGTAAAAAAAGCAATGACGAATGTGCCGCGCGAGGTGTGGCTGGCCATGCTAGTACAACATCCCTTAAATAGATTGAATAAATAACTGCCTCGGTTATCATGTCTGGATGAGCCGAGGCCGCCATGCAACGCCAGTGAAGCTGGCGAATAAAGAACGACAGGAGCTGCTAT
>Ga0153956_1000042_pt1 | contig 170075 bp, 150 predicted proteins | sample TSFL040MetaG_FD_104704 | JGI IMG/M metagenome (GOLD analysis project Ga0153956, IMG submission 104704) | Attine ant fungus gardens microbial communities from Florida, USA - TSFL040 MetaG | ecosystem: Host-associated > Fungi > Mycelium > Unclassified | place: USA: Florida, Wekiwa Springs... | reverse complement strand
AGCCGGCCGCAGGCAAAATCACGCCAGTGGCGTGATTTTAGGTGAGAAGGCCATGAGACCTATGGTCGAATGGCTTGGGCGGCGCGCTTATGAGCGCAGCGAATTAGCAAGCCGGGGTGGGGGGAGTCTCAGCATACGCGCCAGTGGAGACTCCCCCCACCCAGCTCCGCTAGGGCTTCGCCCAAGCTGCGCTACCCTCCCCATACGGGGGAGGGAAACCGACTGCGCACTCCGCCAATCTCTACTCCGCCGCGACCTTGCTGCTCAGCCGCGCCCATTCCGGCAGCCAGTCGCCGTGGGCGATCAGCAGGTCGTCGACCAGGTGCCATATCTGGTCGAGATCGAGCTCGGCCGCCGTGTGCGGATCGAGCATCGCGGCGTGATAGATGTGCTCGCGGTTCTCGGTCATCAGCGCCGCCACCGTCAGCTCCTGCACGTTGATGTTGGTGCGGATCAGCGCGGTGAGCTGCGGCGGCAGATCGCCGATGAAGGTCGGCTGGATGCCCGAGGCGTCGACGAGGCACGGCACTTCCACCGCGGCCCTGTCGGGCAGCGAGCTGATCACGCCGTTGTTGCGCACATTGCCGTAGATCACGCCCGGCTCGCCGGTCCATACCGAGTTGACGATCTCCGACGCGTATTCCTTCGACTGCTTGACCTCGATGGTGTTGGCCTTGCGGTACTCCTCCGACGTCGTCCTCCAGCGCTCGATCTGCTCGACGCAGCGCTTGGGATATTCGTCGAGCGGCACGCCGAACTTCTCGATCAGGTCCTCGCGCCCGTCCTTGATGAAATAGGGCGTGTATTCGGCAAAGTGCTCGGAGCTTTCGGTGACGAAATAGCCGAGCCGCGTCATCATCTCGTAGCGCACCTTGTTGGGGCAGCGCGGGTTCCAGGTCGGTTTTGGCGCGCGGCCCTCGCGATAGGCCCGGAACAGGTCGGGGTAGAGGTCGCGATAGCTGCCGTCGGCCTGGCGATGCTCGAACTTCAGATAGAACGCCATATGGTTGATGCCGGCCGAGCGGTAGCGGATTTCCGAGTACGGAATATCGAGATCGTTGGCGAGCTCCATCGCGGTGCCCTGCACCGAGTGGCAGAGGCCGACCTGCCTGATCGTCGGGTACTTCTCGGCGATGGCCCAGGTGTTGATCGCCATCGGGTTCACATATTGCAGCATCACCGCGTCGGGCGCGACCTGCAGCATGTCCTCGCAGATCGACCAGAGGTGCGGCACGGTGCGGATGCCGCGCATGATGCCGCCGATGCCGAGCGTATCGGCGATGGTCTGGCGCAGCCTGTACTTCTTGGGGATCTCGAAATCGATCACCGTCGAGGGCTCGTAGCCGCCGATCTGGAAGCAGACCACGACGAAGTTGGTGCCGTCGAGCGCCTCGCGCTGATTGGAATAGGTTTCTACCGTGGCCGGCACGCCAAGCGTCTGGATCAGCTTGCCGGCGATGACGGCGCTTTCCTCGAGCCGCTTGGGGTCGATGTCCATCAGCCGGATCGTCGCGCCGGCCAGCGCCTCGCGCTGCAGCACGTCGCCGACGATGTTTTTCATGAACACCGACGAGCCGGCGCCGATGAAGGTGATCTTGGGGTTGGCCATGCAATGCTCCACTGGATTAGCTGCGCCTAGATCGGCAGCACGCGCGAATATTTGACCTGCCCGAGCGAGAAGCTCGACTCGATCGAGGCGACGCCGTCGATCTGGGTCAGCCGTTCGCGCAGGAACGCTTCATAGGCCGCGAGGTCGGCGCACACCACGCGGAGCAGGAAGTCGAACTGGCCGGTCATGAGGTAACACTCCATCACTTCGGGCCAGTCTGCAATCGCCTCGCCGAACCGGTCGAGCTCGTCCGAGCGCTGCCGCTCGAGCTTGATCGACACGAACACCGAGACCGGCAGCCCCACCGCCTTCTGGTCGATGGTGACGCTGTAGGCGGCGATGATCCCCTGCTGCTCCATCCAGCGGATGCGGCGCAGGCATGGCGACGCCGACAGCCCGACCCGGTCGGCGATGGCCTGGATGGTCATCCGGCCGTCCTCCTGCAGCACCTTCAGGATGCGCCGGTCGATATCGGTCAGCTCGGTTTTGGCAGATTTCACCGTTACAACCATTCGTTCGTGGGTTTTGTCGTCCCACAAGGCCATCCAAACACATTTATTAGGCCGAAATAACCTCTTTCAACGGTCCACACTGCCTCCCCAGCGGAGGGGCGAAAGCATGCATGGGACACCACGGTCGAGGGACCGCGTCACGATGATCGAAGCGCTGATGCGCAGGACACTGTGGCTGTCCAACTGGATGATTCATCATGCCAATCACATCCGCCCCAACCTCGACGGGCTGAAGGTCGGCGGCCACCAGGCCTCCTCGGCCTCGATGACCGCCATCATGTCGGTGCTCTACTTCGCCATCCTCCGCCCTGAGGATCGCGTGGCGGTCAAGCCGCACGCCGCCCCGGTGTTCCACGCCATCCAGTATCTCTTCGGCCGGCAGACCCTCGAAAAGCTCAAGGCATTCAGGGGCTTGGGCGGCGCGCAGTCGTACCCGTCGCGCACCAAGGACACCGATGACGTCGACATCTCGACCGGCTCCGTCGGCCTCGGCGTCGCCTTCACCGCCTTCGCCTCGCTGGTGCAGGACTATGTCCGCGCCAAGCCCTGGGCCCGCCGCGACCGGCCCGAGGGCCGCATGGTCGCGCTCGTCGGCGACGCCGAGCTCGACGAGGGCAATGTCTACGAATGCCTGCTGGAGGGCTGGAAACACGGGCTGCGCAACACCTGGTGGGTCATCGATTACAACCGCCAGAGCCTCGACGGCGTGGTGCGCGAGGGCCTCTACGAGCGCATCGAGGCCATCTTCCGGGCCTTCAACTGGGACGTGGTGACGCTCAAGTACGGCGTGCTGCAGCGCCAGGCCTTCGCCGAGCCCGGCGGCGAGCGGCTCCGCGTCTGGATCGACGCCTGCCCCAACGCCCTCTACTCCGCCCTGATGTTCCGGGGCGGCGCGGCCTGGCGCGAGCGGCTGACCGACGAGATCGGCGACCAGGGCCCGGCTACCGCGCTCATCGCCCGCCGCAGCGATGCCGAGCTCGCCGAACTCATGGCGAACCTCGGCGGCCATTGCGTCGAAACCCTGCTGGAGCAGTTCGAAGCGGTCGCCGGCAGCGACCGGCCGATGGCGTTCATCGCCTACACCGTCAAGGGCTGGGGCACCCCGCTCGCCGGCCACAAGGACAACCATGCCGGCCAGATGACCGGTGCGCAGATCGAGCAGTTGCGGGCCCAGATGCATGTCCGCCCGGGACATGAATGGGACCGCTTCGAGGGCGTCGACACGCCGGTCGCCGAGCTCGAAGCCTTCCTCGCCACCGTGCCCTTCGCCAGCCCCAAGCCGCGCCGGCTGACCTCGCCGCGCGTCCCCGGCATCGGCCCGGTGGCGCTCGACACCACGGCCACCTCGACGCAGACCGCCTTCGGCAGGATTCTCGACGCCATCGCCAAGACCGACAGTGCGCTGGCGGCGCGGATAGTCACCACCTCGCCGGACGTCACGGTCTCGACCAATCTCGGCACCTGGGTCAACCGCCGGCACCTCTTCGCCAATCGGGAGCTGGCCGACGTGTTCCAGAAGGAGCGCATCCCCAGCGCGCAGAAGTGGCAGTTCTCGCCGCAAGGCCAGCACATCGAGCTCGGCATCGCCGAGATGAACCTGTTCCTGCTGCTCGGCGCCGCCGGCCTCAGCCATTCATTGTTCGGTGAACGGCTGCTGCCCATCGGCACGATCTACGATCCGTTCATCGCCCGCGGCCTCGATGCGCTCAACTACGCCTGCTACCAGGACGCGCGGTTCATGCTGGTCGCGACGCCCTCGGGCGTGTCGCTGGCCGGCGAGGGTGGCGCACATCAGTCGATCGGCTCGCCGCTGATCGGCATGGCGCAGGACGGGCTCGCGGCGTTCGAGCCGGCCTTCGCCGATGAGCTCGCGATCATCATGGACTGGGCCTTCGACTACATGCAGCGCGACGGCGAAGCCCGCGCCGATCTCGCCGGCTGGCCGCGCGACATCTCCGGCGGCTCGGTCTATTTGCGCCTCTCAACTCGCACCCTTGAGCAGCCGCCGCGCCGGATCGACGCCGCGCTCGGCGACGCCATCATCCATGGCGGCTATTGGCTCAGGCCGCCCGATCCGAGCTGCGAAGCGGCCATCGTCTATCAGGGGACGCTTGCGAGCGAAGCCATCGCGGCGGCCGGCATGGTCGGCGGCGACGGCCGCAGCGTCGCGGTGCTTGCCGTCACCTCCGCGGATCGTCTCAACGCCGGCTGGCATGCCGCGCAGCGCGCCCGCCGCGATGGCGACCGCACCGCCACCTGCCATGTCGAGACGCTGCTCGGCGCCCTGCCCCGCCATTGCGGGCTGGTCACCGCCATCGACGGCCACCCGGCGACGCTGGGCTGGCTCGGCGGCGTGTTCGGCCATCGCGCCACGACGCTGGGCGTCGAGCATTTCGGCCAGACCGGCACGGTCGCCGACCTCTATGCCCATTACGGCATCGACGCGGCGACCATCGCCAAGGCGGCGCGCGGCTATTTCGGGGGCAAGCGCCCGTAGCACCATTCCCGGCACGTCACAGGATCGTCGCAATGGACGGTTCGGCGGCTTGTCATGTCCCACAGAGTTTGTCAGACATATGTCATTGGACCGACGGATGGGGAATATGCCGGTCTTCAAAAAGGGAGAGACACTCAATGAACGCGCTGCTGAAGATAAGCGGTGCGGCGTTGCTGGCTGCGGCTATGTCCGTAACGGCGGCGCTGGCTCAAAGCACGGTGACCGCCCCCGGCGGTAACACCGCCGGCACCTATATGGACTACATGAAGACGGTCTACGACCGCGCCGGCGCGCCGGAAATCACCTCGCTGCCGCTGACCGAGTTCGACGCCGACTTCAAGCTCAACCCGATGGGTGCCGCGAGCTGGACGCAGTCGGCCGACGGGCTGACCTGGACGTTCAAGCTCCAGCCCAACCTCGTGTGGTCGGACGGCGAAAAGCTCACCGCCGAAGACTATGTGTTCGCGCTGCAGCGCGCCGCCAAGGAAGGCTACGACTTCAACTGGTACTGGGCCTTTGCCGGCGGCATCAAGGGCTGGGCGGACGTCACCGGCGACAAGCACGCCGATCCCTCGACGCTCGGCATCAAGGCGGTGGACGACACCACGCTCGAAGTCACCACCGACGCGCCAAAATCCTATTTCCCGGGCGTTGCCAGCCTCTGGTACCCCGTGCCCAAGCACGTGGTCGACAAGCTCGGCGACGACTATGCGCTCAATGTCGACACCCTCGTTGCGTCGGGACCGTTCATGGTCAAGTCGTGGGAGAAGTCGAACAACAACATGACCTACGTCAAGAACCCGAAATATAACGGGCCCTGGCAGGCGCAGATCGACACGCTGAACCTCGACAACACCATCGGCGCGCCGGAAGTCGGCTTCCCCTCGTTCATGGCGGGCGAGGCGGACTGGACCAACCTCAACACCGGGCAGGTCGCGGTGGTGCAGCAGCAGTTCCCCGACGCGATCCGCAAGAACGCCGTTTTTGCCGTCTACTACATCGCCTTCGACGTGACCAAGCCGCCCTTCGACAATCTCGATGTGCGCAAGGCCTTCCAGGCGGCGATCAATCGCGACGAGCTGACCTCGACCGTGCTCAAGGACACCGCCGTGCCGGCCAAGTCGATCCTTGCTCCGTCCTATCCAGGCTTCCAGCAGAAGATCGCCGACGAGGCCAAGTTCGATCCCGATACCGCCAAGGCCGAGATGGCCAAGGCCGGCTATCCGGACGGCAAGGGCTTCCCGCCGATCGAGATCTGGTATCGCGAACAGGGCGGCTACAACGCGGCCATCGCGGCGCCGATGCTGCAGTACCTGCAGGCGCAGTTCAAGACGATCCTCGGCATCGACATGGGCATCAAGTCGATGCCGTCCAAGGACTGGTCGGACGCCCTCGCCAAGCAGAGCAACGGCATCTTCCTCGCGCCCTACGAATACGACTATCTCGATCCGTCGAACTTCTACGATCTGTTCAAGACCGGCGGCCGTCACCACTACTCGTACGCCGACTACGACGCGGCGGTGAATGCCGGCGACGGCGAAGCCGACTGGGACAAGCGCCTCGCCGACTACGCCCAGGCCGAGCAGGTTCTGATCGACCAGGCGCCGCTGGTGCCGCTGGTCCATCCGGTGACCATCGCGGCCGTCAGCGACAAGCTCCAGGGCCCCGGTGTCACGCCCAACAGCCAGGGCTTCACGCCGCTCGATCGCCTGGCCGGATATCTCTACACCCACATCACCAAGCAGTAAGTCCATGGCGGCGGGCGCTCAGCGAGTGCCCGCCGTTCTTTGCAACAGGGGCGGGACCGTATGCGGCTGGTCGAGATCGACGACCTGCAGGTGACTTTCAGCCAGCATGACGGGCTGGTGCAGGCCGTGCGGGGCGTGAGCCTCCATCTCGAAGCCGGCGAGAGCCTCGGCATCGTCGGCGAATCCGGCTCGGGCAAATCCGTCACCTGCTCTGCCCTGCTCCGCCTGCTGCGCGAGCCGCCGGCAAAGATCGCCGCCAGGGCCATGAAACTGGGCGACACCGACATGCTCGGCGCGTCCAGGCAGGAGATTTCCGCCGTTCGCGGTCGCGTGGCTGCAATGGTGTTCCAGGACCCGATGACGTCGCTGGACCCGGTGTTCACTATCGGCCACCAGATCGCCGAAACGATCATGACGCATCGCAAGGTCGGCAGGAAGCAGGCGCTGGCGCAGGCCCTCGAGGCGTTGCGGCGGGTCGAGATCAAGAACGCCGATGTCGTGCTCAAATACTACCCGCACCAGCTTTCGGGCGGCATGCTGCAACGCGTGATGATCGCCATGGCGCTGTCGTGCGAGCCGGACGTGTTGATCGCGGACGAGCCGACCACGGCGCTCGACGTCACCATCCAGGCGCAGATTCTCCAGCTCATCAAGGACATCCAGGCCGAGACCGGCATGGGGCTGATCATGATCACCCACGATCTCGGCGTCATCGCCGAGACGGTGGATCGGGTGGTCGTCCTCTATGGCGGCAAGGTCATGGAGACCGGGCCGGTCAACGACATCTTCGCCAGCCCGCTCCACCCCTACACCAAGGCGCTGTTGAACAGCATTCCGGGCCAGGTGGCCGGCAAGCGCAGGCTCACCGAAATTCCGGGCGCGTCGCCCAACCCGGCGCATCCGCCGGCGGGCTGTCCGTTCCATCCGCGCTGCCCGATGGCGATCGCCGCGTGCCAGCAGGCGACGCCGCCGCTCGAAACCAAGGCCGACGGCCGCGAGGCCGCCTGCATCCGCGTCGCTCCGGAGCTCGTGCCCGCATGACCGCCCCTGCCCTCGAGCTCAGGAAAATCACCAAGCGCTTCGGCGATTTCTGCGCCGTCAACCAGGTCGACCTCGCCGTGCCGCGCAACCGTGTGGTTGCGCTTGTCGGCGAATCCGGCTCGGGCAAGACGACGACGGGGCTCCTGGCGCTCCGGCTGATCGAAGCGACGTCGGGGCAGATACTGCTCGACGGCCACGACATCTCACGCATCGGCCAGAAGGAGATGAAGCCCTATCGCCGGCAATTGCAGGTGGTATTTCAGGACAGCTATTCGTCGCTCGATCCGATGATGACGCTCGGCAAAATCGTCGGCGAGCCGTTGCAGATCCACGGCGTCGGCTCATCGGCGGAACAGCGCGACCAGGTGCAGGTCTGGCTCGAAAAAGTCGGCCTCGATGGCAGCTACGCCAACCGCTATCCGCACGAACTGTCGGGCGGGCAGCGGCAGCGTGTCGCCGTGGCGCGAGCGCTGATCCTCGGCGCCTCGGTGCTGGTAGCGGACGAGCCGACCAGCGCGCTCGACGTGTCGGTCAAGGCGCAGATCGTCAACCTGCTGCAGGAGCTGCAGGCCGATATCGGGCTGTCGATGCTGTTTGTCAGCCACGATCTGTCGGTGGTGCGCTCGCTCGCCGACGAGGTGGTGGTGATGCTGCGCGGCCGCGTGGTCGAGCGCGCGCCGACCGACCGCATCTTCACCGATGCCCGCCATCCCTACACGCACGCGCTGCTCGATGCGATGCCGGTGATCGACCCCAAGGCGCGCCGGCGCCGCACGTTCCTGTCCGCCGACGAAATCGCGGCGCGCACGCCGCGCCTTCATCCATCGGACCTCGTGGCCGAACCACTGAGCGACAGCGCCGAGCCGCAACTGGTCGCCCTCGCCGGCAGCCACTTCGTCGAAGCCATCGTCACGGAGCACGCAGCATGACCGGGTTCATCATCCGCCGCGTGATCTCGATGCTGGTCACCTTCATCGTGGTGTCGATCATCATCTTCCTGATGATGCATTCGATCCCCGGCGGGCCGTTCGACGGCTACGACATGCCGCTGCCCGACGACGTCAAGGCGCGGCTGATGGCGACCCTCGGCCTCGATAAGCCGCTGTGGGAACAATATGTCCGCTACATGTGGGGCGTGCTGCATTTCGATTTCGGCGTGCCGTACCAGAGCCCCGGCGAGAGCGTGATCAGCCTCGTCGCGCATGCGTGGCTGCCGAGCGTGACGCTGGGCGGCCTCGGCATTCTCGTCGGCGCGCCGCTCGGCATCCTGCTCGGCATGGCGGCGGCGCTGCGGCGCAATTCGTGGATCGACTATATCGCCTCGGCGGTCGCGACGCTGGGCCTGACGATCCCGGTGTTCATCATCTCGACCGGGCTCATCCTCGTCTTCGCGGTGTGGCTCAAATGGACGCCGGCCAGCGGCTGGGGCGAGCCCAGGCGCTGGATCCTGCCGATCCTCGCCTACGCCGCCGTGCCGCTCGCGACCTATGCGCGCTACGCCCGCTCGACCATGCTCGACGCGCTCAACAAGCCGTTCGTTTCGGTGCTGCGCGCCAAGGGGCTGAGCGAGCGACAGGTCATCTTCCAGCATGTGCTGCGCAACGCCGCGATTCCGATGGTCACCATCTTTCCGGCGATGTTCGTGGGCATCGCCACCGGCTCTATCTTCGTCGAGGCGATGTTCCGCGTGCCGGGGCTCGGCGCCTATTTCGTGTCCTCGATCAACAAGCGCGACTATCCGCTCGAAATGGCGCTGATGCTGATGATCAGCGCGCTCTACAGCGTCTCCTATCTCATCGCCGACATCCTCTACGCCGTGCTCAACCCGCGCATCCGCGTCGGCGGAGGCAGGCGATGACCGAGCTCACCACCGCCGCGCCAGTGCTCGCCAAGCCCGAGGCCGTGCGCCAGCGCAGCCCGCTCTATTTCGCCTGGCGGCGCTTTACCGCCAACAAGGCGGCGCTCGCAGCCGGTATCGTGCTGCTGATCATCGTACTGATGGCGATCTTTGCGCCGGTGATCACCACCACCGGTCCCAACGACCAGCTCTTCCTCACCAATTCGCTCAACTTCCCCTCCGCCGCGCACTGGTTCGGCGTCGACGATCTCGGGCGCGATTTCTTCACCCGCATCGTCTACGGCGCGCGCGTCTCGCTCGGCATCGGCTTTTCAGCGGCGGTGTTCAGCCTCCTCGTCGGGCTGCCGCTCGGGGCGCTGGCGGGCTATATGGGCGGCAAGTTCGACTGGGTGGTGATGCGCGTCATCGAGCTCTTCTCGGTGGTGCCGCCGCTGCTCGCGGCGCTGCTGCTCGCCACCGTCACGCGCGGCGGCGTGTGGGCCATCATCCTCATCGCCGCGGTGTTCGGCTGGAAGGACGTGTGCCTGCTCGTCCGCGCGCAGGTCAAATCCTTCCGCGAGAAGGAATTCATCATGGCGGCGCAGGCGCTCGGCGCTTCGCCGTGGCATATCGTGTGGCGCCACCTCATCCCCAATTCCGTGTCGCCGATCATCGTCGGCTTCGTGCTCGCCATTCCGCTGGCGATGATGCTCGAAGCCTCGCTCAGCTTCCTCGGCATCGGTGTCCAGCCGCCGACGCCGAGCTGGGGGCAGATGATCAATGTCGGCATGAACTTCATGTTCTTTTACTGGCACATGGCGGTGTTCCCCACCGCCGCGCTCGCCGTCACCATTCTCGCGGCATCGCTGCTCGGCGACGGGCTGCGCGATGCCTTCGACCCGACCCTGAAAGGCCGCTGATCTTGTCCACCAATCTGGCCCAGCAATTCCTGCTCGATCCCGCCGTGGTGTTCCTCAACCATGGCTCGTTCGGCGCCTGCCCGCGGCCGGTGTTCGAGGACTACCAGCGCTGGCAATTGCAGCTCGAACGCCAGCCGGTGGAATTCCTCGATGCGCGCCGCGGCCTCGCCACCAATCTCGCCGTGGTGCGCGAGGCGCTGGCGGCCGAGTTCGGCACCGCGCCCGACAACATCGCCGCGGTGAGCAACGCCACCAGCGGGCTCAACATCGTCATCCAGTCGATCCCGCTGCAGCCGGGCGACGAAATCCTCACGACCGACCACGAGTACAACGCGCTCGAAAAGACCTGGGCCTATGTCACGCGCAAGACCGGCGCCAAAATCGTTGTCGTCGACGTGCCGCTGCCGCTCACCTCGGCGCAGGCGTTCCACGACGCGATCGTCGCCGGCATGACCGAGCGGACGCGGGTGCTGTTCCTCAGCCACATCACTTCGGCGACGGCGCTGCTGTTTCCGATCGAAGGCCCCATCGCCGAAGCGCGCAGGCGCGGCATCCTCAGCATCATCGACGGCGCGCATGCGCCCGGCCACATTCCGCTCGACCTCGACGCGCTCGGCGCCGATTTCTACTCCGGCAATTGCCACAAATGGCTGATGTCGCCCAAGGGCGCGGCGTTCCTCCATGTGCGCCCCGAGCATCAGGCGATGCTCGACCCGCTGGTGATCAGCCATGGCTGGACCGCCGACAACAAGCAGCCCGGCATGCGCGGCCCGTTCGGCAATTCGGCCTTCGTCGACGAAGTCGAAATGCAGGGCACGCGCGATCCGGCGCCATGGCTGGCGGTGCCCGCCGCCATTGCCTTCCGCCGCGAGCATGACTGGTGGCAGGTCGGCGCCGAGTGCCAGCGCCTCGCGCAGGAGACCGCCGCGCGGCTGCGAGCGCTGACGGGCCTGCCGGCGCTCTCGACCCCGGAATTTTCGGCGCCGCAGATGGTCGCGATGCCGATCCCGCCCTGCGATCCGGCAGAGGTAAAAGCGGCGCTGCTCGCCACCTACGGCATCGAGATTCCAGTATTCGCATGGCAACAGCACTATATCGTGCGTCTGTCATGTCAGGGATATAATACACGCGCACAAATGGATGTATTGATCGGTGCGCTGACGACAATTTTGCAGTTGCACCCCGCCGCAAACGGGCCCAATAGGGCCGGCGAATTGGACAAAGCAGGCGCTGCCTGATGCCTTCCGAACTGCTTATCGCCGATCACGATGCGCTCGATTTCCTGGAGCGGATCGACACGACGACACGCGGTGTCGCCGTGCTCGATGCGCTGGCCGAAATGATCGAGCGCGCCGGGCTCGGCGTCGGCGACCGCTTGCCGCCCGAGGTCACGCTCGCGGCGCGCCTCGGCGTCGGCCGCTCCACCATCCGCGAAGCGCTCAACCGCTGGGAGGGGCTGGGGCTGATCCGGCGGCGGCGCGGCGCGGGCACCTTCCTCGCCGCCCGCGTTTCGACCTCGCGCGGTCTCGTGCCGACGATGATCCGGCTCGAGGGCGAGGCCCTGCTTCGCCTGCTCGAAGTGCGCCGCGTGCTCGAAATCGCGGCGGTCGAACGGGCCGCGGTCAAGGCCAGCCGCAAGCAGCGCACCGAGATTTCGCGGCTCTGCACCATCCTTCTGGCCGAGGTCGACGCCGGGGCCGCCTGGCGGCCGGCCGACTGGGCCTTCCATGGCGCCATCCATGAGGCGTCGGGCAATCCGATGTTCGGGCAGATCCTGTTCCAGCTCGATCACGCGCTGGAGCGGTCGATCGAATCACCGTTCGGACGCGACGAGTTCGGCCTCGATTCCTTCCCGCCGCACCGCGATCTTGCCGACGCCATTTCCGCCGGCGACGCAACCGCGGCGGTGCGGGCAATGAACCGCATCCTCGATATCGTCGAGGACGAAATCCGGACCATCATCGGGTGCGGCGCGACCTAACCGGCGTCAGCGAACGAAATAATGGATGGCGGCCAGCACCGCGAGCGTCACCACGCCCGCAATGATCGCGACGAGCAGCGAGGGCTTCCCCGGCTCGCGCACCGGCGGCTTCTTGGGCGGGCGCCGGAACGGCAGGATATTGTCATCGGGCATCGCCATCCTCGCGGGCTTGTCCAGGAGGACGAATAGAGCCGACGGCGCAACGCGTCCACGGCAATGCACTCACCCCTCTGTGCCCGCGACGCCGAGCCAATGGCTGGCTCACGACGCTGGCGATGGCGGCGCTCGGGCTTGGTGTCGATATCCGCTCAGTTGGTAAGGCCGGCGCCCGCGTCATCGCCGCGGCGATCCTCGCCTACGCACTGATCCGCGTGCTCCAGCTCGGCTGCTCCGAGGCAAACGCAGGCATTCGCCTGCGGCGCCTCTGCGAGCCCCGCGCTGCACTCACGCCATTTCCCCTCCCCCGCGTGGGGATGGCGGCGCGCCTGTGAGCGAAACGAGTTAGCAAGCCGGGGGATTTTCCGCGTACTCGGTGCCGCCTGACATTCCCCCCACCCAGCGCCGCTACGTCGCTTCGCTCCTAGCTTTGCTGCCCTCCCCTCGCGGGGGAGGGAAACCGGTGTCACCGCGCAAATCGCAGTCGGGTAATCTTCCCTGTGACGACGCCACGGCGGAGGACTGCCGAGCCACAACCTCGCTGCAGTCACCCCCGATTTCCCTCCCCCGCGAGGGGAGGGCGGCGTTGCTTGGTGAGCGCAGCGAACCTAGCAAGCCGGGTGGGGGGAGTCGCCACACACTCGACGCCGACTGAGGCTCCCCCGCCCGGCGCCGCTAGGTCGCTACGCCGCCTAGCTTTGCTGCCCTTCCCGCACGGCGGATGCTCCCTACTATCCACAGATAGCTCGGCGACGCTTGAGGAGGCAGGCTCAGCTCCACTCCAGCACGATCTTGCCCTTCTCCCCCGCCGCCGCGAGCCGGAAAGCCTCGGCATAGTCGTCAGCCGCCATGCGCCGCGTGATGACGCGCCGCACGTCGAGCCCGCTTTCGAGCATCGCCAGCATCTTGTGCCAGGTCTCGAACATCTCGCGGCCGTAGATGCCGCGCAGCGTGATCATGCGGAAGACGATCTTGCCGAGATCGAAGTTGAAGCTGCGCGCCGGCACGCCCAGCAACGCGACGCGGCCGCCCATCACCAGATGATCGATCATCTGATCGAGCGCCGCGGGCGCGCCGCTCATCTCCAGCCCGACGTCGAAGCCCTCCTTCATGCCGAGCCGGTCCATGACGCTGCGCAGGTCCTCCGTCGCGACGTTCACCGGCACCACGTCGGCGATCTCGGTGGCGAGTTGCAGCCGCTCCGGATTGACGTCGGTGATGACCACATGGCGCGCGCCGACATGGCGGGCGACGGCAGCACCCATGATGCCGATCGGGCCGGCGCCGGTGATCAGCACGTCCTCGCCGACGATGTCGAAGGCCAGCGCCGTGTGCACGGCATTGCCCAGCGGGTCGAGGATCGCGCCCAGCTCGTCGTCGATGGCGTCGGGCAGTGGAACGATGTTAAAGGCGGGGATGCGGACGAACTCGGCGAAGGCGCCGGGCAGGTTCACGCCGATGCCCTTGGTGTCGGGATCGAGGTGGAACTTGCCGGCGCGGCTGGCGCGGCTCTTCATGCCCACCACATGGCCCTCGCCCGACACGCGCTGGCCGACCTTGAGGTGCTTCACCTCGGCGCCCACCGCGGCGATCTCGCCGGCATATTCATGCCCGGTGATCATCGGCACCGGCACGGTGTGGCTCGCCCACTCGTCCCATTTGTAGATATGGATGTCGGTGCCGCAGATGCCGGTCTTGTGCACCTTCACCAGCACGTCCTCGGGGCCGATCTCGGGGACCGGCCGGTCCTCCATCCAGATGCCCGGCTCGGCCTTGGCCTTGACCAGCGCGCGCATCAGATCACCCCCACTTCGCGGCCGGCCTCGACGAAGGCGCCGACGGCAAAATCGACGTCCTCGGCCGTCAGCGCCGCCGACATCTGCGTGCGGATGCGCGCCTTTCCCTTGGGCACCACCGGAAAGAAGAAGCCGGCGACATAGACACCGCGACGGTCGAGCGCCGCGGCGAGGTCCTGCGCGCGCTGCGCTTCGCCGAGCATCACCGGGATGATCGGCGTTTCGCCCGGCAGCAGCTCGAAGCCGGCTTCGGTCATGGCGCTGCGAAAGCGCTGTGTGTTCTCCATCAGCCGCGTGCGGCGGTCGTCGGCTGCTTCGGCGATCTCGATGGCCTTGAGCGAGCCCGCCGCGACGGCCGGCGCGAGCGCGTTGGAGAAGAGGTACGGCCGCGCCCGCTGGCGCAGCAGGTCGATGACCGGATGGCTCGCCGCGATGAAGCCGCCCATCGCGCCGCCCAGCGTCTTGCCGAAGGTGCCGCTGATGATGTCGACGGCGCCCCCTGCCCCGGTGAGGATCGGCGTGCCCTTGCCCTGCGGGCCGAGGTGCCCGGTCGCGTGGCAGTCGTCGACCATCACGATGGCGCCATACCGCTCCGCCAGCGTGCAGATCTCGGGGAGCTTTGCCACATAGCCGTCCATCGAGAACACGCCGTCGGTGGCGATCAGCCGGAAGCGGGCATTGTCGGCGACGGCCTGCTTGAGCTGCGTTTCGAGATCGTCCATGTCCGAGGTCTGGTAGCGATAGCGCCTGGCCTTGCTGAGCCGCACGCCGTCGATGATCGAGGCGTGGTTGAGGCTGTCCGAGATGATCGCGTCTTCCTCGCCGAGCAGCGTCTCGAACAGGCCGCCATTGGCATCGAAGCAGGCCGCGAACAGGATCGCGTCGTCCTTGCCGAGGTAGCGCGCCACCGCCTGTTCGAGCTTCCGGTGCAGGTCGAGCGTGCCGCAGATGAAGCGGACCGAGGCCATGCCGAAGCCATACGTCTCGAGCGCACCGGCGGCCGCCTTGATGATCTCGGGGTGGTCGGCGAGGCCGAGGTAGTTGTTGGCGCAGAGGTTCACCATGCGGCGGCCGTCGGCGAGGCCGATCCGGCCCGATTGCGGCGTCGCGATCGGCCGTTCGCGCTTCATCAGGCCGGCGCGCTGGATGTCGGTGAGGGTGTCGTTCAGGTAGTCGAGGAAACCAGCTTGCATGAGACCACTCCGCGTCAGGATTTCCAATATATCGGAATAGACCCCGCTTCAATAGACCATCATTTCTGCAGTGGATTTGTCACCACAGGAGCACCAGCATACCCATTGCTTTGTCATTTGAATGGTTGGCAATCGCGTGCCGGACGTCGGCCCGGTAGCGGGCCGTCTCGCCTGCCGCGAGGCGTCGGGTCGACCCGCCGCTCGTCACCTCGATGCCGTCGGTCCAGGCCGTGAAGTGCTCGAACGCCCCCTTGGCGTGCGGTGCGCTCTCCAGCCGTCCGCCGGGCGCGATCTCCACGGCGTACCACTCGGTCGTGCCCGCCAGCCGCGGCGGGCTCAGGATCTTGAGCTGGCACGAGCCATCGGCGCTGGTGATCACCGGGGTGTGCGCCACCGTGGTGATCTCCACCGTGTCCGCCTCGGTCAGCGTCGGGCCGCCCTCGATCAACTCGGTCAGGTCGACGCCCAGCGCCTGCGTCAGGCTCCACAGCACCGCGAAGGTCGGGTTGGCCTCGCCGCGCTCGACCTGGCTCAGCATCGACCTGGACACCCCCGACAGCGCCGCCAGTTGCTCGAGCGTCAGCCGCTGCGCCTTGCGCACGCTCTGCAGACTCGGCCCGATGCTCGGCGCCGGCGCCATCGGCTGAACGACCCGCTTGCCCACCATCGCTCCCCGTCGCTGACCACGCATCCGTTATACCGGAATTGCCCCGCTGCCGCCACCCCGAATGGCGGTCGCAGGACGGCGCCCACACCATGGCGGCGACGCCACGGATTCGCGAGAACTCACCACGATTTCAAGATGTTATGAGATGGTGCCCGGGACCGGAATCGAACCAGTGACACGCGGATTTTCAATCCGCTGCTCTACCAACTGAGCTACCCGGGCATCCGGAGGCCCGCGGTTTATAGGGGGACATTTACGTGCGCGCAAGCCTCGAATAGAGGTGTTTGAATGGCCCTGTGGGACGACAAATCGCTGTAAGAAATGGAGATCGATGATGCTCGATGACCTGAAGGGCAAACGGGTGCTGATTACCGGCTCCTCGACCGGGATCGGTGCGGCAGTGGCGCGGCAGTTGAGCAAGCTCGGCGCGCGGGTCGTCGTTCATGGCAACAAGAACGCCGCGGCGGCCGAAGCCGTCGCCAAGGAGGTCGGCGCGGCCGGCGTGGTGCTGGGCGACGTCGGCGAGACGGCCGAGGTGCAGCGAATCGTCGCCGAGGCGGTGAAAGCGCTGGGCGGGCTCGACATCCTGATCAACAATGCCGGCGCGATCCATGAGCGCGTGACCAACGCTGCGTTCGACGAGCCGATGTACGAGCGGGTCTACAACACCAATGTGCGCTCGATCCTCGCGGTAACGTGGGCGGCGCATCCGCACCTCAAGGCGGCCGGCGGCGGCGCCATCATCAATACGGGTTCGATCGCCGGGCGGTTCGGCGGCTTCCTCGGCTCGACGGTCTATGCGTCGGCCAAGGCGGCGGTGCATTCGATCACGCGCAACGCGGCGCGCGAGTTCGCCGACGACAAGATCCGGGTCAACGTGGTGGCGCCGGGCTTCATCATAACGCCGTTCCACGACCGGACGCCGGAATCGGTGCGGCAGGCCGCGGCGGCGCAGATCCCGATGAGGCGGCTGGGCACGGCGGAAGACTGCGTCGGGGCGTATGTGTTTTTGTGTTCGGAGTCGATGTCGGGGTACATCACCGGGCAGATCATCGACGTGAATGGCGGGCAGTTGATGGTGTGAGGTTTACGCCTCAGCCTCAAGGAGGCCCCTCATCCGGCGCTGCGCGCCACCTTCTCCCCGACGGGGAGAAGGAAAGGAAGAAAGAAGGAAGAAAGGCCCCCTCATCCGCCCTTCGGGCACCTTCTCCCCGAGGGGAGAAGGGCTAGCGGCGCTATCTCGCCTTTACTCCTGGTCCTCTTCATCGGCCACATCGGGAGGCGTGTCCGGTTCTTCCTTGGTGGGGATGCGATAGGCGTCGGATAGCCAGCGGTTCAGGTCGATGTCCTGGCAGCGGGGGGAGCAGAAGGGGTAGTTGGCCTGGGTCGAGGGCTTGCCGCAGATCGGGCACTTCCTCGCCGGCTTCAGGCGGATGACTTCGGCGCTCATCTCCCCGCGCTCCCTACACCGCCGTCAGGGTCGACTGGTTGAGCCAGTTGAAGTGGACCGGGTAGCCTTCGGCGGAGAGGAGGCCGACGGTTTCGTTGAGCGGCAGGCCGACGACCGCCGAGTAGGAGCCGACCAGCTTGACGACGAAGGCGCCGGCGATGCCCTGGATGGCGTAGCCGCCGGCCTTGTCGCGCCATTCGGCGCTGGCGAGGTAGGACTCGATTTCCTTGTTGCTGAGGCGCTTGAAGCGCAGCCGGGTTTCGACCAGCCGGCGGCGCACGGCGCCCGAGGGGGTCAGCATCGACAGAGCGGTGTGGACGCGGTGGTTGCGGCCCGAGAGCAGGCGAAGGCAGTAGTTCGCCTCTTCCATGGTTTCGGCCTTGGGCAGGATGCGGCGGCCGACCGAAACGACCGTGTCGCCAGCCAGCACCAGCGCGTTGTCGGCAATGCCGCCGGTGCGCGCCTTGTGCTGCGCGGCCAGCGCCTTCTGGTCGGCGAGGCGCTGGGCGAGCTTGCGCGGCAGCTCGTTCTTTTCGGGCGTTTCGTCGATATGAGCCGGCACCAGATGCTCGGGCTCGATGCCGATCTGGTTGAGCAGCGCCAGCCGGCGCGGCGAGGCGGAAGCGAGGATCAGTTCGGGACGAGTTGCCATGGCTTGGTCTAAATCAACTCAGTTGCTTTGTGAACCGGCCGCCACCAGCGGCTCCAGCCGCTCGCGCACGCGCTGCTGCAGGCTGTCGCGCAGGGTGCGGTAGCCGCTGAGCACCGCCTCGCGATTGCCTTCGATCTCGGCCGGATCGGCGGTCGGCCAATGCTCGACGGCACCGGTCTCGAGCCCCATGGCCTCGACCGCATCGGCCGCATCGGCGGACAGCGTCACCACCAGGTCGAACCGGTTGGCGGCGAGCTCATCCATGGTGTGGGGGGTGTGGACCGACATGTCGATGCCGATCTCCTCCATCACCTCGTGGACGAAGGCGTCGGCCTTGCCCGAGCGCACGCCGGCCGAGCGGGCGATGATGCGGCCGGGAAAGAATTTGCGCGCCAGCGCCGCCGCGATGGGCGAGCGCACCGAGTTCATGGAGCAGACGAACAGCACGGTCGGCAGCTTGCTTTCGCGCTCGTCGATGCGGCTGGCATAGGGCTGCACGGCGCAGATGAGGGTGAAGAGCCGGCGGGCGGTTTCGAGGTCGATCTCGAGCTTGTTGTCCAGCCGGGTTCGCAGCAATTCGCCGGCGTCGTTGTGGAGGCCGCGACGCGCCATGTCGACGGTTTCGATACGGAAGGTCGAGGCGGTCTTGATGGCGTCGTAATAGCTGTCGCGGATGCGGAAATAATCGCGGATCAGGCGGCGGAACGGGGTCAGCGACAGGTAGTGCGCGGCGATGGGCTCGTAGGTGTCGGGATTGCGGACGTCGAGCACGATGTAGTTGGCGACGATCGAGACGTGGAGCGCGTACGGCCCTTCGGCCTTCACCCGCGCGGGGTGAAACTTGTTGCTTTCGACCAGATCGTAAATGGCGATGCGCCACTCATGCACCTCGTCGGGATCGATGGAGGTGATGGTGTTGGGGTCAAGCGTGACGGCAACGATCCGGTCGGTCTTCTCGTCGAAGACGTGCGGCGTAAGCGCCATTTTACCGATTGAGCCTGATCGAGATGGAGCGGCCGTGGGCAGCAAGGCCCTCGGTCTCGGCGAGGGTCACCGCGGCAGAGGCGAGTTCGCCCAGCGAGGCCGGATCGCAGCCCAGCAGCGAGGTGCGCTTCATGAAATCGAGCACGCCGAGGCCGGAGGCAAAGCGCGCCGAGCGCGCCGTGGGCAGCACGTGGTTGGTACCGCCGACATAGTCACCGATGGCCTCGGGCGTATGGTGGCCGAGAAAAATCGCACCGGCATTGCGGATTTTCGGCTGGATGGCCAGCGGATCGTCGAGCATCAGCTCGACGTGTTCCGACGCGATGCGGTTGGCGAGTTCCACCGCTTCGGCCAGCGAGGCGACGACGATGATGGCGCCGAACTCGTTCCAGCCGGCGCGGGTCAGCTCGGCGCGGGGCAGCAGCGCCATCTGGCGTTCGACCTCGATGGCGACGCTGTCGGCGAGGGCCGCATCGGTGGTGACGAGGATGGACTGGGCGCCGCCGCCATGCTCGGCCTGCGCGAGGAGATCGGCGGCGATCCATGAGGGATTGGCCGATTGGTCGGCGATGACGAGGACTTCGGAGGGCCCGGCGATCATGTCGATGCCGACGGTGCCGAAGACCTGACGCTTGGCGGCCGCGACGTAGGCGTTGCCGGGGCCGACGATCTTGGAGACCGGCCTGATGGTTTCGGTGCCGTAGGCCAGCGCGCCGACGGCCTGCGCGCCGCCGATGCGGTAGATTTCGCTGACGCCGGCGATCTTCGCCGCAGCCAGCACGGCCGGGTTCACTTCGCCGCGCGGGGTGGGGACGACCATGGCGATGCGGCCGACGCCGGCGACCCTGGCGGGCAGGGTGTTCATCAGCACGGACGACGGGTAGGACGCCGTTCCACCCGGCACATAGATGCCGACGGCCTCGATGGGCGTCCATACGGTGCCAAGGGTGACGCCAAGCGGGTCCTGATAGACGTGATCGAGCGGTTTCTGCTTTTCGTGGTGGGCGAGAATGCGATCGTGCGCCTGCTGCAGCGCCTCGCGCACTTCCGGACTGACGGACGCCTCGCCGGCGTCGATCTCGCTTTCGGAGAACGCCAGGGTCGCGGTAGTCAGCGGCAGCTTGTCGAACTGATCGGTGTAGTCCAGCACGGCTTCGTCGCCGCGGGCGCGAACGTCGGCGAGAATGGCGGCGACGGTGGCGCCGACCTCTTCGGAGATTTCACGCTTCGAGCCGAGCAGGGTCTCGAATTCCTCGGCGAAGCCGGCGTGGCTGGAGTCGAGCCGGAACGGCATTATAGTGAGTGCTCCGGGGTTGCCCTGGCGGCCCAGGCGGCGCCAAGGTCCTGCAGGCGGGCTTCGAGGCATTCGACCGTCAGCCGCACGGTGCCGCCGCCGGCGAAATCGAGATCGACATAGCCCGCCGGATCGTCGGTGACGCTGAAGCGCAGCGCCAGCAGTTCGAGCACGCCCTCGACCGAATTGGTATCGATGCCCGAGACTTTTACGTCGCTGACGCGGTCGAAATGGAGGGCGGCGCGCTTGCGCTGGCGGGTCTTGCCGTCGGCCTCCCAGGCGAAGCGGTTCATCAGCAGGGCGAAACGGTGGTCGGCCTTGGCAAAGCCCATGTCGCCGACGCGCACCACCGCATCCTGGGTGGTGGCGGAAATGATTTCGAGGTCTTCGCTGTCGAGCGCCAGCAATTTGAGATCGGGCATCGTGTGGTGTCCGGGGTTAGGGTGTGTTGCGGCTCAAATGGGCGTTTGCGAGGTGATCTACAAGTTTGAGGGGATGGGGGCAATGGCGACATTGGGTGGGGGGGTGCGCGCTCAAGGCATTTGGGCGAAAGCTTCGTTGTGGTCACGGTGTCATTCCCGCGCAGGCGGGAATCCAGACAAGGCTATCGGACAGCCGAGAACTCCGCCCTGGATTCCCGCCTGCGCGGGAATGACACTGTGGATGAACGGCGTGGATCGTGCGGGGGCGAGTCCCCCACCCCGATGGGCCTGAGGGCTCCGCGCGCGCCCTGCCCTTGCCGACTTTGGTACCCCCCGGTAGAAACCCCCAAAACAGGGGAGGAAGCCGATGGTTGGCAGTCAGTTCGCGCGTTATCCGAGCCTCGACGGCATGCCGGTGGTGATTTCGGGCGGGGCGTCGGGGATTGGCGAGACGCTGGTGCGCGAGTTTGCGGCGCAGGGGGCGAAGGTCGGGTTCGTCGATATCGTTGCGGACAAGGGCGAGGCGCTGGCGGCGGAACTCGTGGGCGCAGGGCAGACGGCGAAGTTCACCCGTTGCGACATCACCGATGTGGCGGCGTACCAGGCGGCGATCGGCGGGTTCGAGGCGGCGCACGGCTCTGCCCTCGCGCTGGTCAACAACGCGGCCAACGACACGCGCATCGCCTGGAACGAGGTGACGCCGGAGGCGTGGGACAAGGCCAGCGCGGTGAACCTGCGGCACGCGTTCTTTGCGGCGCAGGCGGTGATCCCCGGCATGATCCGCGCGGGCAAGGGCTCGATCATCAATTTCGGCTCGATCAGCTGGATGATCATGACCGGGAATTTGACCGCCTACACCGCGTCGAAGGCGGCGGCGCACGGCATGTCGCGGTCGCTGGCGCGCGATCTCGGGCCGCACGGCATCCGCGTCAACACGCTGGCGCCGGGCTGGGTGATGACGGAGCGGCAGTTGACGCACTGGGTGGACGATGCGGCCAACGCGCTGATCGATTCGACGCAGGCGCTGAAGGGCCGGGTCTATCCGCCCGACATTGCGCGGATGGCGATGTTTCTTGCCGCCGACGACAGCCAGATGATTTCGGCGCAGGATTTCATCGTCGACGGCGGCTGGGCGCACGGCTGACGCCGTTCTTTGTCTGGTCGCGTTTCCGAACCGGAAAACCGGGACCACTTTTCCTGGAAACGCTTGGGACGCGCTTGTTCTGATCACTCTGCTGCCGCATTGTGTTTGCAGGAGAGACCAATTGCCAGATTTGGGGACCAGCATGAAATCGTCGATCCTTGTCGCCGGGCTTGCGGTGCTGTCGCTCAGCGCCTGCACCACGATGAACGCCTATACCGGCGACCAGCAGCTTTCGAACACGGCGGGCGGGGCCGCGATCGGGGCGGGTTCGGGCGCGGTGATCGGCGCCATCGCCGGGAGCGTCACGGGCAATGATCCGCGCATCGGGGCGCTGATCGGCGCGGGGCTCGGCGGGCTGAGCGGCGCGGCCGTGGGCCACTACATGGACCAGCAGGAAGCGGAGCTGCGCGCGCAGCTCAGGAGCACCGGGGTTTCGGTGACGCGCGTGGGCAACCAGATCATCCTCAACATGCCCTCGAACATCACCTTCGATACCGATTCGGCGGCGGTGCAGAAGAGCTTCAACGAGACGCTGGTGTCGGTGGGGCTGGTGCTGAAGAAATTCGACAAGACCATCGTCGACGTCTACGGCCACACCGACGATACGGGCAGCGAGGCGCACAACCAGGACCTGTCGCAGCGGCGCGCGGTGGCGGTGGCGACGATCCTCGCCAACCAGGGCATCGACCAGCGGCGGTTCTATATCGAGGGCAAGGGCGAGAGCGACCCGATCGCGTCGAACGCCAACGAGGCCGGGCGATCGCAGAACCGGCGGGTGGAAATCCAGATTTCGCCGCTGTCGCAGGGCTGAGGCGGCGTCGGCATAGCGACGTTCTAGAGCATTATTGCGGCGGCGCTTCGCTCTGCGAGGCGGCGGTGGGGGTGCCGGGGATGACGCCGGTACCCTCGTCGCCGGCCATGAAGCGCATGACCAGCAGGATGAGCACCACGACCGCCAGCGCGACGAGCCCGTAGAGCCGCCAACCGCTGGGCGACGGGGCGCCGGCAGCGCGTTCGACCTCGTCCTCGAGCTTTTTGCCGGTGCTGCCATGGCGATCTCCTCGGGGATCAAACGGACGGCGGCCGGACGGAGTTCCGCGGCAGACGAAAACGGCCGCGGCGGGCGCGGCCGTTTGGCAGGAGGCAGGTAAGCGCGGGGCTTACTGGTTGACGATGATCGGCGTGCCGACCGGGCAGCGGCCATAAAGGTCGATGACGTCGTGGAAGAGCAGGCGCACGCAGCCCGAGGACACGGCCTGGCCGATGCTCCACACTTCGAGCGTGCCGTGGAGGCGGTAGAGGGTGTCGCGGCCATCCTGGTAGATGTAGAGGGCGCGGGCGCCGAGCGGGTTGGTGAGGCCGGGCGGCATGCCGTTGGCATATTGCTGGGTTTCGGGCTGGCGGACCTGCATTTCCTTGGGCGGGGTCCAGGTCGGCCATTCGGCCTTGCGGCCCACGGCGGCCCGGCCCGACCAGGCGAAGCCTTCCTTGCCGATGCCGACGCCATAGCGAATCGCCTTGCCGCCCTCTTCGACGAGGTAGAGGTGGCGCTCGGAGGTGTTGACGACGATGGTGCCGGGGGAGGCGCCGGTGGGGTCGTCGACCTCGGTGCGGAACATGTTGGGATCGAGCTTGGTGAGATCGATGGCCGGCACCGGGAACTTTTCGTTCGGCAGCGGGCCGTACATGGCGAGGTAGTAGTCGGAGAACTGCGGGGTTTCCACCGCCTTCATGCGCTGAGTCGCGCAGCCGGCGAGCGACAAGGCGGCAAGGCTTGCGCCGCCAGCCAGGAAGCTGCGGCGCGAGGGAGCGAGAATAGCTGCGGTCATCGAGATCGTAACTCTACAAATGGAGGTGCCCGGCCGCATAACCCGGCACGGGGAAGACGGTTCCTTTACCTTCGTTAGCGTTAATATGCATAAAACGCCCGATCACAATTGGCGGCGTGCGGCGTTTCGGCTCATGCATGTAAAACGGGTCGGTCGCATTCCTGTCATCGCGATGGCCCACAAGATGCTGCTGAATCGCCTGTCGGTTCGCCCTTTTCGACCGCCTGCTCCCATGACCGATACCACTGCACCGGCAGCGCGCTCCGCTGCCCCCGCGTTCACATTGAACCTGCGCCTCGGCCGGTGGCGGGGGGTGTTCCTGCTGGCGCTCGCCAGCCTCACGGGCGTGGTGGCGGCGGTGGCGGTCTATATCATCGGCTGGATCATGCGGCAGTTGCACGCGCTGCTGTTCGCCATTCCGCTCGACGGGCACCTCAGCGCGCAGGCGATGCTGAGCACGCCATGGCTGGCGCTGGTGCCGGTGCTGGGCGGCGGCGTGGTGGGGATCAGCATTATCCTCGCGCGGCGCTTCCGGTCGCGCCCGCCGGTCGATCCGATCGAGGCCAATGCCATCCATGGCGGGCGCATGTCGTTCCGCGAGAGCGTGATCGTGACGCTGCAGACCATCGCCTCGACCAGCTTCGGCGCGTCGGTGGGGCTGGAGGCGGCCTATACGCAGATGGGCTCGGCGCTGGCCTCGCATGCCGGCTCGCGGCTGACGCTGCGCCGCCACGAAGTGCGCATGCTGGTGGGCTGCGGCGCCGCGGGCGCGATCGCGGCGGCGTTCGACGCGCCGTTCACCGGGGCGTTCTATGCGTTCGAGCTGATCATCGGGGTGTATTCGGTGGGCCTGCTGGCGCCGGTGGTCGCGGCGTCGGTGCTGGCGAGCTTCGTGGCGCGGGCGCTGGGTGCGGTGCAAAGCCCGATCGAGCTCGGCGGCATCGGCACGCTGTCGGGCGCCGACGTGGCCCCGTTCCTGCTGCTGGGCGTCGTCGCCGGAGGCGTGTCGATCGCCATCATGCTGGCCGTGGCGCAGGTAGAGCGGGCGTTTTCGTTTGCCTCGCTCCCCAGCCACTGGCGACCGCTGGTCGGCGGCGTGCTGATGGGCGGCTTTGCGCTGGCGAGCCCGCAGGTGCTGTCGACCGGCCATGGCGCGCTCGAATTGCAGTTCACCACCAATGTCGGCATCGCCACGGTGGCGCTGCTGTTTGCGCTCAAATTCCTCGCGTCCACCGTGTCGCTCGGCTCGGGCTTTCGCGGCGGACTGTTCTTCGCTTCGCTGCTGCTGGGCGCCCTGCTCGGCAAGCTCTACGCCGGGGTGCTGCTGATGACCGGCATCGCGCCGCATGTCGACGTGATGCTCGCGGCGGTGGTGGGCATGGCCTCGCTCGCGAGCGGGGTGATCGGCGGCCCGCTGACGATGACCTTCCTTGTGCTCGAGACCACCGGCGACCTCGCGATCAGCGCCGCGGTGCTGGTGGCGGCGGCAGTGTCGGCGTTCCTCGTGCGCGAAATCTTCGGCTATTCGTTCTCAACCTGGCGCTTCCACCTGCGCGGCGAGACGATCCGCTCGGCGCACGATGTGGGGCGGCTGCGCAACCTCACCGTCGCCAACATGATGCGCGCCAACGTCAAGACCGTGGATGAGCGGATGACGATCGAGCAGTTCCGCGCCGCTTTCCCGCTCGGCTCGAGCAAGCGCGTGGTGGCGCTCGACAAGGCGGGACGCTATGCCGGCATTGCACTGGTGGCGGATGCGTTCCAGCCCGAGATTGCGGCACAGCCGGCGCAGACCAGCATCGAGATGCTGCTCAAATACAAGGAGCGGTTCCTGCTGCCCGGCCTCAGCGCCGCCGACGCCGCGGCGCTGTTCGAAAAGGCGGAAAGCGAGGAACTGGCGGTGCTCGACAGCCTCGGCAGCCGCCGCGTCATCGGGCTGTTGACCGAAGCCCACCTGCTGCGGCGCTATGCCGAGGAACTCGACAAGGGCCTCAAGGAGATCACCGACTGAGGCGGGATCTGGTGCCCGCGTGCGGCGCGCCGGCGGGGCCGCCGAGCCGCGAGGTTTGACGCGGATCGTGCCGCAGGGCATGGAAGACGGCATGAGCCAGTCTCCGCCCGCGCCGCGACGTGGTGTCTTCGCCGGCCTGCTCGACCGCCCGATCCTGATCCTGACGCTGACTTCGGCGTTCTGGGGCGGCAATGTGGTCGCCGGCAAGCTCGCGGTCGGCCACATCGATCCCTATACGCTCACCGTGCTGCGCTGGGTCGGGGCGCTGGCGGTGGTGTTGCCGTTCGCCCTGCCCGCGCTGCGGCGCGACCGGGCGCAGCTCAAACGGCACCTGCCGCTGCTGCTGTTCTACGGTGCCATCGGCTACTGCACGTTCAACATGCTGATGTATATCGCGGCGCACTATACGTCGGCGGTCAATGCCTCGATCGAGCAGGTGGCGATCAACATCTTCGTCATGCTGGGCAATTTCGCGCTGTTCCGCGTGCGGGTGCGGGTGCTGCAACTGCTCGGCGTGGTGTTGACGGTCATCGGCGTGGCGCTGACGGCGACGCATGGCGACCTGGCGCAGATCATGCAGCTCAACATCAACGCAGGCGATGCGCTGGTGGTGCTCGCCTCGCTGGCCTATGCGGCCTATTCGCTGACGCTGCGCTTCCGGCCGCAGGTCGGCTGGCTGAGCTTTCTGGTGGCGACGTGCAGCGGGGCGCTGCTCGCCGCCATCGTCTACCAGATGACGCTGGGCGGCGGCGCGGCGCCCCTGTTCGCCGATATTGCCGGGATCAGCTGGCAGGGCTGGCTGATCGTCCTCTACGTGCTGACGTTCCCGTCGGTACTGGCGCAGATGCTCTATGTGCGCGGCGTCGAGCTGATCGGCGCCAACCGGGCGAGCCTCTTCATCAATCTGATCCCGGTGTTCGGCACGCTGGGCTCGGTGCTGATCATCGGCGAGCGCCTCGAAGGCTTTCACCTGGTCGCGGGGGTGCTCATCGTGCTCGGCATCTGCCTGGCCGAATGGTCGGCGCGGCGCGGGACCGCGACCGCCGGGCTGCGGACCAGCCCGCAATCGACCAGTTGAGCGGCGCGGCACGTCGCTGTTCTTCGCGCGTTTCCGAACCGGAAAAGTCTGCAACTTTTCCTGGAAACGCTTTATTTAGACAGCGCCGCGATGGCGTCGGCGAGGCCCTTGGGACTGATGGGGAGCTTGACCTGCTGCCCGTCCGCGAACACGAAGCTGGCGGACAGCGTCGTCGCCTTGGTCAAAGCGGTCAACAGATCCGGCGTCAGATTGGCGACGACCTGACAGGCGCCGTTGCCGCACGATTCGAACGGCACGACGATGGGTTTTGGGGTGCCGGCCTCGAGCGTGAGCCCGTGGGTCAACAGCACGATTTCGGGTGTCTGCCAGATGCCGACGAAGCCGCCCTTGCCGTCCTGCGCGATGCGCCAGACGAACAGCGGATTGCCGCTCTTGCTGTCGACGAGCTTCTGCATGATCGAGCAGGAGGGCGCGGACGCGGACGGCGCCTGCACGCAGGTGAGCCGCCAGTCGTCGTGATTTTCCTCGCGGGTCACTTTCGGCTGCGCCGCGGCGGGGGGCGACTGAACCGGAGCGGAGGCGGCCGCGGGGGCAACGCTGGCGCTGTCGGCAACGAGCTCGATGGAGGGCGCCGCCGAGCCGGGGGCCAGCGCCGCGGCATCGGCAGCGGCAGGTGCACCCTGCCCGCCCGGCAGCGAGATGACGCCGGTGAAAATGCCGGCGGCGACGCCGATCGCGACAATGCACAGAAACAGCACGGCGGCCAGCGCGACGGGAGCGGCGGCCGACCTGCGGCGGGTGGGTTCGGCAAATCGGTCGATCATGGCTCGGGTACTCGCACGTCCGCCGGCAGGCTTCGAAAGGGACCGGGACCGGCGCCCGGACCGCGGCGCCGGCGGGCGATCAAGCCCTGGCCCCGGTGGACAACGGGCCGGTCAATGACCGGCCCGTCGCAAGGTTCATGTCGGCAGTGTCCCGCCTAGAAGTTGAAGCGGATGCCACCCTTGGCGCCGTAGGAGGTCTGGTTGGCGCCGAACGTGCTGTTGGCCGACACGAAGCCCGACAGGTTGCTGCCCGGGCTGGAGAACGCCGCCGTCGCGCCGATCTCGCCGAACACCCCGGCAATCTTGTCGGTGGTGGTGGCGGTGTGGCCCGCCCCGTCGGAGACCACGGCCTTGTTCGGGTTGCCCATTTCATCCCAGACCTTGCCGAGCAGCGACAGGTCGGTGGTCAGCTCGCCCGACACGATCTGCGTGCCGATCCGGCCGCCGGCCCCGGCGCGGACGCTCGTGCCGTCGGAGAAGTTGATGCCCGAGACATCGGACACGCGGGTGTTGACGACAACCAGCGAGCCGATCGGCTCGATGTAGGCACCGCCCAGGTCGAGCCGGTAGCCGACATTGGCGTCGACGCCGAGGTTGAGCGCACTGGCCGTCGCGCTGCTGCCGGCGAATTTGTAAACGACGCCGTAGAAGTCGGCCTTGCCGGTCACGTCGGCATAGAACGAGCCGTTGTTGTAGGCCGCATAGCCGCCGATGGTGCCGCCATTATAGGTCGCATCGGTGCCGGCGCCGTTGAAGTCCTTGGTGGCGCCGGTGTAGCCGCCGAACACGCCGGCCCGGAAGTCGGCACCGCCCGGCAGGTAGTCGGCGCCGCCGAGCACGCTGTAGGTGTTTTCGTTCGAGGTCACGGCGACCGTGGTGCCCGGAGGCGTCAGGGTCACGGTGCTCGACCGGTTGGTGCGGTCGCCGCTGATCTTGCCCCAGATGGCAACATCAGTGGTCGCCGGATTGACGGCCGGCACCGGTTCATCCTGCGGCAGGTCCGCACCGCCGCCGCCGGAGGCCTTGAACTGGCCGCCATAGACGTGGTCCTCGACCATGCCGAGGCCGGAGTAGAACGCCGTTTGCGCACCGGTGACGACGCCGGGGGCGTTGTAGGCGCCCGGGCCCCAGCCGGCGACGAGGTCGAAGCCGTTGTAGCTGTCCTGCTTGACGTACCAGCCGAGCAGGCCGTCGGCGATGATGCCGCCCTTGCTGGTGGACACGAAGTTGTCGGAGTTCTGGTCGAGCACGAAGGCGTCGGAGTCCGCGGTGCCGTCATAGTTGGCGAACTCGACGTGCTGGCCGATGGAGCCGCCGCCATTGACCAGCCGGACGATGACGCCGGTCTGGCCGGTGACGGTGCCGTCGCGCAGCCGCAACTGGTCGGCATGACCGGCCGCGAGATCGACGTCGATGGCGAGAGCGCCGGCGCCGCTGCCCTCGTAGTCGCCATGGATGTAGGTGCGGTCGCCGGTGGCGCCGTCCAGCATGCTGATCACGCCGTCGTCGTTGTTGAAGTGATCGGCGGTGAAGCTGGTGGTTTCGTGGTCGGAGCCATCGAGCGCGGTCTGGATCAGGCCGTGATTGTTGATGACGTCATTGTCGGGCGTGCCGTGCAACTCGCTCCGGCCGGTGACGACCCAGGTGCCGTCGTTGTTGATGGTGTTGCCGGTGGTGCCATTGTGGCCGTCGAGGTTCACGCGGCCGACGAGCAGGCTGAAGCTGTCGTTGTTGAGCGTGGTGGCGCCGCCCTGGCTGGAGCGGACGACCATGTCGTCGGCGGCATCGGACCAGTCAGCGAGCGCAGTCAACTGCGTGCTGTCGGGCGCGTGGCCGTTGACGAAATCGTACATGGCGTTGACGTCGGTCTCGAGCCGATTGGTGTCGAGCGCCCAGCCCGGCAGATTGGCCGGATCGACAGGCGACCAATGGGTGGTGACGCCCGGGAGGTTCGAGCTGGCGATGACGCTGTAGGCGTTGTTGTCGATCTGGGTCGAGGCGGTGGTGGTGCTACCGTCGTCGATGTTGCGCAGGCTGATCACCGGTTCGTTCCAGCTACCGTCGCCGATGATCGAACCCGAGTTGTCGATGCCCACGCTGTCGGCGTTGCTGATCGAGATGGCGCTGTCGCCGCCGTAGATGGCGCCGGCATTGCCGATCTGGACGTGGCCGCCGTCCTCGCTGTTGTGGTCGACGTCGCGGATGTGGATGCCGTCGTCGTAGAGGCCCTGGATGGTGCCGCCATCGTTGAAGATGAGGACATCGCCGCGCCAGACGTCGTGGATGTCGAGGCCGCGCTGGTTGCCGTAGGTGGTGCCGTTGCCGTTGTTGATCACCACGTCGCCGTCGATGTCGTTGAGATGCACCGCGTCGTCGCTGCCCCAGACGAGGCCGGCAACGGTGCTCGAGCCGGTCTGGCCGTTGTTGAGCACGAAGCCGACATTGGGATCGCCGTAAATGGGATCGGTGATGGCCGCACCGAGCTCCGCGGCGCTCAGGTTGCCGTCGGCACCGTCGACGTTGATCGCGTTGCCATCGATACCGACGATGACGCCGCTGTCGTTCTGGATGACGGCGCCGCCGTGCACGTTGCTGAGATTGATGGCGGTCTCGCCGAAGATGCCGGTGCTATAGCCCGCAAGGCCCAGCGCGGTGATGTAGGGGGCGGCCGCGGTTTCAAAAATCGGGTCCATGGCGGTCAGGTCGATCCCACCGAAGGTGGCGTCGTCGGCGGTGTTGTAGTTGTTGATGAAGACGTTGCCGCCGGCGTTCGACACGTCGATGCCGGTCTCACCCGCGATCAGGCCGCCCGACACGAACGGGTAAGGCGCGTAGGACGACTGGTAGCCGCCATTGTCGATCTGCACGTCGCCAGCGGTGATGTTGGCGATCTCGATGCCGTAGTCGCCGCCGCCGATGACGCCGCCGCCCTCGTGGTCGGTGTCGGAGAACCAGTAGCCGCTGTTGCTGATGTGGACCGCCGCCTGGCCTGGATCGAGCGAAGCGCCGGCGATGTCATGAATGTTGAAGCCGGCATTGTTGACGCCGAACACGAGGCCGCCGGCATTGTCGAAGTCGAACGAATTGCCGGTCGCCTCGAAGCCGTCCACGAGACCAAGCCACGACGCATAGCTGTCGTTGGAGCCGGTGATGTTGCCGGCGGTCTTTACGATGGCGCCGCTGCCCGCCGTGCCCTCGATGTGGCCGTGGTTGGTGATGTCGACGTTACCGTTTGTTGTAGGTCGTCCCGTCGGCAGTGGAGTTGACAACGATGCCCGCGCCGCCGACCACCTTCCCGTCGGCACCGATGGTGATGTTGGCGGCGGTCGCGGTCGAGCCGGCCGTCCCGTCATAGCCGACCATGATACCGGCCGACGCGTTATTCGCCGTCACGGTGCCGTTCTCGAAATCGACCTTGGCGGTCGATGAGCGCAGGACCCAGATGCCGTGCTTGTTGGTGCCCGCTAGCGCGCCATTGATGGTGGCGCTGGTATCGCCCTCGGTCACACCGGCGTTCACGTCGACTTCGCCGTTGGTTGCGGCGGCGACGATGGTCTGGGACTTCAGTCCGGTGTACGTGCCGCCATGGAGGTCGATCTCGACCTTGCCACCCGCCGATTGTGCGTCGATGGCCTCGCCACCGTTGGTCCCGGAGCCGGCAGTCACGTTGCCCGCCGAGTCGACGGTAATGGTACCCGAACCGGTCGTGCGCAGGCGGTAGCCATCGTGGTTGCCGGTGCCGCCATTGACGCTCGAGCCGGTATAGGCGTGAACGTCGATATTGCCGCTGGTGGTGATGCCGATGCCGTTATAGCTGGCGCCACCGCTGACGGTCGCGGCGGTGAAGACGTGGTGAGCGGGATCGGCGGCATCGATGTACACGTGGAAATCGGCGTCGTTGCCTGCGTTGTTGATGTCGACGCCGGTCGTCACCCTGCCTCCGGCATTGACCTCCAGTCTTGTCTCGGCGTGAACCGCATTCGTGTCGCGATAGCCGCCACCGCCGCTGCCGCACGCGATCGACGTCGTCGGCGCTGCGTCACACGCCAGCGCGGGCGACGCCGGAAGCGCCACTACGCCGCTCAGTGTCGCGAACAGCCCGATCTTGAGGGCGGTGCCGGTCATCAGCCACTGCCGCGATGCAATGGTCGCACGCCGGAATGTCATCTGCGTCTCGACCGTCGCCCTGCGCGCAGTCTTTTTGACGATATGCTTCATCGGAAACCCCCAAAAGACGGCCGGCGCGTGCGACACGCGGCCCCGAACATCTACCGGGCAGCAGCAACAGTCGCCGATCCCAGCCTCAGGACTGGAGTCCTACGCTACCGTATGCTTGGGAGTCGATGGTTTCTTTGGCGCAATGCTGTATAAATCAACATAATCCCATTTTATCCCAATCTCGTCTCAAAACTGATCCGGAATCATTATTGAGAATACTTATGCGACTCAGCCACCGCCGTTGCCACAAATTGTCAACGTGCTTATAACTGTTCGGTAATTTCCCGGTTGAGGAGACGGAGGCCGGGGCCCGGCAAAGGCGGGAGGATCGCAAATGACCGGAGTCGGCACCCAGAAAACGGCGGCACTTTTGCACCTGCCGGTCAATGATTCCGACGCGACGTTGCCAATGTGCCACAGATCGACTTTGCGCGAGACGAAGTATCGGGGGCGAAAATCCGCGTCGGTTATTTGAGAGGGGACTGGGAAGACTCTGTCGTCAGCCAGGCCGTCGAGGCGCTGGAGGCGGCAGGCTGCGCCCGCGTGGTGGTCGATTCGGGGCCGCGGCGGACGGGAAGCAATCCGGCGCTCAGCTCGATGATCGGCCGGATGTCGCCGGGCGATATCGTGGTGGTGGTCGAGCTGGAGCACCTGGCCGGGTCGCTGCAGCAACTGGTCGAGCGCCTCGCCGACATTGCCGGCCGGGGCATCGGGATCGAGGCGCTATCGGGCGAGATCGGCCGGATCGACCCGCCGCAGGCGGCGCTGATGCAGGCGATGCACGCTTTCGCCGAGCGGACACGGCGCCGCAGCGTGGTGGCGCGTCCGCCCGGCGAGCCGCCGGCCCATCACATCGGCCGGCCGCGGCGGCTGATGGCGGACGACCTGGCGCGGGCGCGCGCCATGATCGAGACGGCGGGCCGGCCGATCGAGGACGTGGCGCGGGAGCTCGGCGTGTCGCGCGCCACGCTGTATCGCAACCTCAGGAAAAGCTAGGCGCCGCAGGGTGTCCGAAGGCGCGGCACGCCGCCGAACATTGCGGCGCTCAGCCGTGTTTTTAGGGTTTTGCCCACGCCTTCACACGTTACCAATATGAGGGTAATGGGGCTCGAATCACTTTGCGGATTTTCCGGATAGGCCGCGCGGCGCTGGCCGCGATGCTGTGTGCATTTGCATTCGTCGCCATCGGCGCCAGCAGCGCCCTGGCCGCTGGCATCGAGGTGGATGCCATATTCGACTCGACGGCCATTGCCGTCAACGGCACGACCAATGTGACCATGCTCCTCTATAATCGCACGGGGTCGGTCATCACCCACGGGTCGTTTTCCGAAACCGATCTGCCGCCTCTTCCCGACGGTCTCGTATTCACAGACCCACCTAATCTGGACGTTGCGACTTTAGTTTCAGTCCGCTTTCGAATGGCGCCTCATGCACCGGCTTTGGGACCGTCACGTCGGCGAGTGCAGGCCACTACGACTGGACCGGCTCCAACACCGGCACCGATTATACATTCACGATGGGGTCCGGTGCGCAGCTTGCGTCGCTCGATGTCTACGATGCCCCCACGGTCACCAGCATTTCGCCCACCACCGGCCCGACGGCCGGAGGCACCAGCGTCACGATCACGGGGACCAATCTCACCGGCGCGACGAGCGTCAACTTCGGCTCCGAGGCTGCAACCGAAGTGACTGTCGTCGACGCGACCACGGTGACCGCCACGGCGCCGAGCGGTACAGCGGGCGGCGTCGATGTCACCGTCACGACGCCTATTCCAGCACGGCTCCGGCCGGGTCGCTGTCGGGGAGCGGTATCTCGGTCGGCGCCTATGCCGGCTGGAAGATCGGCGATCAGGTGATGGTGGACCTCGGCGTCGTCCACACCGCGCTCGACTATGCGGTGAGCTCGGGCGCGGCGAGCGCCACGTTCGATGCATCGCGCTGGCTGGTGTCGGGTAACGTCGCCGGACAGTTCACGCTCGACGGCTTCACCATCGTTCCGTCGGCGAAGATTCTCGGCATCTGGGAAAGCCAGGGCGGCTATGTCGACACGCTGGCGGCCGTCCACGATGCCCGCCAGTTCGGCCAGGGGCAGGCCAGCGTCGGGCTCGCGATCTCGCATGCCCTGCCGATCTCGGACGACTGGGCGTTCGTGCCCTATATCGGCGGCTATTTCGACGAAACGATCGAGAGCCGGATCGGCAGCGACACCTATAGCCTCAGCGGCTCGGGACGCGTGACCGCCGGTGCCAGGATCACGACCGGCAATAGCGCCGGCCTCGGGATCGACGGCCAGATCGCCGGCGTCGGGGCAAAGACCATGAGCTGGGGCGCGAGAGCCGGCCTGCGCGCCAGCTTCTAGGGCAGTTCACCGCTTGGCTGAAACGGTCGGGGGACGCCTCCCGACCGGCGCTCGCCTTCAGCGGTGCGCCATCGCGGTGCAGCGGCTCAGTTTTTGGCCTCGAGGGTCGAGAGCGTGTAGGGGTTGACCTGCCCGCGATCGAGATCCTGCGAGAGCGCGGCGGGACTGGCGCCTGGATCGGCGGAGAACCAGATTTCGGCGCTTTCGCTGCTGTCGTCGGCGAGCAGAGCGGCCAGCGTTTCTTTCGGGAACTCCCAGCACGGGCCACCGAGACAGGCTTCGGACAGGCGCTTGCCGTCGAACGCCTGGGTCAGCTTGCGCCAGTCATCGTCCATATAGGCGCCGAACGCCGTCTCGCCCTCGGGCAGCGATTTGACCCGCACCAGCAGCCTGGCGATGCCGCCGCCGAAGCCGCCGGCGACGACCCGTCGATGGGGAAGTGGAACGGTCCTTCAAAGACGTGCCAGGCGGGCTCGCCATCCTTGACCAGATCGGGCGATTCCAGATCGGCCCCGGCTGCGCGGCCGGCCAGACATGGTAGCCGGCCGTTTCGGCATCGACCTCGAACAGCACGTGGTGGATGGTCTGGATGGCGGTGCCCTGCAGGCCGGCGGTGTTGAGGCTGTCGCTGCTGAACTGGTCCGGATCGCCGAAGATGCCGAGGAGCGCATCGTCGGAGTCCGTGGGCGCGTTCTCCAGCGCCGACGCCGACGGCAATGCAGGGGTCACCAGCGCCTGACGCTGCTGGGCGAACTGGGCGTAGCTGTCGCCATAGATCTGGCTCAGGAAGCCGTCGTACAGGTGCAGCGCCTGCCCTTCGTCGGCGGCGACCGGCTGATAGCCGGACTGGTCGGGCGGCAGATTGGCGTCGAACGGTCCGACGTCTCTCGCATGTCCCTGCGGCGGCCACCGGCGCCGGCGTTGTTGCCGCCGCGGCGCATGAACTCTTGGTATGAAGACGATATGACTGTTGTTGCGTATAAATAGTCAAGTAATGGGGCCATCCTCAAGTGGCCGCCGTCACTACCACAGTATTTGACGCGAACGCCGAGGGCCGAGCCACGGAGCGACCGTCCAAGCGCGCAGAAGCTGCGGATGCAGGCCACTTAGCCGGCAGTAGCTATATGTTGCAAAAATAATGTGCAATATCCTTATATGATTAATATTTAATCACAAAATGCCGTTGAAACTGGCATCCCTGACGTCGGGTGTTCAGGTTCTCCATCTCGTGTGAGCAGATTCGCGAGCGATTTGAATGGGTTGGAGCCCCCCAGTGGTCTGGCACGTCGTTTGCAGCTTCTTTGCCGTGCAAACAACAAACGGTCGGAGGCAATTCATGACAGTACACCGCGTGGTGACCGGGCTAACGCTCGGGGCGATGATGACGATGGGCGCGATCGCGCCCGTACTTGCTGCAGACGACACCATCAAAGTCGGGGTGCTTCACTCGCTGTCGGGCACGATGGCGATTTCTGAGACCACCCTCAAGGACACGATGCTCTATCTGATCGACGAGCAGAACAAGAAGGGCGGCCTGCTGGGGAAGAAACTCGAGCCCGTCGTGGTGGACCCGGCGTCCGACTGGCCGACGTTCGCCGAAAAGGCCCGGGAGCTCATTTCGGTCGACAAGGTTGCCGCGGTGTTCGGCTGCTGGACTTCGTCGTCGCGTAAATCGGTGCTCCCGGTGTTCAAGGAACTCAACTCGATCCTGTTCTATCCCGTCCAATACGAAGGCGAGGAATCCGAAAAGAACGTCATTTATACCGGTGCCGCGCCGAACCAGCAGGCGATCCCGGCCGTCGACTACCTGATGAGCGACGACGGTGGCGCGGTGAAGCGCTGGGTGCTCGAAGGCACCGACTATGTCTATCCGCGCACGACCAACAAGATCCTCGAGCAGTACCTGCTCGACAAGGGCGTGAGCAAGGACGACATCCTCATCAACTATACGCCGTTCGGCTTTGCCGACTGGCAGACCGAAGTCGCCAAGGTCAAGGAATTCGGTTCCGCCGGCAAGAAGACCGCAGTGGTCTCGACCATCAACGGCGACGCCAATGTGCCGTTCTACAAGGAGCTGGCCAATCAGGGCGTCAAGGCCGAGGACATCCCGGTTGTCGCCTTCTCGGTAGGCGAGGAAGAACTGTCGGGCATGGACACCACCAACCTCGTCGGCCATCTCGCGGCCTGGAACTACTTCGAGTCCGTCGACACGCCGGAGAACAAGACGTTCATCGATGGCTGGCATGCCTTCATCAAGAACGACAAACGCACCACCAACGATCCGATGGAAGCGGCGTATCTCGGCTTCAACCTGTGGGTGAAAGCGGTCGAAAAGGCCGGTACCACCGATACCGATGCGGTGCTGAAGGCAATCGTCGGACTGAGCGTTCCGAACCTCACGGGCGGCACCGCAACCGTGCTGCCGAACCATCACCTGACCAAGCCCGTGCTGATCGGCGAAGTGCAGGCCGATGGGCAGTTCGACGTGGTCTGGAAGACCCCCGATGTCGTCCCCGGCGACGCCTGGTCGGACGTGCTGCCCGAAGACAAGGGCATCGAGGCCGACTGGACCGATCCGCTCACCGGCTGCGGCCACATGGATACGGCGACCAAGACCTGTACCACGGCGCCGTCGCCATAAGGCCGGCACTTCGCGAGGGCGGCTCGCCGCCCTCGCTTTTTCCGTCATTTCAGAGCGTGCCCCATGGCCACCCGGCTGCTTCGACTGACCGTCTTGCTGATCGCCTCCCTGCTTGTCGCCGTTCCGGTTGCGATGGCCCAGTCGCAGGCGACACCGGCCCTCGTCGACGCCCTCGGCCAGGGTGGCTTTCCGCAGCGCGAAGCGGCGGTCGCCGCCCTCGTCGCCACCACCGACCAGCGCGTCGTGCCGATCCTCGAGGCGCTGTCGGACGGCGACCTCTATACCCGCAAGAGCGACGGCAAGGTGGTGCTGGCGGCCAAGGCAGGCGGCGGCTTCGCGCTCACGGATCCGCTCGACCAAAGCGGGCTCGGCACTGCCTCGCCGAGCGATATCGACAAGGTCAAGATCAACAACGGGCTTCGCGGCAAGCTGCGTACCGCGATCGGCCAGATGACCCTGCTGTCGACCGACCGCGCGGTGCGACTTTCGGCGGCGCAGTCTGTGCTGAAGGCAGCCGATCCGTCGACGCTGAAGCTGCTGCAGGCGGCGCTCGCCGCCGAAAACGATCCGCAGCTCAAGAATGTCATGGAACTGGCCGAAGCGGTGATCGTCCTCAAGACCGACAGCCCGCTGGCCGCCAAACGCGCCGCCATCCAGACCGTCGCCGGACACGGCGACCGTGACGCGCTGACCGTTCTGACCGCAGCCCTCGCCACCGTGCCGGTCGAGCTGAAACCCGATGTGCAGGCGGGCATCGATGGCATCAACAACCAATTGCAGCTTTGGGGTCTGGCGCAGAACCTCGTCTACGGCCTGTCGCTCGGCTCGGTACTGCTGCTCGCCGCCATTGGCCTCGCCATCACCTTTGGCGTGATGGGAGTCATCAACATGGCCCATGGCGAGATGGTGATGCTGGGCGCCTACGCCACTTTCGTCGTGCAGCAGTTGATCCAGGGCTATCTGCCCGATCTGAGCGATTGGTCCCTGATGATTTCCATTCCCGCGGCGTTCCTGTTCACCGGGCTGGTCGGCATCGTCATCGAACGCAGCATTATCCGATGGCTCTACGGCCGGCCGCTGGAGACGCTGCTCGCCACCTGGGGGCTGTCGCTGATCCTGCAGCAGGCGGTGCGGTCGTTTTTCGGCCCAACCAACCGGCCGGTGCTGATCCCCGACTGGATGACCGGCCAATTCTCGCTCGGCGGTCTCGACATCACCTGGAACAGGCTGTGGATCGTGGTGTTCGCGATATTGGTCTTCGCGGCGCTGCAACTGGTGCTCAACCGCACGCCGCTTGGCTTGCAGATGCGGGCCGTCACGCAGAATCGCCGGATGGCGTCGTCGATGGGCATCAGAACACCGTTCGTCGACGCCATGACCTTCGGGCTCGGCTCCGGCGTCGCCGGCCTCGCTGGCGTGGCGCTGACGCAGATCGACAACGTGTCGCCCAATCTCGGCCAGGGCTACATCATCGACAGCTTCATGGTGGTGGTGTTCGGAGGCGTCGGCAATCTGTGGGGCACGCTGATCGGCGCGCTGTCGATCGGCGTCGCCAACAAATTCCTCGAACCCTACGTCGGCGCGGTGCTGGGCAAGATCATCATCCTCGTCCTGATCATCCTTTTCATCCAGCGCCGACCGCGCGGCATGTTCGCCCTCAAGGGCCGGGCGGTGGAGCAATGATCACCGCGATGATCCTGCGCGCCCTCGATACCCGCGCCGTGTGGGTGGTCTCCATTCTGCTGCTCGTGGCGCTGGCGGTGCCGTTCGCCAATCTCGCGCTGCCGGTGTCGAGCCCTCTGCACATTCCCGACTATGTCGTGCCGCTGTTCGGGAAATATCTGACCTACGCCATGCTGGCGCTCGCGCTGGACCTGGTGTGGGGTTATTGCGGCATTCTCTCGCTCGGCCACTCCGCGTTCTTCGCGCTGGGCGGCTACGCCATGGGCATGTACCTGATGCGCCAGATCGGCAGCCGCGGCGTCTACGGCAATCCGGTGCTGCCCGACTTCATGGTGTTTCTCAATTACAAGGATCTGCCGTGGTTCTGGTACGGATTCGACAATTTCTGGTTCGCCTGCCTGATCGTCGTGCTGGTGCCGGGGCTGCTGGCCTTCATCTTCGGCTTCCTCGCATTTCGCAGCCGCGTCACCGGCGTTTATCTGTCGATCATCACCCAGGCGCTTACCTACGCGTTGCTGCTGGCCTTCTTCCGCAACGATCTGGGCTTCGGCGGCAACAATGGGCTCACCGATTTCAAGGACATCCTCGGCTTCAACATCCAGTCGGTCACGACTCGTGCCGCGCTGTTCGCCGCCTCGGCCATCGCGCTCGGGCTCGCGGTGCTGGTGTGCTCGGCGATCGTCAACTCAAAGCTCGGCAAGGTCATGGTGGCGGTGCGCGATGCCGAAAGCCGCACCCGCTTCCTCGGTTATCGCGTCGACAACGTGAAGCTGTTTGCGTTCGTCGTTTCCGCCATCATCGCCGGCGTTGCCGGAGCGCTCTACGTGCCGCAGGTCGGCATCATTAATCCCAGCGAATTTGCGCCGGAGAATTCCATCGAGATCGTCATCTGGACGGCCGTGGGCGGTCGCGCAACGCTGGTCGGGCCGATCGTGGGAGGCCTGCTGCTCAACTTCGGCAAGACGATGTTCACCAGCATCTGGCCCGATTACTGGCTCTATGCGCTGGGCGGGGTCTTCGTATTCGTGACGCTGTTCCTTCCGAAAGGCATCGTGGGCGCCATTCGCGGCGTCTTTGGTAAAAAACCGGCGCCGCGCGCCGACAACACTCAAGCCGAGGACGGCGGCCAGACCGACGCGCCGCTCGTCACCGACGCGCACCCGGACCCGGCGGAGTAGCCTATGAGCGAAACCAACGATAAATTCAAAACGATGCTCTACCTCAACGGCGTGAGCGTTTCCTTCGATGGCTTCAAGGCGCTCAACAACCTGTCGATCATCGTGCATCCCAACGAGATGCTGTCGGTTATCGGCCCCAACGGCGCCGGCAAAACGACGATGATGGACATCATCACCGGCAAGACCCGGCCAGACGATGGCGAAGTGTTCTTCGACAGCAAGATCGATCTCACCAGGCTCGACGAAGCCAAGATCGCCAATCTCGGCATCGGGCGCAAGTTTCAGAAACCGACGGTGTTCGAGAGCCACACGGTGTGGGACAATCTTGAGCTGGCGCTGAAAAAGCCGCGCGGCGTGTTTTCGGCGCTGACCTATGTGCCGGCCAATGACGATATCGGCCGCATCGAGGCCATTCTCGACACGGTTCGGCTGAGCGCCCGCAAGGGTGATCTCGCGGCTGGCCTCAGCCACGGCCAGAAGCAATGGCTCGAGATCGGCATGCTGCTGGCACAGGATCCAAAGCTGCTGCTGGTCGATGAGCCGGTGGCGGGCATGACCGACAGCGAAACCGTCGAGACAGCCAAGCTGCTGAAGGACATCGCGCTCACTCGCTCCGTCGTGGTCGTCGAGCATGACATGAGTTTTGTGCGGGCGCTTGGAGCGCGCGTATCGTGCCTGGCGGAAGGCTCAGTTCTGGCGGAGGGAACGATCGACCAGGTGAGCGCCAATCCGGTGGTGATCGAAAGGTATCTCGGCCGATGAGCTCCACCCTCGCGATCAGGACCATCGACCTCTACTATGGCGCGGCCCAGGCTCTGTACGGTGTCAGCATCGAGGCGCAGCCGGGAAGGACTACCGCGGTGCTGGGCCGCAATGGTGTCGGTAAATCGTCGACGCTGCGTGCCGTCACCGGGATAAACAGCACCGCGTCGGGCGAGATCGTCTTCGACAATGAGGTGCTAAAGAAGGCTCCGCCCTACAGACGCGCGCGCCTCGGCATCGGCTATGTCCCGCAGGGCCGCGAGATCTTTCCCCTGCTGACCGTTCGTGAAAACCTCGAGACCGGCTATGCCGGCCTGAAGCGCGGCGAAAAGAACATCCCGGATTACATTTTCACCCTGTTCCCCGTGCTGAAGTCCATGCTGGGCCGGCGCGGCGGGGACCTCTCGGGTGGCCAGCAGCAACAACTCGCCATCGGGCGTGCGCTGGTCACCCGACCCAAGGTGCTGGTTCTCGACGAGCCCACGGAAGGTATCCAGCCCTCGATCATCAAGGACATCGGCCGGGCGCTGCAGTTCCTCCGGGACGAAAAGGGCATGACCATACTGCTGGTCGAGCAATATCTGGATTTCTGCCGGGAGATCGCCGACGACATCTACATCATGGATCGCGGGGCGATCATGCATGCTGGCCCGGCTGCCGACCTCGACCTGCCCGAGGTTCGGCGGCACCTGATGGTATGAGTCGTCGGCGCATACTTCCGGGCGAACGGCATCAACCGTCGCGATGCTCAAGTCGAAGATGAGCCACACGGGCCACCGGGACAGGAATTCATCTTGCCAATATCATTGCGACGGGCCTCAATGACTGGCGAAAAGGAGGCTACATGGGCTTTTTCGAGATGACCGATGGATCTGGTGCGGTGCGACCTTGCTATGCAGAGGTGCAGCGCTGGATCGAAGAGGTCGGCATCGAAGGCCTGACCCTGCGCCTCAAGGAAGTCGAGACAATTTTCCGCCGCATCGGCATAACCTTCGCCGTCTATGGCGAAGGCGGCGATCCCGAGCGCCTCATCCCTTTCGATCTCCTGCCGCGTGTGTTCTCGGCCGCCGAATGGCGGACGCTCGATCGGGGAATCAAACAGCGGGCGCGGGCGCTGAATGCCTTCCTCTACGACGCTTATCATCGGGGCGAGATCATTCGCGCCGGGATTGTGCCGGCCGAGCTCGTCTACCAGAACAAGGCGTTCGAGCCCGAAATGATCGGCTTCGACCCGCCCGGCAGGGTCTACAGCCACATTGTGGGCATCGACATCATCAGGACCGGCGAAGCCGGATTTCAGGTACTGGAGGACAATTGCCGGACGCCGTCGGGCGTAAGCTACATGCTTGAAAACCGTGAGATCATGCAGCGCATGTTTCCCGGCCTGTTTGCCTCGACGCGCGTCGCGCCGGTCGACTCTTATCCCAACGATCTCCTGACGTCGCTGAAGGAGGTCGCTCCCGCGAGTGCAGGGAACGACCCGACCGTCGTCGTGCTGACGCCCGGCTCGTTCAATTCGGCCTATTACGAGCACAGCTTCCTCGCGGACCTCATGGGCGTCGAACTGGTCGAGCCGATGGACCTTTACGTCGACGACGACAAGGTCTGGATGAAAACGACCTACGGACCGAAGCGGGTCGACGTGATCTACCGCCGCATCGATGATGACTTTCTCGATCCGCTGACGTTCCGTCCCGACTCGATGCTCGGCGTGCCGGGCCTTTTCGGCGCCTATCGGGCCGGCGGCGTCACGCTTTGCTCTGCGCCGGGCGCTGGCATCGCAGACGACAAGGCGATCTACCTCTTCGTGCCGGAGATGATCCGGTTCTATCTTTCCGAAGCACCGATCCTCGAAAATGTGCCGACCTGGCGCTGTGCCCTGCCGGACGACCGCGCCTATGTGCTCGAGCATCTGAGCGAACTGGTGGCCAAGGAAGTGCACGGATCGGGTGGATATGGCATGCTGATCGGACCCAAGGCCACCCACGCGCAGATCGAAGCCTATGCCGAGCGGATCCGGGCCAATCCTGGAGATTTCATCGCCCAGCCGACACTCGATCTCTCCACCGCGCCCGTGCTTGGCCGGACCGATATCGTCGGTCGCCACGTCGATTTTCGACCCTATTGCCTCGTGGGAAAGCAGATGCGGCTGGTGCCCGGCGGTCTGACCCGCGTGGCTCTCACGGAAGGATCGCTCGTCGTCAATTCCTCTCAGGGCGGCGGCGTCAAGGACACATGGATACTGGACGACTGACGTGCTGAGCCGCACCGCCGACAACATCTTCTGGATGTCGCGCTACATCGAGCGGGCAGAAAGCACTGCGCGCGTCATTCAGATGGGGCAGCGCATGGCGATCCTGCCCGGCCCGATTCATCGCGAGGAATGGCGGTCGGTGCTGCGGGTCACGGGCTGCGATGCCATGATCGGAGCCGACCGGCCAGTGGACGAGGCAGATATCGTCAGGCTGCTCCTGCTCGACGAGACCAACGCCTCCTCGATCCGCTATTGCATGCTGCGCGCCCGCAGCAATGGCCGCGCCGTGCGGACAGCGCTGACCCAGGATATGTGGGAAGCGCTCAACGACGACTGGCGCAAACTCGAACGCTACGATGTCGCCAGCGCGCGACGCAGCCTTCCCGAGCTGGTCGACTGGGTGAAGATGCGAGCCTCCACCTTCCGCGGCGCCGTGGAGACCGGCCAGTTGCGCAATGAGGGCCATGACTTCCTGCGCATCGGTGGGGCATTGGAGCGGGCCGAGATGACCCTGAGGCTGCTCGACGTCAAATACTACGTGCTTTTGCCGGAGACGGCCGTCGTCGGCGGCGTGCGCGATCACTATCAATGGACGTCGGTGCTACACGCCCTGTCGGCCGTACGCGCCTATCATCATGTTTATGGCAGCGCCGATTACACGCCCTGGCGGATCGCCGACCTGCTGGTGCTGAACGCCCAGTTTCCCCGCTCGCTGTCTTACTGTTTCGGGCAGATCGGCTGGCATCTCGAACGGCTCGGCCACGCCCATGGCAAGCGAAGCGCCGCCCACGATACGGCCACCGCGATGCTGGCCGATCTGCATGATCGGCAAAACGGAGAAATCTTCGAAGAGGGCTTGCACGATTTCGTGCAGAATGCGCTCATCGTCACCAACCGCCTGTCTCGCGAAATCGCGCAGGCCTATCATTTCAACTGATGCTGCTCATCGTCCGCCACCTGACCAGACTGCAATATCCCGGCGGGGCCGCAGGCCTGGCGCTGCGCCTGCGGCTATTTCCGCAGAGCTTCGAGGGCCAGCGAGTGATCGACTGGCATGTCAGCGTCGACGGCGAAGAGGTCGATCGCTCGATCGTCGGCGGCTATGGCGAACGCTTCGCGCAATGGATGAGCCACGAGCGTCGTGACCAGCTCGAAATCGTCGCACAGGGACGCGTCGAGACCGAGGACAGGGCGGGCGTGGTCGCGGGCTTGCGCCGCAATTGTCCGCAAGCGGTGCTGCTGCGTCACACGGCATTGACGGTGCCCAACGACGCAATCGCCGCACTCGCAGATGGCCTGTCCGCAGACACTGACGCGCTAAGCGGACTCCACCGCTTGAGCGAACGCGTTCGAGCCGCCCTGCCCTACGGTTCCGGCTTCACCGACAGCACGACACCGGCTGCATCGGCGCTCGCCGGCCCTTCGGGCGTCTGCCAGGACCACGCCCACATCTTCATCGCTGCCGCGAGATCGCGTGGCGTGCCGGCGCGCTACGTCGCGGGTTATCTGCTGGCGAGCGAAGAGGCGAACCAGCAGTTCGAAACGCACGCCTGGGCCGAGGCCTATGTCGACGCGCTCGGCTGGGTCGGTTTCGACGTCACCAACGGCCTGAGCCCCACCGAACGGTATGTGCGTCTGTGCACCGGTCTTGACGCCAACGACGCCGCACCCGTAAGGGGAATCGTGATCGGCGGAGGCGCGAGCGCGGTCTCTGCCGACGTCCGGATCGCCCGTGGCGAAGGCGATATCGCGGCTATTCAGCAGCAGCAATAGAGCGGGGATGGTGCATGACCTATTGCGTTGCCGTGCGCGTTGCCGCCGGGCTCGTGCTTTTGTCGGACACACGGACGAATGCAGGCGTCGATAACATTTCCCGGTTCGGCAAGATGTTCTCCTGGGTCGTGCCGGGCGAGCGCGCGATCGGCATCATGTGCTCGGGCAATCTGTCGATCACGCAAGGTGTCATTACGCGCCTCGAAGACGCGATCGAGCGGTCGCGTCAGGATCCCTCGATCGAGACGATCCTGAATGCATCGACGATGTACCGGATCGCCGAACTCGTCGGCGAAGCCATGCAGGGTCTGCAGGACCGCTACCGGCAATCGATCCAGGCGGAGGGCGTAGGCGCCGACGCGACGATCATCCTTGGGGGGCAGCGCAAGGGCGGCCGGCACCGCCTTTTCATGATCTATTCTGCGGGAAATTTCATCGAAGCAACCACGGATACGCTCTACTTTCAGATCGGCGAGCACAAATACGGGAAACCGATCCTCGATCGTGTGTTGTCGATGGGCATGCCGCTGCAGGAGGTTGTCAAAGCGGTCTGCGTGTCCATGGATTCAACGCTTCGCTCCAACCTCTCGGTTGGCATGCCTCTCGATCTTGCCATCATCCGCAGTGATAGCTTCGATTTCGAGGCACGTCGGCGCATCGAAGCCGACGATCCGCGCTTCGCCTCGATATCGCAACACTGGGGCGAGGCTCTGCGCAGCGCCTTCTCCACCCTCCCTGACATCTAGCAGAGCCAGTGTTTTTCAGCGGGCAGGAAATCGAGGTTCAGGCATTTCGTTCGGTTTTGGCTTGCCCCGTTTCGAGCGAAGATCGCGCAGCGCTCTTCCCGTCACTGGAAGCTTCCTTGCCGTATTGAGATCGTAGGTCTCGCCCATGCGCATATAGGTGCGCATGTTAGTGGCGAGCCAAGACTATCCATTTGCGCGTCAGGTTCGCCGCCAACGACGGCAGCGTGCACCCGTGTCGGTGACCGCAGGAAGGTCTTCAACTCACCGACTTCGATGGACTGCTTGCCGTCGGCAACCTCCAGAATCTTGCTGCCCTGCCGAAGCGAGAACATCACTGCGCCGACATCATTGGTCCATCACCAGCGGCGAACAGGCCTGGTGATCTCAACGAGATGTTCTCGTCGGATCCTTCGATCCGCACGCGGCGACGCGGACGAGAGCGTGAGCTGCGACAGCGTAGACATTTGGAACTACGTTCTTTTGCGGTCCTTTCAACTAAAGCCCTCTGGAGGCAATCAGGACAGCCAAGAGAATCTCAGCAGAAGTGCGGAGCGGGGTGAGAGTCACCGGTAGAACCGCATTCCTAGTGAGTTCAGTCGACAAGCGAATAGATGACCGTTCTAGCGCTAGCTCGTGACGAAAGCCGCGCGAAGGTAGACAAGTCTGTCACGCGGTGATAGATCTGAATGGCTTGCATCTGCGTTCCTTAGCTAGTTGAACGCCGCCCCCTGCAAAAAGGGCGGCCGGGCACACATGGGTTTGCAGACCGAGGCTAAGGTCCCGGCAGGCCCGAAAGCCTCCCATGGTGCCCGACCATAAAAAAACGCGCTCGTGGCGCGTCGGGCGCCTTAGCTGTGCACCGGCTGCAAATCCGGACTCCACTTCTCAGCAGAGCAATGGCAGCATCTTCGGATTTGGGGGTTAAGTCAATGCTTACATGGATCGCTATTATTATTGCGGCCGTGGCGGGGTACGCTCAGGTTGTTTGGTGGCATGTCCTGCTATCCGCAGCCGTTGTCATGGGCGCACTGGCGGTCTTCACTATTGGGGCCAGCAATTCATGGAGAGCTGAAATCGGCCTCGCGACGATGGGAGTGCAGGCCATTATGGCGGGGGCCGCTGTGGCAACGTTACTTTCCATGGCGAGCTACGGAGTGGGTCGCGGCCTTCGGCGTCTGACGCGCCGCTAGGTTTTACAAGCCTCCACCACTTTTTCGAGCCAGGCCGTCTCCTCGAGCTGGCTCTGCAGGTCGCCGATCGTCATCAGCCCGTCGCCGATCGGCAGCACGACATCGCTGCCGAAGCCGAGCTCCTGCATCGCCTCGAGCTCACGATCGAAATCGAGGTCGATATCGTCGCCGGCCTCGCCGTCCACGGGCCGCTCGGCCGGCAGCGCCGGGGGCTCGCTTCCGAGCTCGTCAAACGCTATAGTGCCGTCCGGCCTCTCAGCCGCTCCGGTCGCCCCTGCACGGCGCTCGGCAGTATCCCCGGTGGCGCGCGAAAACCGCCGGGGGACCGGCTGGGAGGCTCTGCGCGCTGACAACGGTTGCCCGGCGCCCTTGCGGCCTGCCTCTTCAACATAGATCGTCACCACGTGCCGCTGGCCGTCTTCGAAGGCTTTGTCGGCATAGACGACGGTGCGGCCGTGCCGCATCACCCGCCATTCGCGCGCCGCGCCGTTTTGCCGGATCGCGGATGGCGCGAAATCGCGGACGATCTGCGGCAGGGCGACGACATCGGCCCGCGACACTCTGAAATTCGGCGGGGTGGCGCTCTCCTCGCCGTGCTTCCAGATGATCTTGACCAGGCCATAGCCGCCGCCGGTGAGTTCGACATCGTTTACGTCGGGGAAGGCGCCGCGCTCGAGGATCGTCCCCTCGATATCGCCCGGCTCGATCCCCGCCAGCGGCTCGTCCTTGGGGCCGCGTGGGTCGGCATGCACCTGGTCATAGGCCGCGGCGATCGCCGCCTGCTCCTCGGCGACGCGCGGCACGCCGGCGGCGTCGCTCATCGCGTCGCTCACCGCTTCCTCGATCGGGACCTGCTCGAAGAGGCTGAGGTTCACCGCGTCGCGCACCAGCTGCGCCGGCAGTCCCGGCTGCAGCTGCAGCACCTGGCGCACCAGCTGCTCGGTATGCTGGCGCCGGGTGAAGCCGTCCGGCACGGCCGCCACTTCATCGGTGGGCGATGTGTAGCGATGCTCGATCTCGTCGACGGCGCGGATCCGGTCGCGGATATGGGCGGGGTCGGCGGAGAAGTCGACGCCCTGGCGCTCGTAGTGCTCGCGCACGGCCGCCACGTCGTCGACCGTCCTCCCGGCGCCATAGCCGCTCGCCTCGCCGCCGGCCGCCTGCACCAGCGCATCCTCGCTGGCATAGCCATTGCCGTCGTCGGCGATCGAATGGCGGACGCTCTCCGGCAGCTCATCGTGCGGCAGGTTGTCGAGCGAGGTGAGCCCGCCCCTGCGGTAGACCGATTTCGCGGTGACGCCGGCAGCACGCAGCTCATCGGCCACCGGCGATTTCGGGTCCACGCCCCCGAGCGCGCGGAGGTGATCCAGCACCGGCGTCGGCGCGGCCATGGCCGCCTTTTCCGGCGACGTCACCGACGAGATCAGGGCGTCCGTCGCGGCGTCGCTGCAAAGTATCTGGTTGCGTCGGTGCAGACTTCTCCACCGACCGCCGCACAGGGCATTTGATCACAGTGTCGGTAAGGAACTCACAGCGGTCAGGCTGGGAGTCGGCGACCATTTGTTGCATCATCAAGGATGATCATATGCATGCAGAACTTCTGGAAAGGCGCGCTCGCTGCGGCGCTCCTGTTAACAGCCACAGCGAGCCTGCCCGTTCAGGCAGCAGATAATAGTGCCTGCGGCACAGACCGTAACATCGATATTGCGGAAATGAGCTGGCCGTCCGCAGCGGCACTTGCTCATATTCACGCGACCATCCTGGCAAAGGGCTATGGCTGCAACGTCGAGAAAGTGAGCGGCGACACTGTGCCCACGTCTTCGTCGATGTTTGCCCGAGGCACACCTGCCATCGCGCCGGAGCTGTGGACCAGTTCCATCGAGAAGCCGTGGAACGAGGCCGTCGATCAGGGCAAGGTCGTCAAACTTGGCGACGCCATCACGGATGGAACGCTCGAGGGCTGGTTCATTCCCCGCTACGTGCATGACGCTCATCCGGACCTCAAGACGGTCGCCGATGTCGTCAAGCATCCGGAGCTTTTCCCAGATCCGGAAGACAAGACCAAGGGACGACTCTACTCCTGCCCGCCGGGCTGGACATGCGAGATTGCGACTTCGGCGCTGTTTGATGCTTACGATATGAAGTCGGCCGGCTGGAACCTGTTCTCGCCCGGCTCGGGCGGAGCCCTCGACGCGTCGATCGCCCGCGCCTTCCTACGCAAGGAGCCGATCCTGTTCTACTATTGGGGGCCGACCTCGATCCTTGGCAAATTCGATGCCGTGGAACTCGACATGGGCAAGGCCGACAAGGCAGTTTACGCCTGCAATACCAACCCGGACTGCGACAAGCCGGCGGGCAAGACGGCATATCCGTCGTCGGCGGCCATCGTCGGCGCCGCTGCGTGGGTCAAGAGCGACGCTCCAGCCGTCGCCGAGTACTTCTCGCATGTCGGTCTGACCAACGATCAGATCAGCAGTCTGCTCGTCTATGGCGATGAAAACAAAGCCGACGCCGCGGCGACCGCCGACAACTTCCTGCGCACGCAGCAGGATGTGTGGACGAAATGGGTTCCGGCCGACATTGCCGCCAGGATCAAGGCCACCCTCACCTGATCTGACACGTTGCCAAGGGGTTGCGACGACCTGCATTGCCGGTCGTCGCATCTGGCTGATGCAATGCCTGGGCAGGATGTCCGGGACGGCTTCTACCAACAAGAGGCATCAATGTTTCCTGATATTATCGACACCAAGCCGCTTCGCCGCGCCGTGGATGACGGCCTCAACTGGGTGGTCACCAATTGGGGGGACGGCTTTGAGGCAGCGGCTCATCCGTTGCTGGTGCTGTTGAACGCCATTCAGGCGCTGCTCGTCGCCACTCCGTGGTGGTTGATCGTGGCCATTCTGACCGGGATAGCATGGCTTGCGACCCGCCGCTGGCAATTGCCTCTCGTCGTCTTCGTCGCGCTCATTCTTCTCGGGCTGATGGACCTGTGGAACGACGCAATGATCACCATGGCGCTGATGATCGCCGCCACACTCTCGGCCATCGTCATTTCGATACCGGTCGGCGTGTGGATGTTCCGTTCGACGAACGTTCGGCAAGTCGTCACGCCGGTTCTCGATCTGATGCAGACACTGCCGAGTTTCGTCTATCTGATCCCCACGGTCATGATCTTCGGGCCGGGCAAAATTCCGGCCCTGCTGGCAACCATCGTCTATGCGGCACCGCCGCTGATACGTCTCCACGTCGCCAGCTTCCCCGGCGATCCGCACAACAAGGCCGACGCCCAATGGTTCGGCAAACGGCTCGGCGGGCAGACCGTCAGCCGGGGCCTTGACCCCAACAACAACAACTTCGTCTGCATGGGCCTGCTCGATCCGCAGACGACGGGCCGGTCCCTCACCAACGTCATCGGACACACCGCGTTCTGGATGGACGACGTGGGCACCAAGGTGCCCAAGGCCCGGGTGGACGACTGGTGCAAGGACCACAGCCTGCCGCCGACGCTGGTCACCGAAACCTCACCCGGGAACTACTCGTACTTCTGGCGTTTCGACGCTCCGGTGTATCGGGACTTGCCGCTGCGGGCGAACGCGGTCGAGGCTGTCCGGCACAGGATGAAGGCCGACGGCTGGGGCGACCCAGCAGCCCAAGACGGCGCCCGCTACATGCGCCTCGCCGGAGGCGTCAACGGCAAGAAAAGCTACACGGACCCGTTCTCTGGAGAGCCGTTCCGAACCCGGACAATCGAGTGGTCGCCCTCGAACTGCGTCACGGTCGATGCGTTCGCGGAAGCGATGCTCGGGCCGGACTGGAAGACGGTTGCGCAGAGCGGCGAGTGGCTGACGAGCGCGCAGCAGCTCGCGCGCCTGGGCGGTGGCGGCGGCTCGAACGAGCGGCACGCGTCCATGGACGCCCCCCTCGTGCAGCTCGCCGCCGAGATTGGCCTCGATCCGCAGCCGAGCAACCGCGCGGGCGTCATCGACTGCCACTGTCCGAACGAGGCGGCGCACACCGGCGGCGACCCGACGGGCTACGCGATCATCAACGACGGCATGTCGTTCTGCAACCACGCCTCGTGCCAGCACCTGCGTTCGCCGGACTTCCGGGACATGATGGTCGAGCGCTACGACCAGATGATCGCGGGCGGCCTGCTCTTCGGCGAATACACCGATCACCCGTTCTCGCCCGGCATGGTTGTCCGGGCGGCCGATGGGGAAATCCTGCCGAGGGATGGCGACTCCTTCCTTGCTCGGGCCCGCTTCGACAAGCTGGACGCCAGCTCGGGCGGCAGCGTGCAGGAAGCCGTCGAACAGGCCGATGGCATCGCGTCCCGGCAGGCGGCTCGCGAACAGACGCGACGCGAACAGGAACAGGCGGCGGTCGAAGCGCTGGCGGACAAGCTGATCCACGTCGATGAGGCGGAGGCGTTCTGGCACCGCGAGAAGCACGTCCTGATGACGCCGTCGCGGCTGGACCGGGACGAGGACCCCCGCCGAAGAGGCCAAGGTCATCGCGGCCAAGACGCAGTGCCACAAGCAGGTGGCGGCCATCCTTTCGAAGTTCGGCGCGCTCACCCGCGTGCGGGCCGACGAGGGGAAGATTGCGCACGGTGTCGGCCTGCGCCGCCTGCTCGCCATGGGCGCGTTGCTGGCCGATGGCGTCGAGCCGACCCGGGCATTCCAGAACGCAATTCTGGAAGGTGCGCCCTTCGATGATCGCGAGCCGTTGCGCCAGATGTGGACGGCGGACGTTGACACTAAGACGCTCGCCCAGCACGCCGCGACCGCGTTGGGTGCGGGTGCATGATCCGGCAAGCGCTTAAGGACGGGGCGGCGCTTGCCGCCCTTGTCCTGTTCGTCCTGGCCCTCACGGTTTGGGCCGACCAACTCCCTCACATGATCGGACACTGACCCCATGACCATTGATCTTTACAACCTCGCCGGACGCGTCCGGTATGGCGATTTCGTCGAAGCGACGAGCGGCTATGTCCGGGCAGTCGCGGCGCGCAACGGCCTGAAAATCAAAGACATGCGCGTTGGCACGATTGACGTGCCTGACGCAGCGGGTGGCATTTCCGTCAGCCGCGGCCCGAACGGCACGGCATCGGCAAACCTCTACTTGCCGCCGATTGACCCGGACACGGTTGTCACGGGCGATTTCGCGCGGTCCCTGCTCGGCACGATCACGCATGAGCTTGCGCATGCGCTCTATACCAACATGCCCCGCCTTGTGGGCGGGGGGCGCACGCTGGATACACCCGAAGGGCGGCTAGCGGGCGTGGTCGAGGATTACTTCATCGAGCGGCAGGCGACGAAGCCCGGCGACCCGCTGGTTGAGAACGCCCCGGCGTTGCTCGGCAAGGTCAATGGCGAAGTGATGACGGGCGCTGGTCCGTTCGTTCAGAAGGCCCGTGACGCCGGCGACGTGCTGGCGCAGGCGCAAGCGCTGATCCTGTCCCAAATCAACCGTTCGGGCCGACAGGAGGTTGACCTTTCCAAGCAAGTCGAGGCGGCCCGCGCAGCGGCCGACCCCGATGTGGTTGCCGCTGTGGATGACGCGCTTGACCAAATCGATAGGCTTGAGGCGGCCGACGCGGGGGAAGCCTTCCGCCGGACGGGGAGCCGCGTCCAAGTCCTCGAAAAGATGATGCAGCGCCTCAAGCACGTACAGCAGCAGCAACAGAAACAGCAGAGGCCCGACGGCCAGAAGGGCGGCGGGCAGGGCGGCGGGGGGTCTTCGCAGCAAGGCGGCCTAGGCACGAGCAAGGCGGCGCCGGGCTCGCCAGAGAAGAAGGCCGCTAACCTGCAAAGCAAGGCCCCGCGCCAGACCCAAAAGCAGCAGGAACTTGCGCACGCAACCCTGCCCATGCTCGCGAGCGAGTTGGGGAACGACCAAGGCGCCCAGCAGCAGGCGGGGCTTGGCCGCGCGCCCAAGCCGGACATTGTGACCGCGTCGAAGATGGCGGACAGCCGGTCCCTCGCCGATGCCGCGCGGCGTGCGCTCAAGGCGGCGGACACCGTGACGGTGTCTCGCCGGTTGCAGTCGGGCCGGATGGACAGGCGGGCGCTCACCCGCGCCTCGCTCGGCTCACATGACGTGTTCCAGCGCAAGCGCCTGGACGAAGGCATTCGGACAGCCGTTCTAGTCATGGTTGATACGTCATCATCCATGAACGACTATGTGACGCTGGACGGCACGAACGTCACCCGGATCAACGCGGCGGCGGGCATGGCGACGGTGATCCTGCCCGCCATCGAGCGCGCCGGTGCGGACGTGGCGCTGGGCGTGTTCGGCGGCATGGTCGCGGGTGGCTCACCCATGGTGTCGGGGCTCGCGAATAGCGCGGCCGTGGGCATGGTCAAACCGTTCTCGCGCCGGACACCGACAGCCGCCGAAGCGCTCAAGGTCTTCGGCGCCATGTCCTGCGGCGGCGGCACGCCGATGATCGCGCCGATCATGTGGGCGGAACGGCAATTGCACGCCCGGCGCCAGATCACGCGCCGCGTGTGCATCTGGCTTTGCGACGGCATGCCCGGTGACCCGGCCCATGTGGTTGCCACGCTTCTGCGCCGGGACAGTGGCATCGAGCATTTCGGCATCGGCCTGCAATGCTCGCTGGCCGACATTTTCGAGCGCGACCGCTTCGCAGTGGTTGGCGACATGGTGCAACTGCCGCGCGCCTTCGAGCATCTGGTGATCCCAAGAGCAAGCAGGCGGTGAAGCCCGCACCGGGCCTGCGATGGCGCGCCGAGTTGGCGCGCCTCGCTGCCATCCTGACAACGGTCCTCGCCCTCGCTTGGGTGTTGCAGATCGTTCTAGGATGACCCGCTAGAGCCCTCCCACGACCGGCCCGCTAGGTGGACAGCCTAGCGGGCCTTTTGCCGTCCACGGGGCGCGCAAATCGGTTTATGCATCCGTAACTTGCAAGTTTCCAATGGTGACTTCGATATGCCTTCCCAAATTGTCCTGGATGACGCCGACCTGGCTGATGCCAAAACCGCCCTCCGCGACGTGATGACGGACCGTGAGGCGCCCGCTGCGGCCCGCGCCGCCGCAGCGCGGACGATGCTTGAGCTTGGCGGCGCGCTCGGGCGCCACGCCGCGCCGCCGGTGGACAGCAGCCGCCCGACGAGCGAGCTATCGCGGGCCGACCTCGAAGCGGAGCTAAGGGCCTTGGATGCGGCAGACAACGGCACCTAGCGCCCGCAACGCTCCGGACAGCTAGGCGGGAGCACTCCCTTCCCGAGGGAGCGCTCCCTGTTTCCCAGCCATTTGGCAGGACCACGGCCCTCCCTCAGAGGCCCCGCCTCGCCCACGCGGACAGCGCCCCGGACAGCCGGACAGCCGACCCCCGGCCCCCCGGCCTACCCCCGCGGCGCGCGGGCTCGACTCCTATCCGACGCTCTCCCAAAATTTCTGCAATTCCAACCTCGCTGACAAAGCCGACAACCCCACCCAACCCCCCGATTTTGTTGACGAAGCAGCGCGCGAGCGGCTAGTGTTGCGTCGCTCGACTAAGCCGTGACTGTCCTTGCGGCTCCAATGGCCCCCGAGGGAAACCTCGGGGGCTTTGCTTTTGCCCCCGACTTTGCCCGGCGAAGCACCCCTTCCGTTGCTTATGGTGCGCACTCAAACGCCCACACGCACCGGACGCACCAATGGTTGAGCCCGTACCCGTCAAACCAAACCGTGACTTCTCGTTCACGAATTTTCAGGTCGGCCAGCCTACTTCGCCCCTGCCGGGCAACGAAGTGGACGATCAGCCGGGCGATCCGGGACTATCAGATCGGCCGGGACACGGGGCTGTCCAAGACGGGCGCGGCGATCAACGCCGGGCTGCCCGCCGTGACCGGCTTCGTCGGCGGCTTCGCGATGCTTTGGATGGGGCAGTTCATGATCGCCCTGGCCCGCGAGAGCCTGTTCAACGGCGAGCAATGGGAGAAGCACCGCAAGGACGGCGACCTGTTCGACTGGCTGGCCGCGCTCTCGCTCAGCCGGACGGGCATCGCTGGCCCCGCTGACGTGCTGGTGAACGCCTTCACCGGCCTGAAGTACGAGCGCGACCTTTCGAACCTCTTCACCGGCCCGGGCTTCAGCTCGATCCTCTCGGACGTGCAGAACATCGCGTCGCTGTGGACCTCGAACTCGCCCAAGACCAACACCGCCGAGCGCAACGCGGCGAAGGGCTTCTACCGGATGATCGTCGCACCCATGCTGTCGGGCGTGCTCTCCACGCTCAACGTGGCGGGGCCGGTCGGCGCGGGCCTCCGGTACGGCGGCATGATGTACCTCACGTCCAACGCCGCGGCCGCCAGCTTCGCGGACATAGTGGCGGGGCCGCAGGCCAAGAAGCGCGGCGCGCAGGACTAGCCCAAAACCAGAACGCCCGGCGCCGCCGGGCGTGAACGTTCCGGCACTATGTGCTGCAATGCAGCACAGTTGCTTGGCCTCGGCACCGCGTGCAACACCAGATCATTCAACGATTTCAAGGGGATGAATGGTGCTGCAAGAGAGGATTGAACTCTCGACCTCTCCCTTACCAAGGGAGTGCTCTACCACTGAGCTACTGCAGCGTGCCGGCGGGCGTCGGATGAACGACCGCTTGAAAAGCTGGCGGTTGATGCCATAGGCCTTTTGCCGACGCAAGGCGAAAAACTCCGGCGAGAGCATGTCCAAGTCCGACGAAAAAGCGGCGCGCGAGCAGAGATTGGCCACAAAGCTCCGCGAGAATCTCAAACGCCGCAAAGGCCAGGCCAAGGCGCGAGCCGGCGCGGACGAGGCGGCGCCCCCTCCACCGGGCGCGCCGGGGGATGGGAAGGCTTCTTAATCGGGGCCGGTTACCGTGGTGAGCCTGCCTTGAACGGCGGCGCCCATCCGGGCTAGCAACAATGCGGGCACATGCCCGCAATTTTCGGGCAAACCTCCGCGGCTCCTCGCGGGAAGGGAAAGCAACATGGATCGCATTCGTCTGGTCGGCGGCACTGAACTGCGCGGTGAAATCCCGATTTCCGGCGCGAAAAACGCCGCCTTGCCGCTGATGATCGCGTCGCTGCTGACCAAGGAACCGCTGGTGCTCGAGAACGTGCCGCGGCTCGCCGACGTCAAGCAGCTCGAAAAGATCCTCGAGAATCACGGCGTCGATATCGCGGTGCATGGCCGCCGCCCCGGCGCGGACGAGCTGGCCGGTCAGCGCATGACTTTCCATGCCGGCGAGATCGTCGACACCACCGCGCCCTACGAGCTGGTTTCGGTGATGCGCGCCAGCTTCTGGGTGATCGGGCCGCTGCTGGCGCGGGCGCACGAAGCGCGGGTGTCGCTGCCGGGCGGCTGCGCCATCGGCACGCGGCCGGTCGACCTGTTCCTCTACGGCCTCAAGGAACTGGGCGCCGAAATCGACATCGACGAAGGCTATGTGGTGGCGCGGGCGCCCAAGGGCGGGCTGGTGGGCGCACGCGTCGCGTTCCCGAAGGTGTCGGTGGGCGCGACGCATACCATCATGATGGCGGCGACGCTGGCGCACGGCACCACCGTGATCGAGAACGCGGCGATGGAGCCCGAGATCACCAATGTGGCCGAATGCCTCGTGGCGATGGGCGCGCAGATCACCGGCATCGGCACGCGCACGCTCACCATCGAGGGCGTGCCGGAACTGCACGGGGCGACGGTGGAAGTCATTCCCGATCGCATCGAGACCGGCACCTTCGCGATGGCGGCGGCGATGACCGGCGGCGACGTGCTGCTCAAGGGCGCACGGCCCGAGCATCTGCAGGCGGCGCTCGACGTGCTGGGCCGCACCGGCGCGCACATCAGCACGGAGGCTGGCGGCATCCGGGTGAAGCGCAACGGCAACGGCATCCAGGCGGTGGACATGGAGACGGACCCGTTCCCGGGCTTCCCCACCGACCTCCAGGCGCAGTTCATGGCGCTGATGACGATGTCGCAGGGCGTGTCGACCATTCGCGAAACGATCTTCGAGAACCGCTACATGCATGTGGCGGAGCTGGCGCGGTTCGGCGCCGACATCCGGGTCGACGGCCAGGTGGCGACGGTGCGCGGCGTGCCGCAGCTCAAGGGCGCGCAGGTGATGGCGACGGATCTGCGGGCCTCGGTGTCGCTGGTCATCGCCGGCCTCGCGGCGCGCGGCGAGACGCTGGTCAACAGGATCTACCACCTCGACCGCGGCTTCGAGCGGCTCGAAGCCAAGCTCGGCCGCTGCGGCGCGGAGATCGAACGCATCGCGGGGTGAAGCCCGCCAGGTTGGGCTTGACCAGAGGGCGGCCGGACCAACCCGAGGGGACGGCCGTCACACATATCGAGTCCAGCCCCCGCCCACCCTGCTTCGCATGGCCCCTCCCCTCAACGGGGAGGGATAGACGACTGAAAATTACGTGATCGCAGTCAGCACTGGTTTCCCTCCCCCGCGAGGGGAGGGTAGCAAAGCTTGGGCGAGGCCCTAGCGGCGCTGGGTGGGGGGAGTTTCAGTCGGCACTGAGCCCTGGAGAGTCCCCCACCCCGGCTTGCTAATTCGCTTCGCTCATAAGCAACGCCGCCCTCCCCTCGCGGGGGAGGGAGATCGGTGGTGACTGCCATAGTGTCGTTCTAGACCGTTGCCCTATTCTGCGTCCACCGCCACATTGGCGCGCGGGACGACCGGCATGGCTTCCAGCTTGTCGAGCATGGCGGTGATGCGGTCGACGGCAGGGAGCAGCGTCTGCTCGATGGCGAAGTTGAGGGTGATGTAGTCGCGGCCGGGGCAGAAGGTGCAGATGTTCATCGAATCGTGCCAGGCGCCGCAATAGATCGGCTCGATCATGCCGTTGGTCATGGGGCCATAGGTGCGGTGCGGCGGCACCAGCGTCAGCGTGATCCTGATGCCGGCGCTGAAGCGCCAGAAGCGCTTGCCCGGCAGCCACGAGGCCATGGCGTTGAGGGCGCGCAGCGTTTTGAACACCGAGTTCATCATCACCTGGAACTTGGTGACGTCCTTGCGCTCGATATGGCCGACGGTGTCGTCGATGGTGCGCACGAACTGCACGAAATCGTCGGACCATTTGAAGCGGGCCTGGATGGCGCGGACGCGGAAGAAATCGTCGTCCGAGGCGTTCCGGTTGGCGTCGAGCATGGTGTAGACGGCGCCGACGACTTTCTTGGAGAAATATTTGTCGCGGCCATCGCCGTTGAATGCGTGGGTGACGAGGGCGAAATAGAGCGAGCGCTGGCGCACGCCGAGCTTGTTGGCGAGGGCGCGCAGGCGATGACGGCTCAGCGCCAGCGTGCGGAAGCCGAACGGCTTTGCGGCCGGGGCGAAGGTGAAGCCCAGCGCGACGTAGATCAGCGTCAGTGCATAGGCCTTGATGGCGCTCCACACGCGCGAGCCGAGGCCGATGCGGTTGTCCTTGTCGGACATGATGCCGTGGCCGGCCGATTGCGAGCGGGTGAGCAGCGCCGAGTCGGAGCCCTCCATCAGCGCGTGCGACGAGCGGACCTGGATGATCGAGGCGCGGCCCTCAGCGTCCGGACCGCCCTTGAGGTTGGCGACCATGACGCGGAACAGCGGCAGGTCGTTGCGCTCGAAGATATCCTCGGACTTGCCCAGCCATTTGTCGGGATAGCCGTCGAAGCTGTCGACCTCGGTGACCGAGGTGATGGCATCGAGCAGATGTTTCGGGAACGGCTGGCCCGGGCGGGCGCCAAAAAAGCCGTGCGTCAGTTGCGGGGCCAGCGCCACCATTTCGGCGGCGAGATTGTCCATCGACGTCTTGTCGAAGCGCTGTGTCGAAAACGCCGTGTAAAACACGGTGTCGCGGCCCTCGTAGAGGAACCACTGGAAATCGGTGAAGAGCGCCTGGGGGTTCTTGGCGACGGCCGCCAGCGCCAGGTCGAGAACATCGGCGTGGTCGTTGGCGAAACTCGTCGAGGAAAAGCTCTTCAACTCGGTAGCCCCCTGGGCATTTAGGTTTTTCTTAATATTCGGGACGTTCCGGCCGGGTCAACGGCCCCACGACGAAGCCGTTAACAGCGTGGCCGAAACGCCTCGGTTCGAGGCGGTTTAGAAGGGATATGACCGCGCTCCTGAACGTCACATGACGCATCGTCGGCCCCTGCCCTCGGGCGCGACATAGGCCATGCCGCCGCTGGATGCATCGGGCGGGCCGATATCATGCAAGAGGCGGGCGCCGCCAGGCGCTTGGCCCGCGACGCCGTCTCGTTTAGGATGGTTCCAAACAGGATTTGAGGACGCCAGCAGGCACAAGCACTTAGCCGCCACCCGCACGCGTCGAATTGACCTATGTCGGAAGGGGACACCCAGTTTTAGGGTCCCCCCGCCGGTCACCGGACAATAAGAGCAAAGACATGGATTATCGCGGTATCTTCGAAGAAGCGGTCGACACGCTGAGGCAGGAGAAGCGGTACCGCGTCTTCGCCGATATCGAGCGCGTGGCCGGGAAATTCCCCACCGCGATCTATCGCGACCAGTCGGACAATGCCCGCGAGATCACCATCTGGTGTTCGAACGACTATCTGGGCATGGGCCAGCACCCGAGCGTCATCGCCGCGATGCAGGATACCGCGGCAAAGCTCGGCGTCGGCGCCGGCGGCACCCGCAACATTTCGGGCACCAACCGCCCGCTGGTCGAGCTCGAGCGCTCGCTTGCCGACCTTCACCGCAAGGAAGCGGCGCTGGTGTTCACCTCGGGCTTCGTGTCCAACGAGGCGGCGCTGTCGACCATTGCCCGGCTGATGCCGGACTGCCTGATCCTGTCCGACCAGCTCAACCATGCCTCGATGATCCAGGGCGTGCGGCAGTCGGGGATGGAAAAGAAGATTTTCCGCCACAACGACATTTCGCATCTGCGCGAGCTGCTGACGGCGGCCGGGCGCCGGCCCAAGCTCATCGCGTTCGAGTCGGTCTACTCGATGGATGGCGACGTGGCGCCGATCGAGGCGATCCTCGATCTCGCCGAAGAGTTTGGCGCGCTGACCTATATCGACGAAGTGCATGCCGTGGGCATGTATGGCCCGCGCGGCGGCGGCATTGCCGACCGCGAGGGGCTGATGGAGCGGATCGACATCATCGAGGGCACGCTGGCCAAGGGCTTTGGCGTGATGGGCGGCTACATCGCGGCCAACAAGTCGATCGTCGATGCGGTGCGCTCCTATGCGCCCGAGTTCATCTTCACCACCGCCCTGCCCCCGGCGCTGTGCGCGGCGGCGCGCGCCTCGATCGAGCATTTGAAGACCAGCAGCGCCGAGCGGCAGTTGCACCAGCGGCAGGCGCAGCTCGCCAAGGAGATCCTGAGCGAGGCCGGACTGCCGGTAATGCCGACCTCGACGCATATCGTGCCGCTGATCGTGGGCGATGCGCGGCTGTGCAAGGCGGCGAGCGACCTGCTGCTCGACAAGCACAACATCTATATCCAGCCGATCAACTACCCGACCGTGCCCAAGGGCACCGAGCGGCTGCGCATCACGCCGACACCGCTCCACACCGACGAGATGATCATCGCGCTGCGCCATGCGCTAGTGAGCGTGTGGGCCGAGCTCGAACTGCAGCGCGAGCGGCCCAAGGCGAAGATCACCTCGGAAAAGCTGATGTCGGGCGACCTGACGCTGCCGACCGTCGGCGGCTGATCCCGACCGGGATCAGCACAAAACCCGACCGGGGCTACACCCAATAGCGGGTGTTCCGAACACTGCCGTAGACCTTCAGCCGGCGACAGCCGTGTGAGGGAACGCGATGGCACTGGTTCGGCAGACTTTCTTCGATCAGGTCAGGCCGCTGTTCGGCGGCTCGTTCAAGCAGCCGCAGGTCGACGGCCTCGACGCCATATTGACGCAATGGGAAACGCGCCTGCCCGGCGGCGACCTGCGCTGGCTCGCCTACATGCTGGCGACCGCGTTTCACGAGACCAACCAGCAGATGCAGCCGGTGCGCGAGGCGTACTGGCTGAGCGAGGACTGGCGGCGGACGCATCTGTCCTACTACCCCTATTACGGCCGCGGCTATGTGCAGCTCACGCACAAGGACAATTATCAGCGGGCGGGCACGGCGGTGGGTCGCAATCTGGTCGATCACCCCGACGACGCGCTCGATGCGGAGGTTGCCGCTTCGGTGATGTTCGTGGGGATGGAACAGGGCTGGTTCCGCGCCAGCGGCGACGGCAAGCGCCACAGCCTGCCGCGCTACTTCTCCGCCACGGTCGACGATCCCGACGGCGCGCGCAAGATCATCAACGGCGCCGAATACAAGAAGGTGGGCGGCACCAAGGTGCTGCTCGCGACGATCATCTCGCAATATCACCGCGCGTTCCTCGGCGCGTTGCAGGCGAGCGTCGGGGCAGCGCCCGCGGCGGTGCCGGCGGCAGCGGTCCTGGCGGCGGTTGCCGCTCCGGTGGTGCTGGCGGCGCCAGCGATTGCCACCGCACCGGCACCTGCACCTGCTGCTGCCGTCCCCACGCCTGCGCCAGCGCCCGCGGCAGCGGCGGGCGGCTATGCCCAGCGCATGGTGCAGATTGCGGGCGGCGAGTGGGAGTTCTTCGGGCGGCAGACCTACGACCTTGCCGGCCACGCGACGCATGTGGGCCACAGCGAGGGCGAGGACGGCTGGGCGCAGCGCGTCGGCCGCTATTTTCTCGAGGGCACCGGCACGCCCAACATCGATGGCACCAACACCGACTGGGCATGGTCGGCGGCGTTCGTGTCATGGGTGGCCAAGCAGGCCGGCGCCGGCACGCGCTTCCGCTATTCGACGCAGCACAGCGTGTTCATCGCGCTCGGCATCAGGGACTATCTCAACAAGCGCGCCGACGCCGGCTTCTGGACAATGCGGCTCAACGAGGCCAAGCCCGTGGCCGGCGATATCATCTGCTGGGGCCGCGAGGCCGGCATCGACTACGACCACCAGGCGGGCGGCAACTACAAGGGCCACTCCGACCACGTGGTGGCGGTGGAGGCGAACCAGATCTGGGTGATGGGCGGCAATGTCGGCAACTCGGTAACGAAGCGGCCGATTCCGCTTAACGCCGCGGGCTTTCTCGACCCGCACACGATGGGCGGCGAGAACCTGTTCGGGCTGATGAAGAACCGGCTGGGCTGACCGGAGGCATGTTGCGCGGCGGCATCGAGGTAAGGCCCCTCATCCGGCCCTCTCCCCCGAAGGGAGAGGTTAGGGACGCGGCGAGATGCTGCCCAATCGCCACCTCTCCCTCGGGGGAGAGGTCGCCGCGCAGCGGCGGGTGAGGGGGCCCTGCCGCGGGCGCAGCGAGTTGCGGCCCGCAAGCGATGCGGAGAAGCTTCACCCCCTCACCCTGCCCTCTCCCCTGAGGGGAGAGGGTTCCTGACTGCGAACGCCGCTCGGACCGTCGCTCCCGTCACGCCGCGTCGCTGCCGAAGCCGAGATTGGTGGGGCCGTCGGGCAGGTTCGTGTCGGTCGTCGCGGTGTCGGGCGGCGCGATATCGAGGCGGAGGTGGCGGGCCCAGAGCTGGCCGACCCCGCGCAGCAGCGGACCATAGTGGATGCTGCCTGCCTCCTCCGGGACATCGAGCACGATGCTGCGTTCGGTCCAGCCGAAGCTGCCTTTGAGAGCGCCGTCGACAGTTCGCGTCATCATGTTGTCGAAGCGGATCGGCCGGCCGCCGCCGCGCGGATCGATGCGCAGCCAGATGGTGCCGGCGTCGACATCCTCGCCACGCAGCTCGGCGGTGAAGCGGAGCTTGTGGCCGCGATAGGCGTCGGCGGCGATCGACTGCATCAGCGTGGCATGCTGCAGCCCGGTGACGTCGCTGCTCGAGATGCTGGCGATGCGGACCGTGCCGGGCTCGGCGCGGTCGAGCCCGGCACTATGGAGCGGATAGCCGCCGCCGTGATGGACTTTCCAGCCGGCCGGCAGCGGTGCATCGGCGATGACGGCCGCTTCGATCCGCGCCGAAAGGATGTTCCAGTTGGCGAGCCCGAACTGGCGCGCGACGAGCTCGAGGCTGTCGGAGTGGGTGATGTCGACATGGCGTTCGGCGAGCGCCGTGCGCAAGGCTTTCGCCATCGCCTTGGAGTCGAGGAAGGTGTGCATGGTCTGATCCTCATCGGGGCAAGACGACAGGTCAGTGCTCGCATTGCCGACGGCTTGCCCGAGGGGTCAAACCAGAAGATGAGACGCGTGCATTCACCATCCCCGAGGGGCGCGAGCGGCGGGCTGCACGAAACCCGCCGCGAGAACACACCCGCTCGCGGCGTGAGTCAACTCACGTGCATCGCGGCATGCGCTACGATTTCGAGGTGCAGTCGGACCGGCCGCCGGAGCAGAACGCCGATGCACTGATCGCCGCGTGGCGGCGGCGGTCGCGATCGGCGTTCTTCGATCACGCCGCGAGCGCCGGTCGCTAGCTTGTCAGCACGATGCGGATGAGATCGGCAGCGTTCTTGGCGCCGAGCTTTTCCATGATGCGCGCGCGGTGCACCTCGATGGTGCGCGGCGAGATGCCGAGCTCGCGGCCGGCTTCCTTGTTGGACATGCCCTGCGCGATGAGCTGCAGCACCTGGCGTTCGCGCGGGGTGAGCTGGGAGAAGCCGCGCACCTCGATGGGGCGGCCGCCCGCCTGCACGGCGCCAAGATGTACGTCCTGGCGCAGCGCATCGCGCACGACACGGACGATCGCCTCGTTGTCGATGGGCTTGGTGATGACGTCGGAGGCGCCGGCCTTCATGGCCCGCACGGCGGCTTCGACCAGCGGATAGTTCTCGAGCAGGAAAACGGGTGTGCCCATGCGCAGGCTCTTGACCCGACGCAGCAGGTCCAGCCCGTCCTCGGCGCCCAGCTCGAGATTGGCGATGACCACGTCCGGCCGGCGCCGCTCAAGCGAGGCGAGGAAGCCGCGCAGATTGACCGAGAACATGGTCTGGAAGCCTTCGAGGCGAAACACCACGCTCAGCGTCTCGCAGGTCTCGAGATCCGGATCGACGATGTGGACGATGCGATCTCTGGAGATGAACGGCGTGTAGTAGAAATCTTCCTGCATGTTGTCCCCGCGCAAATGGCCGTCGTGAAAAGCCGGCGAGAGACCGGAATGGTGTTCCGGTGGGCGGTCCGCAGCAATTGCGGACGGATCGACGAGCCCAGGGCGCCGGCTCCGGAAATGAAACGCCGGGACAGTGCGATAAGGAAAGTCGCGTGCCGAGCGTCACAGTCCGTAGGAGTAACTACCAACTTGCAGGAAATTATTCCTACGATAGGACCAATGTCAAGCGACAGAGAAACATTTCCAATGAAATAGGGCCAGCGTCATCGAGGACGCTGGCCCTATTGGCAGACTTCAGCTCAGGCGCCCTTACTTGCGGGCAGCAGCTTTCTTGGCCGGCGCGGCTTTCTTGGCGGCGGCCTTCGGCGCAGCCTTCTTGGCCGGAGCGGCCTTCTTGGCGGCAGCCTTCGGCGCAGCCTTGGCGGCAGCCTTCTTGGCTGGAGCAGCCTTCTTGGCCGGGGCAGCTTTCTTGGCCGGAGCGGCTTTCTTGGCGGCAGCCTTCGGCGCGGCCTTCTTGGCGGCGGCCTTCGGAGCGGCCTTCTTCACCGGAGCCTTCGCAGCAGTCGCCGGCTTGGCGGCCGACGCCTTGGCGACGGTCTTCTTGGCGGCGGCGGGCTTGGCAGCCGGCTTCGCGGAAACCGACGGAGCCTTCGCAGCGGCCATCGGCATAGTCTTGGTTTTGCCACGGAGGGCGTCACGGATTTCGGTCAAGAGAACTTCTTCCTTTGTTGGTGCTGGTGGTGCGGCGGGCGCCGCAGGTTGGGTACGCTTTAGACTGTTGATGCCCTTGACGACGAGAAACAGCACAAAGGCGACAATGGCAAACTTTACAACGGCATTGATGAACAAACCGATATTGAGCGTCGCCACGCCCGCGGCCTTGGCGGCGGCAAGCGAGGGAACTGCAACGCTGTTCGGATTGCTCAGGACGACAAACAGATTGGAGAAGTCGATGCGTCCAAGGATCAGTCCGATCACCGGCATGAACACATCGTCGACGAGAGAGGAAACGATGGCCCCGAACGCGGCGCCGATGATCACGCCGATGGCGAGGTCGATGACATTTCCCCGGAGGGCGAAGTCGCGAAATTCCTTGAGCACTGGAACCCCTTTTGGCTGTTCTACACGCTCCACGCCGCCGGCACCCGGCGGCGCCCTGCAAATCAGATTCGCAGTGCGCGGAGAATCACGCAGATCGATGCGGATTGCAATGGCCCGACTTAGTGTCAACTTGCGGGCAGAGCTTGTCAGCAGGATACTGACCCCAGCGCCGCTCTAGAATGGTGACCGGACACCCACGATGACCCCCGCCCCCGATACCGAACTCAGCCTCGCCCAGGCGCTCGACTTCGTGCCGCAGGGGCTGGCCATGTTCGATGCCGACCTGCGGCTCGTGGCGTCCAACGAACGCTACCGGGAACTGCTCGATCTGCCCGAACGGCTGGTGACGGCTGGAACACCACTCTATGATATCGCGCTCTATATCGGCCGGCGCGGCGATCTGGGCAGCGGCGACGCCGTACAGCGCGCGGTGGAGCGCGTCGAACAGATCACCAGCGCCTCCGGCTCGGTCAGCCAACGCGTTGGAAAGAAAGGACAAACTCTCGAATTCTACTCGTCGCGACTCCCCGGCGGCGGCGTCATCGTCAGCTTCGCCGACGTGTCGGCGCGGGTGGAGGCGGAGGCGGCGCTGGAGCGCATCAACCAGACCCTCGAACGGCGGGTGGAGGAGCGTACCGCGACCCTCACCCGGGTCAATTTCGAGCTCGAAAGCGCCCGCAAGAAAGCCGACACCGCCAACCGCGACAAGACCCGTTTCCTCGCCGCCGCCAGCCACGACCTGCTGCAGCCGCTGAACGCTGCCCGGCTCTATACCGCCACCCTCGTCGAGCGGTCGGCGGGACAGGAGAGCGAGGGTCTCGCCCACTCGATCGAGACCTCGCTAAATGCTGTGGAAGAAATCATGTCGGCCCTGCTCGACATGTCCCGGCTCGACTCGGGAGCGCTGAAGGCGCAGCCCGGAGTGTTCGAAGTGCGCGACCTGATCGACAAGATCGCGGTCGAGTTCGCGCCGATGGCGAGTGAGAAATCGGTCCGGCTGCGCCTCGTCGACAGCTCCGGGGTGGCGCTGGCCGACCGGGCGCTGGTGGCGCGCATCGTTCAGAACCTCGTGTCCAACGGCATCAAGTACACGCGGCCGGGCGGGCGGGTGCTGGTCGGCTGCCGGCGGCGCGCCAACCGCATCCGGCTCGACGTGATCGACACCGGCATCGGCTTCAACCGCGACCAGCAATCGCTGCTGTTCGCCGAATTCTCGCGGCTCGAACAGGGCGCGCGCATGGCGCAGGGCCTCGGCCTTGGGCTGTCGATCGTCGAGCGGCTGGTGGCGACGATGGGCCTGACGCTGGAACTCGCGAGCGTCGAGGGCAAGGGCTCGCGCTTCTCGCTCTATCTGCCGGTGGGCAAGCTCAGAAAGATCGAACCGGCGACGGTCGAGCGCGTCGTCGAGACGGCGAGCCTTGCCGGCCTGCGGGTGCTGTGCGTCGACAACGAGCGCGCCGTGCTCGAGGCGATGCAAGGACTGCTCACCGGCTGGGGCGTCGACGTGCGCACCGTTCGCTCGCTCAAGGACATCGACAAGGACGGCGTGCTGATCGGCTGGCTGCCCGACCTGGTGCTGATGGACTATCACCTCGACCAGACCTCCGGCCTCGATGCGGTCGAGTGGCTGCGGCACAATGTGGGCGGCCATCTGCCGGCCGCGCTGGTCACCGCCGACCGCACGCCGGCGGTGCGGATGCTGGCCGAAGAGCGCGGCATCATGGTCATCACCAAACCCGTCAAGCCAGCCGCGCTGCGCGCCGCAATCAGCGGCCTCGCCACCCAGCGGGTGGTCAAAAGAGCCCAGATTTCCGGCTAGGAAGATTGTCTTTGGGGGACGCTGTAGTCCACGGGGGTGGAGAGGGCCGTGCTGCCAGGCCTGGGGCAAGGCCCCCTCACCCGGCGCTACGCGCCGACCTCTCCCCCGAAGGGAGAGGTGGAGCAGTGGCACGATCTTGCCCAACCACCATCTCTCCCTTGGGGGAGAGGTCGCCCGAAGGGCGGGTGAGGGGGCCTTGCCACATTCTCGATCGAGAAGTCAGCACAGTTTCCCTCCCCCGCGTGGGGAGGGAAGCAGAGCTAGGAGCGCCAGCGACGTAGCGGCGCTGGGTGGGGGGACTTTCCGCTGGCGAGTGTGTGGCGGCTCCCGCCACCCCGGCTCGCTAATTCGCTGCAATTGCGCCACCGCGATGGCGACTGCTCAGCCCGCTTCCGGGTTCAGCAATTGCTCGAACTGCCCCTGCTCGATGCGCGAGGCGGCAATCACTGCCTGCGTGCGGCTGTCGACGTCGAGCTTTTGCAGGATCGAGGAGACGTGGGCCTTCACCGTCGCTTCCGAGATCGAGAGCTCATAGGCGATCTGTTTGTTCATCAGGCCGTCGCTCAGCATCATCAGAACGCGAATCTGCTGCGGCGTGAGGGTCGAGAGGCGGCGGACGAAGGCGGTCTGCTCGTCGTCGGTCGCAAGGTTCACGCCTTCGGGAACATAGACCTCGCCCTTCAGCACCGTATCGATGGCGGCGCGGATGTCGGCGGGGCCGACCGATTTGGGCAGGTAGCCCGCGGCGCCGAGCTCGAAGGTGCGGCGGATGACTTTTGGGTCCTCGACGGCCGAGATCACCATCACCGGCACCTCGGGGTATTGCGCGCGCAGCAGCAGCAGGCCGGAAAAGCCGTGCGCGCCGGGCATGTTGAGATCGAGCAGCACGAGGTCGCAGTCGCGGTCGCTTTCGAGCGCAGCGCTGAGGGCGCTCAAGTCGCCCGTCTCTTCGACGGTGACGCCCGATAGCGTCTGGCGCAGCGCGGCGCGGAACAGGGGGTGGTCATCGGCGATGATGATGCGGCTCATGGCGTCTCTTTATACTGAGGGCGCGGGGCGGACCAATGCACCTTACGACGCACCCGAAAGGGCATGATTCGCAAAATGCATCGGCATTTAACGCGTTCTTTACCATGTCCGTTAAGAGTGCAGAATGAACTCGACCCTTTCGTTCCGGGGCCGGGCGACTCCTTCAAGTGCTTGGGATAGCTCCATGGCCCGCGCGTATCCGCAGCCCCAGTTCGACAACGAGCGCAGTCCCGGCGAATGGCAATCGCTGCGGCAGGAGCTCGTCGAACTCCTGAACCAGGTGGACAACCAGGTCGGGCAGTCGCGCGCACCGACGCCGCGCTACAGCGAAGCCGCCCGCGAGCCGCGCTATTTTCCCGATGACCGCAACGACGACCGCCAGCGCGAAGCACTGAAATCGGTGCAGCGCGCCATCACCCGCTTCGACCATAGCGAGGCGATGCCGAGCCCGCAGCAGATGCCGCCCAACCCGCGCGACAGCCTGCAGGCGGCGATCAACCAGATCCGCTCGCGGCAGGACGAACGTCGCGCGGCGCCGCAGCCGCAATATATGGCGCAGCCCGCCGCCCCGGCGCCCGCCCGCCCGGCCGAGGCGCCGCTGTTCGACAAGCTGGCGCAATCGGTCAACGGGCTCAGCGGCCGGCTCGAACGGCTCGAAGGCGAGATCAAGGCGCAGATCAAGACCGGCGCCAACGTCAAGGACGTGGCCGACCAGGTGGCGCAACTCGCGCACGTGGTCGAACTGCTCGCCGGCGCCGTGGGCGAGACCGGGCAGGTCAAGCGGCTCGAAGGGCAGATCGCCAGCCTCGGCAAGATCATGTCGCAGGGCCGCGAGATGGACATCCAGGCGCTGACGCGGCGGCTGGACGACGTGGCCTCGACGGTGGGCAAGCTTGCCGAGCTGCAGGTGCATTTCGCCGACAAGGTGCAGAACCCGGTCGACACGCAGTCGTTCCAGAACGGCATGCAGTCGATCGAGCAGAGTGTGCGCAGCGTCTACGACCGCATCGACGCGCTGGAGCGGCAGAAGGCGCTGTCGCCCCAGGACCTCGACCATGTGACCGGCGAGATGGCGCGCTTCACCGAAGTGCTGCGCACCAACCTGGCGCCGCCGCAGCATCTGGTAGAGCTGGTGGATGCGCTCAATTCCCGCATCTCCGACATCGAGAGCGGCGACCGGCTGCTGCACGGGCTGCGCAAGGATCTCACCGCGCTGCGCGATGCCGTGAGCGTTTCGCTTGCGCCGCGGTTCGACGCGATCGAGCAGAAGATCGAGACGCTGAGCGGCGCGATGAGCACGCAGGCGGACATGGCCGAGATCGGCCGGCAGATCGGCATGCTCGGCGATCGCATCGGCGAGCGGCCGATCGATCCGGGCATCGGCCAGCTCGAAGCGCAGGTGCGCCAGCTCGTGGCGCGCATGGACCAGACCGGCGAACAATTGTCGGGGCTGGCAAAACTCTATTCCAGCGAACCGGCCGGCGCGACGATGCCGGATTTCGAGGCCGTCGCCGACATGGTGGCGGAGCGGACGGCCGAGGCGGTGCAGCGCAACGCGCCAACGCCCGACCATACCGTCGCGCTCAGCCTCGAAGGGCTCGAAAGCCGCATCACCGCGATGCTGCGCTCGATGCAGCACGAGCCGGAAGTCGACGCGTTCGACGAAATGCAGGACAAGATCGGCGAAGTGAACGAGCGCCTGAAGCGGCTCGAATTCTCGCTGACCGAGCGCGGCGCGTCTGCCTATGCCCCCTCGGCGGTGGTGCGGCAGTCGGACATCGAAGCGATCATCGCCGATGCCGATGTGCAGATGCCGGCGCCGCAGCCGTGGCAGCAAGCCGATGCGATGGGCCGCAACCCCGCGGACGAGGCGCCGCTGACTGCCCCCGCCTTCCCCGAGCCCGCGGGGCCGGTGGCCGAGGCGCTCGATGCGCGCGGCGCCAGCCGCAAGCGCCACTCTGGCCTCGGCGGCGACGTGCCGCTCGCGGCGCGCCACGAGACCAGATCGGCGTCGATGGCGCCGGCCGGCTTCGAGCCCGAAAAGATCGCGACGCCGCCGGCGCCGCAGCCGAGCAGCGGCTTCTTCGAGACCAGGCCGATGGTGGCCGAGCCGTCGGTGGGCGGCGATGCCGTCAGCCCGTCGAGCCGCAACACCTTCATCGAGGCGGCGCGTCGCGCGGCGCAGCGGCAGGCGCCCGGCAAGGCCGACGTCAATGCCAACTCGCTGATCGGGCGCGCGCTGTCGCGCTTCCAGACCGGCGACACCGAAGACAAGCCGGTGGCCGAAAAACCGAAGCGCAAGCTCGCGGGCGACAAGCCGGCCCGCACAGAGTTCAAGCCCGAGCCCGCGATCGCGGCGCCGGCCGCCTCGCTCGAGCCCCAGGTGGCGATCGACACCGCCACGGCAACCAGCGAGGCCAAGGACAGCTTCCTCACCCGCAACCGCCGCGCGATCCTGCTCGGTGCGCTGGTGGTGGCGGTGGGCCTGCTCGCCGCCAACCTCGTGGCGCAGCGGCTGATGGCGCCCGGAAGCGACGCTGCCCCCGCACCGACGGCCCCGATGCTCGCGGCACCGCAGACCACTGGCGACATCGCCGGCGATACCAATCTCTCCTCCGACCCCGTGTCGGCAGACAGCGATCTCGTCGCGCCCTCGATGCCGCCGCGGGTGATCCCGATGACGGATTCGCTCAGCACCGGCTCGATCGACAAATCCGCGGCGCAGGGTTTTACCACCAGCCCGCCGCAACCGATGCCGAGCGCGTTCCAGGCGGCGACCGATCTCGCCAACGCCGACCGCTCGACCACGGCCCTGCCGGAAGTGTCGTCGGTGGCACCGCTGGCCGTGCCCGATGCGGACGCGACTGCCAGCACGGAACCCGAAGCAAGCCCGGTGAAGGTCGAGCTGCCGCCCGACAATGTCGGCCCGATGGATCTGCGGCTGGCCGCCGCCGACGGCGATGCCCGCGCGCAGTTCGAAGTCGCCGCGATCTACACCGAAGGCCGTGCCGTGCCGCAGGACTACAAGGCGGCCGCGACCTGGTACGAGCGCGCCGCGGCGCAGGGATTCGCTCCCGCGCAGTATCGCCTCGGCAGCCTCTACGAGAACGGCAACGGCGTCACCAAGGACCTCAACACGGCCCGGCTCTGGTACGAGCGCGCGGCGGAAGCGGGCAACCGCATGTCGATGCACAACCTCGCCGCGCTCTATGCCGGCGGGCAGCTCGGCAAGCAGCAGTTCGATGCCGCCTCGAAGTGGTTCGAGGAAGCGGCGGACCGCGGCCTCACCGACAGCCAGTTCAATCTCGGCATGCTCTATGCCCGCGGCCTCGGCGTGCCGCAGGACATGAAGAATTCGTACAAATGGTTCGCCATCGCGGCGCTCAGCGGCGACAAGGACTCGGCCAAGGCGCGCGACGACATCGCCCGCTCGCTCGATGCCGACGCCATCAAGTCGCTGCAGGCGGAAGTGGCGGCGTTCAAGCCCAAGCCGATCGATCTCGCCGCGAACTTCGCGCCGATCGGTACGTGGTCGAAGAGCTTCGATCCGGGCGAGACGATCGCCACCAAGGATATCGTCACCAATGTGCAGAAGGCGCTCGGCAAGCTGGGCTACGATGTCGGCACGCCCGACGGCGTAGCCGGCAAGAAGACGGCGGATGCAATCAAATCGTTCGAAGGCGCGACCGGCATGAGCCAGGTCGGGCTGATCAATCCGCGGCTGCTGGCCGTGCTTGGCAGCCAGCCGGTTTGAGCTTGAAACGTCTCACTATCGTCGCAAGTGCGAAGGATGGTGAACTGACCTGAGGGGACGCGGCAAAGCCGGCGCCCCCTCACGACTATTTTGTCTTCGCGTTCACATGCGCCGGCAGGATGCCGCGCGCCTCGTCCGGGCCCGCCTCGTGCAGATCTATCTGCCCATCGCCGAGCTTTCGATGAACCTCTTTTTCCTGATCGGAATTGGAGGGGCTGTTGGCTTCCTGTCGGGCCTGTTCGGCGTGGGCGGCGGCTTCCTGCTGACACCGCTGCTGATCTTTTCGGGCGTGCCCTCGCCGGTGGCGGTGGCGTCGGTCACGGGCCAGGTCGCGGCGGCATCTACCTCGGGCGCGCTCAGTTACTATCGTCGCGACGGCATCGACCTGCACCTCGCGCTCTATCTGATCCTGAGCTCGACCATCGGCGCCATGGCGGGCGTGGCGACGTTCTCGCTGCTACGCTCGCTCGGCCAGCTCGACCTCTTTATCTCGGTCTCCTATTTCCTGCTGCTCGGCTTCGTCGGCGTGCTGATGATGGCCGAGGCGCTGCGCACGCTATGGCGGCGGCGCTCGGGCGTGGTGCCGCGCGACAAATCGGCGAGCCAGCATGGCTGGATGCATGGCCTGCCGATGCGCATCCGGTTCAAGAAATCGCGGCTCTATATCAGCGTCATCCCGGTGCTGGTGATCGGGCTGTTCATCGGCTGGGTCGGCGCGCTGCTCGGCATCGGCGGCGGCTTCATCCTCGTGCCGGCGCTGGTCTACCTGCTGCGCGTGCCGGCCAATGTTGTCGTCGGCACCTCGCTGCTGCAGGTGGTGGCGATGATGTGCGTGACGACCATCCTCCAGGCCCTCACCAGCCAGAGCGTCGATGTGGTGCTGGCCTTCTGCCTCATGGTCGGCGGCACCATCGGCGCGCAGTTCGGCGCCTCGGCCGGCAAGTACCTCCGCGGCGACCAGTTGCGCGCTCTGCTGGCGCTGCTGGTGCTCGGCGTCGCCATCCGCTTCGGGCTGGCGCTGGTGCTGCCGCCGGGCGATCCGTTCTCGATGGCGCTGGTGACGCCGGGAGGCGCCGGATGAGACGCCTGCTGCTCGCCCTCGCGCTGATCCTTACCGTGGCGCCCGCTGGCGCCGAACGTCTCGTGTCGACCGTGTCGACGCCGACGGTGCAGATCACCTCGAGCTTCGATGGCACGGTGCTGAGCCTCTTCGGCAATGTCGAATCGAGCGTGCCGGCCATTCCCGCCGATGGGCCGTTCAACGTCATCATCGTCATCACCGGACCGCTGCAGGACCGGGTGGCGCGGCTCAAGACGAATGCCTACGGCATCTGGACCAACACCGAGCAGGTGTCGTTCAGGCAGTTCCCCTCGTTCTACGCCGTGATCGCGAGCGGCAAGCTCGGCGACATCGCCGACGAGTCCGTGCTCGCCGCCGATGCCATCCGCCCCGAGGACCAGGCGCTGATCGCCGCCAAGAGCATCGACTTCAAGGCGCAGCGCTTCGGCAGCGAACTCATCCGGCTGATGACCGAGCAAGGCCATTTCGTCGTGCGCGAGGACGGCGTACGGTTCCTGTCCAACACCGCCTATGTGGCGCAGGTGACGCTGCCCAGCGACGTCGCCAACGGCCCCTTCCTCGCCCACACCATCGTCCTCAAGAACAGGCAGATGGTGGCCGAAGGCTCGCAGGGCTTTGCGGTGCGCAAGACCGGCTTCGAAAACTTCGTCTTCGTCGCCTCGAGGCAGCAGCCGCTGCTCTATGGCATCGTCTGCGTGCTGCTGGCACTGGGGACCGGATGGCTCGCCGGCGTGGTGTTCAAGCGGTAGAGTTCGTTTGGGTGTGGCACCACCCTCATCCGGCCTTCGGCGAGGCCCGGATGAGGGGGGAATCACAACCACCGAGTCTTAGACCGCCACCGGTCTCCCTCCCCCGCGTGGGGAGGGCGGCGCGCTTGCCCTCGTCATGCGAGGGCTTAGCAAGCCGGGTGGGGGGAGTTTCAGCATCCTCAATGCCGACTGAATCACCAGCGTCTCCGCGTCGCTACGCTCCTAGCTCTGCTACCCCCGATGGAGAGGAGTCACCGCCCTCTGTCGTTCACTCCCGATCCGCGACCTCACGCCCGCATCGGCAGGTGACCATCCCGCCACGACCACCACCCAGCAGCTCAGGTTGACGCAAGAGAAATTTCTCCTTATAAGGAGCTATCTGCTTACAAGGATTGCTGAATCATGCCTAAACTTCGATCCATTGAGGTTGACCTTGACGTTCACAAGGCCATTGAGGGGCGGCGCTCCTCTTTTGATCAGAGCGACAACGATATTCTTCGCGAGATACTCGGCCTAAGCCCGCCGTCCAGACTTCCTGCTGAAAGAAGCAATCGCTCATCAGGTGACGGAAGGTTTCGGGTCACGGTTGAGGGACGTGTCATCACTGAAGGCAGCATGAAGCTGGCCTATAAGCGAGCCATAGCTGCAATGGCGAAAGATCGACCAAACTTTCTTCAGCGACTCAGTGAACTCGAAACACCCGGCCGTCGGCTCGTCGCAAAAGTGGCAAGCCATTTGTACAAGACGACCCCTTCGCTTGTTACGTTCGCCGAGCCGTTGGAGAAGGGTTGGTGGATCGATACCAACCTATCGCGCCAACAGGCACTCAGTCGTCTCATGATGGCGTGCCGGGTTGCCAATCTGGACTACGGCACCGACGTGGTGGCAGCGTTCTAAATCCCGCGCACCAGCCGCTTCGTGCTTACCGGGTAGAGCCGGTTGCGGCCCAGCATGGTGACCTCCAGCGCTTCGTAATCGAACAGCCCGTGGAACGCCGGGCCGAGGATGTTCATGCTCCCCGTCCCCGCGCCGTAGGCGGGGAGCAGCAGCAGGCGCGTGTCGTGGACGAAGCAGGGGCGGCGCGTCGCATGGCCGCCGGAGACGACGGTGGCGGCCGGATGGAGGTGGCCCGCGACCATGCCGCGCGCGCCGGGGCGCGGTTCGTGAATGAAGGTCAGGCCGCGGTGTTCGAGCTGGCCGACGCAGGTGCCGCCGAGCGCGTGCGGCGCCGGGTCGTGATTGCCCGACAGCCAGGTCCAGTGCGATTTGCCGAGCAGCGCCATCAGCCGCAGGCGGTCGGCATCGAGCAGCGTGGTCGTACCCTCGTTGCGATGGAAACTGTCGCCGAGCGAGACGACGCGTTCTGCGCCGGTGGCCTCCAGATCGCGCTCGAGCCGCTTCAGCGTCAGCCCGGTATCGTAAGGCGGCAGCATCTGGCCGGTCCTGGCGTAGGACGAGAATTTTTCGAGATGCAGGTCGGCGACGAGCAGCATCGACTCGGCGCGCCAGAACAGCGCGCCCGAGAGCAACGGCTCGAAACTGTGACCGGCAAAGTGAAGGAGCACCGTCGCGTCCTCAGTTTGCCACGCGGCTGCGTTTGCCGCGTTTTGCGACTGCATTCTTCTTCAGGGCCGGCTTGCCCGAAACCTTCGCCCGTGGTTTCGGCGCGGCGTCGCCCTGCCCCTCCTCTAGGGGTGCAGCTTTATCCGAAAACCGGCTTCCGCTTTTCGGAACTGCACCGAGCGCTTCCTTCATCAACTCGTCGGCGGCGTCGGCCATGGCGCTTTCGCGGGCCTCGCCGAAGATCGGCGTTTTGCCGATATCGAGCAGAATCGGTACCGCAAGCGGCGAGATTCGGTCGAGGGGCTTGTGGACGATATTGTGGCGGATGCGGCGCAGCAAAGTGCCCAGGCGCTCGATGTCCAGCAGGCCGCGGGCCGCATCGCGGCGGGTCGCCTGGATCAAAATGTGATCGGGCTCGTGCTCGTAGAGCACGTCGTAGATGATGTCGGAGCTGACGGTGACCTGCCGGCCGGTCTTCTCCTTGCCCGGATGGCGGCGTTCGATCAGGCCCGCGATGATGGCGCAGTTGCGGAAGGTGCGCCGCATCAGCTGGCTCTCGTGCAGCCAGTCTTCGAGGTCGTCGCCGAGCATGTCTTCGTCGAAGAGCTGGTCGAGCGACAGCCGGCCGGTGCGGATCAGCCCGCCGAAATCGCCGAGCCCCCAGATGGCGAGCGAATAATCTGAGGCGACGAAGCCGAGCGGGCGGGCGCGGGCGCGCTCGAGCCGTCGCGTCAGCAACATGCCCAATGTCTGGTGCGCGAGCCGGCCCTCGAACGGATAGCAGACGAGATAGTTGAGCGCGCCGCGCGGGAAGGTCTCGACCAGCATGGACTCGCGCGGCGGCAGCACCGACGCTTCGTGCTGGAGGCGCAACCAGTCGGCCACCTGCTCCGGCAGCGCGCTCCAGTTGTCGGGTGTGCTGAGGATGCGGCGCACGCCCTCGGCGAGATAGGTCGAGAGCGGGAACTTGCCGCCCATGTAGGACGGGATTTTGGGATCGCTGGCGTTGGAGCGCGAGACATAGGCTTCGGTCTCGAACATGCCCTCATAGGCGACGATTTCGGAACCGAAGACGAAGGTGTCGCCGCGCACCAACTGGTCGATGAAATATTCTTCGAGCTCGCCGAGCACGCGGCCATAGCGGCCGATGGGGCCGGTGGCCGAACCGGTCTTGAAGCCCCTGCCCTTCACCAGCCGCACACGCACCATGGGGTCTTCGATGATGGTCCCGACGTTGAGCCGATATTGCTGCGCGATGTTGCCGTTGGCGATGCGGAACTTGCCGTCGGGTGTCTGCTTCAGCTTGGCGTAGCGCTCGTAAGCGCGGAGTGCATAGCCGCCGGTGGCGACGAAATCGACGACGCGCTCGAACGTCTCCCAGCTCAAATCGCGATAGGGCCAGGCGCGGCGCACTTCCTCGTGGAACACCACCGGATCGAACGGCGCGGCGCAGGCCATGCCGAGCGTGTGCTGCGCGAGCACATCGAGGCCGCCGATAGACGGGTCTTCGCTATCCTGCAAACTGGCGGTGACGGCCTCGACCGCCGCTTCGCATTCCAGCACTTCGAAGCGGTTGGACGGCACGAACAGCGCCTTGCTCGGCTCGTCCATGCGGTGGTTGGAGCGGCCGATGCGCTGCAGCATGCGGCTCGCGCCCTTGGGCGCGCCGACCTGGACCACGAGATCGACATCGCCCCAGTCGATGCCGAGATCGAGCGTCGAGGTGCACACCACCGCCTGCAGCTTGCCGGCAACCATCGCGTTCTCGACCTTGCGCCGCTGCTCGACCGCGAGCGAGCCGTGGTGGAGCGCAATGGCGAGGTTGTCATCGTTGATGGCCCAGAGGTTCTGGAACAGCATTTCCGCCTGCGAGCGGGTGTTGACGAACAGCAGCGTCGTCTTGTGCTGCTTGACGATCTCGTAGAGCTCGGGCACCGCATATTGCGTCGAGTGGCCGGCCCACGGCACATGCGCGCCGCTTTCGAGAATGGTGACGTCGGGGCGCGCGCCGCCCGACGCGGTGAGCAGGTCGGTGCGCGCTTCCGGCAGCGGAGCGGCGATCCAGTCGCGCAGCAGGTCGGGGCGCGCGACGGTCGCCGACAGGGCGGTGATGCGCAGGTTCGGCGCGTAGGTCGCAAGGCGCGCGATGGCGAGCGACAGCAGCTCGCCGCGCTTGCTGGTGACGAGCGAGTGGAGCTCGTCGAGCACGATGCGGCGCAGGCTGCCGAAGTAGGTCGCCGCGTAATCGTGGCTGAGGAGCAGCGCCAGTTGCTCGGGCGTCGTCATCAGGATGTTGGGCGGGATGCGCAACTGCCGGCTGCGGCGCGAGGCGGGGGTGTCACCGGTGCGGGTCTCGACGGTGATGGGCAACCCCATCTCCTCGATCGGCGCCCCTAGGTTGCGCGCCACGTCGACGGCCAGCGCTTTCAGCGGCGAAACGTAGAGCGTGTGCAGCTCATCGGACGGCGTGTGGGTCAGGTCGTTCAGCGTCGGCAGGAACCCCGCCAGCGTCTTGCCGGCGCCCGTCGGCGCGATCAGCAGCGCCGACGCGTCGGCCTCCCAGCTCGCCAGCACATCCAACTGATGCACCCGCGGCCGCCAGCCCTTGAGCTTGAACCAGTCGGCGATGGTGGGATGAAGGGACATGCGGGCTCACGTCGAGGGACGAGAGAACATAGGTCGCCGGGGGCAAAGTTCCAAATGCGGCGGGCCGCGGTTTCGCGAGAGGGGAGGGTAGCAGAGCTTGGCCGCAGGCCTGGCGACGCTGGGTGGGGGGAGTCGAGGCGGACCGAGAGTCCCCCTACCCCGGCTTTCTAGGTTCGCTGCGCTCACCAAGTGCAGCCGCCCTCCCCGCGCGGGGGAGAGAGACCAGAGAGACTAGCGCGATGCCGTCGCCCACAGCCGCCGCGCCATCTCCGCCAGTCGCAGCGACTCCTCCCAGCGGTCGGTGAGGTCGCGGCCGTCTTCGCCGGCGATGGCGTAGGGTTGCGGGCCGAGTTCGCAGAGGAAGGTCAATTCATCATCATTCGTGTGATGCTTTTGCCATCCCAGGAAGCCATTGCTCCACCATTTTTCGAATTGTTCGATCCACGGCCGATGCTGCGGAAACAGCGGCAACTGCACCTGCTCGGAACTGGCGATGCGACCATGGAATGCCTCGGCATGCTCGAGGATCCGGGCCAGTTGTGCGTCGGTCTCGGCCGGGACCGGCAGCGCGATCTCGCGGGCGACGACGTAGTGCGAGAGGTCGACGGTCAGCCGCAGGTCGGGCACGGCGTCGAGCAAGTCGAGGGTCACCAGCAGGTCGTTGGTCAGCCGGTCGCGGTGGGTTTCGACGTTGACCGCGAAGTCCACCCCGGCGGCAAGGCGCTGCCAGCCCTCGACCACGGCGATGCCGTCGCGCAGGTCGCGCGGCCGGAGGTGGGGCTGGATGTTGAGGTGATGCACGCCAAACTCGGCGCCCCACTCCAGCGCCGGCCGCAGGCTCTCGATGTCGCCGGGAAAGCAGAGGCCTTCGACGATGAGGCGCCGCTCGGCCGCCAGTTGCGACACCTGCCGCGCCGCGTCGCGGTCGATCCAGAGCGTGCCGATGCCGTCGAAGCCGGCCGCCGCGATGGTATCGAGATTGGCTTCGAGGCCGCGGTCGGGACCGGAGCGGAGGTTTTCCATCGACCAGAGCGATTGCAGGATGAGGAGGTTTTGCATTCGTCATGCATACCATTTACGGGGAACCAATGGAGCACGATCCGATAGCGCTATCGCTGACGCCCGACGACGCCCTTGCGCTGCTGCGCGAGGAGGCTGCGGCGTTGCTGGCGCGGCCCGGGCGGCGGGCGCTGGGCATTGCCGGCGGGCCCGGCGCGGGCAAGTCGACGATTGCGCTGCAACTGGCTGAGACGCTCGGCGAGGCCGCCGCCTATGTGCCGATGGACGGCTTTCACATGAAGCACGCCAAGCTCGAAGCGCTGGGCACGGCCCGCGACAAGGGCATGCCGCATACCTTCGAGGGCGCGGCATTCGCCGAGTTCCTTGCGGCGCTGAAGGCCGCGGACGGGCCGATGAACGGACCGGGCTATTCGCGCCAGATCGAGGACGTGGTGGACGATGCGTTCACCGTGCCGGCGGCGGCGCGGCTGCTGGTGGTCGAGGGCAACTACCTGCTGCTGGCCACCGCGCCGTGGTGGCGGGTGCGGCCGCTGCTCGACCGCGCGGTCTATCTCGAAATCCCGCGCGAACTCACGCGGGCGCGCCTGATGAAGCGGCATGCCGAAGCCGGGCTGTTCACCGAAGAGCGCAACCGCGCCCATATCGAGCGGGTCGACCTGCCGAACTACGACCTCGTGGCGCGCAACCGGCCGCGCGCCGACGTGGCGATCATGCTGATCACCGAGAGCTAGATGAACATCCGCCCGAGCTTTGCCTTCACGGTGACGAGCCGCGACGTGTGGCGCATTGCGCTTCCGGCGTCGCTGGCGTTCATCACCGAGCCGCTGGTGGGCTTTGTCGATATCACCGTGATCGGCCGGCTGGGACAGCCGGACCTGCTGGGCGGGCTGGTGCTGGGCGCGCTGGCGTTCGACGTGATCTTCTCGCTGGCGTTCTTCCTGAGGCTCAGCACGGCGGGGCTGACGGCGCAGGCCATCGGGGCGCGCGACGCCGATGACGGGTTGGTGCATTTCGTGCGCGCGGCGCTGCTCGGGTTCGGCATCGGCGTGGCGCTGCTCGTGCTGACGTGGCCGCTGCAATGGGCGCTGGCGATCATTCTCGGGCCGACGGACAATGTGCGGCCGGCGTTCGATGCCTATCTCGCCGCGCGGCTGTGGTCGGCGCCGTTCGTCCTCGTCAACTATGCGCTGCTCGGCTGGTTCTACGGCCGCGCTTCGGCGACCACCGGCATGCTGCTGCAGATGCTGATCAACTTCATCAACATCGTCGCCGGAGTGTGGTTCGTGTTCGGGCTGCACTGGGGCGTCACCGGTGTGGCATTTGCGGCAGTGCTCGGGCATGGCGTTGCCGCGCTGACGGGGCTCGGGCTGGTGGCGCGGCATTTCGGCGGCTTCGCGCGGATGCGCGGGCTCGTCAGTTGGGAGCGGCTGCGCGACGTGCCGGCGCTGTGGAAGCTGTTCGGGCTGAGCCGCGACCTCACCATCCGCTCGGCGGCGCTGATGTCGGCGTTCGCGTGGTTCACGGCGCAGACGTCGCGCGCGGGCGAAGTCAGCCTCTCCAGCAACGCGGTGCTGATGCAGTTTCTGATGATCAGCGCGTTCTTCCTCGATGGGCAGGGACAGGCCGCCGAGCAGCTCTGCGGCAAGGCCGTCGGCGCCAACTACCGGCCGGCCTTCGAGCGGGCGTTGTGGCTGACGCTCGGCTGGGGCATGGCGGTATCGACCGTGATGTTCTGCTTCATCTGGTTTTGCGGCGACTGGCTGATCTCGATCATGACGGCGAGCCCCGAAGTGCAGTCCGGCGCGCACGAATTCCTGATCTTTGCGGCCATCGCGGCCTTTACCGGCATGCCCGCCTTCGTGATGGACGGGGTGATGAGTGGAGCGACGCTCAACACCATCATCCGCAACGGCATGGTTGCGAGTTTCGCGGTCTATATCGTGGCGGCGCTGACGCTGCAGCCGCTGTGGGGCATTGCCGGATTGTGGGTGGCGCTCAACCTGTTCTTCCTGGCGCGGGCCGGGATATTCCTGAGCGCGACGCGGTGGAAGCTGAAGGCGCTATTTCCGGCCTGAGGCCCATTCGGCTGTGCGCCGTCCCACCAGCTCGCCGATGTTGCGCTTGCCCTCGGCGCGGACGGCGGCGATGAGGCCGCGCTTGATGCGATCGAGCAGATCGAGGCCGCCGAACACCAGCGCCGAGTAGAGCTGGATGGCATTGGCGCCAGCCTCGAATTTCTGCACCGCAGTCTCGGGCGAATGGATGCCGCCGACGCCGATGATTGGCAAGGCAGTACGCTGGCGCATCTGGGCGAGGCGCGCTGTGGCGAGATCGAACAGCGGCTTGCCGCTGAGGCCGCCGGTTTCGGTGGCGTTCTCCATGCCGGCGACAGAGTCGCGGCTGATGGTGGTGTTGGAGACGATGAGGCCATCGAGATCGGTGGCCGCGACGACCCGCGCGATCGAGTCGAGCGCGGTCTCGTCGAGATCGGGGGCGAGCTTCAGAAACACCGGCACGCGCATGGCGGCCCTGGAGCGGACAGTGAGCACGGCGGCGAGCAGCCGGGCCAGCGCCTCTTCCTGCTGCAGGTCGCGCAGGCCCGGGGTGTTGGGCGAGGAGACGTTGACCGTCAGGTAGTCGGCGATGCCGGCGAACCGCGCCACGCCCCTGGCGTAGTCGGCGGTGAAATCGGTGCTGGTCTTGTTGGCGCCGATATTGATGCCGAGCGCGGCGGGCACGCGGATATGCGCGAGGCGGCGATAGACCTCGTCGTGGCCCTCGTTGTTGAAGCCCATGCGATTGACGACGCCCTCGGCGGGGCCGATGCGGAACAGGCGGGGTTTGGGGTTGCCCGCCTGCGGCAGCGGCGTGACGGTGCCGATCTCGACCATGCCGAAGCCCATCAGTGCCAGCGGACGCGGCACCTCGCCGTTCTTGTCGAAGCCGGCGGCCATGCCGATGGGATTGGTGAGCTCGAGCCCGGCGAGAATCGTCTTCAGCTCGGGCGGATCGGCATCCACCTGCTCGGGGGCGAGGCCGAGACGGAGCGCATTGATGGTCGCGCCATGGGCGGTCTCGGGGTCCATGCGCAGCAGGCTGTCGCGGGTGAACGAGGCGAGCGCCGGCATACGCAGCAGCGGCGAGAGGCGCGAGAGAATCATTTGACCCAGGCGGGCAAAGTCACGCCGCCGTCGGCAGCGACGGAGATGCCGGCCCTCTCGCCGATGGCGGTGCGGGAGAGCTCGCCGTAGTGGTGCGGGAACAGCGCGCCACCGCGCGAGGGTTCCCAGCGCAGCCCCTGCCCCATTGCGGCGCAGCGCACGGCAAAGACCACGAGGTCGCTCTGGCCGGCAAAGTGCAGCCGCAGCGTCTCGGCGAGTTGGGCAGCGGTCGAAAAATGGATGAAGCCGTCGGCCAGGTCGATCGGCGCACGGGGGAACTCGGCCGCTGCAGCAGCAGCCTCGGCGGCGGCGCGGCTCACGACCTTGTAGACGAATTCAGGGTTGGCGGCAGGCATCGCGGGCTCCAGGGATGAGGCGGAACCTAGAGAAGCCCGGGGTCGATCACAAGGCGCGAGCGGGCCTTTACAGGGCAGGTGAAAGGACGATATCAGATAGGACTAGTGTCTCTTTTGGGACAATTTTCCTTGCCGCGGGCCACAAATGCTGTCGCATAGCGCCATTTGGGATGCAATCGACGCCCTGGCGACCCGGCACGGCTTCACGGCGTCCGGGCTGGCGAAGCTTGCCGGGCTCGACGCCACGGCGTTCAACAAATCCAAGCGGAGGAGCAAGGACGGGCGCGAGCGCTGGCCGTCGACCGAGAGCATCGCCAAACTGCTGGACGCGACGGGGGAGAGCTTCGATGCGTTCCTGTCCAATGGCGGGGCGTATCTGCAAACAGCGTCGGAGCCCGGGGGCGCGCGGTTTCCGCTGCTGGGCCTCGCACAGGCCGGCGCCGGCGGGTTTTTCGATCCGGCGGGATTTCCGGCGGGCGAAGGCTGGGACGAAGTGCGCCTGCCCTCGCCGGGCGAAAACGGCATCTATGCGCTGGAGGTGACCGGCGATTCGATGCTGCCGCTTTATCGCGACGGCGACCGCATCGTGGTGTCGCCGACCGAGCAGGTAAGACGGGGCGACCGCGTGGTGGTCAAAACCCGGGAAGGCGAGGTGATGGCCAAGATCCTCGCGCGGCAGACGGCGAATGTGGTCGAGCTGCATTCGCTCAACCCGGCGCATCCGCCCCGGCATATCGATATGAAGGACATCGAGTGGATCGCGCGGATCATCTGGGCGAGCCAGTAGGGAATTAGCCGTCCCGCGCGTCGGGCGCGGGACGGGACGCCGTGGGTCAGCTACGGCAGCGCACCACGAACACCTTGTCGGCGGTGTGGAAGTAGCAGGTGCCATCGGGCGCCTGGGTGCGATAGCCGGGGCCGGGGCCATCGGGATGGTAGTGGTTCTGCTCGCTGCCGGCCGCGCCGTGGCCGTCCACTTCCTGGCCATTGGCGCCGGTCATCTGCTGGGCATAGGCCGGCATCGCGGCACCCAGCGCGGCGACGACCGACAGAGCGAGAATTGTCTTGATCATAACGGGTATCCTTCAGGGTATGTTGTTCTCCCCTCGGGCCCAATAACACCGGCCAGCCACCGCCGGTTGCCGCGGGCACGCGATCGTGACTCTCATTACTGTTCCGTCATCCGATGCGACGAAAACGCCCGGCTTCTTGATCGTACCGCCGCGCCGACGCAAAAGAGATACCATGCCCAAGACCATCGTTTCACCCGAGCTGGCGCAGACCCTTCGCCGCCGCCTTGCCACGCTGACCGGCGCGGTCCTCATCGGACTGGCGGCGCTCGCCTTCGCCGCCTGCGCCGATGCGGCGCAACGCGCCTTCGCCAGCCTCAGCGGACCCTATGGCTGGATCAGCTTTGTCGCGACACCGCTCGGGTTCGCGCTGGTGGTGTGGCTCACGCGCCGCTTCACCCCGCAGGCCCGCGGCTCGGGCATCCCACAGGTCATCGCCGCGGCGCCCCTGCCGCGCCCGGAGATTTCGCCGCTGCTGTCGGCCCGCACCGCCGCGGCCAAATTCGCGCTCACCATCGTGGGGCTGCTGGTGGGGGCGTCATCGGGCCGCGAAGGCCCCACCGTGCAGATCAGCGCTGCGATCATGACGGCCGTGCATCGCGCCTTCCGGGTGCCGCTCAGCGCCGCGGTGGTGATCGCCGGAGGCGCGGCGGGCGTATCGGGCGCATTCAACACGCCGCTCGCCGGCGTCACCTTCGCGCTGGAGGAACTGGCATCGGCCTATGAACAGCGCCTGACGCTGCTGGTGATGGCCGCCGTCGTCATTTCCGGTCTCGTCAGCCTGGGGGTAGCCGGCGACTACACCTATTTCGGCTCGCTGCAGGACAGCATCGCCATGGGCCCGGGCCTTCTCGCCGTACCGATCATCGCGATCGTCGGCGGCGTATGCGGCGCACTGTTCTCGCGCATCGTGCTGTTCGTTTCGGCGGCGGCCGGCGGGCTGGTCGGCGCCATCAAATCGCGGCCGGTCCTGTTCGCCGCCGGTTGCGGACTGGCAGTCGCCGTCGCGGGGATCGCCAGCGGCGGGCTCACTTGGGGAACGGGGTATGGTCCGGCGCGCGCGCTGGTCGAAGGGGCCTCGCAGCCGCTGTGGTTCGCGCCGCTGAAGTTCATCGCCACGCTGGCGACGACCATCAGCGGCATCCCCGGCGGCATCTTCGCGCCGTCGCTGTCGGTGGGCGCCGGCATCGGCAGCCTGCTGGCGCCGTTCTTTTCGACCGTTCCGTCCGGCACGATCGCGGTGCTGTCGATGACGGCCTATTTCGTCGGCGTGGTGCGTGCGCCGCTGACCTCGACCATCATCGTGATGGAGATGACCAACAACCATACGATGCTGCTGCCGCTGATCGCCTGCGCGCTCATCGCCGAAGGCGTCGCGTCGCTGGTCTGTCGCGAACGCATCTACCATGGGCTCGCAAAGCAGTTCCGCCCCGTGCCGGAGACGGTCAGTTCGCCTTGATCAGCTTGCCCGCCAGCGCGTCCTCGATGAGCCGGCGCGTTTCGGGCACGCCATAGAGCGCAACGAACGAGCCGAAGCGCGGGCCCTGGTCGGCGCCGAGCAGCACCTGATAGATGGCGCCGAACCAGTCGCGCAGCGGCTCGAAATGGTGGGCGTTGCCGACGGCGTAGACGATGTCCTGCAGTTCCTTGGCACCGAGGCCATCCTTGCCCTCGAGCCGATCGCGCAAATCGGCCAGCGCGGCACGCTCCTTGTCGGTGGGCGCGCGGAAGGTCTTGGTAGGCAGCACCTCGTCCTGGAAATAGCGCACGGCGTAGGAGGCCAGCCGGTCGAGCTCGGGATGCGTCGCAGCGGTCACGCCCGGCAGGCGGCGGGTGAGATAACCCCACATCACCGACACGTCGTGCGCGTTGGCGGCCGAGGCCAGATTGAGCAGCAGGCCGAAGTTCACCGGCATGTCGGTGGTCGGCACCTTGCCCGAATGAATATGGAAGGCAGGGTTCTCGAGCGCGGCGGCCGCATCCTGGCCGTTGAAGCCGGCGACGTACTGATAGTACTCGTCCACGGCGCGCGGGATGACGTCGAAATAGAGACGCTTGGCGACGCGCGGCTTCTGGAACATGTAGAGCGCGAGGCTCTCGGGCGAGGCATAGGTCAGCCACTCGTCGATGGTGAGGCCGTTGCCCTTGGACTTCGAAATCTTCTGGCCGACATCGTCGAGGAAAAGCTCATAGACGTAGTGCTCCGGCGCGCGGCCGCCGAGAATCTCGCAGATGCGGTCGTAGATCGGCGCGTTGGTCTGATGGTCCTTGCCGAACATTTCGAAATCGACGCCGAGCGCGAACCAGCGCATGCCGAAATCGGGCTTCCACTGCAGCTTCACATGGCCGCCGGTGACGGGGAGCGTCGTTTCAGTGCCGTCCTCGTCGTCGAAGGTGACGGTGCCCGCCCTGGCGTCGACGTGCTTCATCGGCACGTACAGCACTCGGCCCGACTTCGGGGAGATCGGCAGGAACGGCGAGTAGGTCGCCTGCCGCTCGGCGCCCAGCGTCGGCAGCATGACACCCATGATCTCGTCGTACTTTTCGGCGGCCTTCAGCAGCGCGGCATCGAAGCGGCCGGACTTGTAGTACTGCGTGGCGCTGGCGAACTCGTAGTTGAAGCCGAAGGTATCGAGGAAGCGGCGCAGCATCGTGTTGTTGTGCTCGCCGAAGCTCGGATAGTCGCCGCCGAACGGATTGGGCACGCTGGTCAGCGGCATCTGCACATAGGGTTCGAGCGCGGCGCGGTCGGGCACGTTCTCGGGAATCTTGCGCATTCCGTCCATGTCGTCGGAAAAGCAGATCAGCCGGGTCGGGATCTCGTCGCGGGTGAGCAGGCGAAAGGCGGTGCGGACCATGGTGGTGCGCGCCACTTCGCCGAAGGTGCCGATATGCGGCAGGCCCGAGGGGCCATAGCCGGTCTCGAACAGTGCTTCGCGCTTGCCGGTCTTTTGCAGCCGGGCGACGAGTTTCCGCGCTTCCTCGAACGGCCAGGCCTTGGCGGTCTGGGCGGCATCGAAGAAGGCGGGATCGAGCGGCGGAAGCGGGGCTGCGGACACGGGACGGACTGGCCTTTTGCTGGAGTGGCGCGGTTTTCGCCACCGGGGCGGGCAAAGTCAATGGCCGGGCAACTGGACAAGGGGCGGAGGCGTGCCTAGTTATGCGGGACTTTTTGTGCCGGGAACCCTGCCGATGACCCTGTCCACCCATGAAGCGCTGATCCACCTGATGGTGGTGGGCGCGACCTCCGACGCCATGATCAGCGACCGCGAGCTCGACGCCATCGGCAGCCTCGTGACGCGCCTGCCAGTGTTCGAGGGGTTCAACCGCGAGCATCTGGGCCGGGTGGCGGCCGAGGCGATCGACCTGATCAAGGACAGCTCCGATCTCGACAAGGTGCTCAACATGATCCTCGGGGCGATCCCCGAGCGGCTGCGCGACACCGCCTATGCCCTCGCCGTGGAAGTGACGGCGGTCGATTTACGGCTGTCCCAGGAAGAGTTGCGGCTGCTGGAGATGATCCGCGACAAGCTGGAACTGGACGGGCTGGTGTCGGCGGCGATCGAAGCTTCGGCACGGGCCAGGCTCAGGCACGCTTAATAGAAGCCGACCGGGAACCAGCGCAGATAAAGCTCGTCGAGGACGCCTGACTTCTTCAGGCGGACGAGGCCGTAGTCGATCGCCTGCCGCACCGTGTCGTGGCCGGCGGCCACCGCAACCGACAGGCCGTCGCCGAACAGGTCGGAGCGGAAATACGGCTCGCCGGCGAAGGTGCAACAGTCCGGGTTGTCGTTGAACCAGAAGCTCGTTCGCATCGCGTCGCCGAAGAAGGCATCGGCCTTCCTGTCGCGCACGGCGGCGAGTGCATCGGGCTCGGTGTCGAACTCGGCGAGTTTGGCGCCGGGGACATAGCGCTTCACAAACTCCTCGTGCGCCGAGCCCTTGCGGACGGCGACGGTCTTGCCGGACAGCTTTTGCGGATCGAAGCCGGTGGCGGCCTCTTTGAGCGTGACGAAGCGGCCGGGCAGCATCAGATAGGCATTGGTGAAATCGAACAGCGCGCCATTGTCGGGCGTCACGGCGAGACCGGCGATCAGCGCATCCCCCTGCCCGTCCTCGAGCGCCTTGCCCGCCTGCTCCCACGGCCACGCCTGAATGGTGCACGGGATGGACAGATCGGCGCATAGCGCCCGCGCCAGGTCGATATTGAAGCCGATGAGTTCGCCGCTCTTGTCGCGATAATTGAAGGGCGGGAAATCGGCGGTCGTGAGGAAGCGGATGTTGGGCACGGCCGCAAGATTGGGCACCGCATCGCGCGCCGTCGGATCGGAATGATAGGGCAGCGCCTGGGCGACGGCCATCGGTGCGCCAAGGCACAGGATGAGGAGGGCTAGAGCCAGACGCATGGATGGTTCCGCAACCGAGAGATCGCCTTATGCCGCGAATTGGCGGGTTTTGCGAGCCTCACGATGGCTCTTGCTTTCCGGACCGATCGGCGAACAGTATAAGCAGTAATACTAGTGCTGTTGTTTTGGACTGGACCGAGTGGGGGGCTCGCATCCGGTGTTGCATACAGTTGAAGCCATTGCATTATTGCGCGCCGTGCTCGGCGACGACTGCAGCACGGATGACGCCGCGGGCAAACATTTGAACGAAGCGGAGCGGCTAGGGGTCGAGCCGCTCGACTATGCCGCACATCGGTTCGGCCTCGGCACGACGCTGGTGTGGCAGCGGGCAGCCGACTGGGCGGGCGTGCAGTTCGCGGTGACGACACCGTCGCGGCTGCCGCTGCCGGAAGTGGCACGGCTCGAGCATCTGGGCGACGTGCGTAGTTTCCGGCAGGAGGTGCTGGGCGAGGAGAAACTGTTCATCGCGCCGGCATTCCAGCAGGTGCTGAAGCTGCGAGACGCCGAGCCGGAGATAAAGCGCCGGCTGCGGATGACGCCGCCCGACGCGATAGAGGCCGGACTGACGCGGGCGGCCAGCGCGCAATTGCTGGATCGGGCGCGGCAGCGGACGACACAACTCTGGCCGCGTGCCAGCGCCGCGATCGACCTGACCCGCCCGGTGCGGATCGGCTTTGTCGTGGTGCTCGTGGGGTTGATCGTGGTGGTGATGACGGCGGGGCTGCTGGCCCGGCCCTTGCTGGTGCCGGTGACGGCGCTGCTCCTGCTCGCACCGGGGATCATGCGGCTGGTGGCGGTGCTGCCGGGCAAGCCGGCTCCCGCGCTGCGGCTGCTGGGCGACGCTGAACTGCCGCTCTACAGCGTGCTGATCCCGTTGCGTGACGAAGCGGCGATGGTGCCGATGCTGCGCCGGGCCATGGGGGCCATCGACTATCCGGCGGAAAAGCTCGACATCAAGTTCGTGGTGGAGCAGCGCAGCCCCGAGACGGTGGCCGCGGTGCGGGAAGTGCTCGACGATCCGCGCTTTCGGCTGGTCGAAGTGCCGGAGGGCCGGCCGCACACCAAACCCAAGGCGATCGACTACGCTCTGCCGCTGGCGCGCGGCAAATACCTCGTCGTCTACGACGCCGAAGACGTGCCCGATCCGCAGCAATTGCGGCTCGCGGCGAGCCGGTTCGAGGTCGACGCGGGCGTCGCGTGCCTGCAGGCGGAACTGGTGCCCGAAAACGCCAGCGAAAATGCGCTGACGGCGCTGTTCGCCGGCGAATATGCCGGACTGTTCGGGCGCATGCTGCCGGCGCTGGCGCGCTGGGGACTGCCGGTGCCGCTGGGCGGGACCAGCAATCATTTCCGCACGAGCGTGCTGCGTTCGCTCGGTGGCTGGGACGCGTTCAACGTCACGGAGGATGCGGATCTCGGCGTGCGGCTGGCGCGACGAAAGCTGCGGGCCGAGATGATCGCCAGCCGGACGCTCGAGGAGGCGCCCCTGAGCGTCAGCGCATGGATGGCGCAACGCACAAGATGGATGAAAGGCTGGATGCAGACATTTATCGTGCACAACCGGGCGCCGCTGGCGTTTCTGCGCGAGGTCGGCTGGCGCGGCTTTCTGGGCTTTCAGGTGCTGGTGGGCGGCATGATCCTCACTTCGCTGCTGCACACGGTGTTCATCGCTTCGCTGCTGTGGCGGCTGTGGCTCGACGGCGTCATCGGCCTGGTCCCCAAGGATGTGTGGGACTGGATCAGCGTTGCAATCCTCGCATCCGGCTATGGCGGCGCCTTTGCCATCCAGTTCAGCGGCCTGATCCGGCAACGGGCCTATCATCTGCTGCCGATGCAATTGCTGCTGCCCGCCTATTGGTTTCTCCACTCGGCGGCGGCGGTGCAGGCGGCGTGGCAGTTGATCGTCGCGCCCAGCCACTGGGCGAAGACCACGCATGGCGTCACGCGGCTGAGCCGTGGGCAGGCCAGCGCGCCACGTGGGCCGGTCGTCTCAGGCACCGTAGCGGCTGAGACCGAGATCTGAGGTGTCGATGTCGGGCGCCTTGCCGGAGACGAGATCGGCAAGCACCCGGCCGGAGCCTGCGGCCATGGTCCAGCCCAGCGTGCCGTGGCCGGTATTGAGGTAGAAATTCGAGAACTTCGCCTTGCCGATAACCGGCGTGCCGTCGGGCGTCATCGGGCGGAGGCCGCACCAGAACTTTGCTCCGGCGATATCGCCCGCGGTCGGGAACAGGTCGCGCAGCGAGCGTTCGAGCGGGCCGCGACGATGCGGGCGAAGTGTCGTATCCCAGCCGGCGATTTCGGCGGTGCCGCCGACCCGGATACGATCCTCGAAGCGGGTGGTGGCGACCTTGTAGGTCTCGTCCATGACTGTCGAGACCGGCGCCACCGCCTTGTCGACGATCGGGACCGTCAGCGAATAGCCCTTGATCGGATAGACCGGCAGGCGAATGCCGAGCGGCGCGACCATGGCCGGCGTGTGGCTCGCCAATGCGCCGACATAAGCATCGGCAGTCAACCTGCCGGCGCTGGTCGCGACGCCGGTGACCTTGTCGCCCGCAGTTTCGATACGCGCAATGGTCGTGCCGTAATGGAACGTTACTCCAGCGGCGACGGCGAGCTCGGCCAGCGCATGGGTAAAGAGATTGCAGTCGCCGGTGTCGTCGTTGGGGAGGCGGAGCGCTCCGACGAAGGGCACCCGTGCGGTTGCCAGACCCGGCTCGACCGCGATGCATTGCGCCGGGGTCAGCACCTCGTAGGGCACGCCATATTGCTTCAGCACTTCGACGTCGCCGCCGATGTGGTCGAGCTGCTTCTGCTCTCGGAACACCTGGAGGGTGCCGCGTTCGCGGCCGTCATAGGCGATGCCGGTCGCGGCACGCAGCTCGATCATGCTGGCGCGCGAATATTCGGCGATGCGGACCATGCGCGATTTGTTGATGGCATAGGCGCGTTCGGTGCAATTGCCGAGTAGCCGCAGCCCCCACACCCACATGCGCGGATCGAGCATGGGACGGATGACCAGCGGGCCGTCCACCATGGTCAGCCATTTGATGGCTTTGAGCGGAATGCCCGGTCCGGCCCAGGGCGAGGAATAGCCGTAGGAAAGCTCGCCGGCGTTGCCGAAGCTGGTCTCGAGCCCCGCCCCCGGTTGCCGGTCGACGACGGTGACCTCATGCCCGGCCCTGGCCAGGTAATAGGCCGAAGTGGTGCCGATGACGCCCGCGCCGAGGATGAGGATTTTCATGGCGCGACAGTGCTGAATCTTGACCAGACGGTCAAGAAGCCGAGCGACCTGCCGAGCACTATTCCGCGCGCCCGGCGGCGGGCGGCGGCGACGTTGGAATCAACCCGGGTAGCTGATACACATCGGCTCTTCTGAGATCACAATTTTTCGAGCATCAGCACCCATGAGCCGCAATTTTCTATTGGTCGATCCCGAGGAACGGCCGGACGTGCTGCGCGGACTGGCGTCGCCGGTTCGCGTCAAGATGCTGAAGGCCCTGCATCTGCGCGGCGGCCTCAACGTCAACGAGATCGCCGACATCCTGGAGCTGCCGCAATCGACGGTGTCGTCGAACCTGCAGATTCTCGAGGATGCGGGGCTGATCCGTACCGAGACGCAGAAGGCCCGCAAGGGCAACCAGAAGATCTGCCGGGCGGTGTTCGACGAAGTGCTGGTGATGTTCAAGGAGGACGTGGCGATGGCGCGCCCCGACATCATCGAGGTGGCGATGCCGGTCGGGCTGTATACCAGTTGCGAAGTCAGCGCGCCGTGCGGGCTCTGTTCGACCGAGGGCATCGTCGGGCTGCTCGACGTGCCCGACACATTCCTCGATCCGGGCCGGATGCGCGCCGGACTGATGTGGTTCACGCGCGGTTTCGTCGAGTACCAGTTTCCCAACAATGCCAGGCTGTCCAAGACCGAAATCGAGTCGATGGAATTTGCCATGGAGCTGTCGTCGGAAGTGCCGGGGACGGCCGCCGACTGGCCCTCGGACATTACCGTGACCGTGAACGGGACCGACGTGGGCACGTGGACCAGCCCAGGCGATTTCGGCGACCAGCGCGGCGTCTACACGCCGGACTGGTGGATGCTCAAGGGGAGCCAGTACGGCAAGCTCAAGACCTGGCGGGTCAGCCGCGAGGGCACCTATGTCGATGGTGTGAAGATTTCACCGGTGTCGCTCAAGGACCTCGATATCGCCGCCCATCACTCCATCCGGCTCAAGATCGGGGTCAAGGAAGACGCCAAGCATCCGGGTGGCGTGAACGTGTTCGGCAAGGGATTCGGCAATTACGACCAGGACATCATTTTGCGGCTCGAGACCAAACCGCGGTGAAGAGGCCGACTGTCACAGGATGTTCGCTTTCCGGAAGATCGCTCGATAAATCATACTTTTAGAATTCATACCGGACATTTTGATATATATCAGAAACCACGTTGACAAGACGCAGGTGGCCGCTACCTTTGAGCGAGGGCGCTGAGGCGCTCCGCTGAGGGAGGAGATTATGCGAAACTGCAAGACGCTTCTAGCGTCGGTCTTTGTCATGGCCATAGGGACGGGCACCGCGGCCCTCGCCCAGGATGCGGCCGCACCACCGATCACCGATCTGCCGCGCAACGAGACGCTGATCATCAACAATCCCGAGCCGCCGCAGATCGCGCCGGACAATTTCAACCTGTGGGTGATCGCCAACGGCGCCGGCAACTCCAACGGCCTGCATCAGCTATCGCTGGACACGCTGTGGTTCATCGACCCGGAAGCCGGCCTCAAGGGCTCGACCTATAACGAGCTGGCCACCGGCCCCGCCGAGTACAACGCCGACTTCACCGAAATGACGGCGCACCTGCGCAAGGGCGTGCTGTGGAGCGATGGTGTCGAATTCACCTGCGACGACGTCAAGTACACCGTCGAAGCGCAGATCAAGACGCCGGGCATGGTGTGGAGCGCGCCGTTCTCCAACTCCGTCGACACCGTCGACTGCCCTGATCCCTACACCGTGCACTTCAAGCTCAAGGCGCCCAATGCGCGCTTCCATGCGCTGTTCTCGGTGCGCTGGAACGCGGCATGGATAATGCCCAAACACATCTTCGAGAAGGAAGCCGACATCCGGGCCTTCAAGTTCAACCCGCCCGTCGGCCTCGGGCCATATACGCTCAAGTCGTTCGACCCCAATGGCGCCTGGTACATCTGGCAGCGCCGCGCCGACTGGGACAAGACCGCGATGGCCGAATGGGGCAAGCCAGCGCCGACCTACGTGATCTACCGCTCGATCCCCAACAACGACAACCGGCTCATCGAGATGGTCAACGGCAATCTCGACATGATCCACGACCTGTCGCCTGAAGCGATGTTCCAGCTCGCCAAGCAAGACCCGACGGCACGCGGCTGGTTCCCGGGTTTCCCTTATGCCCACCCGGATCCGACGCTGCCGATGGTGATCTTCAACGACCAGAACCCGATGTTCCAGGACAAGCGCGTCCGCTGGGCTCTGGCGCTGCTGCTCGATCCGGTTGAAATGTCGATGGCCTCCTATCGCGGCGCGGCGACGCTCTCGGCCATCGCGATGCCGCCGACCGGCACGCATCTCGACGACTATTTCGTACCGATGCAGGATTGGCTCACCAATTTCGAGCTCGATACCGGCAAGGAAAAGATCAAGCCGTACGATCCGACCGTCGGCGACCAGATTGCGGCGCAGGTTCGCCCGCAGTTCGGCGACGCCATCCCGACCGACGAGACGGCGATCAAGAAGTCCTTCGGCTTCGGCTGGTGGAAGAAGAACCCGCAGGCGGCCCAGGAACTGCTCGAAGCCGCCGGCTTCACCAACCAGGGCGGCAAGTGGATGATGCCGAACGGCCAGCCGTTCAAGTTCACCATCAACACGTTCACCGACGGCGTGATCAACCGCCTCGGCACCGATATCGCCCAGCAATGGACACAGGCCGGCATCGACGTGACGCCGTTCGCCGACGCCCACATCTTCGACCAGACGCTGCCGCACGGCACCTACGAAGCGGCCACCGCGTGGTCGATCGAGACCTGGGGCGGCAACCCCGACCTGAGCTTCTTCCTCGACTCCTGGCACAGCCAGTTCGTTGCCAAGGCCGGCGAAACCCAGACTGCCCGCAACTGGCAGCGCTGGAGCGATCCGCGCCTCGACCAGATCATCGAAACGGTGCGCAAGACCGATTTCAGCGATCACGATGCGAACGTGAAGCTCGGCGACGACTTCATCAAGCTGATGGTCGAAGAGATGCCGGTGATCCCGATCATGTCGTTCAACGTGTTCTCGGCGTACGACACCCGGCACTGGACCGGCTTCCCGACAGCCGAAGCCAATCCCTACTCCAACATCGTCAACAACTGGGCGAACTCCAAGTATATCCTCACCCAGTTGAAGCCGACGGGTAACTAGCCCACCGCGTGTTAGAATGGCGCTCGGCCGCGAGGCCGGGCGCCCGTTCGGGAACGAGTAGTCACCATGCAGGCCTACCTGATCTTCGCGCTCAAGCGGTTCATCCAGCTTGTCGCCGTCGTCGTGCTCGGATGCTCGGTCGCGTTTTTCGTCGCGCACCTCAGCCCTGTGAGCGCCGTCGATACCATCATCCTGCAGGTCACCGGGCGTTCGTCATCGAGTCCCGAAGCCATCAACCAGCTCCGCGCCACGCTGACCGAACTGTTCGGCCTCAACGTGCCGTTGTGGCAGCAATATCTGCACTTCCTGTCGCGGCTGGCGTTCTTCGATTTCGGCCCCTCGCTCATCGCCTTTCCGACGCCGGCAATCAATGTCGTGATGCTCGCCTTGCCCTGGACCGTCGGGCTGCTGACGGTCGCAGTGATCATCACCTGGGTGCTCGGCAACATCGCGGGCGGGCTCGCCGGCTATTTCCAGAATTCGCGGCTGCTCAAAGCCTTTGGCATCATCGCCATCGGCATCCAGCCCATCCCCTACTACATCGTCGCGTTCCTGCTGGTGATCCTGTTCGGCTTCGTGTGGCCGGTCTTGCCGATCAGCGGTGGCTTTGCGATGGACGTGACGCAGGACTGGACCTGGCAGTTCGCGCTGTCGGTCGTCCACTACGCCATCCTGCCGGCGTCGGCACTGGTCCTGGTCGGCATCGGCACCTGGTTCCTCGGCATGCGCGCGCTGGTGTCGAACATCATCACCGAGGACTATGTGACTTACGCGGAGCTGGCCGGCGTCCGGCAGGACCGCATCGTCGGCTCCTACGTCATCCGCAATGCGCTGGTGCCGCAGCTCACCTCGCTGGCGATGTCGCTGGGCGGGATCTTTTCGGGCACCGTCATCACCGAGCAGGTGTTCGCCTATCCCGGCCTCGGCTCGCTGCTGATCCGCGCCGTCAATGGCGGCGACAGTTCGATCGTGCTGGCGATCTCGTGCATCTCGATCATGGCGGTGGCGGGTGCGATCTTCATCATCGATCTGATCCATCCGCTGATCGATCCACGCGTCAGGACGGAGTAGTCGATGTTTGCCGTCCTGCGCGGACTTGTCCGCTACAATGCGGAATTCACGATCGGCGCCATTCTCGTCGGCCTCGTGATCGTGTTCTCGCTGCTGAGCTACGTGTCGCCCGTCGACCCGTCGGCGGTCTATCGCGTTCCGCCCGACCAGGCGCCCAGCCTCCAATACTGGTTCGGCACCAACTCGCGCGGCCAGGACATGTGGTGGCAGCTCAGCTTTGCCTTCCGCAATTCGCTGAGCTTCGGGCTGACGGTGGCGGTTGTGTCGCGCATCATCTCGATCGTCATCGGCCTCGCTGCCGGTTATCTCGGCGGCTGGGCGGACCGGGTGCTGATGTTCTTCAACGACATCTTCGTCGCCATCCCGATCTTTCCGATCCTGATCCTGTTCTACTTCGTGATGAAGTCGAACCTCAACTCGTTCTCGCTGGCGCTGCTGATGGCCTGTTTCGGCTGGCCCTACGATGCGCGCCTGATCCGGTCGGTGGCGCTCGGCCTGCGCTATCGCGAGTTCACGCGACAGGCGGTGTTCGCCGGAATGTCGCCGGTGAGGATCATGTGGCAGGAGCACCTGCCCTACATCATGCCCATCGTGTTCGCGACGACCATGTCCAACATGATCTGGTCGATCGGCCTCGAGGTGACGCTCGCGGTGCTCGGCTTCACCAACCTCAATATCCCGACCATCGGCACGACCCTCTACTGGGCCAACAACCACTCGGCCCTGGTGGTAGGGACGTGGTGGTGGATCGCCATCCCCGTCGCCATCGTGGTGCTGCTGTTCCTCGGGCTGTTCCTGCTGGCCGTGTCGCTCAACGAATACATCGATCCGCGCAGCCGGCTGCGGCGGATGGGAGCCTGACCGTGGCCGATATCCTCACCGTCGACCGGCTCAAGGCCTACTACCTCATGAACTACTACGGCGTTTCGCGCGAGGTACGCGCGGTCGACGACGTCACCATGAGCGTGCGGCAGAACGAGATCTACGGCATTGCCGGCGAATCCTCGTCGGGCAAGACGAGCTTCATCAAGGTACTCGCCGCCGCGGTGCGGCCGCCGCTCAAGGTCGTGGACGGCGGCGTCGTCTACCGCTTCGGCGACCGCACGATCGACGTGAGCAGAGCGCGCCCGGCCGAGATCGAAGCCATACGCTGGAAGAACCTCAGCTACATCATGCAGGGGTCGATGAGCGTGCTCAATCCGGTGCGGCGGATCGAACATATCTTCGAGGATTTCGCCGCTCGTCCGCTGGGGTTGCGAGGCACGGCGCTCAGGGCACAGGTCACCGAGCATCTGGGCCGGCTGCAACTCGGGCCGGAAGTGCTGCGGGCTTATCCGCACGAATTGTCGGGCGGCATGCGGCAGCGCGTGACCATCGGGCTCGCGACGATCTGCAATCCGCAGATGATCATCGCCGACGAGCCGACTACGGCGCTCGACGTTGTGGTGCAAAAGGATGTGCTGTCGCTGATCCGCAAGCTGCAGGCCGAAATGGGCTCGTCGGTGATCTTCGTCACCCACGACATGGCCGTGCACGCCAACATGGCCGACCGCGTCGGCATCGTCTATGCGGGCCGGCTGATCGAGGAAGCGCCGACGCGGACGCTGTTCGTCGCGCCAAAGCACCCCTACACCGCGCATCTCGTGGCGAGCCTGCCGCGCATCGGCGATACCACGCGTCGGCCGGCGCTCGACGGCCGGCCGCCCAATCTCGCCAATCCGCCGAGCGGCTGCCGCTTCCATCCGCGCTGCCCGCTCGCCATCGACAAATGCCGAACGAACGTTCCACCGCTGGTCGAGGTCGCGCCGCAGCAGAGGTCGGCGTGCTGGCGCTGGCAGGACGTCGTGCCCCTCCCCGGCTCGATCTCCGGCAGCAGGGTGGAGGCACACGCATGACCGCGCTGCTCGAGGTCGATCACGTCTCCAAGCAATTCAACGTCGGCGGCCCGTTCGGGCAGAAGCGGCTGCCGGCCGTCGACGATGTGAGCTTTTCGATCGGGGTGAATTGCCCCGAGATCTTCACCGTGATCGGCGAATCGGGCTCGGGCAAGACCACGCTCGCCCGCATGATCCTCGGGCTCGAACATCCGAGTGCCGGCGAGGTCCGGTTTCGCGGCGCGCCGGTGTCGTCGCGATTGTCGCGCGCTGCGCGGCTCGCATTCATGGCCAGCGTGCAGCCGGTGTTCCAGAATCCATTCGAGGCGTTCAATCCGCTGAAGCAGGTGGACCGGTATCTCGCCTCGACGGCGCGGCGGTTCCTGAAGCTGTCGGCGGCGACCGACGTGGACCGCGCGATGGACGAGGCCCTGCAGAAGGTCGGCCTCAGCCTCGCCGAGGTGAAGGGGCGCTATCCGCACGAGATGTCCGGCGGACAATTGCAGCGCGCCGCCATCGCGCGCGCACTGATCCCCAATCCGGCATTGCTGATCACCGACGAGCCGGTCTCGATGGTCGATGCGTCGCTGCGCATGTCGATCGTCAACCTGCTGCAGTCGCTGCGCGACGATTTCGGCGTGTCGGTGATCTACATCACCCACGATCTCGCGACGGCCTACTACGTCTCGGACCGGCTGATCATCATGCAGCGCGGACGCGTGGTCGAAATGGGACCGGCGCGGACCGTGCTGGCGGCGCCCGAACATCCCTATTCGCAACTGCTCAAGGCCTCGGTGCTTTCGGCTGAAGACGCCGGCGCCGGGCGCCTCGATCCGATCACCGATCGCCCTCCAATCCCGCCGGGCGTGCCGGCTGGCGTGCTGGTGGAGCGGCCGGATGGCCGCATGGTGCGCATGGCATGACTGCGACGCAGATTTAGTTCAACCGCCACTTAGGTGGCCCCGACGGCAGGTATGCAAACCGACCCAGTTTGCCGACCCGCGCCTAACGCAAAAGACCAATGGGTGGCTTGGAGGCCGCATGAAGGCGACAGTAACCGCGCACCGCGATTTCACGATTTCGGACATCGATGACCGGCTCTACAGTGCGTTCCTCGAACATCTGGGGCGCGCCATCTATACCGGCATCCATGAGCCGGGCCATCCGACCGCCGACAAGAACGGCATGCGCGGCGACGTGATCAAGCTGGTCCGCGACCTGAAGATCCCATATGTCCGCTACCCCGGCGGCAATTTCGTCTCGGCCTATAACTGGGAGGATGGCGTCGGCCCCGTCGCCGACCGGCCGACCCGGCTCGACCTCGCCTGGCACACCTCGGACTCGAATGCGGTGGGCGTGCACGAATTCGCGCAGTGGTGCGAGGCGGCCGAGACCAGGATGATGCTGGCCATCAATCTCGGCTCGCGCGGCCTCGATGAGGCGCGCAAATTCGTCGAATACGTCAACGGTCCTACCGGGTCCTATTGGGGCGACCTGCGCAAGAAAAACGGCCACGCCGCACCGTTCGACGTCAAGCTCTGGTGCCTCGGCAACGAGATGGATGGTCCCTGGCAGGTCGGCCACAAGACGGCCGACGAGTATGGCCGGCTCGCCAGCGAGACCGCCAAGGCGCTGCGGGCGTTCGACAACTCGCTTGAGCTGGTGGTGTGCGGCTCGTCCAACTCCGACATGCCAACCTATCCCGAGTGGGAGCGCACGGTGCTGGAGCACACCTACGAGTCCGTGGACTACATCTCGCTCCACATGTACTTCGCCAACCGTGCGTCGAACACCGCGAACTACCTGGCGCTGAACCACAAGCTCGACAACTACATCGCGACGGTGGCGTCGACGATCGACTACGTGCAGGCCAAAAAGCGGAGCAAGAAGAAGGTCACCATCTCGTTCGACGAATGGAACGTCTGGTACCACTCGAATGCTTCCGACCGTGAAGTGCTGGATGGCCGGGGCGGCTGGCCGCATGCGCCGCGCCTGCTCGAGGACGCCTACAATTTCGAGGACGTGCTGCAGGTCGGCTGCATCCTCAACACCTTCATCCGGCGCTCGGACGTGGTGCGCATCGCCTGCATCGCGCAACTGGTCAATGTCATCGCGCCGATCATGACCGAGCCGGGCGGGCCGGCGTGGAAGCAGACGACCTACTACCCGTATTATTTCGCGTCGATCTTCGGGCGTGGAACGGCGCTACAGCTCGGCGTCGACTGCGCCGGCTACGATGCCGACGTTGCCGACAACGTGCCCTACCTCGATATCTCCGGCGTGCACGACAAGGCGGCGAACACGCTGACCTTCTTTGCGGTCAACCGGCACGCGACCGAGACGCTCGATCTCAACCTCGACCTCATGGGCTTCGGCGGCGCCGGCCGGGTGATCGACCACCAGGTGATGACGCATACGAACCTGCGGACGGTCAACAGCCTCGCCGAGCAGGACGCGGTGACGCCGAAAGCGGGTAGCGGTGTCGCCATCGACGGCGGCGCACTTACCGGCAAGCTGCCGCCCTACTCGTACCAGATGATCCGCGTGCAGTTGGGTTGAGCGGTCCTCGCGGGCGCCCTCTCTTTCGAGAGAAGGCGCCCATGGAGGTATCGCGGGCGCTCTACACGGAAATCTGCGCGCGACCCGTCTTGCCATCGTCAAAAACGCGTGGCATGAAGCGCAGGAAAAGCTTTTCTCACATTGCGAACCGTCCGAAGCGGACGCTCTATGAGAAAATTGGGAAAAGCTTTTCTTGGCGGACCGGGAGGAGCCCATGACGGGCCCGGGAGCGCGCCAGGCCAAAGGGAGGAATTGATGAGACTGACGAAGTTTACCGCGGTGGCGGCAGCCCTCGCGGTGCTGCTGGTGGCCGCACCGGCCATTGCGCAAGACGCGGTGCAGGGCGTGGATGACGGCACACAGCTAACGCTGTGGACCCGCGCCGCAACGCAGGCCCGCGCCGACCAGTTGATCCAGGCGTATAACGCCAGCCACAAGAACCAGGTCACCGCGACCTATGTGCCGACCGACGACTACCAGACCAAGGTGGGCGCGGCAGCGGCCGCCAACGGCCTGCCCGACCTGTTCTCGGCGGACGTGGTGTTCATGCCGAACTGGACGTCGGCCGGCCTGTTCCAGGACATCACCGACAAGATCAACAACATGCCGGGCATCGACAAGGTCGCGCAGGCCGGCATCAACGTCGCCACCTGGGACGGCAAGAAGTACGGCATGCCGTTCGTCGCCGACCTGTCGGTGTGGATGTGGAACAAGAAGCTGTTCAAGGAAGCGGGCCTCGATCCCGAGAAGGGACCGACGACGCTGCAGGAATTCGCTGACGACGCGCGCGCCGTCAACAAGCTCGGCAATGGCGTCTCCGGCACGTTCTGGGGCGGCAATTGCGGCGGCTGCGAGGTGTTCACCTGGTTCCCGATCGCATGGGCCGACGGCGCCGACATCCTGAATGCCGACGGCACCGAGTCGCATGCCAACTCCGACGAATGGAAGGCCATTTACAAGGTGTTCCACGACCTCGCCGCCGACAACATCACCAAGATGCCGGAGACCAAGGACGAGACGGGCGCGACCTGGACCTCGTACTTCTCCAAGGGCATCATCGGCGTCATGCCGATGCCCGCCAGCCTTACCGGCGTTGCGTCCGACCAGCTCGCCGATGCCGATATCGGCGTGACGCCGATTGCCGGCATCAAGGGCGGCCAGTCGACGTTCGTCGGTGGTGACGACATCGGCATTTCGCGCGACAGCAAGAAGGCCGACGCGGCGTGGAACTTCCTGTCGTGGCTGCAGAGCGATGAAGCCCAGATCGAAGTCGTCGCCAAGAACGGCAACGTGCTGACGCGCTCGGATCTCTCCGACAACAAGTACAGCTCGGCCGATCCGCGCCTCGTGCTGTTCAACCAGATCGCGTCCAAGGGCCAGACGCCTCTCGCCAAGAACTTCGGCGCGACGTTCAACGACCCGCAGGGTCCGTGGCTGGTGCTCATGCGCAACGCCGTGTTCGGCGACGGCAGCTCGGTCGACGCCGACAACCAGGCGATGAACGACTCGCTCAACCCGTAACTTGACGGGACGGTGCGGCACGGCTCCCATCTCCCGGTAGGAGCCGTGCCCATCACCTGCGACGTGGAATAATTGTGGCTACCACCTCGATGACACCAGATGTGCCCGATGCCCACGCTGCGCGGGGAGGCCTGAGCTTCTTCGTGCGCCGCCAGCTCATGGGCTTCGTCTATACGATCCCGACGCTCGTTTTGGTCGTGCTGCTGTTCGTGACGCCGCTGCTCCTGGTGGCGAAGATGTCGCTCAGCAGCTGGGCGCTGCTCACGGGCGAAGGCGCCTACAATTTCCCGAAGAATTTCGTCGCGATTTCGCGCAACCAGCTCTTCTGGCCCGCGGTGTGGTTCACCATCGAATATACGGTGGTCGTGACGATCCTGCTGCTCGGGCTCGGCCTTGGGCTCGCGATGCTGGTCCAGGCGCAAAGCCGCTGGGCCAACATCATGCGGACTGTGTTCCTGCTGCCGGTGTCGCTGGGTCTCGCCGCGGCCTCGCTGCTCGCTTACGGGTTTTACTCGCCCTCGATCGGACCGATCAGCCCGCCGCTCGAACAGCTCGGCCTGATCCAGGGGCCGATCGGCTTTCTCACCACGTCGCTGAGCGCGCTGATGTCGACGACGTTCCTCGTGGTGTGGAAATATGCCGGCTTCTACATGCTGATCCTCGTGGTCGGGCTGCAGGGCATCCCGGACGATCTGTTCGAGGCGGCGTCCCTCGACGGCGCCAGCGCGCGCCAGACGTTCCGCTACGTGACGCTGCCGCTGCTGAGGCCGTCGCTGTCGCTGGCGCTGATCCTGTGCGTCACGGGCTCGCTGCTGGCGTTCGACCAGTTCTTCATCCTGACCAAGGGCGCGCCCGACAATAGCACCGTCACCGTGGTGCAGGTCATCTACCGCGAGGCGTTCCAGCGGCAGAACCTCGGCACGGCTTCGGCGCTATCGATCATCGTGCTGGTGGTGCTGGTGCTGCTCAACGCGCTGCAGTTCCGTTTCCTGCGCGGCTCGGACCGGGATTGAGCCAATGAGCAATACGCAACACACCGGCATCGGCCGCACCCCCTATTTCGTGCTGACCGGCGGGCTCGCCATCATCTTCCTGTTTCCGCTGCTGTGGAGCCTGTTCGCCTCGGTCAGCCCGCAGCCGGGCACGGGGCAAACGATCGGCTTCGGCTTCGGCAATTATGCGACGATGTTCCTGTTCGGCGCAGGCCTACCCCTGATCGCGCTCAACAGCATCTTCGTGTCCGGCCTCACGGTCGCCATCACGCTGGTGGTGTCGGCGCTCGGCGGCTACGCATTCGCGCGGTTCAAGTTCTGGGGCAGCGACGCGCTGTTCCTGTTGACGCTGTCGATCCTGATGGTGCCGTTCGCGTCGCTGATCATTCCGCTCTATGTGCTGCTCAACAAGCTCGGGCTCTCCAATTCGCTGCTCGGCGTCTCGCTCATCATCGCGATGTACCAGTTGCCGTTCGCGACTTTCATGATGCGCATCTCGTTCGAGGCCATTCCGCGCGACCTCGAGGAATCGGCAATGATCGACGGCTGCGGCACGTTCAGCGTGCTGTGGCGGATCATGCTGCCCTCGGTGACGCCGGGACTGGTGACGGTGGGCCTGTTCGCCTTCCTCGCGGCATGGAACGAATTCTTCGCGCCGCTGATCATGCTCACCGACCCCAACAAGCAGACGCTGCCGGTGGCGATGGCCAACCTCAGGCAGCAGACCATGGGCGTCATCAACTATGGCGCAACCGAAGCGGGCGTCGTGGTCATGGCGGTGCCGTGCGTGATCCTGTTCCTGCTGCTGCAACGCTATTATGTGCGCGGCTTCATGTCCGGCGCGGTCAAAGGCTAGGGACCGGTCATGGCCAAGGCGCCCAACCCCGCCAGCAGTGAGCCCGGCAAGCGGATCGTTCCGACGATCCGTGACGTCGCACGGCTGGCGGAGGTATCGATCGGCACCGCCAGCAAGGCGCTCAACGCCGGCGGCCGGCTGAAGCAGGAAACGCGCGACAAGGTGCTCGCCGCGGCGCGCGCGATCGGTTACCGCCCGAACGACCTGGCGCAAAGCCTCCACCGCACGCGCTCGATGACCGTGGGCATCATTTCGAGCGACTCGTTCGGCCGCTTCACGCTGCCCATCGTCGAGGCGCTGGAGCAGCAGCTTGCCGACCAGGGCATCGCCATCTTCATGTGCAACGCCACCGACGATCCGGCGCGAGAGCGACAGCACATCGATCAATTGCTGGGCAAGCGCATCGACGGCCTCGTGGTCACCAGCCGACGCGCCGACGAACGGCCGCCGGTCGGCCCGCTGCCGGCCGGCCTGCCGGTGATCTATGTCTACAGCCAGCCCGATGACCACAGCGCGCTGTCGCTGGTACCGGACGACGAAGGCGGCGCCCGTCTCGCGGTGCGCCACCTCATCGAGCAGGGCCGCAAACGCATCGCCCACATCACCGGACCCGAGCGGTTCGAAGCCGTGGGCCTCAGGCATCGCGGTTACGTCAACGCGCTGGCTGAAGCCGGCATCAAGCCGCGTGCGTCCGACTATCAGAGCGGCGACTGGTCGGAGGAATGGGGCCGCGAAGCCGTAGGCCGGCTGTTCGGCGGCAAGCGCCAGCCGCCCGACGCGATATTCTGCGGCAACGACCAGATCGGCCGCGGTGCGACCGATGCGTTGCGCGAACGCGGCATCGTGGTGCCGGACCAGGTCGCCGTGATCGGCTTCGACAACTGGAACATCATGACAGAGGCGGCGCGGCCGCCGCTCTCCAGCATCGACATGAACCTCAGCGCGCTCGGCGCGGAGGCCGGCCGCATGCTGCTGGCCATGATCGGCGGCGAACGCGCCACCGGGACGCGCCGCCTGCCCTGCACTCTCGTCGTTCGCCAATCATCGCAGCATCCGGCCCGCTGACGCGGCCGCCCAAGGAGCAATTCCCCGTGTCCCAGTACGCCCCCGTCCGCTTCGTCAACGTCCGTCTCGAGGGTGAGTTCTGGAAGGAACGGCTCGATACGGTGCTGAAGACGACGATCCCCAGCCAGCACAAAAAGCTCGGCGAATACGGCATCCTCGATTCGCTGAAGCTGCCGAACCCGCCGCCGCCGCTGCGCTTTCCGCGCCACCCCAACGGCTTCACCGTGCAGGTGTTCTGGGACAGCGACGTGGGCAAGTGGATCGAAGCGGCGAGCTATGCGCTGTCGCATCGCCGCGACGCCGACATCGAGGCCAAGATCGAAGCCATCGTCGACGATTTCGAAAAGGCGCAACTGCCCGACGGCTACCTCAACTGCTGGTATCTCGATCGCGAGCCGGAGAACCGCTGGACGAATTTGCGCGACAACCACGAGCTCTACAATGCCGGGCACATGCTCGAGGGCGCCATCGCCTATTTCGAGACCACCGGCCGGCGGCGCTGGCTCGATATCATGGAACGCTATGTCGACCACATCCGGGCGCGGTTCGGCACCGGCGAGGGGCAGCGCCGCGGCTATTGCGGGCATCCCGAGATCGAGCTGGCGCTGATCAAGCTCTACCATCTGACGCACGAGCAGAAGCACCTCGACCTGGCGGCCTATTTCATCAACGAGCGCGGCCACCAGTCGCCACACTATTTCGACATCGAGAAAGCCGAGCGCGAGCAGCTCGGCCTGTTCGAGCAGCGCTACAACTATCCCAACTACGAATACAGCCAGTCGCACCGGCCGCTGCGCGAGCAGGACAAGGTGGTCGGCCACGCGGTGCGCGCCATGTATATGTATACCGCCATGGCGGACCTCGCGTTCGAGACGGGTGATCCGAAGCTGAAGCAGGCACTGGAAACGCTCTGGAACGACGTTATGGAGACCAAGATGTACGTCACGGCGGGCCTCGGCCCGTCGGCGCACAATGAGGGCTTCACCCACGATTTCGACCTGCCCAACCAGACCGCCTACGCCGAGACCTGCGCGTCGGTGGCGCTGATCTTTTGGGCGCAGCGCATGCTCCATCTCGATCTCGACGGCAAATACGCCGACATCCTCGAGACCGCGCTCTACAATGGCGCACTGTCGGGCCTCAGCCGCGACGGCGAGCATTATTTCTATGCCAACCCCCTCGAAAGCGACGGCTCGGCCGAGCGCTGGGCGTGGCACACCTGCCCATGCTGCACCATGAACGTCAGCCGGCTGGTGGCGTCGGTCGGCGGCTATTTCGTTTCGACCGCGGCCGATGGCGTCGCGTTCCACATCTATGGCGGCATCTCGACCAAGGCGGACATCGCCGGCACCAGCGTGGCGCTGCGGGAGACCTCGAACTATCCGTGGTCGGGCGACATCACCGTCAACATTGATCCCGAGACGCCCGCGGCGTTCGACGTGAAGCTGCGCATCCCCGGCTGGTGCAAGGGCTGGAGCGTTTCGCTCAACGGCGCCAAGGTGGCGGCGAGCAGCGTCGACGGCTACGTCACGCTCCACCGCACCTGGAGCAAGGGCGACACGATCCAGCTCGACCTGCCGATGCCGGCCGAGCGGCTCTACGCGCATCCGGCGGTGATCATGGACGCGGGCCGCGTGGCGCTGAAGCGCGGGCCGCTGGTCTATTGCCTCGAGGAAGCCGACAATCCGGGCGGGTTCGTGCAGCGGCTGAAGATCAGCCGCGACGCCGAGCTAAAATCGTCGACGCGCGCCGATCTGTTTGGCGGCATCGTCACGCTCACGGCTCCCGGCACGGCGATCGAGACCGGCGACTGGTCCAGCCTTTATCGCAACAGGCGCTCGGACGAAGCCCCGGCGACGCTGACGGCGCTGCCCTATTACCTCTGGGCCAACCGCGGCAAGGGCTCGATGGTGGTGTGGGTGCCTGAAGCCTGACACCCTGTCAGGGTTGCAAGCAAAGCTCAGGACGCTATCCTTTTTACGAGGAGGCGCCCCATGAGCACGAGCGGTCGAACGGACCATCGCGCGCTGGCCGAGGCAGTGCGGCAGCGCGTGCTGGAGGGCGAGGCGAAGACGGCGCCGGCGTTGCGCGCCAGCGCATGGGCCGCGGCAATCGGGGACGGCGCGGCGGATAGCGCGCCCGACGCACTCGCGCGGCTGGTCGGCCAGGCGTCGTACCGGGTGACCGATGCGCAGGTGGCCACCATCGTCGCAGAAACCGGTAGCGAGAAGGCGGCATTCGAAATCGTCGCCACGGCGGCAGCGGCGGCCGGCCTATCGCGGTGGCAGAAGGCGCTCGAAGTGCTGGAGGCGGCCGATGCGTCTCGGTGAAATCGACTGCGGCGACACCCTGCGCAGCCGGCTGTTGATCGGCATGATCTCAATGGTATCGGGCATGCGGCTGCCGGACGCGGCGCGGGTCGCCTTCTACCACAAGGACTTCCTGAGCGGTTCGCTGGGTCGTTGGACGCAGGCGACGATGCGCGGGCCGAGCGCCTGGAGCATCAGCGAACGCGAGCTGACGGCCGCCATGGTGGCGCAATGGAACAGTTGTCCGTTCTGCGTCGGGGCGCATGGCGCCATCGCCGCCAAGCAGATGCCGCGTCGCCTCGTCGACGAGGCAATCGCCGACTATCGCACGGCCGACCTGCCGGCGGGCCTCGTCGCCACGCTAGAGTTCCTCGAAAAGCTGACGCTGCGGCCGGACGAATTGACGGCGAACGATGCCCGTCAGGTGTTCGACGCGGGCGTGAGCGCGGAGGGACTGAGCGATGCCGCGGCGGTGGCGGCGATCTTCAACATCATCACCCGCTACGCCAATGCGCTCGATTTCGCCATTCCCACAACCGACGAATTCGACCGCGCCGCCGATATGCTGCTGAAGCGCGGCTACGGGTCGTAACCCCTCTTCGGCGCGCGTCAGCACCAGATCCGCCATGGCCGCGGCGGCGCTTCCTCTGTTACATTACTTTCACACCGCCCCGCGCCACGCTTGACAAGCTGCGGGATCGCGGCAAAAGTGAAACCGGTTTCACGGGGCAACCGCGCGTGCGCATCGACCTCTCCATCCTCATTCCCTATGCCGGGTTCCTGGCGCAGGGAGCGTTGCTGACTGCCGAAGTGTGCGTGCTGGCGATCGTCGGCAGCGTCATCCTCGGCATGCTCGTCGCCATCGCGCGGACCTCGCAACTGAGCTGGGTCCGCTGGCTGGCGTTTGCCTATGTCGACCTGTTCCGGAACATTCCGTTCCTCGTGCAGCTCTTTTTCTTTTATTACGGCCTGCCCGAAATCGGCATGTATATCGACGCCTTCACCACCGGGGTGGTGGCGCTGTCGATCTCCGGCGGCGCCTATGCGTCCGACGCCATCAGAGCCGGCATCCTCGCCATCGACAACGGCATCATCGAAGCGGCCGAAGTGTCGGGCCTGCCCCGCCGGGTGATCTTTTCGCGCATCGTGCTGCCGATCGCGCTCCGCACCTCGGTGCGCCCGCTCGGCTCGGTGCTGATCAACATGATCCTCACCTCCTCGATCCTCTCGACCATCACGCTCAACGAGCTCACCGGCAATGCGCGCATCGTCGCTTCCGAGACGTTCCGGCCGTTCGAGATCTACGTGGTGCTGCTGGTCGTCTACGCCGCCCTCACCTATCTCGTATCGCTCGGCATCACCGTGCTGCATCGCCGGCTGAACCGCGACCTGCAGGAGCAGGTGAGCTGATGCGCTATACCGATTTCACCCCGTTCGACCTGGTGCTGCTGGCGCAGGGGCTCGGCGTCACCATCGGGCTGTTCCTGGCCACGACGCTGATCGGTCTCGTCATCGGCGCGGTGTGGGGGATCGTACGCTTCTATCGCGTGCCGGGGCTGACGCAGCTCATCACGTTCGTCTCCGAAATCCTCAAGAACTCGCCGGTGCTGGTGCAGCTCTTTTTGGTGTTCTTCGGCTTTCCGGCATTCTTTCACATCAACGTCACGCCGGTGACGGCAGCGATCATCACGCTTTCGGCCAACACGGCCGCGTTCGTCTACGTCATCGCGGTCAGCGCCATCGAATCCATCGGCCGCGACCAGATCGAAGCGGCCCGCGTATTCGGACTCAGGCGCTGGCAGGTGCTGCGGCACGTGATCACGCCGCAGGCCGCCGCGTTTTCCATCGGGCCGCTGACGGCGCTGCTGGTCAACCAGTTGCAGGTGACCTCGCTGATTTCGGTGATCGGGGTGATGGACCTCGCCAAGATCGGCGCCAACCTCAACCTCCGGACGCTGCAACCCTTCGTGGTGTGGACGGTGGTCGGCATCCTCTATTATCTCGCCGCCAAGCTCGTCGCGATGCTGGGCACCCGTCTTGAAAAGCGCCTCCGGGCGCACAGCGCCTTCCGAGGCCTCTAGCCCATGCTCAAAGTCGAAAACGTCAAGAAAGCCTTCGGCGCCGCCGTCGTCCTCGACGGCATCAACCTCAGCGTCAGTCCGGGCGAAGTGGTGTCGATCCTCGGCTCGTCCGGGTCGGGCAAGTCGACGCTGATCCGTTGCATCAACGGACTCGAAAAGCTCGATGGCGGCCGCATCACCGTCGACGATTTCGACGTGAGCAAGCCCAAGGATCTGGCCGAAGCACGCAAGCGCTCCGGAACCGTGTTCCAGCTATTCAACCTCTATCCGCATATGACGGCACTGCATAACATCACGCTGGCGCCCGTCGAAGTGCTGAAGCGTCCCAAGGCCGAAGCGGAAGCTGAGGGTCGCGCCCTGCTGGCCTCGGTCGGGCTCGGCGACCGCGCCGACGCCTATCCGTCGCAGCTCTCGGGCGGACAACGGCAGCGTGTCGGCATCTGCCGGGCGCTCGCCATGAAGCCGCGCTACCTGCTGCTCGACGAAGTGACCTCGGCGCTCGACCCCGAGATGACCGCGGAAGTGCTCGACATCCTCGCCAAGCTCGCGACGTCAGGCACCACGATGGTGTTCGTCACGCACGAGATCGAATTCGCGCGGCAGATATCCGACCGCATCGTCTTCCTCGAAAAGGGGAAACTCTTGGTCGACCTGCCGACGGACCAGTTCTTCGACGCCAATGGCGGCATGGCGCAACCGCGCGTCGCCCAGTTCCTCTCCAAGATGCGAAAAGACTAGAATGCTGCTACTCGCCAATGCCGAAGCCTGGCCGGGCTTTCCCACCAGCGTCGAGATGCTCCGGGCCGGCACCGACAGCCTCACCGCCATGGTGGCGGGCATCTCTAAGGTCGAAGCCGAGCCCAAGGTGCGCAGCGTCGGCTATGGCGGCTGGCCCAACATGCTCGGCGCGATGGAATGCGATGCCGCCGTGATGGACGGCACGACGCGCGAGATCGGCTCGGTCGGCGCGGTGCCCAACACCATTCCGGTGGCGAAACTCGCCCACGAGGTGATGAAAAAGCTGCCGCATGTGATGTTGACCGGCGACGGCGCGCGCCGCTTTGCGACTGAAACCGGTTTCGCGATCGACGATGTGCTGATCGACGACAGCAAGCGCGTCTGGTGGGAGCGGCTGCAAAAGGAAATGTCGCCGGCACAGGCCGCGGCCTTCCCCGACACGCCGCTGGCGCCGCTGCTCAAATCGATCACCGATCCGGAGCGCGTGCGCGACACCACGGTGTTCCTGTCGTCCGATCGCGCGCGCGGCATTCATGCGGCGACCTCGACCTCAGGCTGGGCATGGAAATATCCAGGCCGGCTCGGCGACAGCCCCATTCCCGGCGCCGGCTTTTATGCCGACAGCCGCTATGGCGCGGCGGCCTGCACCCATACCGGCGAGATGACGATGCGCTGCGCGACTTCGCGCACGATCGTGCTTGCCATGAAGCTCGGCCATTCGCTCGACGATGCGATCAAGCTCGCCGTCGAGGAGCTCGATGAATTGACCGGCGGTTTCCTCGGGGGCGTGGTGATCCATGCCGTCGACGCCAAGGGGAACCACCAGGTCTGCAATTTCCGGTGCCAGGGGGAGATCCGCTACTGGTTCTGGGAGGACTCGATGCCCGAGCCGGAGCTCCGGGCAGCGAAAACGGTCTGACATGGAGAGAGGACAATCCAAATGAAGCGTATTCTGACGACCCTGGCTGCACTGGCGCTCGTCGCCGGCGCCGCCGTTCCGGCGATGGCCGGCATGCTCGACGACATCCACTCGCGCAACGTCGTGCGCATCGGCGTGTCGCTGGGCGGTGAGCCGATCGGCTTCCGCGATGCCCAGAACAACCCGGTCGGCTACGACGTCGACGTCGCCAACATGCTGGCGGCCAAGCTCGGCGTGCCGGTGGAGTTCACGGACGTGTCGGGCGACGCCCGCATCTCGATGCTGGTTTCGGGCCAGCTCGACATCGTCGTCGCCAACACCTCGGCGACGCTCGAGCGCGCCAAGAGCGTCGACTTCACCATCCCCTACAATCGCGCCGGTCTGCGCATCATCGTGCAGGCCGACTCGGGCATCAAGACGCTCGACGATTTGAAGGGCAAGAAGGTCGTGGTCGGCCGCGGTACCACCGGCGAGACGTTCCTCAAGCAGGCCGTCCCCGATGCGCAACTGGTCTATGTCGACCAGTTCGCGCCCGATGGCGTGCTGCAACTGCAGCAGAAGCGCGTCGATGCGGCCATCGAGGATTCGTCGCTGCTCGACTACCTCGCGACCAAGAACCCGTCGCTGGTGACGCTGCCGGGCCTCTACTCGAACGACCCGATCGGCATCGCCGTGGCGAAGGGCGATCCGGAGTTCGTGCGCTGGCTCGACATGTTCGTGTCGGACTACATCGAGTCCGGCGCCTACGAAGCCAACTACAAGAAGTGGTGGGGCGAGACCGCCAACCCGCCGAAGCTGAACCCGATCTGGTAAGATCGGCAGCAGCCGAGAAAGGGGGCCGCGCCAGTCGCGGCCCCTGTCGTATCAGCCCGCCGTCGCCCGCGAAATGAACCGCGTCGGGATGCGCGCCGGAGGGGTGCCGGGCGCAAAGCTGCCGGGCGCCAGCATATGCACCATCTCGCGCACATAGACCGTCTTGTCGTAGCCGATCGAGGCGATGGGATAGGCGTCGAAATCGAGCAGCGACAGATCATCGAAGCCGTAGAGCCGGAAGGCCGCGGGACGATTGCCGGGAAAATGCACGCGGTGCGCATCGAGGATACCCATCGCCATGGCGTCCGACGTGCAGAACACTGCATCGGGGAAGCCGCCCTCCGCGAGCCCCGCCGCCGCGGCCCGGCCGCTCGGATAGGAGTAGTCGCCCTGCACCGATTTCAGCAGCTCGATGCCGTGCCGTGCGAACGCGCTGCGATAGGCTTCGACACGGGCGCCCTCGAGCAGCGAGGTGGCGCGGCCGGTGACCAATGCCGCCGTGCGCACGCCCTTGCCGGCGGCATCGGCCACGGCCTCGAAAATGCCCTGCGCTTCGTCGGGGATGATCGCCGGCGACAACCGGTCGTGCCGGCCATTGAGCATGATCACCTGCTCGGTGCGGAACATCTGGCGCACCGTTGCCGCATCGGCGAAGTCGGAAAATACCAGCGCGGCGTCGACGTGATAGGCGACGCCCTGGCGCAGGAACTCCTCGACCTTGTCGACCGAGCCGACGCGGATGAAGATCACCTGCTTGCCGATGGCCTGGGTTTCGGCCAGCAGCTTGTCGAACAGGTCGAGGTCGGACAGGTCGTGAATATGGTTCACCACCACGGCCACGAGATTGACCGTCTTGGTGGTCAGGCTCTGTGCCAGCAGATTGACACGAAAGCCCAATTGCGCGGCGGCGGCCAGCACCCGCTCGCGCTTTTCGTCGGACACCGGGCGCGGCGACGGCGACAAGGCACGCGACGCGACCGCCTTGGACACGCCGGCCAGCCGCGCTACATCGGCGATGGTAGTCTTGCCCGCCGGCGCCGCATCGTTCTTCACCGCAGCACGCTCCAACCGAACTGACGCTTCAAATGATCACCTGCTTAGACATCGGCGGTTCCGGCATCAAGGGCGCCTTTGCCCGCAGCGCCACCGACCTTGCACCGCTGGGGCGCGTGCGCACGCCGGTGGACGATTTCGACGCATTCGTCGCCGCCGTCGGCGAGATGCTGGCCCGCTCGCCCGCGCCGCCCGACAGCAAAGTGGCGATCTCGACCACCGGAGTGATCGATCCCACGACCGGCATCATCAAGGTCGCCAACATCGCCTGCGCCGACGGCCGGCCGCTGGCGCGCGAGCTGTCCGAACGGCTGCAGCGTCCGGTGGTCATCGGCAACGACGCCGACCTCTTTGCGCTGGCGGAAGCGGTGGCCGGCAAGGGCCGCGGACACCGGATCGTGTTCGGCGCGATTCTCGGAACCGGGGTCGGCGGCGGACTGGTGATCGACGGCAAGCTGGTCACCGGCGCCGGCGGCTATGCCGGCGAGTGGGGGCACGCGCCAGTCGCGGCGACGCGGGTCGGCCATCCGTCCATCGACATTCCGCGCTACGCCTGCGGCTGTGGCCAGACGGGCTGTGTCGATACGGTCGGCGCGGCCCGTGGCATGGAACGACTGCACCAGCATCTGTGGAACACCGCACTGAACAGCGTGCAGATCGTCGAGGCCTGGCAAGCGGGCGAACCGTCGGCTACCCGAACCATGGACATCTATTTCGACATCGTCGCACCGCCGCTTGCATTGGTGGTCAACGTCGTCGGCGCCGGCATCGTGCCGCTTGGCGGCGGCCTTGCCAGATCGGCGCCGCTGGTCGAGCGGCTCGACCGCGAGGTGCGCGCGCGGATCCTGCGCCACACCGATGCGCCGCTGGTGGTGCAGGGCACGTTGACAATCGAGCCGGGCCTCGTGGGCGCGGCTATTCTCGGAGGGCTGCAATGAAGCTCGAAGTCTGCGTTGCCGATCCGCAAAGCCTCGCCGCTGCCGTCACCGGCGGCGCCGACCGGATAGAACTCTGTTCTGCGCTGGAGCTGGGCGGACTCACCCCCCTGCCCGGCCTGATGGCGCTTGCCGCCGCCTGCCCGGTCCCCGCCTACGCGATGGTGCGGCCGCGCTCCGGCGATTTCGTCTTCGACGCCGCCGATCTCGATGCGATGCTGCGCGACATCGACGCCATCCGCGCCGCGGGCCTTGCGGGAGTGGTGGTCGGCGCCAACCACGCCGACGGCACGCTCGATATCGCGGTGCTGGAGCGGCTGCTTCGCCACGCCGATGGCCTTGGCTCGACGCTGCACCGCGCCATCGACCTCGTCCCCGATTTCGCCGAGGCGACGGAGGCGGCGGTGGACCTCGGCGTCGAGCGTATCCTCACCTCAGGCGGCGCACCGGCATTCTTCGACGGGTTGGACAACATCGCCCTCACGCGCGCCACCGCAAGGGGCCGCCTCGCCGTCATGGTGGGCTCAGGCGTACGTCCCGACAATGTCGCGTGGGCGCTCGGCATCGTCGACGAAGTCCATAGCTCCTGCGGCGGCGACGCCATCGCCTCAGCCCCCGGCGCCATCCGCCTCGGCTTCGCCCCTCCCACCCGCCGCCACACCGACGCCACCGTCGTCGCCGCGCTCAAGGCAGCGCTACGGTAGGGCGTGCAGGGCAAGGGAATTATATTTTCTGAAGAGTTATTGCTTTCACGAATATAGTGATTCCGATCATCAGACGGTACCGTCCGGGAGTGCGTAAACTGAGGCTGACGGGCAATAATTTGCCTCTTCAAAACGACCGGAGCAACGAGGGCTCGGCAGTCGAGGTTGCTGGCTTTGTTCAGATCATGGTCCTTGCCGCTTTGGCGGCGTTGAGCGCGATCGTCACTGCGACGGTACTTGCGAGCACATCAGCGAGCCGAAGCAACGGAGCGCTTGATTGGCTCGTGGCAGCCGATGCAATAAGCCTCTCGGGATATTTTGAAGCGACCCAGAATACCAAATCGGACGCCCATAACCGATGGGCTAGCAATAAGCCGATAAACGTGCGTAGCTCAGTCACAGCAAGTTTGCCGCGACTAGGCCATGAACCCATAGAGAGCGGCACGGCATGATCTGATCGATCAAAGTGATTGGTGATCACACGCGCTGCCCAACAGGCCACGTGGCCTCGCGCGGATCGACAACCGGCAAGTGATCGGCGGTGTCTTCTACATCTGTGCACTGAGTGCCTCGGCGACCTGCCGGAGCGCCGCGGTCCGCCCACTGCGGTCCATGACTGCTACAATCGCCAGGTCCGGCAAGTGCGTGGCTGCGTATCGTCGAGCGGTGAGCGAAAATCCCCCGGAGAGTCCCGCCCTGATGGACGGTTCGATCGTGTGGGCTCACGAACATGCGGCGGATCGCAAGAAAGGGGTCGAGGCCGCACCATCGGTCGTCGCCGATCTTCTACTCTTGACGCGCCGTCACCCACGCTATCAAGGTATCAGGCGCAACCGCCGCATCCGTGGTTAGAGCAACGTTCGTGTCGCGCGTTTGGTCGGCCTCCGCTCTATCGCAAGCGCAACATGATAGAGCGCTTCTCGAACCGTCTTGAACACTTCCGAGGCATCGCAACCCCGATGTTTCAAACCGCAGCCACCTTCTTCGCCGCAATTCACCCTCGCGGCCACAAGGCTCCGGATCAGCTTTTGAGTCCACGACCTGGCCGCTGTTCACGCACGCCCGCCTCGCGCCAGACGTAGTCGCTTGGCGGCTGACACCCGGACGGGAGCTACGCTGACGACAAATTGCTGCAGATCAGTAGTCCATTCTCTCCCCCTTGGTTCGATGGCGGCGAGCACTGCAGTTTGGGGAGCAGGGCGCAGCGCGAGCCGGTGCGTCTGACCGGGCTCTTACCGGCTCAGGTCCTCCAGGAAAGGGATGCCCTCGTTTCGCACGGTCGTCAGCATCTCGACCAGCACTCGGCGAACTTCCCCCTGATTGCCGGAGCGTAGAGCGTCGACGATCGCCCCGTGCCATCTGAGCGAGCGTTCCGAGGCGCCGCTGCGGTGCGCGACCAGATTGCGGTAGCGCGATGTGCGGCGCCAAAGATTGGAGGCTTCGCGCCTTGCCACTTCGTTTGGCGTGCGCTCATAGACGTAGCGATGGAAGTCGGCAATGCCGTCACGGAAGGCAGGAATGTTCGCCGCCTGGTAAGATGCATTCATGCGCTCGATGATGGCATCCAGAGCGTCGTGGTCGACAGTGGTGGCGACCTTGGCGAAGTCGGCAAAGACGTAGCCTTCCACCAGCATTCGGAAGTCGTAGAGGTCGTGATATTCCTTGACCGAGAACACGGCCACGATCGGGCTTCTGCGTGGAATGAGCTCGATCACCCCCTCACTGGCGAGCCGCTGAATGGCTTCGCGGACCGGGGCGCGGCTTACCCCCAGTTCTCGCGCGATCTTGGCTTCCACCAGCGGCTCACCGGGGCCGAGCACCCCGGTGAGAATGCGACGCGACAGCCACTCGGCGATCGCTTTTGAGACGGACGTGGTTGCAAGCGGCGGGCCGCTGCTATCCGGCGTGTCCATTGCTTGCCGTGCCTCCCCGACGCGGTTTCAGGATCTCTGCCATAACGCGTTCCGCATTTCTGCCAATGATTTTCTTGACGTCACCCTCAGAAAACTGCCGGCGCAGCAAGGTCTCGGTAATGTTGGGCAGGTACCGCGGCGACTGCAGGTCGCTGGGGTGGATCAGTTCGATCTTCATGTTTTCGTCGACCAGCGAGTTCTCCGGGAAGTTCTTGTTGAACTCCTTGAGGAACGCCGCTGAGTACTTGCGCTCGTCGGCGATGTCGGTGCCGATGCTGACATATTCGGGTCCGACCAGCTCGCAGATCCGCACCACGTGGTCGACATAGTCGTCGAGCGTCGTCCCCTTCTTCAGGCCATCGGCTTTGAGGAATCCGGACTTGCCCACCACGCCGATCAGCCCGCCCTTGGCCGCGATCGCTTTGATCTCGCGGTCGGATTTGTTGCGGATGTTGTCGTTGACCGACTTGGCGCCGACATGCGTCGCAAGAATCGGCGCATCCGAAAACTCGACCATGTCGAGCGTCGTCGGCTCGCTCACATGCGATACGTCGAGCCCGATGCCCAGTTCGTTGCAGCGCTTGACCAGATCGATGCCGAACAGGCTGAGGCCTGCCGGGTTGCGCTCGCCACAGCCATCGCCTGCAAGGCTCCGCCGCTGATAGGTCGGCTGGATGACGCGCAACCCGAGATCGTAGAACGCGTTGATCAGATCGATCCGACCCTCGAGCGGGCCGATGTCCTGCCAGGCGATATACATCGCCACCTTGCCCTTACGCTTGGCCTCGGCCGAATCGCCCGCCTTGAGCCCGAGCATGAACAGCCCTGACTCCTCGTAGTAGCGCCGCCACTTAATCATGCGGTCCATCGCTTCGGCCGCGCCCACATTGTAGGCGAGCACCGTATGCACCGACGCCGTCATGCCCGACTCGACGATCTTTTTCGCGTACTCGGCATCGGCATGCTGCAGCTGCGTCGTGTCGCAGATGTTCCAGACAATGTTGCTCGCCTGCAGTTGCGACGTCAGCGTCTTCAGATCTTGCTCAGCCGAATCTTTGGCGAGAGTGGGCATGGAAGTCTCCTTGGGTTTGAATCAGACAGATGTGAGGAACCAGGCCTGGCTCCAGTCGATCGCGAGGTGCACCTGCGCCCCCGGCTCGATCAGGCTGATGCCCGGCACACGAAAATCGATGGCCTGCGACGTACCCGTGGGGCACGCGACCACCCGCGTGTAACCATGCTCGGCGCTCACCGAGATCACCTCGGCCACAAGGCCATCGGCGCTCAGCCCCACCAGCCATTGGTCAAAGCAGATCTTGGCCGGCGCATTGGCCGCCGGCGTCGCATCGCTCACCGGCACCGGCACTTCGATCCCCTCGCCGAGGCGCACCCGCGCCATGCCGCCGTCGATCCCCGCCACCGTGCCGTCGAGCACATTGTGCATGCCGAGGAAACGCGCCGCATAATCAGTGCGCGGATGGTGAAACAGCGCCGCCGTGTCGCCTTGCTCTACGATTCGACCAGCCGACATCACCACCGTGCGGTCGGCCACCGCCATCGCCTCGCTGTAGTCATGCGTCACATAGATGGCAGTCACGCCAAGCCGCTGCTGTAGCTCGCGGATCTGTCGCCGCACCTCGACCCGCGTGTTGAAGTCGAGGCTGCTCATGGGCTCGTCGAGCAGCAGGATGCTTGGGTTGATCGCGAGCGCCCGCGCCAGCGCCACGCGCTGCTGCTGCCCGCCGCTCAACTGCCGCGGCATGCGGCCGCCGAGCTCCTCGAGCCCGACCAGCGCCAGCGCGTCACGCGCCCGCTTCGCCCGCTCGCCGCTCTCGACGCCGCGCATACTGAGCCCGAACTCGACATTGCGCTGCACGTTGAGATGCGGAAACAGCGCCCACGTCTGGAACACGAATCCAATATCGCGCTTGTGCACCGGCACGCGGGCAAGATCGCTGCCCCCGAGCCGCACCGAGCCGCTATCCGCGCTTTGCAGCCCGGCAATGATCCGCAGCAGCGTGGTCTTGCCGCAGCCGCTCGGCCCGAGCAGGCAGATCGCCATGCCCTTTTCCACATCGAGGTCGATGTCGAACACGCCGACCGCGCTGCCGAACCGCTTGCTGATGCCGCGCGCCGAAAGATACGCGGCGCCGTTACTGTCGGGCATTGACTACTCCGTCGAACAGTTTGAAGCGGCCGAGGAAAGCCATCAGGATGGCGCCGGCCAAAATCAGCACCGACGAGATGCTGGAGAGCGATGGATCGTTCGTCGTGTTGGCGAGCTCGAACATGCGCACCGGCAGCGTCACGTTCCCCGGCACTGACAGGAACAGCGAGATCGCCACATTGTCGAACGAGAAGATGAAGCTGAACATTGCCGCCGCCGCGATGCTCGGCAGCATCACCGGCATCGCGATCAGCCAGAACGCCCGGATCGGCGTGGCGCCGAGCGTGATCCCCGCCTCTTCGAGCTCTGGCCCGAGGTCGCCCATCGCGCTCGAGATCAGTTGCAGGCTGAACGGAAAGATCACGAGCAGATGCCCAACGGTCAGCGTCCACACCGATGGCCGGATATGGAGCCCGTTCTGGATATAGAGCAGCAGCGCCAATGCCAGCAGCACTTCGGGCAGCACGAGCGGGCTCAGCGCCAGCGCCCGCAGCGCGGTCCGGCCGGGGAAATGATGCCGCACCAGCAGCACTGCCGTCGGCAATGCGATCAGCAGCGCCAGCACTGTTGCGGCCGCCGCGATCTCGATGCTGAACAGCAGCGATTCCCGAATGGCCGTGTCGTGCGCCAACTGGTCGTACCAGCGCAGCGACCAGCCGCGCGGCGGAAACGCGATGAAGCTCGTCGAGCTGAACGACAGGATCACCACCACCACCAGCGGCGACAGCAGGAACACGATCATCAGGCAGGCGTAGACCTTGCCGATGGCGCGCATGATCGTTGCGCTCATGCCGCGTTCCTTCCCCGTGTCGAGAGCGCCGACAGCGGCAGCAGCAGCACCAGCAGCACCACGGCCAGCGCCGCGGCCGACGGGAAGTTGAGCTCCGTCGCCTCTTGGTAGATCAGCATCGGGAAGGTGTTGACACGTCCCGCACCCATCACCGCCGGCACGATGAACGACGTCGCGGACAGCGAGAACACGAGCACCGTTCCAGTCATGATGCCGCGCGCCGCGAGCGGCAACACGACCTTGAGGAACACCTGCCACGCGCTCGCGCCCAGCGTCTGCGCCGCCTCCGTGACGCCCGACCCCATCGACTGCATCGAGTTGAAGATTGCGATGCACATATACGGCATCAGCGTATGGATCATGGTGATGATCACGCCGCTCCACGAGCCGATGAACATCACCCGCGCATCGTCGCCGAACAGCAGCGCGATGGTATTGTTGACCGGCCCGCTCTCCGACAGCAGTAGCTGCCAGCCATAGAGCCGCACCACTACGCTGATCACCAGCGGTCCGATCAGCGCCGCAATGATCGGCATCCGCCACCTCGGCTGGCGCAGCATGAAATAGGCAAGCGGGATGGAGAGGAGCAGGCATCCCGCCGCCGTCAGCAGCGCCATCAGCAGCGTGATGCCGAGCGCGCTGAGGTAATACGTGTCGCCCAGCACCGCCGCGAAGCGGTCGAGCGTGAAACCGTCGAACCCGATCCGCCCGCCGCCCACGCTGATGCGGATCAGCAGCAGCAGCGGCACCACGAGGAACGGCAAAAACAGCGCCAGCATCGGCAGCGACAGCAACGGCACGAGCAGTTTCCTGCCCGTCCGCGGTCGCGCTGTCTCGGCGATGGCGCTGTCGGTCGCCATCGTTAGCTGGCAATCTCGCGCTGCCAGCGATCGGCCCATTTGGGCAGATTCGTGCCGGCATGGAGGAAGTCGATCGGAAACAGCCTGCTCACGGCATCGGCGTTCTCGATCAGCCCGCTCTGCACGTCGGGCGGCAGCACCACCTTGGTCGAGGGCGCCACCTGCGCCTGCTTGGCCCACTCGATCTGGTTTTCGTCCTGCAGCATGAAGTCGGCGAATTTGAGCGCCGTCGCCCGGTTGTCCGAACCCTTGGGGAAGCACATCGCGTCGCCCGCCCAGGTGCAGCCCTCGGTCGGAATGGTAGTAACGATGTTTTCCGATGCGAGCGGCAACCCGAGATCGAGCGTATTGACGCTGACCCAGGTGTCGCCGGCGATCAGCGAGGTGATGGCCGCCGAAGTCAGCGGATAGAACTCGCGAATATTAGGCTTCAGCGCCTTCATCGCCGCCCAGCCCGGCTCCATGTTGTCGTCCTTCTGGCTACCGCCATTGACGATGTTGGCCGCGATCAGCATCAGCGCCGCGCCCAGCGTCGGCATCTTCTGCACGCTGATGCGGTTGGCGAGTTCGGGCCGCCAGAGGTCTTTCCACGAGGTGATCTCGAACGGCACCTTATCCTTGCGCCACAGGATGCCGATGGCCTTCCAGTGCGTGGGAATGCCGCCGATCATGCCGCTGCCGAGCAGCAGCGGCGCCTGGATATTGGGTTGCAGATTGCCGATCGAAGGTACGTCGCTCATCTTAATCGGCTCGATCAGGTCGCGTTGCAGCCCGCGCAGCACCGCGTCGAAGCTGATGGCCACCGCGTTGTAAGCCGGCTGGCCGGCCGCGGCTTCGAGCTTGGCCAGCATAGGCTCGGACGAGGCGACGTCGGTCACCATCTCGATGCCGGTCTGCTGCTGGAATTTCGCGCCCAGCGCCTTGTAGGCGGCGTCGAACACCCCGCCGATTTCGCCATACATTAGGCGGTTCGGGTCGCTCTGCGCCCACGCCTCACGCGGCAATTGCAGGGACGTGGCCGCCCCAAGCGCCGCTGCCCCCGTTAGAAAAGACCGCCGGCCAAGTCTCATTTTGCAAACCTCCCTTTTTGCATTCTGTCGACAGACGACAGACTTATAGAAGGGCGACGTCCCGGATTTGTCAACCCTGCCGTTTGGGAGAAGGGCCACACAAATTAGGGGCTGCCTTGAATGGAGACGTGGAGCGCACTGCCCACTGAGAGTTCCCGGGCCCACCGCACGAGGCAGTGGACATCCTCGTCGCATCGGCAAGTCGCTCGCCTCGTTGACTACGCAAAGGCTGCGGACCTGCTGCTACGCGAGACGCGCGTATCCACCGATGCGATCAGAATTCCGGCTCGCTGAATACCAGGCGGACGACCGAGGAACTGAATCGAAACGGGAGCAAGTGGCTATGCGGAGACCAGCATCGCAATCCGCGCGAGTACGTGAGGCGAACTGGTCTACGCAGCTATCCGCTCTGGAACAAAAGCGGTGATCTAGTCTAGGTGCAGACTCAACCTTCCACCGCCTAGCGCTTTACGTGCCAAGTCCGTGCCAAAAATACCGCGGTTCGGAGCTAAGTGCTGGAGCGGGTGAAGGGAATCGAACCCTCGTCGTAAGCTTGGGAAGCTTCTGCTCTACCATTGAGCTACACCCGCAGCGGCTCATCTTCTGCGGCAAAAGCCCAAAAGCGTCAAGCTCGCAGCGTTCGCTCATCCCAGCAGCGGGATGGCGGGGAGCGTACCGCCGGCGAGCTGATCGACGCCGGTGTAGAGCATGTTGGCGGCGACATAGACGATGATGGCGAGGCCCAGCCAGCCGATCCAGCGGTAGCGGGCGAGGATTTTGGCGATCAGCGTCGCGGCGACGCCCATCAGCACGACCGACAGCAGCAGGCCGAACACCAGCGCCGGCCAGTTGCGCTGCGCCGCCCCGGCCACCGCCAGCACGTTGTCGAGCGACATCGACACGTCGGCGACGACGATCTGCATCACGGCCTGGCCGAGGGCTTTCTGCCCACCGGCCGCACCGTCACCCGGCACGGCGTCGGCGTCGTTGCCTTCGCGCAGTTCGAGGAACATCTTCCAGCAGACCCAGAGCAGCAATACGCCACCGGCCACCTGCAGGCCCGGCACCGCGAGCAGTTGCGTCGCCAGCAGCGCGAAGACGACACGGATGATTGTCGCAGCGCCGATGCCCGCAAGAACGGCCTTCGCGCGCAGCGCCGGGGCGAGACTGGCCGCCGCCATGCTGATGACGATGACGTTGTCGCCCGACAGGACGATGTTGATCAGGACGATCTGCAGATAGGCGGCGATCGTAAGGCCGTCCATAACTCAACTCCTCGCGGCGGCCGACGGGGCACCGCTCATTCGACAAACCCTCGCCGTACGACAAGGCTGGAGCCTGCGAGCAGCAGGCCGATGGTCCAGAAAATCGCCGGTACCCCGGCCGTACCGGCGAGCAGGCCGACCGCCGTCGGCAGCACGAACTGGCCGAAGCGGTTGGAACTGAGTCGGACGCCGATGGCGAGCCCCCGCAGCGGCGTTGGCACACTTGCCGCAACCCACGACATCGTCATTGGCTGGCACAGCCCGAGACCGAAGCCGACAACGGCCATGGCGGCATAAAGCCAGGGCAGATTGCTGCCGGCGAGCGGCAGGACAACCAGCACCAGCCCCGGCAGCGCCATCGCGCCGATCAGCACGCGGCACCGACCGAACCGGTTGCGCAACGGCACCATCAGCGAGCGCGAGGCGATGGACGCGACGCCGCGGACGGCGAGCAGCAGCCCGACGCTTTCGACCGAGATGCCGAAATACTCGCCGTAGACCGGCAGGTAGGCGATGATGATGTCGATGCTGGAGAGGGCGGCGAGGCTCGCCAGCAGCGCCTGCGGCAGGCCGGGCGTGCGCGCGATCCGGCCCAGCGAGGTGCCGAGCGGATCCTGCGCTGCCGCGATGGCGGGAGGCGTGTCGTGGTGCGCGTGCTGCGCCGGGGGCCAGCGCCAGAGCGAGAGCGCCGCGAAGGTGCCGACGACCGCGAGCGCCGCCCCCAGCCAGAACACGCCATTGGTCGACGCGACCGTCACCGTCCCGTTCGGCGTACCGGCTGCCTGCATGGCGCCGGCGACCAGAAAACCGGTAGCGGCCGGCGCGAGGAACTGGGCAATCGAGGCGTTGACGGTCTGCGCCGCAAAGCGGGTATCGCGGCCGTTGGGCGCACCGCCATTGGCGATCAGCGTCTGCACGCCGACCGCGGCGACGATCTGGCCGGCCCCGAGCAGCGCCATGGCGATACCGAAGAAGACGAGGCTTTGCGAGGTCGCGAGCAACAGCGAGGCGACGATCATCACTGCGGTGCCACCCACCATGAACCATGTCTCGCCGAAGCGATCGGCCCAGCGGCCGGCCGGAATGGCGATGATCAGCGACAGCACGCCAAAGCAGGCGGCAATCACGCCCAATTCGACCGGACCGGCGCCAAGCGCCAGCGCCCGGTAGGACACGATCGGCCGCAGGCCATGGATATCGGCCGTCAGCGCGAAATTGACCAGCAGCACGCGGGCGAACCAGCTCCTTTGCATCAGGGCTCACCCGCCCCGACACGATGGAACGCGGTTCTGGCGCGCACCCACGCCACCGCTCAGGCAGCCGCCGGCGGCTCGATGGGCCCGGCGTTGCCGGCGAGATAGGCGATGGCCGCATTGACGCCGCCCGATCGATGCGGAATGCCGGTGGCGCGCAGGCCCAGCTCGATGCCGGTCAGCGTGCCGGTGACCATCAGATCATGGAAATCGCCGAGGTGGCCTATGCGGAACACCCTGTCGGTCAAAGGACCGAGCCCGTTACCCAGCGACATGTTGCTGCGCGCGAGAATCTCGGCTCGCAGCTTGTCCGCCGAATGGCCTGCCGGCACGCGCACGGCGGTCAGCGACGAGGAATATTCGGTGGCGTCGAGACAGTTGAGCTCGAGCCCCCAGTGCTGCACGCAGCGGCGCGTTGCCTCGGCGGCGCGGTCGTGGCGGGCGAAGACGTTTTCGAGCCCCTCTTCGGCCAGCATGTCGAGCGCAACCTTGAGACCCTGCAGCAGATTGGTCGAGGGCGTGTAGGGGAAATAGCCCGTCGCGTTCGAGGCGAGCATGGCTTCCCAGTCCCAGAACGAGCGGGGGAACTTCGCCTGCTTCGCAGCGGCCATGGCCTTTTCGGACGCGACGTTGAACGACAGGCCCGGCGGCAGCATCAGGCCCTTTTGCGAGCCCGCAACGGTGACGTCGACGCCCCATTCGTCGTGGCGATAGTCCATCGAAGCGAGCGAGGAAATTGTGTCGACGAACAGCAGCGCCGGGTGGTTGGCGCGATCGATCGCCTGCCGCACGCGCGGGATCGACGAGCGCACGCCGGTGGAGGTCTCGTTGTGAACGACGGCGACCGCCTTGATGGTCTTGTCGGCGCGCAGGCGTGCCTCGATGGCATCGGCATCGGCGCCCGAGCGCCAGTCTCCCGGCACGAACTCGACCTCGATGCCGAAGCGCGACGCCATGCTCCGCCACAGCGACGCAAACCAGCCGGTCTCGCTCATCAGCACCTTGTCGCCAGGCGAGAGCGTGTTGACCAGCGCTGCTTCCCAGGCGCCGGTGCCCGAGGCGGGATAGACGATCACCGGGCGCGAGGTTTTGAACACGGCGCGCAGCCCTGTCAGCACCTCGAGCCCGAGCCTGCCGAATTCCGGCCCGCGATGGTCGATGGTCGGCATGGCGATGGCCGCGAGAATGGCCTGCGGGACGTTGGTCGGTCCCGGAATTTGCAGGAAATGCCGCCCTGGCTTGTAAGTCATTGGGTGTCCTCTGGGCATGCGCCGTCAGGCGCAGCCAATTGCGTCACAGATTGCATTTTGTATTCTAAATGCAATATTTGACGCAAGAGCGAATGCTGCTATTTTTGTGCCGCCACAACCGATCGGGCCGGCATCGCGGGCGCGGGCGGCGCGCGGAACCGGGGACGCATGAACATGTGCAATCAAAGCCGATTGGCGATCAGTTCTCAGACGACGGCCGTAGAATTTGGTATGCTGCATGCAGCAAAAATCGAGGAAGCGTGAATGGCGGGGACCGAAGCCGGCGCGGGAATAAGCCGCCGCTACTTGCATGACGAGGTGGCCGAGCGGTTGCGCGGACTGATTCTGTCGGGCGAACTCGAGCCCAAGGCTCGGGTCAACGAGCTGGAGCTGTCGGAACGCTACGGCATTTCGCGCACCCCGCTGCGCGAGGCGATCAAGATTCTCGCGACCGAAGGGCTGCTCGAGCTGCTGCCCAATCGCGGAGCGCGGGTCTCGAGCCTCAGCGCCGAGGAAATCGACCAGATGGTCGAGGTCGTCGCCGGCCTCGAGGCGACGGCGGCCGACCTGGCGTGCCGGTCCATCACCGACGCCGAGCTCGCGGCGCTCGAAACGATGCATCGCGACATGGTGGCGGCGTGGAAGGCCGAGAACGAGGCGGAATATTTCCGGCTCAACCGCGAAATCCACGAGGCGATCATGCGGGCGAGCAACAACTCGATCCTGCAGGGGCTCTACGCCAATTTCGCCGGCCGCATCCAGCGCGCCCGCTACACCGCGCACAAGACGCCGGCGCAATGGCGCAAGGCCGTCAACGAGCACGAGCAGATGATGGTGCTGCTGCGGGCGCACGACAGCGAAAAGCTGTCGGTGCTGATGCGCCAGCACATCCGCGGCAAGAAGCCGGTGATCGCGGCGGCGTTCGGCGAAGATCGCGCGCGGGCGACGGCAACGACGGCCGGCTGAAACACCGCTCCACTTTTGTCCGTCGCGGCGGGCTTCGGGAGTCATGGCGTCAGTACCCCGGTTCGCCGGCCGGTGCAGGTTGCGGCGCCGCTTCAACGGGCGCGCCGCGGAAATGGCAGGCAGCCGTCCGTCCGGTGCCGGCAAGGTCGACCTCGGGCGGCGCCTCCGCCGAACAGATGGCGGGCGACCCCAGCTCCAGCCGCAGCGGACAGCGCGGATGGAAGCGGCAGCCGGATGGCGGATTGACCGGATCGGCCACGTCGCCACCAATCATCTCCGGCATCGGAATGTCCGGATCGGGCTTGGGTGTCGCCGAGAGCAAGGCGAGGCTGTAGGGATGCGTCGCCGTGTCAGTGAGCAGACGGCCAGGCTGTGACATCTCGACGATCTTGCCGGCATACATCACCGCCACCTGATCGCTCATGTGCTCGACCACGGCGAGGTCGTGCGAGATGAGCAGATAGCTGAGCTTCAGCCGCTCCTGCAGGTCCGACAGCAGATTGAGCACCTGGGCGCGGATGGCGACATCGAGCGCCGACACCGGCTCGTCGAGCACGATCAGCTTGGGGCTCAGCGACAGCGCCCGGGCGATGGCGACGCGCTGCCGCTGGCCGCCACTGAACTGGTGCGGACGGCGGTCGGCCGCGTTCTGCGGCAGGCCGACCTGGTCGAGCAGTTCGTCGACGCGCCGGTCGAGTTCCTTGCCGCGCAGGCGCTCGTGGATTTCGATCGGCTCGCCGATGATGTCGCGCACCTTCATGCGCGGGCTCAGCGAGCTGTAGGGGTCCTGGAACACCGCCTGCACCGAGCGGCGGTAAGCGTGCAGCTCCTTGCCCCGCAGCGTCGTCACGTCCTCGCCGCGAAACTTGATGCTGCCCGCCGTCGGCTGCTCCAGCAGCAGCGCGAGGCGCGCCGTCGTGGTCTTGCCGCAGCCGGATTCGCCGACGATGGCGAAGCACTCGCCCTCCTCGATCGCGAAGCTGACGTCGTCGACGGCATGCACGGTCCCCTGCCCCGCCGTGAAGAAGCCGACGGCCGGCGGGAAATGTTTCACCAGATGGATGACTTCGAGCAGCGGCGCCATCACTGCCTCGCCCAGCAATGCACGAACCCGTCCTTGCCGATCGGCGTCTTGTCCGGATAGGCGGTGCGGCACTTGTCCATGTGGATCGGGCAGCGCTCGTAGAACGGGCAACCCGGCGGCAGGTTGAAGACGTTCGCCGGCTGCCCCTTGATCTGGTAGAGCCGCTCGCGCTTGGCGTGCGTGGTGGGCACCGACTCCATCAGCGCCACGGTGTAGGGGTGCGACGGCTGCTTGAAGATGCGGCGAACGTCGCCGCTCTCGACGATGCGCCCGGCATACATCACGTTCACGTGGTCGCAGGTCTGCGCCACGACGCCCAGATCGTGCGTGACCCACAGCATCGACATGCCCGACTCGGCCTGCATGTCGCGCAGCAGCTTCAGGAACTGCGCCTGCATGATCACGTCGAGCGCCGTCGTCGGCTCGTCGGCGATCATCAATTGCGGCTTGTTGATCATCCCCATCGCGGCGACGATGCGCTGCCGCGTGCCGCCCGAGAACTGGTGTGGATACTGCCCGAGCCGATGCGCGGCGCCGGGAATGCGAACCGCCTCCAGCGCTTCGAGCGCGCGGGTCCGCGCCGCCTCGCGGCTCGCCGGATAGTGCGTGGTCATCGCCTCGGCCACCTGGTTGCCGACGCTCAGCACGGGGTTCAGCGAGGTCAGCGGATCCTGTGGGGTCATGGCGATGCGGTTGCCGCGATAGTGCTCCATCTCGGCGATCGGCTTTTTGAGCAGATCCTCGCCGTCGAACCAGATTTCGCCCGCCACCACATGCGCCGTCGGCACGGCGTAGAGTCGCATTACAGACAGGCAGGTCATGGTCTTGCCCGAACCCGACTCGCCGACCAGCCCGACGGATTCCCCGCGGCGGATGGTGAAATCGACACCGTCGACGGCCTTGGCGACGCGGCCACCCGGCAGGTCGATATGGACCCGCAGCCCCTTCACCTCGAGCAGGACATCGTCCGGAGGTGCGGGGGGCTTGGCGATCACTGGGTTGGAAGCTTCCATCAATCTACTCTTTGGGCGTTGGGACGGGGGGCGCGTCGCTCAGCTTGCGTCGCGGCCGGGATCGAGCACTTCGGTCAGCCGGTCGCCCAACAGATTGAACGACATGACGGTGGCGAGGATGGCGATGCCCGGAAAGATGCTCATCCAGTATTTGGTGGTGAGGTACTCGCGACCCTCCGAGATCATCAGGCCCCAGCCGGGCGTGGGCGGCGGCACGCCAACGCCGAGAAAGCTCAGCGATGCCTCGACCAACACGAGTTGACCGATCTCCAGCGTCGCGATCACGATGATGGTGGCGACGAGATTGGGCAGCAGGTGCCGGATGACGATGCGGGTCTGCGAGGCACCTGCGACCCGCGCCAGCTCGACGAACGGCCTTGTGCGCAACGCCAGCGCCTCGCCACGGATCATGCGGGCGAAGCGGGCGATGACGAAGGGGCTGAGCACGATGATGATGCTGAGAAAGCCCTGTCCCAGCAGGAAGATGAAGACCAGCGCCACGAGGATCGTCGGGATCGAGAGGATGCCCTCGCTGATGCGCTGGATCACCGCATCGAGCTTGCCGGCGCTGTAGCCCGAAATCAGTCCCAGCACGGTGCCGACCACGCCGCCGATCACCAGCACGCTCAGCGCGAGCGACAGCGAGGTGCGGCTGCCCCAGATCAGGCGGCTCAGGATATCGCGGCCGACCTTGTCGGTGCCCAGCAGATAGTCCGGTACGCCGCCGCTGACGAACGCCGGTGGCTTCAGCGCATTGGTGAGATCGGTCGCGAGCGGATCGTGCGGCGCGATCCAGGGCGCGAACAGGGCGCAGGCGACGAGGATCAGCAGGACCAGCGCCGGGATGATCGGCAGGCCGGCAACGAAGCTCTTGAGTTTGCGGCGGGGGACCGCTCCCCCGATTGCGATATTTGCCATGGCGGGGTCACCGATACCTGATGCGGGGATCGATCAGCCCGTAGAGGACGTCGACCAGGAAATTGACGAGCGAGTAGACGAAGGCGATCGTCATGACGACTCCGGTGATGGTGGGGAAATCGCGGAACGTCACGCTGTCGAGGATCATGCGGCCGAGGCCCGGCCAGGCAAAGACGTTCTCGACCACCACCGAACCATTGAGCAAATAGCAGAGCGTCAGGCCGGTGAAGGTCAGCACCGGGATCAGCGCGTTGCGCAGCGCGTGCTTCACCACGATCCTGTTGCGCGGCACGCCTTTGGCCGCCGCCATCATCAGATAGTCGGCCTTCATCACCTCGAGCATCGACGAACGCGTGAGCCGCACGATGCCGGCCACGGGCACGAGGCCGATAGTGACCGCGGGCAGGATGTAGGACGTCCAGTAGCGGCTTCCCGCCACCGGCAGCCAGTGGAGGAACACGCCGAAGATCAGGATCAGCACGATGCCCAGCCAGAACGAAGGCAGCGACTGGCCGAGCAGCGCGATCAGCCGGCCGAACGAGTCGACGAGCTTGCCGCGGTGCATGGCGCCAAGGATGCCGAGCGGAATGGCAAACAGGATGATGATGATCAGCGACACCGCGGCGAGCCCCGCCGTCGCGGGCAGCGCCTGCGACAGCATCTCGGCGACCGGACGGCCGGTGCGCAGCGACGTGCCGAAATCGAAGGTCACGAGGTTGTGGAGGAAATCGACATATTGCTGCCAGAGCGGCTTATCGAGGCCGAGCATCGCCCGCAGGCGATCGCGCATCTCGGTGGTTGCCGAATCCGGCAGCAGCAGCGCGATCGGGTCGCCGGTCATCCGCGCGAGAAAGAACACCGCGGTGGCGACGCCGAGAATGCTGGCAAATGCCTGCAGCAATCTGGTGCCGAGATATCTGATCATTGCCTGCTCCCTACCTGCAGCGCCGCCGGCTGTTCCCGGTCGCGTCGCCGCACCGCCTCGTGGAGGCGAATGTGGGCCGCAACGGGCGGCCCACACAATTGCTCATCGTCCGCCGGTTATTGCGCCGGCTTCATCGACCACTGGTTATGGATGTAGGCGCGGCCGACCACGCGGCCGTCCCACGAGGCAACCTTGTCGGACAGCGCGAACACGCTGTCGCCGGCCAGCAGCGGCATCTGGTAGTAGTTCTGCGCCATCCAGCGGTTGTAGTCGGCGAACCCGGCTTCACGCTTGGCCGGATCGAACTCGGCCTGCACCGCAAGCAGCTTTGCCTTCATGTCCGGCAGGTTGGTCTCGCTCCAGGCGGCTTTGCCCTTCGGCCCCCCATTGGTGTAGCTCTGCACCTGCTCGGCGATCATGTCGTAGCGGTTGTCGATGCCGCGCATCCACAGCGTCACCGGGGTGACGTTGGGGTTGCTGGCCTGACCGGGCAGCGTGCCCTGCTCGAGCTTCAGCTCCTGCGCACCCCAATCGGCTGGAACGATGTTCGTCTGGATGCCGATCTTGTTGTAGTCGCCGGCGATGGCTTCGGCCATCGTGGGCATGTCGGGGAAGTCGCCATCGTCGTCATAGACGTCGATCTCGACCTTCAGCGGATTGGCATCGGTGTAGCCGGCATCGGCCAGGAGTTGCTTGGCCTTGTCGGGGTCGAACGGATAGGGCGCGAGATCGGTCGGATTGCCGAAGGTGCCCGGGCCGGCAAAGAACGCATTGCTCGGCTTGGCGAGGCCGCCATAGACGGCATCGGCGATACCTTGCCGATTGATCGCGATATTGAGTGCCTCGCGGACCCGCACGTCGTTGCAGGCGCTCTTGGGGTTGAGCGCCACGCCGACGCACAGCATGTCGGAGAATGTACCCGAGTCCGAGGTGACGACCTTGAAGCCCGCGTCCTTGGCCTCCTGCACCGCCGAAATCGGCAGTTGCACGACATCGGCTTCGCCGGCCTGCAGCATGGCGATGCGGGTCGCCGGCTCCGGAACGGCCTGGATGGTCAAATGATCGAACGATGGGGTCTTTTCCTTCTGCCAGTCGCTGCGGCCCGGATCGGTGAAGGCTTCGAGCTCGACCGACTGCGTGCCGTTGAGGCTGACGAACTTGTAGGGGCCGGTGCCGATCGGCTTTTGCGAGGCTTCCTCCGGCCCGACCTTGTCGAAATATTCCTTGCTCTGGATCGCGCCCTGGCCGCCGCTCGGGCGGGCGAAGGTGAAGGGCAACTCGGCCAGCGGCACCTTGGTCTTGACCGTCACGACGTTGCCGTCGGCAGTGATCGAGGAGATGATCTCCTTGAGGTCGGTCAGCGCCGAGGTCGATTTCGGATCGAAGATCAGCCGCGACCAGCTCCAGGCGACGTCGCCGCCGTTGAGCGTCGAGCCGTCGTGGAACTTGACGCCATCGCGGATGTCGAAGGTCCAGGTCAGGCCGTCGTCGGACACCGTCCACTTGGTGGCAAGACCCGGCTTCAGCGCCCCTGTCGCCGGGTCCTGCTCGATGGCCCAATCGAACACTTCGTCCCAATAGGCCTCATAGCCTCGAACGCTCGAGGTCATGATGTCCTGCCCCGAGCCTTCGAGGGTCGTGGTCAGCGTGACCAGATCCGCAGCGTTGGCGCTCGTCATTCCTCCAAGCAGCAACCCGAGCACCAGACTCGACGCAAGGGTTGCGGCCCGATACTTCCTCGTACCCATAGTCCTCTCTCCCTTTTTCCCGTGAAGAGCGTTCTCTTCTGATCCGGAAATTCTCAGCCGCGCTTTTTCGCGGCCACCTTGGCGCGGTCCTGCGCATCGCGCACCGCGTCGTCCTTGATCGTCAGGCCGAGGCCCGGCCGATCGGTGAGGCGCAGCTTGCCCTTGTCGTGGAGGATGGCGCCGTCGAAGATGGCGCGCGTCGCCGCGGTGGCGAGACCGTGATATTCGGTCATCCAGCCATTGGTGGCCGCTGCGATCAGGTGCGCGTTCTGCATGTACCAGGCGCCGCCGGTGACCACCGGCAACTGGAACGCCTGCGCCATGTGGGCAATCTTGATGCCCTGCGTGAAGCCGCCCTGATCGAGCACGTTGACGCCCATCAGGTTGACGCCGCCCGAAGTGATCAGGTCGCGCGCATCGTAGATGTTGCCGCCGCGGGTGCGGCCCGCCACCATCATCCAGGGGCAGGCTTCCTTGAAGCGCTGCAGCGCCACGGGGTCCTTGCCGTAAAGCGGCTCGTCGAAGAACGCGACGTTGTACGGCCGGATCGCATTGGCGAGCTCGATCGCCTGATAGAGGCTGTAGTTGTTGCGGCCATCGAGGATGATGCGCGCTTCGGGACCCACCGCCTCGCGCAGTTTTTCGATGCGGCGCGCATCGTGGGCGAAGTCGCGGCCGCGGTCGGCATCGAGGCCCTGGATCTTGAAGGCGGCGAACCCTTCGGCGAGGAGACGGCGCGCCGCCTCCATCTCTTCTTCCTCGGTATAGATGTTGAGGCCGTAGGTGACGTAGAGGTCGATCTCGGGCTGCGAGCCGCCGAGCAGCTTGTAGACCGGCTGGCCCGTCTCCTGCCCGTAGATATCCCACAGCGCCTGGTCCACCGCGCTCATGGCGCGGGTCACGACGCCCACATGGGCGCGATAGTCGCGCGGCATGTCGAACGAGGCTTCATGCCAGAAATAGCCGGGCACGAGGTCCGGTCCGCTCAGCCGCTTGAGCAGCGGCGCGATGTCGTTGAGCACCGACTGGCGTGCCGACTGGGCCTGGAAATCATGCTCGCGAATGAACCCCGTGCCGCGCACGCCGTCTTCGGTGGTGAGGGTGACCAACGCCACCCCATACTCGAACGACGTCTCCCGTACCGGGATGGTCAGCGGGATGTGGAGGAACTCGCATTCGACTTTGGCGATCTTCATAAGCGGCCTTCGCTTGGCTGGTGTTCTGGATGCGGTCACGTGGTGCGCAACCGACGGCGATAGTGAGACCGCCGGGCGATCGACGCGCCGGCTCCTCATCACATGATGCGGAAGTCGGGTCGCGCGTGAGCTCGGAAGTGCTCATTGTTCGCACGGCGTCCGGTCGCGCGAGGTCTCCTCCTGCGCGCAAACCGATGTCTGCCACCCGGCTTTTTCTCCTCGGCCACGGGTCGGCGTTGAGGTCAGCTAATATTGCATTCATTATTATGTCAACCGCTCGATGCATTCGAACGCCGTCGCCGTCTCATACTTTTTGGTGAGCATGGGCGGGGAACCCCGGCAAACGTGGGGTGATGCCGGGCAGAATGAAGGAACCTGCCCGCTGGCCTTCCCCGCACACACGTACTTGCGCTTCCATTTTTGCATCTATAATGCAAAATGCAAATGATGCTGATAGCGGGAGAAAGTCGGCAATGGGCACGCGTTACGCACTCGACAGCCGGTACGAAGCCATTGCCGACGAGGTCTATGGCGGGCACCTCGCCGGGCGGCTGACCCCCTCAGCCGCGCTGGGCGGGCTCAGCCTCGACGAGGGCCTCGAGGTCCAGTTGGCGGTGCTCGAACGACTCATTGCGGATGGCGAGGAACTGGGCGGCTGGAAGGTCGGCATGACCTCCGGTCCCTCGCTCGACCGCATGGGCACGGGCTTTCGGCCCTTCGGCTTCATCCTCAAGCGCCGTATCCGCCAGTCGGGATCGAGCATCCGGCTCGGTCAGCTCGGACCGAGCGAGATCGAACCCGAGCTCGCTTTCCGCATCGACCGGCCCCTGCACGGTTCGGCTCTCACCGAGACGCAAGTGCGCGAAGCTGTCAGCGGTGCCATCCCGTCATTCGAGCTGCTGACCACGCGACTCCAGGGCAATTTCGGCAATGGCGCGACGGTCGCCGACGACCTGACGCAATGGGGGCTGGTGCTCGGCGAGCCGAGCGCCTGGCAGGGCGACGTGACCGAAATGGCGGTCCGCCTCGTCCATGACACAGACGCGGCTATCGAAGCCGGCCCGGCCTACGCCATCGATGATCCGTTCCGTTCGCTGAGCGCGCTGTGCGCCACGCTCGACCGCTTCGGCCTCGGACTCGAGCCGGGCCAGCACGTCATCACCGGCGCCTTCCACCGCACCCGCCTGCTGCCCGGCACATGGTCGGCGCAGTTCAAGGGCGTCGGCCCCGTCGAAATCACCTGCGAGTAACCTCGCCTACCCCCGGAGGAACGACCACAATGCCCCTCATGTCGAAAGCCTATCGCATCGCTGCCAGCGTCGACGACGCCCACGGCTTTTACGAGAACGAGGAGGAGCTCAAGGTTCTCGACGATTTCCTGCTCGAGAGCCGCTACCTCGATCGCTACCACGACGCGATCCTCAACAACGACAAGGAAGAATTCGACAAGCTGATCGCCAACCAGGCGGTCTATGTCGCCGAGCGCCTGGGCAAGAAGGAAGACCACCGCAAGGCCGACGTGATGGCGCATTTCGGCGAAAAGGCCGTGATGAAGGTCCGGCACCACACCCGCCACGACGTCAAGTTCTACACCTTCGGCGGCAACACCGTGGTGATGACCGGCATCAGCACGTCGGCCTTCAACTACAAGGGCCTGACCTCCAACGGCCCGCGCATCTTCGCCATCACCTACATGAAGCTCGACGGCCGCTGGCAGTGCGCCGTCCATGCCATCATGGACTATGACGGCACCGATCTCTGACGGTCCCTCCCCCGTCAGTCTCCCGGACCCCGTCAGCTTCACGGCTGGCGGGGTTCGGCATTTTCGAGCATCGTTCTAGAGTTCGACCAGCATCGCGCGGTCGTGCAGCTCCATGCCGAAGCCGGGCCGGTCGCCAAGCCGGAGCCTGCCGTTCTGCGGCAGCTCTTCGCCAACGAACAGATTGCCGAACACCGGCAGGATCGACTTGCCGTCGGGACTGGCCGCCACATATTCGCAGAAGGCCGCGTCGGTCTGGCTGGCGATGAAATGATAGGAATAAGGCCCGCTGCCATGCGGTACCACCGGCGTATCATACGCGGCGGCATGAGCCGCGATCTTCAGCAGTTCGGTCATGCCGCCGACCCACATCACGTCGGGCTGCAGGATATCGAGCGTGCGCTCCTCGATCAGCTTGCGGAAACCGTAGCGTGAATATTCGTGCTCGCCGGTGGTCCATTTGAGCGTCGGATGCGCCTGCTTGATCTGCCGGTAGCCCTCGGTGTCCTCGGGCGACAGCACCTCTTCCCACCAGTAGATGTCGAGCGGCTTGCAGGCCTCGGCGAGCCGGATGGCGTAGGGCACGCTGAGCGACATGTAGCAGTCGACCATCAGCGGATAGCCCGGACCGACCTTGTTCCGCTGTTCGGTGAGATAGGCGACGTTGGCCTTGAGTCCTTCCTCGCCGTCGAAATGGCTGTGCGGCAGCGGCACCTTGGCGCCCCAGAATCCCATCGCCTTGACTGCGCCCGGCTCCGGGCCGGTGCAGTAGAAACTGATCTCGTCGCGGCTGAGCCCACCGATGAGATTGTATACCGGCTCCTTGCGGATCTTGCCGAGCAGGTCCCACAGCGCCAGATCCACCGCGCTGATCGCCATCACCGGCAGGCCCTTGCGGCCATAAGGCAGCGAGGCGCGATACATCTCGTCCCAGATGCGATTGGTGTTGCGCGCATCTTCGCCGACGAGGAAGCGGGCGAAATGGTTCTTGATCAGCCACGCCGCCGGCGCGCCGCCGCTGCCGGTCGCAACGCCCGTGGTGCCGTCCGCGGTCTCGATCTCGACGACCAGCGAGCCCAGCACCGAGATGCCCCAGCTAGACCGGCGTTCCCTGTATCTGGCGTAACCCGACATCGGGTTGGCGATGAGACTGTCGACCAGCCAGTGGCTCTGTGTGCCCTGCTGGAAATAGTCACCGCCCTTGGCGCCGGGCTGCACCGTGAAGACACGGACCGTCTTGATCTCGAACGCTGTGCTCACTTTAGATAGAACATGCGCTTCATGTTGATCTGCACCGGCACATTGTCGGCGTCGGTCGCCATGATGTCGGCCATGTGTTTCCACCAGCGCTTCATGATCTCGGTCTCGGGCATCGCGTCCATGGTATGGTCGTCGGTGCGGGTCAGGATGCCGAACAGATGGTTGCTCTCGGGGTCGTGCCAGATCGAATAGTCCGACACGCCGGCATCCTTGAGCGCCTGCGCCAGCTCGGGAAAAATCTCGTCGTGGCGCTTGCGGTACTCGGCCGCCTGGCCGGGATTGACCTTCATGCGGAACGCAATCTGTTCGGACATTTCTGCTCCTCAGGAATTGGGGCGGCCGCGGCCCATCGCCTCGATGGTGGTGTCGCGCACATGCTCGAGGTGCTCGCGATAGGCCGCCACTGCGGCATCGGGATCGTTCGCAACCACCGCGTTGGCGACTACGATGTGCTGGCCGACGCTCTTTTCGATATTGCCCGGCATGGTGCTGGCGACGCGGCGCACGTCGAGCCCGATATCGTAGAGTCCCTGCGCTAGCGCCGAAAGCAGCCGGTTGTCGGCCGCATCGTTCAGCGACTGGTGAAACTCGATATCGAGCAGCCGGAACGCCACCGGGTCGTGGTAGAATGCTTTTCCATCGATGGCGTGCTGCATGATCCGTTGGCGCTGCTCAGGCGTGGCGCGGATGGTGCAGAGCCGGATCAGTTCGAGGTCGACCACCGTACGCGCCTCGAAGTGCTCGTTCACGTCGTAGTCGCCCACCGACAGCATGACGTTGAACGGCGCCACCAGCCGGCTCGGCGACAGATCGGTAACCGAGTAGCGCCCACCCTGCCGGCTTTCCAGCACGCCCATCAGCGTCAGCGCCTTCAGCGCCTCGCGCAGCGGCGGGCGCGAAATGCCGAAGGCAATGCCCATCTGCGCCTCGGTCGGCAGGCGGTCGCCGGATTTGAGATTGCCCGACTTGATCATCGCGAGGATGCGGTTGGCGACCTGCTCGGAAATCGAGCGGCGTTCGAGCGCGCCCCCGCCGAACTCGGATTTCGGCCGGTCGCGGCGCGTGGCGTCGATCAGGTCGGAAAAGGCATCGGCAGGGCTCTCGCCCGCGATCAGCACCTCGTCCTTTGCCCTTGCCGCCACGATGTCCTCAAAGCCCCAGCCGATAGAAGCGGTTGGCGTTGTCGCGATAGATCTTTTTCGTCTCGGCCTCGCTCAGCCCGAGGTCGACGAACGCCTCGTCGAGGATATCGACCCATTCACCCAGATTGGTGGATTGCAGCAAGATGGGATAATCGCCCGCGTAGATGGTGCGCTCGGGCCCGAAAGCATCGAGCGTCGCCTCGATATAGGGGCGCAAATCCGCCCGCGTCCAGTTCGGTCCGGCGTAGGGCGGCAGATCCGACAGCTTGATCCACATGTTCGGATAGCGCGCGAGGTCTTTCACATCGGCACGGAACTGGTCGATCCTGCCCTGCAGGATGCCCGGCTTGCCGCAATGGTCGAGAATCATCGGCACGCCGCTGCTGATCTTCGGCACCCATTCGCGGATGATATCCATCTGCGTGTAATTGGGGTTGATGTCGAAGGTCCAGCCGAACTTTTCGAGCAGGTTTACGCCGTCGATGAAACCGGGCGACAGCGTCAGGGCCCGCGGGTCCCGGTCGAACTCCATGATGCGCCGGATGCCGCCCACCAGCGGGTGCCTGTCCCGCATCTCGGCCAGGATCGGCTCGACCCCATTGCCCCACTCGACCGGCGCCATGGCGACGATGCGCCGGATGCGCGGGTCGCGCCTGACCTCGTCCTCGACGAACTCGACTTCCTCGATGTACTGGCCGCCACCGTCCCAGAAGTCGGCGTAGCATTCGAGGAACACCATCGCCTCGACCTCGACCGCCCCGCAATCGCGCTGATAATCCTCGACGTGATAGTCGCGGGCGAACAGCGGGTTACCCTCGAAGCCGGTATATTTCAGCCGGCCATGTTCGAAGATGTGCAGGTGCGTATCGATGATCGGGAAATTGGGCATGTCAGCTTTTGCTCCCGAGCGCGCCAACCGTCGCCGGCGTCGCCATCTCCACAATGTCATTCCCGCGCAGGCGGGAATCCAGACCAGGTTCTCGGACGTCCACACGCTCAGCCTGGATTCCCGCCTGCGCGGGAATGACACCGTGGCTATGGAAGGCGTGATCGGACATCCGGTCTAGCGCGTCAGTTTGAAGTTGGCGTCCACCGGCTTCAGCGTCAGGCCGAAGCCCGGCTTGTCGTCGGCGAGGTCGATGAAGCCGTTCTTGGCCACCGGCTCGCCGTCGAAGATGTACCAGAACAGCTCGTTGCCCACTTCCACCGGCACTTTCGGGAAGAATTCCGAGATCGGCGCGGCGTAGCTCGACATGGTGACGTGGTAGTTGTGCATCTGGCCGGCGTGGGGGATGACCAGAACGTCGTTCGCCTCGCATAGGTCCGCAATCTTCTTCGCCGCCGTAATGCCGCCGACGCGGTTGACGTCGTATTGGGCGATGTCGAACGCCTTGAGCGCCAGCGCATCGCGGAAGCCCGACAGCGTATATTCGTGCTCGCCGCCTGAGATGTTGACGAGGTTCAGCGCGCGCAACTCGGCGTAGCCGTGCAGATCGTCCGAGATCACCGGCTCTTCGACCCAGCGCATGTTGAACGGCGTCAGCATGCGCAGCATGCGCTTGGCGTATTCGACGTTCCAGCCCATGTAGGCGTCGGCCATGATGTCGACATTGTCGCCCACGGCCTCGCGCACGGTCTTGACCAGCTCGACGTTCTTGTGGAGGCCTTCGATGCCGTCCTTGGGGCCCCAGCCGAAGCGCAGCTTCACCGATTTGAAGCCTTGGTCGGCGTACGCCTTGGCCTCGGTGTAGAGCGTGTCGACCGGCTGCGAGTAGAGCCGGCTCGCATACACCGGAATCTTCGACTTCGTGCGGCCGCCGAGCAGCTTGAACACCGGCTGCTTCAGGATCTTGCCCTTGGCGTCCCAGATCGCGAGATCGACGGCGCTGATCGCCACCATGCCGATGCCCTTGCGGCCGAACGGCAGGGTGCGGCGATACATCGACTGCCAGATATATTCGCTGTCCATCGGGTCGGTGCCGATCAGCAGCGGCTTCAGGTAGGTGTCGATGGTGGTCTTGGTGGCGTGCGGCGACAGCGCCGCGTTGCCGATGCCGACGGTGCCGTCGTCGAGTTCGATCTCGACCACCAGCCAGCCGAGAAACCGGAAGCCCGAGATCGAGCCTGTCACGTCCGACACCAGGTCGCTCGCCGTCGTGCAGAAATGCGGCGGCATCGGCGCCACGGGGCCAACCCATTCATAGATCGTGGTGCGGACGTCGGTAATGCGCGGCATGAGAACTCCGGTCAGGCGGGCAGCAGGGCAATGCCCTTTGGTGTTGCGAAAGTGAAATGACGCTCCCTCGGCGTGCCGTCGTCTTGTCGCAACGGTTCACGATGCTGGGCAGAATGGCCGCGCAGATTCAAACTTGTCAAACTAATTTTTGTCTGACAAATTCTCCGGCAAGCAACAGAGCAGGCGGAGCAGGCCTGCCGGTGCGACTACGGGAGAGCAGCCTTTGCCCACCACTTCCACGGCCTCCAAGCAGGTCGGCTCGACGCCCCTCAGCCTGCCCGCTTTCGGGTTCGGCAGCGCGCATCTGGGCGAGCTTTACAGCAGGGTCGACGAGGCCGACGTGGCCGCGACGCTCGATGCCGCATGGGATGCCGGCGTCCGCTATTACGACACCGCGCCGTGGTATGGCCGCGGCCTCGCCGAGCACCGGCTGGGCCATTACCTCCGCAACCGGCCGCGCGCCGAGTTCAAGCTCACCACCAAGGTCGGCCGCCAGCTCGTTCGTCCCGAAAATCCGGCGACGTTCGACCGCGCGCCATGGACCGGCGGGCTCAATTTCGAAGTCCTGTGGGACTACAGCTACGACGGCATCATGCGCTCCTACGCGCAGGCGCTGCAGCGCCTCGCCATCGACACCGTCGATGCGCTGGTGATCCACGATCTCGACGAGGCCTACCACGGCGAGCACTTCGCGCAGCGCCAGAAGGATTTGCGCGACTCGGGCATCAAGGCGCTGCAGGAACTGAAGAAGACCGGCGACATCCAGGCCTTCGGCATGGGCATCAACACCGACGCCGCGCTCAACGAGGTCGCAACGCAGGTGCCGCTCGATTTCTGCCTCGTCGCCATGCCCTACACGCTGCTCGACCAGGCCTCGCTCCACACGGGCATGAAGACCTGCGCCGAGCGTGGCATCTCGGTGATCATCGGCGCACCGCTCGCCTCGGGCATCCTCGCCACCGGCTCGGCCGGCGCGCAGCACTACGCCTATGGCAAGGCGCCTGCCGCGATCCAGGACAAGGTCAAGGGCATCGAGGCCGTCTGCCGTGCGCACAATGTCGCCCTGCCTGCGGCAGCGCTGCAGTTCGTTCTCGCCCACCCCATCGTCGTGTCGACCATCCCCGGCGCGGCCAAGGCCAGCGAAGTCACCGCCAATGTCGCGCACGTCAATGCGCCGATCCCGGCGACGTTCTGGTCCGATCTCAAGACGCAGAAGCTGATCGACGCCGACGCGCCGGTTCCGGCGGGTCGCTGAGCATGGCCGAGACGCCCGACACGCCGCTGATTTCCGCCCGCGGCATCGCCAAGCAGTTCGCCGCGATCGAAGTGCTGCGCGATGTCGACCTCGATCTGCGCCGTGGCGAAATCCACGCGCTGCTCGGCGAAAACGGCGCCGGCAAGTCCACCTTCGCCAAGATTCTCGCGGGCGTGCATCGCCCGACGCGCGGCAGCATCGCACTCAATGGCCAGCCCGTCGACATCTCGAGCCCCATCGCCGCGCAAAAGCTCGGCATCACGCTGATCCACCAGGAGCCGATCTCGTTCCCCGACCTCTCGGTCGCGGAAAATCTCGTTCTTGGCCGCACCGATGGCGCGCCGCTCGGCCGCGTGCCATGGACGGCGATGACCCGCGATGCGCGCCGGCTGATGGATCTGCTGGGCGTTCGCATCGACGTGACCAAGCCGATGCGTGGCCTGTCGATCGCCGACCAGCAGATGGTCGAAATCGCCCGCGCGCTCGCGTCGGACAGCCGCCTCATCATCATGGACGAGCCGACGGCGCCGCTGACGCCCAAGGAAGTCGAGACGCTGTTCACCATCGCCCGGCGCCTGCGCGACGAAGGCCGCACCATCATCTTCATTTCCCACCGGCTCGAAGAGGTCCGCGCGCTCTGCGACCGCGTCACCATCTTCCGCGACGGCAACAAGATCGCGACCGAGGACATCACCAGTCTCACCGACGCCGACATCATCCGCCTGATGATCGGCCGGCCGCTGCGCGAATATATGCACAAGCAGGGCGCGACCATCGGCGAGGTGGCGCTCAAGGTCGACCGTCTGACCAAGCCCGGCCTCTTCAGCGATATCAGCCTCGAGGTGCGCAAGGGCGAGATCGTCGGCCTCGGCGGACTCGTCGGCGCCGGCCGTACCGATGTCGCCCGCGCGATCTTCGGCGTCGCCCCGGCAAGCTCGGGCACGGTCACGGTCAACGGCAAGGCCGTCGTCATCTCCGAGCCGTCGCAGGCCATCGATCTCGGCCTCGCCTTCGTGCCGGAAGATCGCGCCGTGGCCGGCATCTTCCGCACGCTCTCGGTCGAAGAAAACATCACCGCCGCCGTGCCCAAAAAGATTGCGCCCGGCGGTATCATCCGCCGCGTGGTCGAAAAAACCATGGCGCAGGATTCAGTGAAGCGGCTTCGCATCCGCCTCGCCTCCTTGCGCCAGCCCATCGGCGAGCTCTCGGGCGGCAACCAGCAGAAGGCGATCCTCGCCCGCTGGCTCCTCACCGACCCGGACGTGCTGATCCTCGATGAGCCGACCCGCGGCATCGATATCGGCGTCAAGGCCGAGTTCTACGAGATGATCGGCGAGCTCGCCGCCTCGGGCCGCGCCATCCTCCTCATTTCCTCGGAACTGCCCGAGCTGCTCGCGCTCTGCGACCGGGTGCTGGTGATGTCGGAAGGCCGGCTGACTGCCGATATTCCGCGCGCCGACGCCTCGCAGGAATCGATCATGAGCGCTGCCGTGCCCCGCAGCGCCGGCCAGGCGGTGGCGGCATGAACGCGCTCCGTTCGGTCTTTCTCCGCCGCGAGGCGGGCATCGCGGTGATGATCGTGCTGTTCGTGATCGCCGTCGGCATCGCCAAGCCGCAATTTCTCACCGCCAACGAATTCCGCATCATCCTGCTGCTGATCCCGCTGATCCTGATCGGCGCGATGGGCGAAATGCTGGTGCTGGTGGCGCGCCACGTCGACCTCTCGATCGGCTCGAGTCAGGCGCTCGCTGCCATCATCACCGGGATGATGTTCAAGTTCATGCCGGGCGTGCCCTGGCCGGTCGGCTTCGTCGTCGCCATCGGCATCGGCGCGGCCATCGGCTTCGCCAATGGCGCGCTGATCACGCTGTTCCGCCTGCCCGCCATCATCGTGACGCTGGGCACGCTCAACCTCTATCGCGGCCTCACCTTCATCGTCTCGAACGCCAAGCAGATCGACCGGCAATATATCCCGTCCGACCTCAAGGCCATGTCGACCGGGCCGGTGCCGTGGATCATCGTCATCGCGCTGGGCGTGGCGCTCCTCACCTACTGGTTCGCCAACCACACCCGCGTCGGTCGGCAGGTCTTCGCGCTCGGCTCCAACCCGGTGGCGGCGCCGCTGCGCGGCATTCGCGTCAATGCCGTGACGCTGATGGTGTTCTCGATTTCCGGCGCGCTCGCCGGGCTCACCGGCATTCTCTATGCCAGCCGCTGGGGCTTCGTTAATCCGTCCAATACCGGCTCGGGCTTCGAATTCCAGGTGATCGCGGCCGTGGTGATCGGCGGCGTGTCGATCAATGGCGGCGTCGGCTCGGTGCTGGGCGTCGTCCTCGGCGTGCTGCTGCTCGGCTGCGTGTCGGCGGCGCTGCCTCTGCTGGGCATCCCCGGCACGGCGCAAAGCGCCATCTACGGCGCGGTGATCATCATCGCTCTCCTCATCGATCGCTCGGTCCGGCAGCGCGGCATCGCCGCGCTCGCCGCCTCGCGGGCCCGGGCATGACCATGACCGACCAGACCTCCACGCCCGCCGCCACCGCCTTCGATGCCGCGGCTCCCCGCCCCCGCTGGCAGGTGATCCTGATCCGCCCCGAGACGATGACCCTCCTGCTGCTGATCCTCGCCTTCGTGGTGTCGAGCCTCATCAGCCCCTACTTCCTCGACATCAACTACATCCTGTCAAGCTTCACCATCTATGCCGAGTTCTCGATCGTCGCGCTGGTGATGACCATGATCATCATCGCCGGCGAGATCGACCTGTCGCCGGCCGCCAACATGGCGCTCAGCGCCTGCCTGTTCGCCTGGACCTTCCAGGCCACCGGCGCGATGCCGCTCGCCATCGTCGTCGGCATCGCCGCGGGCCTCGCGATGGGCGCCTTCAACGCGGTGCTGGTGATCCGGCTGCAGCTGCCCTCGATCATCGTCACCATCGGCACGCTGACGCTCTATCGCGGCATTGCGCAGATCATCGCCGGCGACCAGTCGATCCGCCTCCCCGAATATTTCATCGGCATCAACAATGTGCTCGTTGCCGGCATCCCGGTGCCGGTCATCATCTTCGCGGTCGTTGCGATCGGCCTCGCCTTCATTCTGGGCGGCACCATCTGGGGCCGGCAGATCTACCAGATCGGCACCAGCGAAGTGGCGGCCCAGCATGCCGGCATCCGCGCCAAGCGCATCAAGTTCATGCTGTTCCTCGCCATGGGCTTCACCAGCTCGATCGCCGGCCTCATCACCGCGTCGCGGCTCGGCTCGGTGCGCTACGACCTCGGCATCGGCGGCGAGCTGCAGATGGTGCTGATGGCGATGCTCGGCGGCACCTACATCTTCGGCGGGCGCGGCTCGATCCTCGGCACCTTCCTCGCGGCCTGGCTGCTCTCGGTCATCTCGACCGGCATGCTCACGGCGCAATGGCTGCCCGCGACGCAGCTCTGCGTGCTCGGCGGGCTGCTCATCGTTTCGATCATCGCCACCAATTTCATCTATTCCCGCACGCAAAGGTAGCGGGCGCAACGCCGGACCCGATCCGGCACCTAACAGGAGGAACGACGTGAAGAAATCTCTGATCCTGGGTCTGGCCCTCGGCCTGACCTTCGTCACCGGGGCGATCGCCGCCGACCCGCTCAAGATCGTCTATGTCGGCAAGAACACGGGCAATCCTTACTTCGACTCGATCACCGGCGGCTTCGAGGATGCCTGCAAGCAGCTCGGCTGCGACTTCCAGTTCGTCGCTCCGGCCACGGCCGAGGCCACCTCGCAGATCCCGATCATCGAGGCGCAGATCCAGCGCGGCGTCAACGTCATCGCCATCGCGCCCAACAGCCCCGACGCCCTCAACCAGGTGCTCGACGAAGCCCGCGCCAAGAATATCCTAGTGCTCACCGTCAACGGCGACATCGTCGGCAATGAAGGCCATCGCGACGCCAACATCCTGCCCGTCGACTTCACCAAGACCGGCCCGAGCCAGGTCGAGCTGCTCGGCTCGATGATCGACTACAAGGGTGAGATCGCGATCCTGTCGGCCACCACCGAGGCCCCCGACCAGAACACCTGGATCGCGGCCATGAAGGACGCGCTCGCCAACGATCCCAAGTACAAGGACATGAAGCTCGACACGATCGTCTACGGCGACGATCAGCCCGAGAAGTCGACGACCGAAATGGAATCGCTGCTGTCCAACTACCCCAACCTCGTGGGCGTCATCTCGCCGACGACCGTTGGCGTTGCGGCTGCGGCGCAGGTCGTCCAGCAGCGCGGCATTGCCGACAAGCTGCACCTGACCGGTCTCGGCCTGCCGAGCGAAATGCGCGACTTCATCAAGGACGGCACCGTGAAGGCCTTCCAGCTCTGGTCGCCGTACAATGAAGGCTGGCTCGCCGCCTACTTCGCCGACGGCCTCTCGAAGGGCACCATCAAGAACGAAGTCGGCCAGAAGTTCGACGTGCCGAACCTCGGCACCATCACCATCCTCGACAAGAACGTGATGAACACCCAGGCGGACCTCACCACCTTCACCGCCGACAATATCGACCAGTTCAACTTCTAGGCTTAAGCTCTCTCCAGGGGACGCCGGTTTTCTCCCGCCGGTGTCCCCTTTTTTCTCATTCCTCAGCGGACACCCACAAATGAATAGCTACGATTATGCCGGCCGCGTCGCCATCGTCACCGGAGCCGGCCAGGGCATCGGCCTGACCGTGGCCGAGCGCATGCTCGACAGCGGCGCCTCGGTTTCGATCTGGGATCGCGACCAGAAGCTGCTCGATGCGCTCGAGGCGAAACACGGCAAGTCGGGCAAGGTGCAAACCGTCAACGCCGATATCGGCAAGCTCGACTCGGTCGAGGCCGCCACCAGGGCGGTGATGGACAAATTCAAGAAGATCGACGTTCTGGTGAACAACGCCGCCATCGTCGGTCCCAACGCCAACACCTGGGAATACCCGCCGCAGGCCTTCGAGGACGTGGTGCATATCGGGCTCGTGGGCACGTTCTATGTCTGCCGCACCGTGGTGCCGCACATGATCGCCGCCGGCTATGGCCGCATCGTCAACCTCGCCTCGGTCGCCGGCAAGGAAGGCAACCCGGGCGCCCCGGCCTACTCCTCGACCAAGGCCGGCGTCATCGCGCTCACCAAGTCGCTCGGCAAGGAGCTGGCGAAGTACAATATCGGCGTCAACTGCGTGACGCCCGCCGTCGCCAAGACCACCATGGCGATGAGCCAGGACCCCGAATTCCTCAAGATGATCCTGAGCAAGATCCCGCGCGGCCGCATGCTGGAACTGAGCGAAGCCGCCTCGATGATCAGCTTCCTCGGCAGCGAAGAAAACTCCTTCACCACCGGCGCCGTCTTCGACCTCAGCGGCGGCCGCGCGACATACTGATCGCGGCCACGCCCACCGGTTTCCCTCCCCCGCGAGGGGAGGGAAACCGACTGTGAGTTCAACCCTACAGACTAAACGCCCGAAAATGCTTGCTCAGCTTCAGCGTCTGGGCCTGATAGTTCGAGCCTAGCCCCGAGCCGTATAGGCGATCGGGCGCCTCCGCCAGCCGCTCATACACCAGCCGGCCGATGGTCTGGCCGTGGCCGAGCAGGAACGGCACTTCGCGCGAGCGCACTTCGAGCACGGCGCGCGCCCCCGTCCCGCCGGCGGCGGAATGCCCGAAGCCCGGATCGAAGAAACCCGCATAGTGCACGCGGAATTCGCCCACCAGCGGATCGAACGGCACCATCTCGGCCGCGTAGGCCGGCGGCACGTGCACGCTCTCGCGGCTGACGAGAATGTAGAACTCGTCGGGATCGAGGATGAACTCATCGCTGCCGCGATTGATCAGCGGCTCCCAGTAGTCGAGGACGTCGAGCGCGTCCTTCTTATCCACGTCGATCACCGGCGTGTGGCGCTTCGAGCGGAAGCCGATGAGGCCGTTGCGGTCGGCGCCCTGGAGGTCGATCGACAGCGCCACGCCCTCGCCCACCGCCTCGTTGGCGTCGAGCACCAGCGTCTCGGCACGATGCAGCGCCCGATGCTCGTCGATGCCCAGCCGCGTATTGCCGACGCGAAACCGGATCTGGCTCAGCCGCGAGCCCTTGCGCACCCGCACCGGGAAGGTCCGCGGCGAGATCTCGAGATAGAGCGGACCGTGATAGCCCGCCGGCAGCGTGTCGAAGCCACGAGCCTTGTCGCCGATGACGCGGGTGAACACGTCCAGCCGGCCGGTCGAGCTTTTCGGGTTGGCGCCCGCGCTCACCGCCTCGGGCAGCGCGAGGCTTTCCTGCAGCGGCACGAGATAGACGCAGCCGCGCTCCAGCACGGCGCTGTCGGTCAGATCGAGATGGTGCAACTCCAGCGTCTTCAGCCGCTCCGCCACCGTCTGCTCCGGCCCCGGCAAAAAGCTCGAGCGGACGCGGTAGGCGATGTCGCCAAGCCTGAGGTCGAGGCTCGCCGGCTGCACCTGGTCGGCGTCGAACACCGGCGCGACGATGCCGCCATGCCCGCGCAGCCGCTCGATGAAGCGCGCCGGAAATACGCCGGCCAGCCAGGGTTCGTTGTTGCTCATTGCGCCTCCCGCCCCCTTCATACCGGCCGTTTCCCACGATGTCATTCCCGCGCGTGCAGGTTGACGGCCCGCCACGGTGGGCATAATGCAAATCGTAGTGGTGATTTGGCCGGTCTGATTGCAGCCACTTAAAACAAGTCGCTAAAGGGACCCGTGCTCGAACCGGCCGCCTCGTTGCGAGCCGGTTTTTGTTTTGGAGCCACCATGCCTAACCCCAAGAATCCCCTGAGCGACCCGAAAAAGCTGTCGCCGGAAACCCAGCTCGTCCATGGCGGCGTCAAACGCACGCCGTTCAACGAGACGAGCGAGCCTATTTTCATGAATTCGGGTTATTCCTACCCGAGCTCGCAGCACGCCGAAGACCTGTTCCTCGGCAAGATCCCGGGCGGCCACAACTACACCCGCCTCGCCAACCCGACGATCGACGTGTTCCAGGACCGCATGGCGCTGATCGAGGGCGCCGAGGCCGCGCGGGCTTTCGCCACCGGCATGGCCGCGGTGACCAATGCGGTGATGAGCCAGGTCCGCGCCGGCGACCACATCGTCGCCTCGCGCGCTCTGTTCGGCGGCTGCCGCTATGTGGTCGAGGATTTTCTGCCGCGCTTCGGCGTGCCCTCGACGCTGGTCGACGGCCGCGATCCGGCCAATTTCGAAAAAGCGATGCAGAAGAACACCAAGCTCGTGTTCCTCGAAACGCCGACCAACCCCACGCTGGAGCTGGTCGATATCGCCGCCGTCGCGAAAATCGCCAAGGCGCATGGCGCCAAACTCGTCGTCGACAACGTCTTTGCAACGCCGCTCTACCAGCACCCGCTGGCGCTGGGCGCCGACCTCGTCACCTATTCGGCCACCAAGCACATCGACGGCCAGGGGCGGACGCTGGGCGGCATCGTGCTCGGCAGCAAGGAACTGATCACCGGCGACGTGCACACGCTATTGCGCCAGACCGGCCCGTCGCTGTCGCCGTTCAACGCGTGGGTGCTGCTCAAGGGGCTCGAAACGATGCCGCTGCGCATCAACCAGATGACGGCGAGCGCCATGAAGGTGGCCGACTTCCTCGCCAACCATCCCAAGGTCGAGAGCGTCGCCTACCCGTTCCATCCGTCGCACCCGCAATACGAGCTGGCGAAGCGGCAGATGAGTGCCGGCTCGTCGCTGATGGCGATCACGGTCAAGGGCGGACGCGAGGCGGCGTTCAGGTTCTCGGACTCGCTGGCGGTGATCCTCATCTCCAACAACCTCGGCGATGCCAAGTCGCTGATCACCCATCCCGGCACGACGACGCACGCCCGCTTCACCGAAGAAGTCCGGCTCGAAAGCGACATCACGCCGGGCCTGCTGCGCCTGTCGGTCGGCCTCGAAAACGCCGACGATTTGATCAAGGATCTCGAGTTCGGGCTGGATCAGATCTGAGGCGAAATAAGCCCCAGATGGCCGGCCACCGACTCATTCCCGCACAGGCGGGAATGACATTGTGACCGGACTCCACCCTCATCCGCCCTTCGGGCACCTTCTCCCATCAAGGGAGAAGGCAATTGAGCCGCCAGTTCGAGACGTGGCCTTCTCCCCTGGTGGGAGAAGGTGGGCGAAGCCCGGATGAGGGGGAGGCCACATTCGCGGACTCGGCCGCCTGGGCATCCTCTCTTTGCAAGGCCGCGAGCGGAGGGAAACCCGACTGAACTCTACGAATCGCCGCGCCTACTCCGCCGGCTGCACGACGGCGCTTCCGTTGGCCTCTGCAGCTTCCAGCTCGCGCTCGAGCCGCTGCTCTTCGCTGGCCTTGGGCTTTGAGAACCGCGCGATCAGCAGATAGGCGACCGGCGTCAGCAGCAGCGTGGCGATGGCCGACACGCCGAGGCCGCCCACGATGATCCAGCCCAGCGCCTGCCGTGCTTCGGCGCCGGCGCCGTGCGAGATCACCAGCGGCACGCCGCCAAGCACCGTCGCGATCATCGTCATCACCACCGGACGCAGGCGGATGTTGGCGCTCTGCTCGATCGCCTCGCGCACGCTGAGGCCGCGATCGCGCAACTGATTGGCGAACTCGACGATCAGAATGCTGTTCTTGGCCATGATGCCGACCACCATGATCAGGCCGATCTGCGAATAGACGTTCAGGCTGCCGCCGGTGAACAGGATGGCGTAGATGGCGCAGGCCAGCCCGAACGGCACCGTGATCATGACGATCACCGCGGCGAACACGCTCTCGAACTGCGCCGAGAGCACCATCAGGATCACCAGCACGGCAAAGCCGAAGGTGTAGACCAGGCCATTGTTGGATTCGCCGATGGTCTTGGCTTCCGCCAGCGGCAGGATGCTGTCGCCCGAGGGCAGGATCGGCGCGGCAAGCTGCAGCACCCGGTTATAGGCGTCGCCCAGCGCATAGCCATTGTCGAGCGAGGCCGTCACCGACACGTCGCGGCGCTGCTGCTCGCGCGTGAGCTGCGGCGCGATCGGTGCTTCCTTCAGCGTCGCGACCGACGACATCGGCACGTATTTGCCGTCGGTGGTCTTGAGGAAGATGTTTTCGAGATCGCTCGGATCGTTGATCGGCTGCGTGGTCGAAAGCAGACGCACCGGATAGGCCTCGTCGCCGACGAACACCTGCCCCGCATCGGCGCCATCGATCATCGACTGCATCGTCGTGCCCAGTCCGGCAATATCGATGCCGAGCGCCGCGGCCTTGTCGCGGTCGATCGACAGCGTCAGTTCCGGCGTCGTCGCGCTGTAGTTGACCACGACGCGGCCGAACTTGGGGTCCTGGCTCATCTGGTCGGCAAGCTTCTGCGCCGTCTGCGCCAGTTGGTTGTAGTCGTCGCCGGCCACCGCGAACTGCAGGCCGTTGCCGCCGCCGCGAATGCCGAGGCTGTTGGCCTGCGCCAACTGCGTGCGCACGCCCGGCACCTGCTGCAGCAACTGGTTCACCTGGGCGGCGATCTGCTGCTGGCTGCGGGTACGCTGATCCCAGGGCGCCAGCGTCAGCGTGATGAAACCGCTCGACGTATTGGAGCCGAACCCCGAGATCGAGAAGATCGACTTGACCTCGCCCGACTTCACCAGCGGCTGCACCAGGTCCTCGATCTTTTGCATCTGGGTCTGGGTGAAATCGAGGCTCACCGTCGGCGGCGCCGAGACGCGTACGCTGATCGCGGCGCGATCCTCCGACGGCGTCAGTTCCTGGCGGATCGAGCCGAAGATGAACAGCGCCGAGCCGGCAAACAGCACGGCGATGACGATCACCACCAGAGGCGTGTCGAGGCAGAAATGCAGGATGCGCCGGTAGAAGCCCGCGAGGAAGCGGCCGAGCGCGGCCACCGGATTGTGGTGGATCTTGTCGTTGTGCTCCCTGAGCAGGCGCGAGGCGAGCATCGGCCCGAGGCTCAGCGCCACGACGCACGAGAGCGCCACGCACATGGCGAGCGTGAAGCCGAACTCGCGGAACAGCCGTCCGGTCTGCCCCGGCAGGAACGAAATCGGCACGAACACCGCGATCAGCGTCAGGCTGGTGGCGATAACGGCGAAGAACACCTCCTGCGTGCCGAGCACGGCGGCGGCGCGCGGTCCGGCGCCCATGCCGCGTCGTCGCACGATGTTTTCGAGCACGACGATGGAATCGTCGACGACGAGACCTGTGGCGAGAACGATCGCGAGCAGCGTCAGGATATTGAGCGAGAAGCCGGCGAGATAGATGCCGGCGACGGCGCCGACGAGGGCCACGGGCATCGAGATGGCGGGCACGAGCGTCGCCCGCCAATCCATCAGGAACACGAAGATGACCACGATGACGATGGCGACGGCAAGCGCCAGCGATCGCTCCACTTCCGACAGCGCGCCGGAAATGAAGATCGAGTCGTCGCTCGACACCTTGATGTCGACGCCCTTGGGCAGCGTCTGCTGCAACTGGGCGATCGCCTTGTAGACGCCCTCGGAGATTTGAACGGTATTCGACTCGGCCGCGCGGATGATGCCGATGCCGATGCCCGACTTGCCGTCGGAATGCAGGCCGCTCGACGAGTTGGCGGGGCCGAACACCACGGTCGCCACGTCACCGAGGCGAACCTTGTTGTTGATGATGATGTTCTCGAAGTCGGCAGGCGTCGTCACGTCGGCGAGGGCGCGCACCGAGATGTTCTGGTTGGCACCGTTGAGCGTGCCGGCAGCGGTGTCGAAGGCAATGGACGACAGCGCGGTCTCGACATTGGCGGCCGTCAGGCCGACTGCCGCCAGCTTATTTTCGTCGATATCGATGGTGAAGACTTTGGCCTGCTCGCCATAGATCTGCAGGTCGGCGACGCCGGGCACGGCGCTCAGCGATTGCGAAATCTGGTTGTCGACGAGGTTGGTCAGGTCGTCGCGGCTCAGCGTCGGCGAGGTGATCGAGAGCTGCATGATCGCCGAGGCGTCGGAGTCGGCCTTGACGATGGTCGGCGCGTTGACGCCATCGGGGAAGCGGTTGATCAGGCGGGAGGTGGCGTCGCGCACGTCCGAGGTGGCGCTGTCGAGATTGGTGCCGTCGCCGAAGGTCAGCGTGACGCGGCTGCGGCCGTAGGACGACGTCGAGGAAATGTCGGTCACGCCCTGCACACGGGCAACCGCGCCCTCGATGGTCGAGGTGATTTCGCGATCGACGGTGTCGGCAGAAGCGCCGTCCCAGGTCGTGCTGATGCTGAGGACCGGCTGGTCGACCTCGGGCAGTTCGCGCACTTCGACGGCGAGGAACGAGGCGAGCCCGCCCACCACGATCAGCGCGTTGATCACCACCGCCAGCACCGGGCGGCGGACGAACAGGCCAGCGAGCTTGCCGCCCTGCTGGTTCTGGGTCTGCTGGAGCGACATGAGGATCAGCCGCCCTGGTTCTGCGGGGCTGGCTGGTTCTGCCCGGCGGCGCCGCCGCCTTCGGTCTTGGTCGGCGCCTGGTTCTGGCCCTGCCCGCCACCGCCCTGGGCGGCCGGCGCCGATGTGCCGGCGTCGAGCAGGCGGACAGCCATGTTGTCGCTGAGCTGCAGCACGCCCTGCGTCACCACCGGATCGCCGGGCTTCACGTCGCCCTGCACCAGCACGCCGTCGGAGTTGCGCTGCACGATCTCGACCATGCCTTTGACCGCCTTGCCGTCGACGACCTTCCACACATAGGCGCCGTTGTTCGACCACTGCACGGACAGCGGATCGACCGACGGGAAGGTTTCGCCCGGGAACGCCAGGTCGACGGTGAACGACATGCCGGCCTTGAGGGTGCCCTTGTCGTTGGGCAGCGTCGCCTGCACCTGCAGCGTACGGCTCGCGGGATCGACCTTGTTGTCGATGGCGGTGACGGTGCCGGTGAAATTCACGCCCGGCACCGCGGCGGACTGGGCCGTCACCTGCTGGTTGAGTTGGATCTGGCTGGAATAGCGTTCCGGCACCCAGAAATTGACGAGAATCTTCGAGGAATCCTGCACCGTGGTGATCACCGTCTGGGCGTTGATCAGATTGCCCGGCGTCGCCTGGATGATACCGACCTGGCCGGCCACCGGGGTGGTGATGGTGCGGTCGTCGAGATTGACCTTCGCGTCGGAGACGGCGAGCTTGGCCTGGCTGGCCGCAAGCTGCGCGGTCGCGAGCTGCGCGTCGGAGACGGAATTGGACTTGGCCAGCGACTGCGTGCGGGCCAGCGTCGCGTCGGCGTCCTCCTGCGCCAGCACGGCCTTGTCGTAGGCGATCTTCTGAGAATCGGAATCCAGCGTGGCGAGCTGCTGGCCGGCCTTCACCATGTCGCCCGGCTTGACGTCGACGGTGAGCAGCGTGCCGCCCTGCGCCGAGCTCACGGTCACCGACTGGATGGCGATGCCCTCGCCAATCGAGCTCAGCTTGTTGTTGATGGTGCCGGTGATGGTCGGCACGGTGACGACGACCGCGGCGCGGTTGAAGCCGCCCGCGCCACCGCGGCCGCCTGCCCCGCCCTGGCGCTGGCCGCCTGCCTGCGCCGTCTGGGTGCCGGCTTGCGGTGCGGCGCTCGCATCGGCGTCGGCATTGAGCTGCGGCAGCTTTACGCCGATCCGCTGCACCATGCTGTTGGCCGTGGGATTCAGCGCCGCAACGCCGATGGCGACGACGATGACGACCAGCGACAGCAGGAGCTGCAGCCACATCGGTGCGCCGCGCTTCACCGGCTTGTTGGCGACGACGCCTCCCGACACGGGGGTCGCGTGCGCCACATCGATCTTTTCCTGTTCCACGTCCACATCCGTTCCAAACCCGGCGCCTAGCTAAGCGGAGCACGGGTTAGAGACAAATGAAAGAACGGAAAGGTCCGGTAAGGTCGCGCGCTTGTGATCGCGATTCCTGGGAATAACCCGGCCGGGGCGGTCAGTGATGCGTCTCGTCGAATTCGTGAGGCTTGAAATGATAATCAGCCGAACAGAATTCGCAAACGACCTCGATTTCGCCGTCGACCACCATTTCCTGGCGTTCCTCGGCGCTGAAATTGTCGCGCAGCATGGCCTCGATCCGCTCCACCGAACAGGTGCAGCGCTCTTCCATCGGCATCGGCTCGAACACCCGCACGCCAGTCTCATGGAACAGCCGGAACAGCAGCCGCTCGGCCGAAACATCCGGGTCGGCGAGTTCGTCGTCCGCCACGGTCGCCAGCAGCGCCCGCGTCTCGGTCCACTTGTCGCTTTCCTTGAAATCGGGATCCGCGGTTTCGGGATTGTCGAAATCGCCGTCGCCCGGCAGGTCCGGCATGGTTTTGGCGCCATGCGGCGGCAGATGCTGGACCAGCAGACCTCCCGCCCGCCAATGGGGGTGCCGATCGCCCTTGCGCGATAGCTGCGCCACTGCCAGCCGCACCAAGGTCGGCACCTGCTCGGACTGCTGGAAATAGGTATGCGCCACGTCCTCGAGCGAGCCGCCCTCGAGCGCCACGATGCCCTGGTAGCGGTCCATGTGCGCGCCCTGGTCGACGGTCATCGCCAGATGGCCCGTGCCCAGCAACTGGCCCGGCGCGGTCTCGCCATTGGCAATCGCCTTCTGCACCGCATCGGCATCGAAGCGGGCGTAGCCGCGCAGCCCATCGGGCGCATCGAGGTCGACGACGATGAGGTTCACCGGCCCATCGGTCTGCGTCTGGAGGATGAAGCGGCCTTCGAACTTCAGCGACGAGCCGATGAGCGAGGCCAGCACCACCGCTTCGCCGAGCAGCCGCGCTACGGGCGCCGGATAGTTGTGGCGGGTAAGGATCGCATCGAGCGCATCCGACAGCCGGACCACGCGGCCGCGGCTGTCGAGTTGCTCGAGCGTGAACGGAACCACGACGTCGTCGCCCGACTCCGGACGATCGAGGCCATACTGGGTGAGCTGCAGTTCAGGCATTAAACCTTATCGATCCCGAAGCACCAGCACAGGATCGCCTTTTGCGCGTGGAGGCGGTTTTCGGCTTCATCGAAAACCACGGATTGCGGCCCGTCTATGATTTCGTCGGTCACTTCGTCGCCGCGATGAGCGGGCAGACAGTGCATGAACAATGCATCCTTGTCGGCCAAGCGCATCAAATTGGTGTCGACCCGGTAGGGTTTCAAGACCTTGCGACGGTCGCTGACATCGGTGTCCCCCATCGACACCCAGGTGTCGGTGATGATGAGGTCGGCGTCCTTCACCGCCGCCAGCGGGTCCTGGCTGAGCGTGACGTTGGCGCCCGCCTCGCGAATGTCCGAGAGCAGACCCTGGTCGGGGCCGTACTCGTCCGGGCAGGCGATGGCAAACGAATTGCCGAACAGCTTGCTCGCATGCACCCAGCTCGCCAGCACATTGTTGGCGTCGCCGACCCAGGCGATCTTGGCGCCCTTGATCGAGCCGCGATGCTCCTCGAAGGTCTGGATGTCGGCCATCACCTGGCATGGATGCGCCCGGCGCGTCAGCCCGTTGATCACCGGCACGTCCGAGGCGCCGGCGAGATCGAGCAGATCGTCGTGGTCGAGAATGCGGATCATGATCGCATCGACGTAGCGGCTCATCACCCGCGCGGTGTCGGCCAGCGTCTCCTCACGGGCGAGCTGCATGTCGTTGCCGCTGAGGAACATCGTTTCGCCGCCGAGCTGGCGCATGCCCACGTCGAAGCTGATGCGGGTACGGGTCGACTGGCGCTCGAAGATCATCGCCAGCATCTTGTCGGGCAGCAGCGACGGGCGGTCGCCTGCCCGCAGCCGCGCCTTCAGTTCATTGGCGACGGCCAGCATGCCGCGGAGCTGGTCTTCGGTGAAATCCTCGAGGGTCAGGAAGTGCCGTGGGTTGCTCATGGCTCTTGTCCTTACGCCGTCACGTGGGCATTGGCGGCCTCGGCGTCGATCGCCGCGAAGGCGTCGGCGAGCTTGCCCACGGCCTCCTCGATATCGGCCTCGGTGACCACCAGCGGCGGCAGCAGGCGCAGCACGTTTTCGCCGGCCCCCTGGGTCAGTATCTGATGATCATCGCGCAGCCGGCCGACGAAATCGCGCACCACGATCGTCTCCGGCAACCTGATGCCGGTGAGCAGGCCCTTGCCGCGGATTTCGAGCACGTATTGCGGGAAGCGCTGCTGCAATTGCTGCAGGTGCCAGCGCAGCCGCTGCCCCATGGTGTCGACATGGTCGATGAAGCCCGGCTCCATGATGCGGTCGAGCACGGCGTTGCCGATGGTGCAGGCCAGCGGGTTGCCGCCATAGGTCGAGCCATGCGTGCCGGGCACCATGGATTTGGCGACCTCGCCCTTGGCGAGGCAGGCGCCGAGCGGGAAGCCGCCCCCGATGCCCTTGGCCACGGCCATGATGTCGGGCTCGATGCCCGACCATTCATAGGCGAAGAACTTGCCGGTGCGGCCATAACCGCACTGCACTTCGTCGAGCACCAGCAGCATGCCGTGCTTGTCGCAGAGCGCGCGCAGCCCGCGCATGAACTCGGCGCTCATCGCGGTCACGCCGCCCTCGCCCTGCACCGGCTCGATCAGGATGGCGCAGGTCTTGGGGGTGATTGCCGCCTCGACGGCCTTCAGGTCGCCAGGCGCCACATGGGTGAAGCCCGCCAGCGCCGGCCCGAAGCCTTCGACGTAATGCGGGTTGCCGGCCGCGGCGATGGTGCCGAGCGTGCGGCCATGGAACGAGCCGGTGAAGGCGATGATTTCGTAGCGGTCGACCTCCCCCCTGGCCCAGAAATAATGCCGCGCCGTCTTGATGGCGCATTCGAGCGCCTCGGCGCCCGAATTGGTGAAAAAGACGCTGTCGGCGAAGGTCTGCTCGACCAGCCGCTGGCCCAGCCGTTCCTGCTCGGGGATCGTGAAGACGTTGGAGGTATGCCACACCTTGTCGGCCGCCGCCTTGAGCGTCGCGACGAGGTGAGGATCGCCATAGCCCAGCGCGTTCACCGCAATGCCCGAGTGGAAATCCAGATATCGGGTCCCGTCCTGGCTGATCAGGCGCACACCCTCGCCCCGCTCAAAAGCGAGTGGCGATCTGGCGTAAGTCCCGTACAGCGCGGACATGGTCTTCCCCTTCGAGGATGGTGTTGCAAAAGCCCCACAAAAGACAAAAACGCGCTGCCATCAGGCGCGCGTCGGAGCCATCGAGATATGCCTAGAGGCCCCGTCAAAGTCAACTTTCCACCCCAAGTCCCTGATTTGACTCGGCAGTTGGAACAGCACAGCCAACAGCGGGTTTTCCCCGGTGAAAACCAAGGGGGACTCTTGATCCCGGATTCGCCGCCCGTGTAATATCCAGACCGTTGGGGCACGATATCTCGTGTGGCGGACCCTTCCGACCTACGATGCGTAGAGTTTGAGGCTGCTTGCATCCTTGGCAACGGCACGTCGGGGGAGTCTGCCCTCTAAAGGCGGTATGGAGCATGGAAACTATGGGCTGGACCGAAGAGCGCGTCGAGCTGCTCAAGAAGCTTTGGCTTGAGGGGCTTAGCGCCAGCCAGATTGCGGGCGTGCTCGGTGAAGGCGTCACCCGCAATGCGGTGATCGGCAAGGTGCATCGCCTCAAGCTCAGCGGCCGCGCCAAGCCGGCCAGTTCGGCGCCTCGCGCCCGCACCGCGCCGCGCGCGCCCGGCGTCCGTCGCGTCGCTTCCCCCTCGGGCATGGGCGGCCGGTCGGCCGGCAGCGGCGGCGGTATCGCCAGCATGATGAAGTCGCGCGGCATGCCTGCCGCGCCGATGCATGGCGCGACCGCGCTCAAGATCGACGAAGAATTCCAGACCGAAGCCTATGTCGCGCCGCAGATGCAGGAACTCTTCATTCCGGTCGAGCAGCGGCTGACGCTGCTGCAGCTCAACGAAGAGACCTGCAAATGGCCGATCGGCGACCCGCTGACCCCCGATTTCTATTTCTGCGGCCAGCATTCGGAAGAAGGCAAACCCTATTGCGACTTCCACTCCCGCCGCGCCTACCACCAGCTCGAAAAAAAGCGCCGCTAGTTGAAGCATTGAGCTAGTCGGGCCATATTGGCCCCATGGCAAGACCAGTTCGCACCGCAGCTTCTGTCCGCAAGCCCTCGGCCGACGGGTACACCTATGTCGGCCGAACCAGCGACGGCGTCCGCATCATCGAGCCGAAGGTGAAGGCCAAACACTTCACCCGCGAGGAAATCCGCGAAGCCATCGAACGGGTCATGGCGCGTCGCGGCATTCCCCACGGGCCAGGCACCGGTCCCGCTCGCTGATCATAGTCGAGGCAAGAGATGTCTTCATCAATTGCCCCTTCGATACGACGTTCCGCCCACTATTTTACGCCATCACGTTCAGCGTGATCCGCAGCGGTTTCAAGCCGCGATGCGCGGCTGAGGTCGACGACAGCGCGCAGGTGCGCCTCGTCAAGATTCAGGACATCATCGCCGAATGCCGCTACGGCATCCACGATCTGTCGCGCACCGAGAGCGACGGCGAGCCACCGCTGCCGCGGTTCAACATGCCGCTCGAACTCGGCCTGTTTCTTGGCGCGAAGCGTTACGGTCCCCGCCAACAAACGCAGAAACGCGCGCTGGTGCTCGACACGCAACCCTATCGGTATCAGCGGTTTATTTCCGACATCGCCGGACAGGACATCCACGCCCATGGTGGCGACCCCGTTCGAGCTGCAAAGGAAGTTGCGATCTGGTTGCGCCAGCAATCACGGTCAACCACCATTCCCGGCGGCGCCAGGATCGGGGAAGAATTCGCGACTTTCTCTGCGCTGATGTCCGACATCATCGCTGAACGGCAACTCAGCTCAGACGAAATGACGTTCGGCGACTTCGTCGAGCTCGCCAATACCTACGTCACCGGCCTCTAGTTCACCGCCGCGAAGCGCTCGTCGAACGCATAGCCGGCGCCGCGAACCGTGCGGATGGGGTCGGCTTCGCGGCCCCGATTGATGGCCTTGCGGAGCCGGCCGACATGCACGTCGACGGTGCGCTCGTCGACATAGACGTCGTTGCCCCAGACGCCGTCGAGCAGTTGCTCGCGCGAGTAGACGCGGCCGGGGTGCCGCATCAGATATTCGAGCAGCCGGTATTCCGTCGGTCCCAGGTGCAGGTCGCGGCCGGCGCGGCGGACACGGTGGCTCTGGCGGTCGAGTTCGAGGTCGCCGGCCTTGAGCGCATTGGAAACCAGTTGCGGGCTCGAGCGGCGCAGCAGTGCCTGGATGCGCGCCACCAGTTCCGGCATCGAGAAGGGCTTGACGATATAGTCGTCGGCGCCCGTCGCGAGGCCGCGCACGCGCTCCTCCTCTTCGCCGCGCGCCGTCACCATGATGATGGGGGTGCGCGCGGTTTCCTCGCGCGAGCGCCAGCGGCGGCACAGCTCGATGCCGCTCAGGCCCGGCAGCATCCAGTCCAGCAGGATGAGGTCGGGCACGCCGTCGCGAATGCGCTCGACCGCCTCGTCACCGGTCTCGGCGGAGACGACACGGAACCCCTCGGCTTCGAGGTTGTAACGCATCAGCTCGCTGAGATCGGCCTCGTCTTCAACGATCAGAAGAGTCGCCGTCATAGCGGATCTATTCCTTGATTTGCGTCCGGTGCAGCTCGTCGGTGCCTTCGGACATCTGCCGGCCGGTGTCGAGATAGAACGCCGCTTCAGCGATGTTGGTGGCGTGGTCGCCGACGCGCTCGAGGCTCTTGGAGCAGAACAGCAGATGCGTGCACTGCGTGATGTTGCGCGGGTCTTCCATCATGTAGGTGAGGAGTTCGCGGAACAGCGAGGTGTAGAGCGCATCGATCTCCTCGTCGGAGTTGCACACGTCGACCGCCGCGGAACCGTCGCGCGTCGCATAGGCATCGAGCGCCGCCTTGAGCTGGCGCAGGATCAGGTCGGCCATGTGCTTGACGCCGTTGTAGAACTTCGGCGTCAGGCTGAGGCCCTCGATCTGCAGCGTGCGGCGCGAGATGGTCTTGGCCATGTCGCCGACACGCTCGAGGTCGCCCGCCACGTGGATGGCGGTGATGATGGCGCGCAAATCCTGCGCCATCGGCTGGCGCCGGGCGATCATCGACACCGCGAGATCGTCGATCTGGCGATGCATCGCGTCGATCTGCTTGTCCTTGGCGATGACGTCGCGGGCGAGCTGATGGTCGAGCTTCAGCAGCGCACGCGTCGCGTCGGAAACCGCAGCCTCGCACATGCCGCCCATCTCGGAAATCAGCGTCGCAAGATTGGTCAGCTCTTCGTCGTAGGAGGCAACGGTATGAGTCGTAATGGCCATGATGACTGGCTCCCCTGGCGTCAGCCGAACCGGCCGGTGATGTAGTCGTGGGTCTTGGTCTGGGTCGGCGCCGTAAAGATAGTCTCGGTCTTGCCGAATTCAATCAGCTCGCCGAGATACATGAACGCGGTGTACTGGCTGGCGCGGGCCGCCTGCTGCATGTTGTGGGTCACGATCGCGATGCAGAAGTCGGCGCTCAGTTCTTCGATCAGCTCCTCGATCTTGGCGGTCGAGATCGGATCGAGCGCCGAGGCGGGCTCGTCGAGCAGCAGCACCGAGGGTTTTACCGCGACGGCGCGGGCGATGCACAGACGCTGCTGCTGGCCGCCCGACAGGCCGAGGCCCGACTGGTTGAGCTTTTCCTTGACCTCGGTCCACAGCGCTGCCTTGCGCAGTGCGGCCTCGACGCGGCCGTCGAGCTCGGACTTCGAGACCTTCTCGTAGAGCCGGATGCCGAACGCGATGTTGTCGTAGATCGACATCGGGAACGGCGTCGGTTTCTGGAACACCATTCCGACCTTGGAGCGGAGCAGGTTCAGGTCTTCGCTCTTGTTGAGGATGTTGTGGCCGTCGAGCAGCACCTCGCCGGTGACCTTCTGGCCCGGATAGAGATCGTAGATGCGGTTGAGGATGCGCAGCAGCGTGGACTTGCCGCAACCCGACGGTCCGATGAACGCGGTCACCGTCTTATCGCGCAATTGCAGATTGATGCCCTTCAACGCCTCGAAGCCGTTGGCGTAGTAGAACTTCAGGTCCTTAACTTCGAGCTTGATCGGCTGCGCCGATTCGGCGCGCGCCGCGACGGCGGGCATCGGCGTCGTATTGCCGGGGGCGGCGTGGGTCGGGGTCTGCGTATCCATCGCCAGTTCCTTTACTGCAGGTTGGACTTGGCGCCGGCAATCCAGCGCGCAACGATATTGAGAACGAGAATGGTGACCGTGATCAGCAGCGCGCCGCCCCAGGCCAGCTTCTGCCAGTCGTCATAGGGGCTGGTGGCGAACTGGAAGATCACCACCGGCAGGTTCGCCATCGGCGCGCCGAGGTCGTTGGAAAAGAACTGGTTGTTGAGCGCGGTGAACAGCAGCGGCGCCGTTTCGCCGGTGACGCGCGCGATGGCCAGCAGCACGCCGGTGAGGATGCCGCTCATTGCCGCGCGATAGATCACCGAAACCATCGACTTCCAGCGCGGCGCGCCGAGCGCGGCGGTCGCTTCGCGCAGCGCATTGGGCACGAGGCCGAGCATGTCCTGCGTGGTGCGATTGATCACCGGCAGCGCGATCAGGCCCAGCGATGCGGCGCCCGCCCATGCCGAAAAATGGCCGACGGGGACGACGACGACGGTGTAGACGAACAAGCCGATGATGATCGATGGCGCCGACAGCAGGATGTCGTTGATGAACTTGGCCACCTCGCCCAGCCAGTGGCCGCGCGAATATTCGGTGAGGTAGGTGCCGGCGAGGATGCCGATCGGGGTCGCGACCACCACGGCGATCACCGTCATCACCACCGAGCCGAAGATGGCGTTGAGCAGGCCGCCATCGTCACCCGGCGGCGGCGTGCTCTCGAGGAACATGCGCGGCGAAATCGCCGAGAAGCCCTTGATCAGCAGCGTGATCAGGATGGCGAACAGGAAGAACAGACCGACGATGGCAGCCAGCCAGGCAAGGCCCATCGCGATGGTGCTTCTGGTGCGGCGGCTCGAATAGCTGGCCATGGGTGCGGTTCCTTACTTCACTTCGGCCCGGGCCAGCATCCATTTGGCGAAGCCCAGCACGAGGAAGGTGATGACGAACAGGATGAAGCCCAGCGCGATCAGGCTCGAGCGGTAGAGGTCGCCGGTCGCCTCGGTGAACTCGTTGGCGATGGTGGCCGAAATGGTCGTGGCGGGCGCCAGCAGCGAGGCCGAGATGTTGTGCGAGTTGCCGATGACGAAGGTCACCGCCATGGTTTCGCCGAGCGCGCGGCCGAGGCCCAGCATGATGCCGCCGACGAGGCCGACGCGGCAGTACGGAATGATGATCGAGCGCACGACTTCCCAGGTCGTCATGCCCATGCCGTAGGCGCTTTCGCGCAACAGCGTCGGCACGGTGAGGAACACGTCGCGGGTGATCGAGGTGATGAAGGGCAGCACCATGATGGCGAGGATGATGCCGGCTGTGAGCAGGCCGATGCCGTAAGGGGCGCCGCCGAACAGCAGGCCGATCACCGGCACCTTGCCGATGGAGTTGATCAGCGCCGGCTGGATGGTGGTCTGCAGGAACGGCGCAAGGAAGAAGAAGCCCCACAGCCCGTAGATGATCGAAGGAATGCCGGCGAGCAGCTCGATAGCAACGCCGATGGGACGGCGGAGCGGCTGCGGGCACAGTTCGGTGAGGAACACGGCGATGCCGAAGCTCACCGGAATGCCGATCACCATGGCGATGATCGAGGTGATGATGGTGCCGTAGATGGGCGCCAGCGCACCGAAGATCTCTTTGACCGGGCTCCAGCGCTGCGTCCACACGAAGTTCGGGCCGAACGTCGCGAAAGCCGGCCAGGCGCCGATCAGCAGCGAGACGATGACGGCCAGCAGCAGGGCGACCACGAGCGCGGCGGAGCCGAGGGTCAGGATGTAGAACAGCCGGTCCTGCACCACCGCGTTCTGCGCCTTCTTCTGCGCGACCGCCTGGGCATTGCTATCGACAACTGCAGTCATGACCGCCATTCGCTTTCCCCGCCTGTCGGTGAAGGCGGGCGCCCTGCGCGCCCGCCTCCGATACTCGGATGTTTACTTCGAGAAGACCGGCTTGCCGTCGGCAGTGATGCCGTCCCACGACTTCTCGATCAGGGCGACGACCGAGTCCGGGATCGCGACGTAGTCGAGAGCGGCGGCCTGGTCCTTGCCGGTGGTGTAGGCCCAGTCGAAGAACTTCAGCGCTTCGCCGGCGGCAGCGGCGTCGTCCGGCTGCGCGTGGATCAGCACCCAGGTCGAGGCAGCGATCGGCCACGAGGCGTCGCCCGGCTGGTTGGTGATGACGAGGTTGAAGTTCTTGGCGTTGGCGAAGTCGGCGTTCGAAGCGGCAGCGTTGAAGCTGTCGAGCGACGGCGAGACGGTCTTGCCGGCGGCATTGATCATCTTGGCGTAGCTGAGGTCGTTCTGCTTGGCGTAGGCGTATTCGACGTAGCCGATGGCGCCGGCGGTCTGCTTGACGGTGTTGGCAACGCCTTCGGAGCCCTTGGCGCCGACGCCGACCGGCCATTCAACGGCGGTGTCCGAACCGATCTGGTCCTTCCAGTCCGGCGATTCCTTGCCGAGGTAATCGGTGAAGTTGAAGGTGGTGCCCGAACCGTCCGAACGGTGCGTGACGACGATCGGGGTCGACGGCAGGGTCAGCGAGGGGTTGAGCGCCTTGATGGCCGCGTCGTCCCACGAGGTGATCTTGCCCAGGAAGATGTCGGCGGTGGTCTTGCCGTCGAGCACGAGGTCGCCCGGGTTGAGGCCGGCAACGTTATAGGTCAGCACGATGCCGCCCATGATCATCGGGAACTGCACGAGGCCGTTCTTGGCCAGGTCGTCGTCCGAGAGCGGCTTGTCGGTGGCGCCGAAGGTCACAGTCTTGGCTTCGACCTGGCTGATGCCGCCGCCCGAACCGATCGACTGGTAGTTGAGGCCGGTGCCGGTGGCCGTCTTGTAGGCGTCGGCCCACTTGGCGAACACGGGGTAGATGAAGGTCGAGCCGGCGCCCGAAATGTCGGCGGCGAACGAGGTGGTCGCCATGGCGAGGGTCAGCGCGGACGCAACCACTCCTGCAAAGAGAACGTGCTTCATGATGGATCCTTTTCGGAAATTCGGGGCATTCGGCCCCACCGACGGCTCCGCTCTACAGCGCCTTGCCGCCCATTGACGAAGCGCAACCTATGGTCGTTACCCACATGTTTTATGTCAGTTGGCTGACGCTTATGTGACAGATTAACCCGCTGGCCGTGCAGGCTTATTCCAGGAACATCGCGGAAGATGTCTAGTTTCGCGCGACAAGTGGCGACGGGGCACGGCGCCCGCAATCGCCACCGAAGTCCAGGGCAAGGCCCAGGCTCGATGTTAAATGAAGGTCACCGATTTCGAAGTCCTCCCCCGCGTGGGGAGGGCGGCGCGCTTGCCCTCGCCATGCGAGGGCTTAGCAAGCCGGGGTGGGAGGAGTCTCCTCCGCACGCCCGCCGCAACTCCCCCCACCCAGCGCCGCTACGTCGCCACCGCTCCAAGCTCTGCTACCCTCCCCCGCGCGGGGGAGGGAAAGCGGTGGTGACCGCGATCTCAGTTCGAGCGGCTCGTTATCGGGCTTCGGCACCCGCCTGCCGCACCCACAGGTGTCATCCCCGCGAAAGCGGGGACCCAACTCACAACTTGCGCGAGCGGCCACCCGCTTTCGCGTGGGATGACACTGAGCTTGGTTGCCGATCCCAGCGACTACACTACTTGTTCAGCGACACCTCGACCCGCGTCCCCTCGCCCAGCTTCGAGCGGATGGTCAGCATGCCGCGGTGGCGGTTGACGATATGCTTGACGATGGCGAGGCCAAGCCCGGTACCCTTGCGCTTGCGGCTCGATTCCGCGTCGACGCGGTAAAACCGCTCGGTCAGCCGCGGCACGTGTTCGAGCGCGACGCCGGCGCCGTGGTCGGTGACGCTGACCACGTAATCATAGGGCGCCCTGCCCGGCGCGATGGCGACCTCGACCAGCCCGCCCGCGCCGCCATACTTGATGGCGTTGTCGATCAGGTTCTCGAACACCTCGTAGAGTTCGCCGCGCTCGCCGGTGACGGTCACTGGGCCGGGGGCGTCGATCTCGATCTTCACCCCGGCCTCCCGGGCGTGCGTTTCGAGCCCGTCGCGCACCTCGCTCAGCAACTGGCGCAGCTCGACATGGCCGGTCGGCTTCAGATGCTGGCGCATCTCGATCCGGCTCAGCGACAGCAGATCGTCGATCAGCGCCGACATGCGCGCCGCCTGCTGCTGCATGATGCCGAGGAAGCGCTCGCGCGCCTTTTCGTCCTTGCTCGCCGGGCCCTGCATGGTCTCGATGAAGCCGATCAGCGAAGCGAGCGGGGTGCGCAGCTCGTGGCTGGCATTGGCGATGAAGTCCGAGCGTAGCTGTTCAAGCCGCTTGTGGTCGGTCAGGTTCTGCAGCGTGATGAGGATGGCGCCCTCGCTGTGGGGCAGCGGCGCGACATGGGCACGGTGCCAGGTCTCGTTCGGCACGGTCTGGTGCAGTTCGACCGTCTGCGCCTTGCCGGTCCGCCGCACCCCGTCGACCGCGCCCAGCAGGGTCGGATTGCGGAGCGCGAGGTTGAGCAATTGCCCGACGACGATACCCGGGAATTCGCGCTCGGCGGCCAGGTTGCGATGAATCACCACGGATTTGCGGTCGAGCAGCAGCGAGGGATCGGGCAACGCGTTCGCAAAGCCGCCCAGCACGTCGGCGCGCCTCTCGATCGTCTCTGCCATGGGCATGCTCCTTCACCGCCGCTTCACTATAGGCCGCGGTCGGCCACTTGCCACAACCCGAACGGCGATGCACGGTCCGAACAGGAGGATTTTGAATGTCTGATGACACCGAGCACAAATTCGATATCGAAAATCCGTCTCTTCCCAAATGGGTGAAAAAGGGCGCGCTCGGCTCGGGTGGTTACCCTTATGAGGATCGGCTGCCCGAAGACGACTATTTCGCCCAGTTGCGCGATCTGCAGCTCGAGCTGGTGAAACTCCAGGCGCATTTGCTCAAAACCGGGGCCCGCATGGTGGTGCTGTTCGAGGGGCGCGACGCTGCCGGCAAAGGTGGCACCATCGACACCTTCCGCGAGCATCTCAACGGTCGCTACTGGCTCGATGTGGCGCTGCCCAAGCCGTCGGACCGCGAAGCGACGCAGTGGTATTTCCAGCGCTATATCGACTGGCTGCCGGCCGCCGGCGAGGCGGTCTTGTTCGACCGTTCATGGTACAATCGCGCCGGGGTCGAGCCGGTGATGGGTTTTTGCACGCCGGAGCAGACCGACGACTTTCTCGATGAAGCGCCGCGCTTCGAGCGCATGCTGGTGCGCGACGGCATTCACCTCTTCAAATTCTGGCTCGCCATCGGCCGCGAGATGCAGCTCAAGCGCTTCCACGACCGCCGGCACGATCCGCTCAAGCAGTGGAAGATTTCGGACATCGACATCGCCGCGCTCGGCAAATGGGACAGCTACACCGACGCCGCCCACCGCATGCTGCGCGAAACGCATTCGGAAGCCGCCCCGTGGCGCGTCGTCCTCGCCAACGACAAGCGCCGCGCCCGGCTCGAAGCCATGCGCTCGGTGCTCAAGGCCATCGACTACGAGGGCAGGGACGACAAGGCAGTCGGCGAAATCGACGAAAAGATCGTCGTCGACCCCGACCGCTTCATCAAGCACCACAGCGAGGCCTGACGGCTCTGTGACGGTCATTTGACAGTCCGCGTAAAACCGCATCAACTGCCTGACTAGACCGGTATTGCAGGGATTTTCCTTTGGTCGGCAGGCTTTCGGGGACAGCATGGGCTTGGCGATGGGGCCGCACGATACCGATCTGATCGCGCCGGTCCGCACCGTCAACGCGGCTGGCGCCGGCCACTTCGTCATCGTGTGCGACCACGCGTCCAACCGCATCCCGAGCGCCTTCGGCGATCTCGGGCTGCCGCCGTCCGAACGGGTGCGCCATATTGCGTGGGACCCGGGCGCCCTCGCCGTGTCGCTGCGGCTCGCCGGCCTGCTCGACGCGCCGGTGATTTCCGCCACCATTTCGCGCCTGGTGGTCGACTGCAACCGCTTCACCGACGCGCCCGACCTGATCCCGGCCATCTCCGAAACCACCGAAATTCCCGGCAACCGCCACATCACCGACGCCGAGCGCAAAGAGCGCGTGGCGCGCTACCACACGCCATACCACACTGAGCTGACCCGCCTGTTCGAGGCGCGCCGCAGCGCCGGCCGCGAGACGATCCTCGTGTGCATGCATTCCTTTACTCCGACGTTCAAGGGCGTCGCCCGGCCGTGGCCGATCGGGCTGCTGCCGGCGCCGGACGAAACCTTCACCCGCGCGCTGTTCGCCGCGCTGCAGCGCGAAGACGCCACCCTCGATATTGGCTGGAACGAGCCCTATGCGGCGGCCATAGGCGTGTCCTACACCGTCGATCACCATGGGCGCGGCCTCGACGCCACCATGATCGAGATCCGGCACGACGAAATTCTCCACCCCAATGGCGTCGCACTGTGGGCCGACCGGCTGGCCCGGTGCCTCGTTGCGGCGCGCGACGCCCTCGGCCATCCGGCGAAAGCGATGGTGCAATCGGCTGGCTGAAGTCTCGTTCTACTCCTTTCGCGTCCCGTCTCACGGAGCTTCCTCCATGGCCGCCTACACGCTTGCCCAGCTCAAAGCCGATGTCGCCGCCGGCAGCATCGACACCGTGCTCTGCGCCTTTCCCGATATGCAGGGGCGGCTGATCGGCAAGCGCTTCCAGGCCGAGTATTTCCTCGAGGGCGCCATCGACGAGACGCATGCGTGCACTTACCTGATGGCCGACGACATCGACATGGAACCGGTGCCCGGCTACGAGGCCGCCAACTGGGCGAAGGGCTATGGCGATTTCGTGATGCAGCCCGATGTCGCCACGCTGATGAAATGCACCTGGCTCGACGGCACGGCGCTGATCCTCTGCGACCTCGTCGACCACCATCACCACGAGCCCGTGCCGCACAGCCCGCGCGCCATGCTGAAGGCGCAGCTCGCCCGGCTCGCAAAGCTCGGCCTCACCGCCAATTTCGCCTCCGAACTCGAGTTCTACCTGTTCGAGGAGACGTTCCGCTCCGCCCACGACAAGGGCTACCGGAACATGACGACCGCCGGCTACTACATCGAGGACTACCACATCTTCCAGACCACCAAGGAAGAGGGGGTGATGCGCGCGCTGCGCAAGCACCTGCAGGCGTCGGGCATTCCGGTCGAGAACTCCAAGGGCGAATGGGGACCGGGCCAGGAGGAGATCAACGTCCAATACGCCGAAGCCCTCACCATGGCCGACCGGCACACCGTCATCAAGAACGCCACCAAGGAGATCGCCTACGGCCAGGGCCAGGCCGTGACCTTCATGGCGAAATGGGATTTCGGCCTCGCCGGCTCGTCGAGCCACATCCACATGTCGCTGGCAAAGAACGGCAGGAACGTCTTTGCCGACGGCAAGGACGCGCTCGGCATGTCGGCGACGATGAAGCACTACATGGCGGGCCTCCTCACCTATGCCGGCGACATCACCTATTTCCTCGCGCCCTACATCAATTCCTACAAGCGCTTCCAGGCCGGCACCTTCGCGCCCACCAAGGCGGTCTGGAGCCGCGACAACCGCACCGCCGGCTTCCGCCTCTGCGGCGAAAACACCGGCGGCGTGCGGGTCGAATGCCGCATCGGCGGCGCCGACCTCAACCCCTATCTCGCCTATGCCGCGCTCATCGCGGCGGGCCTTCAGGGCATCGAGGACAAGCTCGAACTCGAACCGGCCTTCACCGGCGACGCCTATGCCGGCAAGACGCTGCGCGACGTGCACAAGACCCTGCGCGACGCCACCGCCGCGCTCAAAAAGTCGAAAATGCTGAGCCGCGCCTTCGGCCAGGGCGTCGTCGACCACTACGTCCACACCGCCGAATGGGAGCAGTTCGAATATGACCGCCGCATCACCGACTGGGAATTGAAGCGCGGGTTCGAACGGAGTTAAACCACCGCCAAACTGAAAGAACAGGTGAAAAATGGCCGAGACGGTCAAGATCACGTCGCCCGTGGATGGGCGGGTTTATGCCGAGCGGCCGGTGGCGTCGCCGGCCGATATCGAGAGCGCCGTCGCGAAAGCCAAGGCCGCCCGCAAGGCCTGGGGCGAGATCACGGTCCACGAGCGGGCCAAGTTCCTCAATCATTTCGTCGACGCGCTGCTCGGCAAGAACGACGAGATCGTGCCCGAGCTCGCCTGGCAGATGGGTCGGCCGATCCGCTATGGCGGCGAGCGCAAGGGCGTCGAGGAACGCTCGCGCTACATGATCGACATTGCCGAGTCCGCGCTCGCCCCGGTCGAAAAGACCGGCAAGGACGACCTCAGGCGCTGGATCGCGCGCGAGCCGCTCGGCACCGTGATGGTCATCGCGCCGTGGAACTATCCGTTCCTCACCGCTGTCAACTCCATCGTCCCCGGCCTCATGGCCGGCAACGCGGTCATCCTCAAGCATGCCTCGCAGACACTGCTGGTCGGTGAGCGGTTCGCCGAAGCCTTCCACACCGCCGGGCTACCCGACGGGCTGTTCCAGAATCTCGTTCTGAGCCATGGCGACACCGAAAAACTGATCGGCTCGGGCGAAATCGACCACATCAACTTCACCGGCTCGGTCGAAGGCGGCCGCCGCATCGAGCGCGCCGCCGCCGGCACCTTCGCAACGCTCGGGCTCGAGCTCGGCGGCAAGGATCCGGCCTATGTCCGCCCCGACGCCAGGCTCGACCATGCCGTCGAGAACCTCGTCGACGGCTCGTTCTTCAACTCGGGCCAGTCCTGCTGCGGCGTCGAGCGCATCTATGTGCACGCCGACGTCTACGACAAATTCGTCGACGGCTTCGTCGCCAACGCCAAAGGCTGGACGCTCGGCAATCCGCTCGATCCCGATACCGTGGTCGGGCCGATGGCGGCGCCGAAATTCGCCGACCTCGTGCGCGGGCAGACGCTCGAAGCGTTGCGCAAGGGGGCCAGGGCGCATCTCAACACCAGACACGATCTCGACGAGGATTCCTCGCCCTATCTCGCACCGGAAGTGCTCACCAACGTCAGCCACCAGATGGCGGTAATGCGCGAGGAGAGCTTTGGCCCGGTCGTCGGCATCATGAAGGTCGCCGACGACGACGAGGCCGTGACGCTGATGAACGACAGCCCCTACGGCCTCACCGCCTCGATCTGGACCGAGGACCTCGATGCCGCCGCGCGGCTCGGCGCCCGCGTCGACACTGGAACGGTGTTCGCCAATCGCTGTGACTATCTCGATCCGGCCCTCGTCTGGACCGGCGTCAAGGACACCGGCAAAGGCGGCGCGCTGAGCGAAATCGGCTACGCCAACCTCAGCCAGCCCAAATCCTATCATTTCAGGATCGTGTAACCCATGGCCACCAAGTCCAACTGGAACTACCCGACCTCCGTCCGCTTCGGCGCCGGCCGCATCGCCGAGCTGCCCGATGCGCTCAGGGCCGCCGGCATCACCAGACCGCTGCTGGTCACCGATGCCGGGCTGGTCAATCTGCCGGTGACGCAGACCACCATCAGGCTGCTGAAGGACGCGGGCTTCGCGGTTGGCGTGTTCGCCGACGTGAAGCCCAACCCGATCTCGGCCAATGTCGATGCCGGCGTCGAGGTGCTGCGCAAGGGCGGCCATGACGGCGTCATCGCCTTCGGCGGCGGCTCGGGGCTCGATGTGGGCAAGGTCATCGCCTTCATGGCCGGCCAGACCCGGCCGATGTGGGATTTCGAGGACATCGGCGACTGGTGGACGCGCGCCGACCCCAAGGGCATTTTGCCGATCATCGCCGTGCCGACCACCGCCGGCACCGGCTCGGAAGTCGGCCGCGCCGGCGTCATCACCGACGAGACCACGCACACCAAGAAGGTGATCTTCCATCCGCTGATGATGCCCAGGATCGTCATCGCCGATCCGGAGCTGACGGTCGGCATGCCGGGCTTCATCACCGTGGGCACGGGCTTCGACGCCCTCGCGCATTGCCTCGAAGCCTATTGCGCGCCGGGCTATCACCCGATGGCCGACGGCATCGCGGTCGAGGGTATCCGTCTCGCACTCGAGAACCTGCCGAAAGTCGTCGCCAACCCCAACGACATCGAAGCGCGCGGCCACATGATGAGTGCCGCCGCCATGGGTGCAACGGCGTTCCAGAAAGGCCTCGGCGCCATCCACGCGCTGAGCCATCCGGTCGGCGCGCTCTACGACACGCATCACGGCATGACCAACGCCGTGTTCATGCCCTACGTGCTGGTGGTCAACCGCGACGCCATCGAAGCCCGCATCGCCCGCCTCGCCGCCTATTGCGGCCTGCCGCCCAGCTTCGACGCCTTCCTCAACACCATCATCGGCCTGCGGCAGTCGCTCAAGGTCCCGCACACGCTGCGCGAGTTCAAGGTCGACGGCACAAAGCGCGACCTCATCGGCGACATGGCCATCGTCGACCCCACCGCCGGCGGCAACCCGATCGAACTGACGAAACCCCGCGCGCTGGAGATTTTCGACAGAGCGATGGAGGGCCGGGTTTAGGGCTTCAGTGCTGACGGCACCACCACGCTCGGCGCGTGTGGCGCAACCCCCTCCGTCACGCTGACGCGCACCACCTCCCCCATGACTTCGCCATAGGGGAGGACCCGACTGCCAGTCTCCTATCACTAGGTCCGCAGTCGGGACCCTTCTCCCGCGTGCGGGGGAAGGTGGCGCGGAGCGCCGGAAGGGGGCGGCCCCACGCACCGAGTCCAGCCCCGCAAGCACCGCGCCTTCGACCCACCCACAATGTCATTCCCGCGCAGGCGGGAATCCAACTCCCCCCACCCAGCGCCGCTACGCCGCTGGCGCTCCTGGCCCTGCTACCGTGCCCACCGCGACGTCAGT